>Ga0315336_1001900_pt1 | contig 35634 bp, 24 predicted proteins | sample ASW5metaG_FD_204512 | JGI IMG/M metagenome (GOLD analysis project Ga0315336, IMG submission 204512) | Ammonia-oxidizing marine archaeal communities from Monterey Bay, California, United States - ASW #5 | ecosystem: Environmental > Aquatic > Marine > Intertidal zone | place: USA: California... | reverse complement strand
AAAGAGTATGAACGAGGGACTCGAAGAGAAATCCACGAAAAACCGAAGACGGCACGGTCCCCTGACAGAATTCCACGGAGGCCTCGCATCGGAGGCCCTGAACACCGAACACTGAACACTGAACACTCCAAGCCAGGGCCCGAAATGCCCGCCGGGTGGGTGGTGTCCTATAAGCGTGAGCAGGTAGTAAAGATCGGCTTCCTGGTCGTTGCCCTCGTCGGCTTTGGCCTCGCATCCCGCTCCGCGGGTGCGGAGGTGACCCTCCAGCTGCACTCGCCGTTGATCTGGAGCAACGAGGCGGCCATCCTCGAGGTGACCGTCAAGAACCCCGCGCCTAGAACCGGCCGTCCCCGACTTCCGGCCGTCAGCGATTTCAAGGTAGTTAGTCTGGACGGACCCAGTACGCAGTACGAGATCATTAACGGTCGGAAGTCGATGTTCTATAAGTATCACTACCAGCTCGTTCCGCTGGGCGGGACGACCGGCGAGTTCACGATCGGTCCCGTGACGGTTCCCGTCAGGGGAGACAAAAATCTTCGGTCCGGAACGACCGTCCTCCGCGTCTATAGAAAACCCAAGGAAGCCGTCCTCTTCGACTGCAAGGTCCTGCCACCCGGAGGTCCGGTCGGAGCGCCTTTTCGGGTGGAGTACACGATCTACTTTGCTGGAGAAAGAGGCAAGCGAGACGATGGCTTCTTTTCATTCGGCTCACAGGCGAATCCCCTGGGGCCCCGGCGCCTCGATCTGCCCATCCTGAAGCAGTCCAACGTTCGAGTGAATCCCATCGCGCTACTGGAGAACGTGGACGTGATTCCCGTCCGCCTCCCCAACAGTAACAATGCGCGGGTGCTGGTTCAGGAAAGTTTCGCTACAAAGGATGGAGATTACGGATACAAGACTCTCGTGTTCGGTTTCGAGGTGACTCCGCTTACCACAGGCGCCATCGAGGTCGGGGGTGCGAGCGTAGACATGGAGCTCTTCACCGGCAAGACCGCCATCCGCAGAGGCCTCTTCGGGAGGCGACAAGAGGTAGCCGTGCCCTCCGTATTTACGGCGCGCACGGGTCCGGTGACTTACCAGGTGCAGGCGCTACCGGAGGAGGGACGCCCGCCGGGGTTCACCGGGGCCGTAGGGAGCTACCGTGTCTCCGTGACAGCCTCTCCCGCGGAAGTCGCGGCTTTCGATCCCATCACGCTCGACATCCGCGTCTCCGGCAAAGGTCTTCTCGAAGCGCTCAAGCCGGCCGCGTGGAGTGAAATCGACAGCCTGACCAGGGACTTCCAGGTCTCGACAGACGTCGACAGCGGCAAGGTGGAGGGCGGGGCCAGGGTCTTCACGCAGGTCCTGCGCCCGCGCAGCGAAACTGTCACAGCCATCCCGCCCGTCCCGTTTCCATTCTATGACCCCACTCGCAAAGAGTACCGTGTGGCGTACTCGGAGGCGGTCCCGATCACCGTTCGTGCCGTAAAAACGGTGGGCGCCGACGCCGCCATACGCTCGACCCAATCAACGCAGCGGCCCGTTTCTGTAGCCCCGTCAATCATTTCGCACCACATCGGCATTGGCGCCAACTTCCAGAGCATAGGGGAGGCACGCCCGCCCGTGAATCCGCGCAAGCAAGTAGTCTCCGTGACCTTGGCCACGGTCCTGATCCTCCCACCACTCCTCTTCGTGTTGCTCATCGCGCTCTTGCGCTTCCGGGGTAGAGATGCGTCCCACCACAAGAAGAGCCAAGCGCTGGGGAAGGCTCTCGCCGCCCTCGCTGCCCGACCCGACGCCTTGCACCTCTCCCACGCGTGTGAGGGCTACTTCCGAGATCGACTGGAACTTCCCCCAGGTGAAGTTACGCCGGTCGACTTGTCGGCTGCCCTCACACGGCAAGGAGTGCCCCCCGAGTTGCAGACCTCCGCTGTCCACCTTCTGGAGCGGATTCACGCCGGAAAGTTCGGTGGAGGTCAAGAGGCGACAGGGGCTCTGGTCACCGAGACGCAGGCGGCGCTCCAGGAGCTTGAGCGATGTCTACGCGGCTAGGGGGCTCTGGTTTTTGGCTCACTCTCGGTGTGTGCGCCGCCGGCTTGCTGGGGGGTGTCCCCGTTACCCATGCCGCCGATGCCGCGCGGAGCGCGTTCCAGCACGGACTCGATCTCTTCGACCAGGCGCGTGATTACGCTGCGGAGAACGTCTCCGAGCACGAGGAAATCGGTCGGCGCTACGGGTTGGCCGCGGAGAGCTTCGCCACCGCCTCGGCGGAAGGCGCTGCCTCCACCGAAGTTTTCACGAATGCCGCGAACAGCTATTACTTCGCAGGCAAGCTGGGCGAAGCCGTCCTTTACTACCTGCGTGCGCTTTCCGTCGATCCAGCTAACACGCGGGCCCGCGAGGCCCTCGATCACGTCCGGAGCGGCCTTCCCATCCAAAGGCCCTCCGGAGGTACCGGCACCTCGATTGCGCGGTCCCTTTTCTTCTGGCACCACGGCCTGACTTTCAGAATGCGCCTCGCCTCATTTTTCATGCTCTTTCCGCTAACCTTCGTCTTCTTCGCCGCGAGTCTCTTCCGCCGACGGCCGTTTCTGATGCTCGGTCTTTTTTGTCTGGTGCCGGCCCTCGCACTCCTGGGGTCCATTGTCGTCGAGGCTGTTTCCGGGTCGGCGGCGAAGAAAGGAGTCATCCTGGTGCAGGTCGAGGGGCGGAAGGGGGACGGTCTCACCTATTCGCCGTCTCATTCGCGGCCCTTCCCTCCCGGTACGGAGGTGACGATCGAGCGCTCGAGGAGTGCGAGGGAAGCCGCGCCGCGGCACAACAACGCTTGGGTGCTGGTGCGCCTGGTGGACGGTTCTGATTCCTGGGTCCCGGAGAGGGCCCTCGAGCGAGTGTTGCCCTGAAGGTCTGCCCGGACAATCACCCTTGACTGAAGTCAACAGCGAATCCAAAAATGGAATGATTCACATTCTCCGTTCCGCTTCAGCATTCCATGAGTCGCTCTTTAATAACTGAAGGCCTCCTACAAAAGCTCCCATAGCGAGACATGAATCCTCTACCGGTCAACGCAATGACCATTGACGTGGAAGACTACTTTCACGTGGAGGCCTTCTCGAAGCAAGTCGGTCGGGATCGGTGGGACGGTTATCCACTGCGCGTTGAGTCGAGCACCCTGCGGCTCCTCGACCTGCTGGATCGCCACGACGTGAAGGCGACCTTTTTCGTGCTCGGCTGGGTCGCGCGCAAGGCGCCTCGGCTGGTTGCGGAGATTGCGCGCCGCGGGCACGAAATCGGGTGCCACAGCTTCTGGCACCGACTGGTCTACAACCTGACTGCGGATGAGTTTCGCGCCGACCTGCGCGAGGCCACGAGCACCATCGAGGATGCCGCTCAAACGAGCCTACGAGGCTACCGAGCCCCGACGTACTCGATCACCAGGCAGTCTCTGTGGGCCCTCGAGGTCCTCGCCGAGGAGGGCTACACGTTCGACTCGAGCATCTTCCCCCTCCGGCATGACCTTTACGGCTACCCGGAGTTCGTGCGTTTCCCGGTGCGGATCCGATGCGGTGCCGACGCACGCATGAGCTCGACCAGCACGATCGCGGAGTTTCCTGCCTCGACGGTGAAGGTCTTCGGAAAGAACCTACCGGGGCCCGGCGGCGGTTACCTCAGAATCTTTCCCCTACGGTACGCGTTGTGGGCCCTCAAAAGAATCGCTGGCGAGGGGAAACCCGCAACCGTGTACCTACACCCCTGGGAGATAGACCCCGAGCAACCGAGGATCTCAGGATCCTTTCGTTCGCGAGTGCGCCACTATACAGGTCTTGGCACGACGGCTCGACGGCTCGAAAAACTCCTCACCACGTTCCCCTTCGCCCCCATGGGACGCGTTCTCGAGGAACACCCTCCCGAAGAGGCTTGTTCCCTGGCGGAGCTGAAGGGAGGAATAGTGAACAGTAAATGAGGAACAGAGAATGTGAATTCCTTGCAGGGGCACGGGGACGGGGACGACAAAGCATCAAGAATTCCCTGACTCTTCGCCTCCTTTCAGGAGGCTTCCTGATACCACCGGCTCTGCCGGTGGAGCGTCACTTCCTCAGCTCGCCTGCTGGTACACGTGTACATCCCGCTGCGGGAACGGAATCGAGATGCCGTCGGAGTCGAAGCGCTTCTTCACTGCTCGTGTCAGGTCCCAGTACACGTCCCAGTAATCCGCAGTTTTTGTCCACGGACGGCACACGAAGTTCACAGAAGAGTCCGCGAGCTCGTGAAGCTTGATCACCGGAGCCGGATCGCCCAGGACTTTCGGGTGACTGGTGATGATCTCCTCGAGGATTTTCTGTGTCTTGTCGATGTCGTCCTCATAGCCGATGCCGAAAGTCAGATCGCAGCGTCGAGTCTCGTTGCCGGTGATGTTGGTTATGATGCCGCCCCAGATGGAGCCATTGGGGACGACCACCGTTTGATTGTCCGGTGTGGTCAGTGTCGTGGAGACGAGACTCATTGCGCTGACTTTGCCCGTAACACCCGCCACGGTGACCACGTTGCCGATGTCGTAGGGGCGATAGAACAGGATCATGATTCCGGCGGCGAAATTGCTCAGGGTCCCCTGAAGAGCGAAACCAATCACGAAGCCTACGACACCGAAAGCGGCAAGGAACGGTCCGATGTTGACGCCCAGCATCGAGAGGGCAACGACGATTCCGACGAGGAAGATAATGTTGCGGACGGTATTGACAAAAAACGCGCTCAACAGGTCCGAGACATTCATCTTCGAGATGGAAAGCGCCTTGCGAGTCATCCTGCCACCCATGCCGGCAAGTATCTTGAAGACGATCAACGTCACCAGGAACAGGATGAGGTTCGTACCCCACTTGATTCCCCCCTCCGGGTTCTTCAGCCAGCCGACGATCGTCAGCCAGGCTCCGCTCGGGTCCGTGGCGTCCACCGTCAACTTGGAAACTGCACTGACGTAAGTCTCCAGTTCGTCCACCTCGCCGCCTTTCGTCCGCAGAGCCTCGATGACGGCCGTCATACGCTCGGCAACAGCGGTCCGTTCGCCCCGGAGCTGGGTCGCGACTTCGACGAGCTTAGCCTTGGCCTCCCCGTCTTCCTCCCTCCTGGCCCTGATTTCGGCATTGCTGACCTCTTGCGCCTTGGCTCCTAGCATGTCCCGCCAGGCGGTAGCAGCCTCGACAAGGTGGTGCTTCGTGAGAGGCCTGAGGAGGAGGTTCAGCTCCTCGACCGCGATGCTCGGCTCGGTCACTCCCGGCTGCAGCCGGGTCTCCTCTTGCGCCAGCGCCCCGGAAAAAGACAGAACGACCGTGGAAACGACAAGTCCGCAAAGGGTTGCCGTGGTGTACCCTGACCGCATGAGCGACTCCTTCCTTGGGGCTGATTGACCGTGCTTTGCGCGAGCTTCCTGCTGAAAAATACAATCATTCCTGAGCCGGAGACGCGTTGTCAAGCTTCGGAACCGCCTGGCTCACGTGTCTTGATGGCTGCTGCATCCATGTGGCAGCGGAGGAACCTGGTATTTGAAAGGCTGCGAATCCTCCCGCTGTGCGTTAAAACTACCCAGGAACGATACGCGAGAGTCCGCAGGGAGATATGGGAGAGCCATGGTACAAGAGAAAGCACTATGGATGAGGTTGTCAGTCACTCTGATCTCTGTCACCGTCTGGACTGCCCCGGGTTTCGGCCAAAGCTCTTTCGTCAACTGGGAGACCCCCCATGTCCACCCCATCGAGATGACCCCGAACGGCGACTCGCTGCTCGCCGTAAATACCGCCGACAATCGGCTCGAGGTCTTTAGCATTACGACTGGCACGGCGGTTCACGCGCAATCTATCCCGGTTGGCTTGGACCCGGTGAGTGTGCGAGCTCGGACAGACCTCGAAGTCTGGGTGGTGAATCAAGTCTCGGACACGATCAGCGTCGTCGATCCCGCGGTCGGCAACGTCGTCAGGACGTTGCAAACGGAGGACGAGCCCGCCGATGTCGTCTTTGGGGGCATGCCGCCGCGCGCCTTCGTCTCGTGCTCACAGGCGAACAGTGTCCTGGTCTTCGACCCATCCAACCTGGACGGGTCTCCGGAGCGGATCGCCATCGAGGGTGAGGACCCGCGCGCCATGGCCGTCAGTGAGACGGGCGCCGAGGTCTACGTTGCGATCTTCGAGTCCGGAAACAACACGACGATTCTGGGCGGAGGGCTTGCCATCCAGGATGTCCTTACATTCCCTCCCAACGTCGTCAACGATCCGCTCGGTCCGCACAGCGGCCAGAACCCGCCGCCGAATGACGGCAACAACTTTATGCCAGTGACGAACCCGGCGAACCCGCCGCCGCCGGCCGTCGGCCTCATCGTGAAGAATGTCAGTGGGTCCTGGCTGGATGACACCGGTGGCGACTGGACGAGTCTCGTCAGCGGCAATCTCGCGGACCGATCGGGACGTCAGGAAGGCTGGCACCTGCACGATCACGATCTGGCCATCGTCAACACCACAGATCTCAGCGTATCCTACGCGACAGGGCTGATGAATCTATGTATGGCACTGGCCGTCAACCCGGAGACCGATGAGGTCGTCGTCGTAGGGACCGACGCCACCAACGAGATCCGCTACGAGCCCAATCTCAAGGGAAGGTTCATCCGGGTGAACCTGGCCGTGGTGGATCGTGTCTCACCCGAAAATTCCAGCGTCGTCGACCTCAACCCTCACCTCGACTACGTCGTCTCGACGATCCCCGAGGAAACACGCGACTCGTCCCTCGGCGATCCGCGCGGGATTGTCTGGCGCTCGGGCGGCGCGTCCGGCTACGTGTCCGGCATGGGATCCAGCAACGTCGTCGTGATCGACGCGGGCGGCGCTCGTGTCGGGGGAAACCCGATCGAAGTCGGCGAAGGGCCGACCGGCCTGGCGCTCGACGAACCTCGCGGACGCCTCTACGTCCTCAACAAGTTCGCGGGGAGCCTTTCTGTCGTCGATATCGCAACGGAAAACGAGGTAGATCGCGTCCCCTTCTTCGATCCTACGCCACTCTCCATCAAAGTAGGGCGCAAGCATCTCTATGACACCCACAAAAACTCGGGGCTGGGGCACATCGCCTGCGGCTCCTGCCACATCGACACGCGCATGGACCGCCTTGCCTGGGATCTCGGGGATCCGGCGGGCGAGATGAAGTCGTTCAACCAGAACTGCTTCACAGAAGTCGCCGCCGCGTGTGAGGACTGGCACCCGATGAAGGGGCCCATGACGACCCAGACGCTTCAGGACATTATTGGAAAGGAGCCGCATCACTGGCGCGCGGACCGGGACGGCATCGAGGAATTCAACGGCGCGTTCATCGGTCTTCAGGGAGACGACGACAATCTCACCCCTACCGAGATGCAGGAGTTCGAGGACTTCCTGGCGACGATCCACTTCCCACCGAACCCCTTCCGCAACTTCGACAATTCCCTGCCGCAGAACCTTCCGCTTTCCGGTCATTTCACCACCGGACGCTTCGGTCCTGCAGGGCAGCCTTTGCCGAATGGCAACGCCGCGACGGGGCTCACGCGTTACAGAGAGGGCTCGCTCGACGGCGCGTTTGAGTGCGTCACTTGTCACACCCTGCCCACGGGCCTCGGCATGGACCTGTCGCTCGCTTCCCTCAATCCAATAACGCTGGAGCCCATCCCGGAGGGCCCCAACGGGGAACACCACGCGGCGGTGGTCACTTTCGATGGCTCTACCAACACCTCCATCAAGATCCCGCAGCTGCGCAACTTGTACGACAAAGTCGGTTTCGATACGACGCAACTCAGCAACGGAGCCGGGTTCGGACTTCTCCATGACGGGAGTGTCGATTCGATCGCGCGTTTCATCGCGGAACCGGCCTTCAGCGTGACCTCGGACCAGGACATTGCGGACCTTGTCGCTTTCATGCTGGCCTTTTCGGGATCCGATCTTCCGCAGGGTAGCCCGACCAGCATTGCGGAACCTCCCGGGATCTCCAGCCAGGACACCCACGCCGCCGTGGGAGCGCAGCTCACCGTCGACGCGCTCAACAGGGGAAACGCGGCTACCATCACCCGGCTCGCTGACATGCTTTCCCTGGCTGACGCTGGAGCCGTAGGCGTCGTGGCCAAGGGGCGGCAAGCGGGCCTGGGCCGCGGTTATGCGTACTTGGGAAACGGGCTCTTTCAAGCTGACCGCGCCGCTGAGGTCATTTCTTCGACGCCGCTACGCCTCGCAGCCGACGCCGGGGCTGAAATAACCTTCACCGTTGTACCGAAGGGAACGGAAACCCGCATTGGCATCGATCGCGACGAGGACGGCTTCTTCGACCGCGAGGAACTGGACAGCTGCAGTGATCCGGCCGATCCTCAAGTGACGCCGGAAAACTCCAGCTGCGGCGTGCTTTTCACCCGCGGCAGGTGTAACGGCGACAGTGAGATCGATCTGTCGGACGCAGTCTTCCTACTCCTGTGGCTATTCCAGGAAGGGGCAGCACCTCCGTGCGCCGACGCCTGCGACTTCAACGATGACGGTACGCTCGACCTCTCCGATCCGATCGCCGAGCTCGGGTTCCTGTTCCAGGACGCCGCGCTTCCACCCCTGCCCTTTGGTGACTGCGGCGGGGATGCGACCGAGGACTTGCTCGGGTGCGACGTTTTCCTGAACTGCCCGTGACGCCGGCCTTCGCCAAGGCTGCGGCTGGCAAGCGTTAGCGGCACTCCGCCGTGCAATCCAGAATTGTGTCCTCGGTGGGATCCAGGCCGCAGGCGTGCGGCCCCGGGGCCCCGGGCTCCGCGGCGCCACGGAAGAGATAAGCGACCAGCACTATCACGTCGGTCAGGTCAACGGCGCCGTTGTCGTCCAGATCTCCGGAATCCGCACACCCAGGGCGCTCGCCTCCCTGGAAAAGCCATTCGAGCAACCTGATGGCGTCGGTAAGCACCACGACCGAGTCTGCATCGACATCTCCGCGGCGAAAGACGCGGTGAGCGTTCACTTCTCGAGAACCGTAAAGTAACGTTACCGCTTTGGAATCGAAATCAATGGTGGTGCAATCCAGGCGCCCCCTACCTGTCAGATCGTCAAGCACCAGGGCGCGCGGAAGGCCCCCCACCACGTAGCGCTCGGCTACAGAGAGGCCCTCTGCGGAGACGTCCCGGACGACGACTATCGTGTTGCGGATCGCAGTGACAACAATCGGTCGGACGTCCTCGTCAAACTTGTAGGTCTCGATGGCCTGCACCTGGGACTCCAGATCGACCTCCACCGAGCGATGCTCGCCACCGGGGTTCATCGCCGGCGCGTAAACGGCGACGAGTTTCTCTCCCTGGTCAAAAACCAGGTCCGCGGTGCTGTCTGCGTCAAGGTCCACGACGCGAAGCGCACGCGGTCCCGAGTAGTCGCCAAGGGTGATTATTGTAGGGAATGCGCCCTTGCCGTTGCCCAGGAGGAGCTTGATGCCGCTGGTCGTTCCGATCGCGAGGTCAAGAAAGCCATCCCCATCGACGTCCGCCGAGTCACAGGACGTTTGCCCCGAACCGACAGGAATGTCCACGAATGGGCTACCTTCGCTTCCTGACATTTCCAAAGCCGAATTAAGCGCTACCGAAACCGACGGGAAGATAGCATGTGTAACAGCGAGGTCCGGAGCGCCATCCTGATCGAAATCTCCGAGCACCAGCCCCTGCGGAAACGGGTGGACTGCGTAGCGTGCCATCGGAATGACGTTGCCCGAGGTATCAACTGAAGCTGTCACCACTTCACCGCCGGCAACGTCTACCAGGGCAAGGTCGTGGGTCCCGTCGCCATTGAGGTCCGCGGCGGCGATGTCCTCAAAGGTGAACTCCGAGAAATCCTGTGCGGAGAGGACTTCAAATCCTCCGTCCCCGTTCGCTTCGAGGAGGTCGAGCGAACCGTAGCTCGCAACCATGAGCTCGGACTCACCGTCCCGATCCACGTCGAGCGCTGCGAGACCCCGGGGAGCGGATCCAAGCTGAGTGGTGGCACGACCGCGCAGGAGGCCGTGCCCGTTTCCCCGGATGACCGCGATTCCACGAGGGTTCTGCTGGGCGCCCAACAGGTCCAGCACGCCGTCGCCGTCCACGTCATGGAGACACAGATCCTGCTGCGTGCCATCGAGGAAGATGTCGCGCATGGCAGCGAACGATCCATCGCCAGCACTCCTGTAGACACGGATTCCGAAGTCGTTGCCAGGGGATATGGGTGCCACCAGATCCACAAGACCGTCGTGGTCGAAATCCGCAGCCGTGAGAAAGCGCGCCACAGAAATCGGCACGGTGGCCACGATCTCGACGTCGAAGGTCCCGTCAGGACGCAGCCGCAAGAAGAGGAGTCGGTCCTGGTCGGTGAGGACTGCCAGGTCGGGGCGTCCGTCCTGGTCGAAGTCACCCGTCGCGAGGAAGCGCGGTACCAGGTCGCCGTCTTGATCGAGGCCCGTTCTCACCCCGTCGGCGAAGGTTCCACCAGGACGACCGGCGAGCCAGTTGACCCCGCCCACGGGTCCGTTGGCGTAGACGGCCACGATATCCAAGAGCCCATCACCGTCAAAGTCCTCGGTGCCGATGGAGTGCGGATTCCCGCCGATCCGGAAACGTCCACCCTCATCGAAACGTCCTCTTCCGTTTCCGAGGTGCAATATCAGGTCCTTCGACTTCGCGTTACCCGAGACGACGTCGAGGTCGCCGTCGCGGTCGAAATCGGCGAGCGCCGCCACCCTCGGGTCGATCCCGGTAGAAAAATCGGCTTCGAGCAGGAAGTTTCCGTCTCCCTGATTGAGGAGCACCGAGACCGTGGACGAGCCACTGTTGACGACGATGAGGTCGGGCCCATCCTTTCCGTCCACGTCACCACTCGTGACAAAAAGAGGGCTCAAGCCGACGTCGTAGGAGCGGGGCTCGTCGAAGAGCGGGCCTGGACTCTGCACGGCGTCATTGAGAAGGACGGACACTTTCCCGCTGGACTCCTGAGCCACTGCAAGGTCAGGGCGCCCATCGCGGTCATAGTCGTCGACTCGCAGCGAAGTGGGGCGCGATCCCAGCGGCACCAGGTCGGCGCTGTGAAAGACCCCCTGGGCGCCGACCGCAACCGGGGCCAGGACCAGAACGGCGGCCAACCACGATCCCTGTAGCGTTCTGCAATCCTTGCAAGCCTGATGCATAACCATAAGCATGTGAAACTCGACCTCGACGTCCGCTGCCAATTCTACTGCCTGGGACACACCTCGGTGCCGCCTTTCATAAGTTTTTAAGCCGTTTCATCTTGGAAGTTAGTGCCACACCCCGGAACAGCTTCGACATCACGCATGAGGGGTTCGGTCTGCTTTTCATTGCTGGCTGGACGGTCGCCCTCGAACTCCGTCCAGACGACTCCATGCGAATCTGATTTACCGGTCTCTCCTCGGCACAACCGACCGTGGCTTCAGGCGTCCATTGACTCCGCGCGATGATGACGCAACCACTTTGTCTCCAACAAGCAAGGAACGGGAAGCGGTGCAAGCAGATGGAAGTCGAGCAAGAAAGGTTTGCACGTGCGGAGTCAAGACGGTCTCATGTGAAAGTCAACGTCTCAGAATTCCAAAGGGACGAAGAGAAACTATACGATGAAACCAATCAGGCCAGCCATTAATTCAACGGGCACACCAAAACGTGCATGGGTACGAATCTTCGTACTGGTGCTGGGTCTGGTGATCCCCCAAGTGCTCATGTACTGGCCATCGATGGTGGGACTGAAAATTCTGCTACCGCTAGACCTGCTCGCTCAGCCAAACGTCTATCTTCCCCAGACTCCCGAATACCAGAAAGCTCGCCCGCCACACAACCCTATCCTTTCAGATCAAGTGCTGTGTCTCGAGTTTGAGCGCCGGTTCGCTGCGAAGGAGTTCCGGGCCGGCCGGCTGCCGATCTGGGTTCCCGATCATTTTGCCGGCGCGCCTTTTGCCGTGTGGGGAAAGTACTCGCCCCTGAACGTCATCTATTACGCGTGGCCTTCACCCTACGCGCTGGTGTGGACTCAGTTAATCAAGTCACTAGTGGCGGGGATAGGAGCGTACGTGTTTTTTCGGCTTGCCCTGCGTGTCGGATTCTGGGCGGCCGCATTCGGGGCATGGGCACTACCACTGACATCATTCTTCGTGCTCTGGCAGGGTTTTCAACTAACCAACGTGGTGGTATGGCTGCCATGGCTGCTGTTGCTAGTGGACCGCACCGTCCGGCGCCCGTTCGGATGGGGCGGGATCGGATTGGCGTTGCTGACCGCATTGACGATCATCAGCGGCCAGGTCGGCATGGCAGGCCAAATGCTGCTGACTTCCGGGATCTTCGCACTTTGGTGTCTCTGGGATGAACACAGAAGCACGATCCGTTGGCCGCGGCTGGCTGGCTCCGCCCTCGCACTGGGCTCCGGCTGGACGCTTGGGTTCCTGTTGTCCATGCCTTATCTCCAACCGCTGGTCGAATACGTGGACACTGGGAACCGCCCGCAGTTGCGCGCCAGCGGAGTAGAAATACGCCCCCCGCTCGGGTTGGTGGCACTGCCTCCGATAGTACTGCCGGATATAGACGGCCGAAGGCAGCGGGGCTATGCGTGGCTCGCTGAGAGCGGCACTCGCATGAGGAACGGCGCCACGGCCTACACGGGCCTGATCATAACGCTGCTGCTCGCGCCGCTAGCGTGGACGCAGCGGCAACATCTCTCGGGAAACTTGATGTGGCTGCTCCTCGGTGTGCTGGGTGTAAGTTGGAGGCTCAACATTCCCGGTCTCGTGACGTTGTGGAGAATGCCAGGCCTCAACATGCTGTCCATGGACCGATTCGATTGTGTCACGTCCTTCGCGATCCTGTCACTGGCAGTCATCGGACTCGACGCAGTTTGGCGGAATCGTATGGACAGACGTTGGTGGTACCTGGCATCAGCAGTCTTGGTGATCGGTCTCGGCAGTTGGTGCGTTTACCGATCGATCAACCTGCCGGAACCGCTGGCGACGGAACTGGAACAGCAGATCCTACGGGGCCGCGTCGGGAGCTCTGTGAATACTCTCGAAAAACTGGATGTTGCCAAATACAACTTCAGCCGTTCTTACTTGGTAGTCGTCGGGCTGACTGGCTTGACCGCAGCCTGCTGGATCCTGATCTGGCTCAAGCGCCACAGCAGACCCTGGTTCATACCCCTATTGGGGGCGGTGGCGGTGGCCGACCTGCTTTGGTATGCCCATGACGTAAATCCGCAATGCAACGCGAGTCTATATTATCCCTCAATTCCGACACTCCAGAAGCTTGCCGAAGCTCCGCCCGGGCGCGTTCTCGGTTACTTCTGCCTGCCTTCGCGGCTTGCTGAGACGCACGGCTTACGCGATCTTCGCGGGTATGACCGAATAGATCCCAGCCGCCTTATGGATCTGATGCGCCTCGCGGCCCATCCAGAATCCCGAGGGAGTCGAGCTTCGCTGACCCAGTGGTATGCTCCCAAGGTGAGCCTCGAAGAGCAAGGCACGATCCGTTTACACCCCGTGCTGGACATGCTCAACGTGCGTTACGTGATCTTTCGAGGCTCACCGCCCAAAATGGTTACTCCGTGGTTAGCTGGCGACGATTACTGGATCCTACGCAATCCGAAGGTGATGCCCCGTGTCTTCGTGCCCATGCGTGTAGAAACGCTCAAGGATAAAAGCCAAAGACTGCGAAGGCTCGCCGCCACAGACTTCGACCCGAGGGAGGTTGGTTTCGTCGAGCAGCCGATCGATCTTCCGGAGGCTTGCCATGGTACGGCCGAAATCCGTAGTGAAATCCCTCGTCGCGTCACTGTCGCGGCCCACATGAAGACCCCCGGAATGCTTGTGCTGGCTGACATGTGGGACAAGGGCTGGCTGGCCAGGGTCAACGGTAAGCCGATGCCAATCGTGCGAGTCAACCATGTCCTTCGAGGCGTTGTTGTGCCGCAAGGCACAAGTGAAGTGGTCTTCGAGTATCAACCAGCTAGCCTTGCCCGAGGCGTGTGGATGATGTTGGCTGGCGTTTTGGCGTTGATGCTATGGTTTGCATGGTGTTGGACGCGGCGGAAGCACGACTCCCTTGCGGGGCCCGTCAGTTCACACGGACTTATGAAAGGGAGCACGTAGCGCCGCCTTTCATAAGTTCGTATCAAGACCGTACGGCGAAAGGCGGCACTTTTGAGGGGGTGTACACCACTGCTCGCCGTTGGCTCGCTGTGACACCCCCTCAAGGCTCCCCCTGGGGGGCCACTCGCCCGGCCCCCCAGAGCCCCCCGGGCGAGTGCTCCCTTGCGGGGCCTGTCAAAGTTCATACGGACTTATGAAAGGGAGCACGTAGCGCATGCCGCCAGAATCAAGGAACCACGGAAGCCCAGCCACAACTCAGGGTTTAGCCTCACGTTAGCCTGTTCGTGTGGCGTTAGGCAAACCCCCTATGCTTCCGGGGCTCCCTTGGATATACTAGGTATGTAGACCTTCCTGGGCTCCCTCCCGACTCACTCCCAAAAATCTGCTTCATGATCATCAGCCACGAATACCGCTACCTCTTCGTTGAAGTCCCGCACGCCGGCACCGCTGCGGTCAGCCAGGAACTTTGCGCAAACTACGCTGGTCATCGCGTGCTGCAGCAACATTCGCACCACTTCGAGTTCCTCCGATGCGCCACCCCCGAAGAGAAAACGTATTTTGTCTTCTCCGGCGTACGCAACCCGCTGGATGAAGCTGTCCGCATATACTTGAACTACAAGCATACAGCCCCTGCTAGCTTGGCGAGAAATGACGACGGTGTTTCGCTTTCCAACCTCAGAAGGTACGCCTTCATCAGAAACAACAAGGCGGACTTCGGTACCTACTTCAAGAAATTCTACCAACTCCCCTACACCAGTCTGGGCAGTCTGTCCCACCAGTACAGCAACTACGTCCTTCGCTTCGAGAGCCTCCAGGAAGATTTCTCGACACTTCTCGACCTCCTTGGAATCGGCCAGAGGCGCCCCCTCCCCACCGCCAGCAACACAGCGGATTTCTTGTCCTACTACACGCCTGAAGTCATCGGGCAAGCCAGGTGGGTGTTCGGCCCCTTCATGGAACGCTGGAATTATGCCTTTCCGACTGAATGGGGCAGCGACTCGGTCCACTGGATGAGTCACGCGGAGTTCCACGTGCTTGAAGAACTCAGGACCTTCTACTGGAAACGCTTGAAGCGAAAGTCCAACGTGGCGGCCGAGCGGACGGGCGTTTCCTCCGAATTCGTCCGCGAAGAGCTGCTTCCACAGCCTGTTTCGCTCCGGAATTCCTGTGGTACACTGGACGGAAGTTAAGAATAGCCCGTCCCTGGAATTTGACTTCTTCAACGGGCTGTTGAGTTTAGGGTCTGTACGGTTTTCGCTTCGACGGAGGTTCGAAGGTGACATTTCCATCACGCGCCCTCCACACCGCTGCTTGCGCTGCTCTCCTGCTCCCGGCCGTGGGAACTCGGGCGGCCGGCGTCGCGGACGAGGTAAAAATGGCCCTTACGCGCGATGGTGTCGTCTGCGCCTGTATTGAGCTCGAGGATACGAGCAATCGCAGCCAGCCCCTGCGCTTACGGTCGGATACGTTCTCTAAGCTCCAGGGCCAGCTTCTTGCTCAGCTGCCGCAGAAGTCCGTGCGAGTTCGCTATCGCTACCGCTACTCTCCGGTCCTTGTCGTGGACGTTTTCGATGCGCAGGCGCTTCAGACCCTCGACGCCGCCGCGAACGTGACCTCTGTCAACCTCAACGCCAAGGGAACCGGCGGCCTTCTCGAGAGCCGCGAGTTGGTGCGTGCCAACCAGGCCAACGACCTCGGATTCACCGGACGGGGCACCACGGTGGCCATGCTCGACTCGGGCATAGATACGGATCATCCCGACTTCGAGGGTGCCATAATCGACGAGCACCACTTTCTCAGCCAGGGTGCGAACGTCGGTCCTGGGGCGGAGGATGGACACGGACACGGCACTCACACCACCGGCATCTGCGCATCTCGAGGCAACGCCGCCCAGCCCGGCATCGCTCCCGCCACGCTGATCGTTTCGATAAGAGTTCTCGATAGCCGCAACAACGGCTGGCTCTGTGATTGGGCCGCGGGTGTCGAGTACGTACTTGAGCTGCACGAGAACCCGGACAACGGAATCCGGATAGACGTCATCAACATGAGTCTCGTCAGCTTTGCCCAGTACGCGGGGGTCTGCGACTCCGAGTTCCCCGCCTTCAGCAACGCTACCGCCGCCGCGAGGGAAGCTGGCATCGCGGTTTTTGCCTCCTCGGGTAACACCCACAGCACAACTCAGATGACGAGCCCGGCCTGCTTCGAGAGTGTCATCTCGGTCGGATCGATTTCGGATGTGCCCCCGGAGGTGGTCTCGAACTTCACGAGCCGGAACGAGCTCCTCGACCTCCTCGCCCCCGGTGAGACGATTACGAGCAGTGCCAGGGGCGGTTCCACGAGGGTCCTCTCGGGCACCTCCATGGCTTGTCCCCACGTGGTGGGCACGGCCTGCCTCCTTCGCGAGGCGCGCCCACTAATATCGGTGGACGAAATTTTCACCATCTTGAAGGAAACCGGCAGCCCCGTCCTCGACTCGACCAGCGGGCGTGCCTTTCCTCGCGTCGATACGCTTGCCGCGATCACCGCCACGGGCATTGATCCTCCCTTCGTGCGGGGAGACGCCAACGCCACCGGCAATGTTGATATTGCGGATGCCATCCGCACCATCTCGCTGGTAGTGCGGAGAACTGACGCTCCAAACCTCTGTGCCGACGCCGTGGACTCGAACGACAGTGGAGAGATCGACCTCTCCGACGCGGTCTATTTGTTGAGCTACATCTTCCGCGCGGGCCCTGCCGTCCCCGATCCGGGACCCGAGCGCTGCGGCGTCGATCGCAGCCAGGACGCGATCAACTGCGAGGCCTACGGGGTGTGCCCATAGCGGTCGAAGACCGCTTCCGTGCCCATGCCCGCCCCACCGATAGGACCGTTGCGTGGGCCGACCGGGAGGCCCGCCCACAACAGAGAATGTGAATAATTCAAATTCTCCTTCGTCCTTCGCCTCCTCTTTCTAAATTCTCGACTCACTGCTCATACTCATCGCAACCTAAACTCAGTCAACTTGAGTGTTCGGTGTTCGGGAAAGGCAACAAGAGGATGCTTGCAAAGTCGGCGAGACTCAGAACTCTCCCCTAAACACCGAACACTTCAGCCTCTCCGCCGCGCCACGAACTCCTCGAACTCCTCCACGCCGAACGTATTGACTACCTGCCCCTTCGCGAACCCGGCCTTGCGAGCTGTCTTGACCCCATAAAGGACGTTGTCCATTCCAGCGGGAGAGTGCGCGTCCGGGTTGATGCTGGTAAGAACTCCCAGTTCCCTCGCCCGGGGACCGTGCCGCCAGTCAAGATCGAGGCGGTGCGGGTCCGCGTTGATCTCGACAACGACGCCCAGGTCGGCCGCGACTTCGAGGACTCGATCCATGTGGATCGCGAAGCCTTCGCGGGCGAGAAGCAGCCGCCCCGTCGGGTGGCCGAGAAACGTCGTGTGGGAATCAGCCATGGCTCGTAGGACGCGGTCGGTCATAGCCGCCTCGGTGAGGTTGAAGCTCGAGTGTACCGAGGCGATGACGAAGTCAAAGAGATCGAGCACGTCAGCTTCGTAATCGAGACTACCGTCGGGGCGGATGTCGCTTTCGATGCCCTTGAAGATGCGAATTCCGCGCACCTTGGCATTGAGGCGGGCGATTTCCTCATGCTGCCTGCGGACCTTCTCGGGCGACAGGCCCCCGGCATAAAACGCGGACTGGCTGTGATCGGTGAGGCCGATATAGGAGTAGCCGCGCGAACGCGCCGCTTCCACCATTTCCTCGAGCGTCGCGGCCCCGTCGCTCCAGTCTGTATGCACATGGAGCATGCCCTGCAAGTCCGTGGGCTCGACGAGCGCCGGCAAGCCCTGCTCCCTGGCGAGTGCGATCTCGCCGTGGTCCTCGCGCATTTCTGGAGCCACGAGCTGGAGCCCCAGCTCCGCGTAGACGTCCTCCTCTTCGCGGATCGGCACCGTTGTTTCACCGCGGAAGAGGCCATACTCGTTCAGCTTGAATCCCTGGTCCTTCGCTATCCCCCTGAGGGCGGTGTTGTGTTCCTTGGATCCGGTAAAGTGTTGGAGTGCCACCGGAAACTGCTCGTCCGTGACGACGCGCAGGTCGGCCGCAAGCCCGCTCGAAAGCCGGACACTGGTCTTGGTGTCTCCCCTGGCAACAACCGTAACCACACCCTGAGCACCCACGAAGTGGTCCGCAACGGCGTCCGGCCGAGTAGAGCTCGTGAGGATATCGATGTCCTTCACCGTCTCCTTCCCGCGCCGGATGCTGCCCCCGAGGGAGACTCGTTGCACCTCCGGGCAGCTTTCCATGTGCTCGAGAAGCGAGAGTGCTTGAGGCAACGCCTCGTCGATTCGATAGCGACCGGCCACGGAGCCTATGTAGGTGATTCCTTCCAGTATTTTCTTCTCTGTCTTCGCCCCAAAACCCTTCACGCCAGCAACCTGGCCCTGTTCGCAGGCAGTCTTCAGCGCCTCCAGACTCGTGATTCCGAGCTCGTGAGCTATCGTGCGTGCCTTTTTCGGCCCCAGGCCGGGGACCCTCATCATGTCCTTCAACCCCGCAGGGACCGCTGCTTGAAGTGCCCGCAGCCGCCGGCTCGTCCCCGTCTTCACCAGCTCCAGGATCTCCGTTTCCAGCGACTTGCCGATTCCGGGAATGCTGGTAAGCTGGCGCGACTCGAGCAGCCCCTCGAGCTGCTCCTCGGGCACCGCTTCGAGAGCTCGCGCGGCCTTGCGGAAGGCCCGCGGCTGGAACGGATTGTCCGACTGGACCTCCAGGAGGTCCGCCATGGCCTCCAGTATTTTCGCGACAGCGCTTTTCAGCATGATAGCCCTATGAATTAATTCGTGTTCAAGTTGCCCCGGCCCGACTTGCCGATATAATAGCGCGCTTTCCCAGCCTGGGCTAAAATAAGACGCCTATCACCATGAATCCAGACGTGTTGACCGAAAAACTTCGCAACGTTGCCATCATCGCCCACGTAGACCACGGCAAGACGACCCTCGTCGATAAGTTTCTCAAAGCGACGGGAGCTGTCGAGAGCTATCAGCAACTCGGTGACTGCATTCTGGACACGGGCGACCTCGAGCGCGAACGGGGCATCACGATCCTGGCAAAGAATATCTCGATCTCCTACAAGGGCGTGAAGATCAACCTGATTGACACCCCCGGGCACGCCGATTTCGGCGGTGAAGTGGAGCGCGTGCTACGCATGGCCGACGGGGTCCTTCTCCTTGTCGACGCGGCGGAAGGGCCGATGCCGCAGACCCGCTTCGTGCTGCGGAAAGCTTTTGAGCGCGGCTTGCGCCCGGTTGTGGTCATCAACAAAATCGACCGCGGAGACGCGCGTCCGGCCGAAGTGGTCGACGAGGTCGGAGAGCTTTTTCTGGAACTGGCGGTGGAGCTGGGACTCGAGTCCTCGAGTGACGCGGACGCGACCCACGATCTCCTCGACTTCCCCGTCCTCTACGCATCCGCGAAGGAGGGTTTCGCGAAAGTCGAGCTCGACTCACCGTCCGTCGGGGTGGAGCCCCTCCTCGACGCCATACTCGACCACGTGCCGGAGCCCGATGGGACACTCGAGGGTTCCCTGCAGCTGCAGGTAGCAAGCCTCGACTACAGTGACTACGTGGGACGGATCGGCATTGGGCGCGTCTACCGGGGCTCCGTCCGCCCGGGGGACCGAGTGCTCGCCTGCGGCACGAGTGGCCAGCGCAGCGCGGTCGTCAAGGAGCTCTTTCTCTTCGACAAACTGGGTCGCCGGGCAGCGACCCATGTAGGCGCCGGCGACATCTGCGCCTTCACCGGAGTCGAAGACATCGAAATCGGTGACACACTCACGGACCCCGAGGACCCCGACCCGCTTCCGGTAACAGAGGTCGATCGCCCGACCCTTTCCATGATCTTCCGCGTCAACGACAGCCCGTTCGCCGGCCAAGATGGACGCTTCGTCACTTCGCGCCACCTGCGCGAGAGGCTTTACAAGGAGCTCGAGTCGAACGTCGCCCTGCGGGTCGAGGATAGCTCGGAAGCCGGGGCGTTCAAAGTCTCCGGGCGGGGCACTCTTCACCTCGGTGTCCTGATCGAGAACATGCGGCGCCAGGGTTACGAATTTCAGGTCGGAAAACCCGAGGTGATTCTGGTCAAAGAAGACGGGGTGACCCAGGAACCTGTCGAGCTCGTGATCGTCCAGACACCAGCCGACAGCGCGGGAAAAGTCATCGAGCTCCTCGGTTCGCGCCGCGGTGAGATGGTCAAGTACGAGCCGCAGGGGGAACGCATGCTGGTCGAGTTCAAGGTGCCGGCGCGTGGGCTGATCGGAATCAGCTCCCGGCTGATGAACCTGACTGCGGGCGAGGCGCTCGTCTATCACAGTTTTCACTGCTACGAGGCTCACAAGGGCTCCATACCCGCCAGAAGTCAGGGCGTCATCGTCGCGAGCGAGCGCGGCGTGGCCGTACCCTACGCCCTTCACGGCGTACGCGACCGCGGCCCCATGTTCGTCGCCCCGGGAACGAAACTCTACGAGGGCATGATCATCGGGGAGCACTGCAAGGAGAACGACATCGCGGTGAACGCCTGTCGCGCAAAGAAACTCACGAATATCCGCGCCGCAAGCTCAGACGAAAACGTGGTCTTGAAGCCGCCGCGTCGCATGTCGATCGAGGAAGCCCTCGAGTACATCGAGGACGATGAGCTCCTCGAGATCACCCCGGACACGTACCGCCTCAGGAAAAAGGTCTTGAACGAGAAATTGCGCCTGAGGAATGCCAGAAGCGGACCCGCGAAGAACGTCCGCTGACTAACCCTTGATCACGCCGACAGGCCTCAGCCGGACGACCTTGATCGCGAGGTTGGCTCGGTGAACGACATCCACAACCTCCGCCACGTCCTTGTAGGCGTGTGGAAACTCCTCGTCTACGGTTGAGCGGCTCGCAGCGGCAACCGTGATGCCCTCGGAGGCGAGCTCCTTGATGATGTGCCGACCTCGGGTAGCCTTCACGGCCGCCTTGCGACTCAACCTCCGGCCCGCACCGTGGCAAGAGCTGGCGAAGGCAAAATCGGGAGCTGCAGGGTTTCCCACCAGAACATAGGAGTACCTTCCCATGTCGCCGGGAACCAGAACGGGCTGCCCTACATCGCGATAGACTTCCGGCACCAAAGGATGCCCCGCCGGAAAAGCGCGTGTGGCGCCCTTGCGGTGCACGCAAACTTCCCTGGAAGTTCCATCGATCTGGTGCGTCTCCACCTTGGCAATATTGTGGCAGACGTCGTAGACCACGCGGATACCATGATCTCTTGGCGCCAGGCCCCACTCGCGTTCGAGCGTCTCTCTGAAAAAATGCGTCACCACCTGGCGGTTGGCGAAAGCGAAGTTCGCTCCGCACTTCATCGCAGCGAAGTACCTCTGCCCCTCGGCACTGCGGAAAGGGGCGCAGCAAAGCTGCCGGTCGGGAAGGTAGATGCCGTGCCGCGCAGCCGCTTTCTGCATGAGACGCAGATTGTCCTCGCAGATCTGATGGCCGAAACCGCGGGATCCAGTATGGATGATGGCGGTAAGTCCGCCGGCAAAAAGCCCGATCCGATCAGCAAGCTCCGGCTCATACACCTCGTCCACAAAGCCGAGCTCGACGAAATGGTTGCCGGAACCGAGCGTACCCAGTTGCGAACGCCCGCGCTCGACCGCTCTCTCGCTGATGAGGTCGAAGTCGGCCCCTTCGAGACAGCCTCTCTCCTCGATGTACTCGAGATCCTCCGCCTCGCCAAAGCCGTTCTCGACAGCCCAGCGCGCGCCTCGCTCCGCCATGCGTCTCGACTCACTACGATTCAGCCGCAGGTCTTTTCTAGATTTCCCGACCCCGCTCGGTACGTTGCCAAAGAGGGCCGGAACGAGAGAAGGAATCCGTTCCCGAACGTCATCCACGTGGAGACGGGTCGAGAGGAGCCGCACGCCACAGTTGATATCGTAACCCACGCCCCCTGGAGAGATGACACCCTCGTCGAGGTCGAAACCGGCGACCCCGCCGATGGGAAAGCCGTACCCCCAGTGGATGTCGGGCATACCGATCGAGGGGCCGATGATGCCGGGAAGACAGGCGACATTTGCAACCTGCTCCAGGCACTTGTCGTCACGAATCGATTGCATGAGGGTCTCGTCGGCAAAGACGATGCCATCGACGTTCATGCGCCCTTCGCGTGGAATACGCCAGGAGGTGTCCGTCACCTTCTGCAGTTTCATGGCCCTATCCTTCCTGTTTCAGACCTACAAATCGAAGACGACTTCCGCCTCCAGCCGTCCCCTCGACTTGCGGAGTTCAAGGCCGTGAAACGTCGCGGCTTTGATCTCGGTCTTTGCCTGATGCTTCGCCGGATCAAACGTATCTCCCGCGAGCTGGCCGTGGAAGTGTGCGGGAGAGTGGAGGTGGACGCTGGTAACTTTCAAATCTCGCGCAACAAAACCGGTGGTGTCGAACAAGAAAATCAGTTCGTTAAGAAAATCGACGAGAAGCGACTCCGGGTCTTCCGCCTCGAGCCGCAAGGGGATCGAAGAGCGAGGGACGAGCGGTTCACTGGCTTTCAAGTCCAGCAGAATCGCCACGACGGCGCTGGCCGCATCACGGAAGAGCTCCTCCTCGTCCCGCGACGTCAACCGAATCGCAACGTCGGCCGTGTGGTCCAGGAATTCGAACATTTCGGGAAAACTTCAGAGACAGCCTCCGGTTGAACGTAGAGAATCTCCGAAGAACGTCTCCGGAGACTCACATTCTGAAATCTTCCACGGGAAAGCTCAACCCGGAAACTCTCCGCCCGCCAATTCTGGAAGGGCCTTACGACCTTGCGGTGATCGGCGGCGGCATTAACGGAACCGCGATCGCCCGGGACGCTGCCTTGCGCGGCAAGTCTGTCATCCTGCTCGAAAAGGGGGACTTCGCGGAGGGGACTTCCAGCAGCTCCTCGAAAATGGTTCATGGAGGGCTTCGCTACCTGGAGCAGCTCAGGTTCGGCCTCGTGTACGAAGCGCTACGCGAACGCCACCTCCTACTGAATCTGGCCCCCCACCTGGTTCGCCCGCAGGCATTCGTTTTGCCCATCTATAAAGGGTTCCGCAGGAGCCCCGGAATCATCCGGCTGGGGCTCTTCCTGTACGACCTGCTGGCCATCGGCAGGAGGCTTGGCAAGTCGCGGTTCCTGAGCCCCGGGGAAGTTCTCGAGCGTGTCCCTTCACTCCTTGCCGATGGCCTCCAGGGCGGGGGGCTTTACTACGACTGCGTCATGAACGACGCCCGCCTCACTCTCGCGAACGCCATGGCTGCCAGCCAGGAGAGTTACAGCCGGCCCGGCGTGGCCGTGGTCAGAAACTACGTAGCGGTTAAGCACGTCCGGCCCGGGTCCCCTTCCACCCTCGAACTGTTCGACCGTGTCACCGAGAAGGAAGGCCAGGTGCTGGCTCACCGCGTCGTGCGGGCGCTCGGCCCGTGGACCGAACCGGAGCACCTGATTCCGTCCAAGGGCGTGCACCTCGTCCTCCCCTCCTTCTCGCTGAGTGACGGTCTCCTGCTCACACATTCCGGCGACGGGCGTGTCTTTTTTCTGGTCCCTTGGCAAGGACGAGCGGTCGTGGGCACAACCGAAACGGTGTTCAACGGCTCACCGGACAGCCTGCGTGTCGAACCGGCGGAGGTCGACTATCTGCTCCGGGAGGTCCAGCGGCTCTTTCCAGGACTGAAGCTGGGCTCGCACGACATACTGGGAACGTTCGCTGGCGTTCGTCCGTTGGCGGCGGCCCACGGCGCGCTTCGTGATCCTGACTCCAGCAGCGTATCGCGAGTCCACCGCATTGTCGACGAGGGGAGCGTGCTCAGCGTCTTCGGCGGGAAATTCACCACCTATCGCTCGGTGGCCAAACACGTGCTCGACCACGTATTTCCGGGAACTGCCTGCCGTACGCACCGCCTCCCGCTTCCGGGGGGCGAGGAGGGACCCTGGGAGGCTTTTCGCCGTCGGAACGATCCCGAGCTCGTGAACTACGATCCGAGCGAAATCGAACGACTCTACCACCGCTACGGATCTCGTGTACGCGACGTGCTCGGTCTCGTGAATGACGACCCCTCGCTCGGGGAGAAGCTCTCGGAAGGTCACGCCGAACTCCGGGCCGAGGTCCTGTACGCACTGAAAAACGAGTTCCTGATTTATCCGCAGGATTTTTTGCAGCGCAGGACGACGATGCGCTACACGCAGGATAGGGGTCGATCGGCTTACGACACCGTGGAAGCCCTGATTCGGGCTCATGTCCACGTAGTACCGCTGGGTCTCGACAAGGCGCGCGAGAGGTATTTCTCCGAGCTCGACTGGGAGGACCAGTTAGTGAATAGTGAATAGTGAGCAGTGAATTTAGAATTAATGGAGAATAGAGCACCCTTCTCTATTCACTATTCCTCCTAAAGTCCCCCACCGTTCCGGGCCGATGCCGGGAGGATGACCCTTCTCCGGCGACTATCGGCCCTCTCTCGAAGACTTCCCGCCCGATTCGGGCTCCTTGCGGTCGGAGCGGCTACCGCGGCCTGTGTCGCCCTGGGGCTCTGGCTCCGCGTTTCAACCTGGGTTACGGATCCGGACGTCCCCCTGCTCCTCTCGGACGGTAAGGCGGAGTGGATCCTTCCCGACGAGCCCTTCCACCTCTCCGCCCGGCGGGACCGCTCCCAGAAGGTCACCTTCCGGAAACGCTTCACTCCGATCAGCGGCGCTATGGAGGTACCGGAAAAAACAGAGATCGCCCTGCGAGCCTTCAAGCTGGCCGCCGTCTCTGTCAATGGAAAGCTCATTGCCGAGCCTTCCGTGGACCTCGACGCTTGGAAGTCTCCGCTGTACCTCGACCTCACGCCTGTCCTCCGGAGCGGTACGCAGGAGATCCACATCCAGGTCTTCAACAGAGACGGCCCCGCGGCCCTGCTCGTCAATTCCGCTTCACCGGAACTCGTCACCCGAGGCGACGGGTGGGAAGCCAGCCGTGACGGCGCCTCTTGGGGAGCGGTACGAACGGCTGGCGAGCCACGCAAAGCTGCGATCGCCAGGCAATTTCCCTCCACGGGAGCCTCTCTCCTCGCGTGCCTCCCGGTCTATCTCACGGTCTTCCTGCTCACCTCACTCACAGCATTCTGGTGGCAACGGACTGCGGCCCGACGCCGTTCCAGCGTACACCTTCTACTCACACCAGCAGGGGTGCGCTGGGCGCTGCTCGGCGCCTGGGGGATCCTTGCCGTCAACAACGTCCTCAAGGTTCCCGAGTACGTGGGCTTCGACTCGCTTCCCCACCTCGATTACATCCGCTACGTCGCCGAAAGGGGGACGATCCCTCTTGCCAACGAAGGCTGGCAGATGTTTCAGTCACCGCTTTACTACCTGGTGTCGGCCCCGCTCTACAATATGTTCTTCGCCGTCTTCGAACCGGTAACCGCCACGCGTCTTCTCCGAGTCGTACCTCTGGCTGCCGGCATGCTTCAGGTGCAGCTCGCGTACATGGCCGTCCGGTGTGTGTTTCCCCAACGCAGGGACCTGCAGATCCTGGGAACCATTGTCGGTGCACTCCTCCCTCTGAGCCTCTACGTTTCCCAGGGCCTCGGCAACGAGTCGGTCGCCGGATGCCTCTGCGGGGCGGTTCTCGTCTCGACCCTCGGGCTTATCGTAGCGGACAGCCCGAAACCGGAGCGCGCTCTCCTCCCGCTCGGCTTCCTCCTGGGGCTCGCGCTGCTTGCAAAGGTCACTGCCGTGCTCCTCGCTCCACCGGTTATCGTGTCCGTTGCGTGGCGACTGTGGCGGTGCGAAAACGACGCACGGAAGGCTCTACGCCGAGCTGCCAAGGGTGTCTTCGTGGTCCTTGTAACGACCCTTGTCGTTTCCGGCTGGTATTATGCGCGCAACTACATCGCTCTTGGGGCACCGTTCCTCGGTGGCTGGGACCCGGCCCGGGAGATCGTTTGGTGGCAGGACCCCGGCTACAGGACACTCGGCCAGCTCACGCGATTCGGCGAGGCGCTCGCCTTCCCCGTCTACGCCCCCACCGTAGGCTTCTGGGATGCCCTCTACTCGAGTTTCTGGGCCGACAGTTACCTGAGTTCCTTGATCTCCTTCGATAGTCGCCCTCCGTGGAACTACAGGTTCATGGTTTCGGGGGTGCTTCTCGCACTCTTGCCCTCCGCGGCAATGGTACTGGGGGCCGCTTCCACCTTCACGCGGTCCTCTCGCAGAAGGCGCACCGCGCTCGTGCTTGTCACGGCCTCTACTGCCATTTACCTTGCCGCCGTGTTTGACCTCTACCTGATGTTACCGATCTACAGCACCGGCAAGGCAACTTACACAGTTGGGCTCGTCGTCTGCTACGCAATTCTTGCTGCGACAGGACTGGACCTTCTCACACGGCGACCCATCTTGCGACCGCTGGTCTACGGCGGCGTGGCGGCGTGGGCCGTTTCCGCGTACTGCTCGTATTTCGTCGTTTGATACCGCTAAGTGCTCTGGACAACCTTCCGTCCAGACATCATACTGAAGGATTCACGGCCCCTCTCCAATACCCAAACGGACCCGTACCGTGCAAAAGTCCCTCTCTCGTTTCCAGCCAACCCACTTCATCGTCCACTACAACGAGGTGGCGCTGAAGGGGAAGAACCGCGGGTGGTTCGAGGGGATTCTCGCTCGAAATATCCGCCACGCGCTTCGGGCGACCCAGCGTGCCACGGTGCGCAGGCTCTACGGACGTTTGCTCGTACCCGTCAGCATCGAGACCGACTGGAGCTGGGCGGCGGAGCGCCTGTCCCGTGTCTTCGGAATCGCCCACATCGTACCCGCAGTCACGGCCGAGCCTTCGGTGGAGGCTCTCCAGGACACGGTTGGAGAGCTCGTCCGCGGGGAAACGGAGCCGCGAAGCTTCGGCGTCCATTGCAAGCGTGCTACCAAGGAGTTTCCCTTTACTTCCATGGACGTCCAGCGTGAGGTGGGCGCTCGAGTGAAACAGATCACCGCTTGGCCCGTGGATCTCGGCCATCCGGACCTTCCAATTCTCATCGAGATCGTCAACAAGCAGGCCTTTGTCGGCTTCGGCAGGATTGACGGGCCCGGAGGTCTCCCCGTGGGTGTCGCCGGCAGCGTGGTCTGTCTTCTCTCCGGAGGCATCGACTCTCCTGTAGCGGCCTACCGGCTCTTACGCCGCGGCGCCACGGTTATCTATACGCACTTCCACAGCTACCCCCACACCGGCATCGAGAGTCAGAAAAAGGTAGAAGAGCTTGCTGAAAGGATCCAGCCGCCGGGCACTCGGGCAAAACTTTACAATGTGCCTTTCGCGGAGCTGCAGCGCCGCATCGTCGCGGGCTGTCCGGCCCCTCTGCGTGTCATACTGTACCGGCGATTCATGGTGCGCACGGCCGAGGCCATTGCCCGCAAGGCGGGAGCGTTGGCCCTCGCCACCGGAGAGAACCTAGGTCAGGTGGCAAGCCAGACGCTCGAAAACTTGGCGACTATCAACGCCGTTTCGGATTTGCCGATTCTGCGCCCGCTCATCGGCATGGACAAACGGGAAATCATCGAGGATGCTCGACGGATTGGGACCTACGATATCTCGATCGAGCCTCATGACGATTGCTGTTCCTACTTGATGCCTCCGAATCCGGCCACTCACTCGACGACGACCGACCTGGAACGAGCTGAGGCGACGTTCGACGTCGACGCCGAAGTTGGACAGCTCGTCTCGAACAGTGTCTTGGTCGAGTTGGGCGAGGTCAACCACGACACCCCACTCCCGCGGCATCAGCGGGTGACAGGGGGCTCCTGACAAATACGGAAAGGATCCCATAATGGCACGCGTTTGCGTTCTTCTGGCGGAAGGTTTCGAGGAGCTCGAAGCCATTACAATCATCGACATCCTCCGTCGCGCCGAGGTCGAAGTGGTGACGCTCAGCGTCCAAGGCAGCGGCCTGAAGGTGAGGGGAAGCCACGGTGTCAATGTAGAAGCAGACCAAACTCTCCTTGAAGCCGCAAGCGAGGCTTGGGACATGGTCATCCTTCCCGGCGGTTTGCCAGGAGCCACCAACCTTCGCGACACGCCTGAGGTGCAGCAGCTGCTCAAAAAACAGAATCAGGCCGGCGGGAAAATCGGAGCCATCTGTGCAGCTCCCATTGCCCTAGGAGCTGCCGGAATACTGGAGGGAAAGAAGGCCACGAGCTATCCAGGATTCGAAAACGAGTTGCGAGGCGCGACCTATGTCGCGGACCGGGTAGTGCGTGACGGGAACGTTGTCACGAGCCGCGGCCCGGGAACGGCCATCGAGTTCGCGCTCGAGCTCGCGTCCGAGCTGTCTTCGCACGAGGTGGCACAGGGCCTCCGCAAGGGGATGCTTGTCGAAACGCCACCGTGAAAGCAACACTCCTTCCACCTTCCCTGAGTCGTCTTCGAGCAGGAGAGCTGCTTGTCAACGAGTTCTTCCACAGCGTTCAGGGGGAATCCACGCACGCCGGCCGCCCCTGCTTCTTCATCCGGCTTGCAGCTTGCCACCTCCGTTGCGCGTGGTGCGACACGGAGTACGCCTTTTTCGAAGGCCGCGTGCTGACTGTCGACGAATGCATCGGGCGAGCAAAGGAAGCGGCCTGCCCGCTTGTCGAGATCACCGGAGGCGAGCCGCTTCTCCAGGACTCTGTCTACGCGCTCATGACGGGCTTGTGCAACCAGGGTCACGAGGTCTTGCTGGAAACGAGCGGCGCTGTAGGGATCGAACGAGTCGACCCACGCGTCCGCAGGATCGTCGACTGGAAATGCCCGGGAAGTGGCATGGTGTCGCGCAACGAACCGTCGGTAATCGAAAACCTCCGTCCCGGCGATGAGCTCAAGCTGGTTCTCGCAGACCGCCGGGACTACGAGTGGGCGCGCCGGTGGCTGGAGAACAACCGGTCGAGGATCCCCCAGGTGGTTCCGGTGCACTTTTCCCCGGTCTTCGGTGCGCTGCCTCCTCGGGATCTCTCGAGCTGGATTGTGGCGGACCGCTTACCGGTGCGACTGAGCTTGCAGCTGCACAAGTCCATCTGGAATCCGGATGCGCGTGGAGTGTGATGAATACCTCTTTGCGTCCCAGCACGATCGGCAAAGGCCTTGCGCGTACCCATGCGCTGGTGGTCCTCGCCGTGCTCGCCGCGCTCGGCAGAGCGTTGTGGCAACTTGGAGCCGCGCTCGGTCACTAGAATCAGGGAGCCACCGAGGTCCACCGCGCTTTTCCAGGCTCGCCTCAGGAGTGTTCGGTGTTCAGTGTTCAGGGCTCCGATGCAAGGCATCCTCGAATTCTGTCATGGAACCGAGCCGTCCTGGGCCATTGCGAATGTCTCTCTGATTTCGGCGTTCCTGCTCTTTCCTGAACACTGAACACCGAGCACTGAACACTATCCCCTTACCCTATTTAGGTTTAGCCCGCTTTATTACCGAGAAACGCGGTGAATGGTACGATGGACACCAGTTACCCGGCGAGCCCGAGGCGACCTTCGCTACGGCGCCCTATAGAGCCCGCCTCCCCGTTGACAACAAAAACCGGCGTTCGCGGCATCCTCAGGGGGCGGCGTACTTACATGTCCCGACAGTTCTTTACTGTGCTGATTTTCATGTTTTTTGCGGCCGCGCTGCCGACCGGCTGCGCGACGTTTCCGCAGTATCAGCTGCGGTTCGAGCAGCCTCACAAAGACGTCGCTCGCGTCGTGGTCCATGTGCCGAATCGACTCGACGCCACGGAGTATCGGCGGATCGTCAAGACGGAGCTCCAGCGGGTCTTCGAGGCCTGTAGCGGTCAAGCCGTGCCTATCTACGAAGTGCGCTTCGATTTCATGGTCCCGACAGACGATTCGCGTAGGGAAGAGAAGGTCGCCTCGTACTCCTGGACGGTGGGCGATGTTGCTGTGACGCATGCGTCTGCGGAAGAACGCGCCTTGATACTCTATTAGGACTCTTACCCTGACGGAGCGACGAATGCCGAATGTGGAGAACCTGAATAGCTGCTCACGATGATGAACTTTGGGCACTCCTATTTCCGATTTCTTTGCCGACCAGGACTCCTTCTCTTGACGACCTTCCCTGCGGTCGGGTGCGGACTCTTCTACGAGAATAGCTACGAGGGGTCGGCTTACACTCTTTACTCCGACCGCAGCGAAGCCTTCCTTTCGAGGGTGGGGAAAAAGGTGACTCGCATCTATACCGGCTACCAGGAGCTCTTCGAGGTACCGCAGGACAGTCTCGGTACCACGACGATCATCCTGGAAGGCGATGACTCCGATGTCCTTGATTACGGCTACTCCCCCAGCGTTCTTGGCTATTACGTTCCCCTCCTCAACTACATCTCCATAGACACGACACCCGTTTGCACTCAGAGCGAGGAGATGCTCGAGCAGGTGCTCCTTCACGAGATCGGTCACCACTTCATCGTCACCGAGCACCCCGCTGCCAGCCAGGAATGCTGGCTCAACGAGGGACTCGCCGGAGCACTCGAAGTCACCGTCTTTGATGACAATACGTTCGAATACACTCTTCTGAATCCCGTTCTCTTTCAGGTAGCGCAGAGCGTGGCCTACGAGCCGAAAAACAGGCTCGATTTGAAGAAAATCCTCGCTATGAGCTGGGGCGACTTTCACGACCCCGAGCGTAAGGAACGGAACTATGCCCTCGCCTGGTCAATTGTCTATTTTCTGCTCGACCGCCACCTCCCAGGCGATCTGCCCCTGGGTAAAAGAATTGAGGCCCTGTACAACCTGGATCGTGACGCAATTTCTTTGCTGCAACCTCAGTGGATCTTTTTTCTCAGGAGCTTCGACTTGACGGGACACTTGGTGGAGCTGGCCGTGGATTCCTCTCCCGAGAAACACCTCAAGTCCTTGTGGGCCATCCGGCAACTGGGGACCGTGCGCAGCCTGGATGAGCTGCGAATGGTAACGGCCCTCGTAGACCTCTTTGACGATCCCGACCCGCTGAAGCGGGCGTTGGCGTACTTCTCATTTCTCCAGAAGGTCGAGAAACTGACGCACTCCTATTTCTCCTCCGAAGAGCACGTGCGCCAAGGAGTGGACCACATCGGCGATATCCTCGGCGACCCTTCCGAGCCAACGACGCTGAGGGAAGCTTTGGCGTCAGCGCTCGGCGCCAGCTTCAATACGCGTCGCCAGTGGCTTCCCCGCCTGGTCCACCTTCTCGACGGAGGTGAAGGCGAGCTCCGGGCCGCCGCGGCGCGTACTCTCTCCCTCATCGGTGACAAGCCGACCATCGTCAACCCGGACTTCTGGCGGCATGCCCCGGACGCCGAACGGCACAGGGAAGTGGCGGAATGGAAGGCTTGGCTGACGAGGCAACCCTGTAGCCCGGATTTCTCACCGTAGTTCCTGCTGCGACGGAACCCGGTGGGAAACCCGGGCTTAGCCCCGACCAGTTCCGTAAAATCTTCGCGCCGGTTGCCGGATCTCTTCGGCATCCTACACTTTAAGGTCCGAATTTCTCACCGAGTTGAGGTAGGTGCCATGCGAAGTTCCATACTGCTTCTCACAGTTTTCACTCTGGTAGCAAAACCGCTCCCGGCGGATCAGATACATCTGACGACCGGCGAAATGCTCAGCGGAGAGATCCTGCGGATGAATAACGATGAGATTTCTATCCGGCTGACCGGTGGAGGCATCGTGTCCTTCCAAGCCGATCAAGTGTCGCGAGTGCGGAAAGCCTACAAGGAGCCGCCATGGGATGCGAGCACTTTGGGAGCCGTCCCGGAGGAAGCGAAGGCTGTCGAGCAGAGTGACGCGGGGGGGCTGGTGGAAAGCCCGTCATCCGATTTCGCCCCACGAAAGCCGGCAAGCGAAACGGGGCTATTGGCCCTGCCGCTACGGCCACCGCCCACAAGCGAGGGCCTCGTCAAGGACCCGGACCACCGCTTCGCTGTGGTCCCGCCAGAGAACTTTACCTTGTGGTCAGATGGCGTCTCCCCTACCGTGCCCATCTCTTACAGGGAACCGATCACCCACTCGAGTTTTACGGTCTCTACCTATGCCTCGAAGGACTCGGTCCGCGAAATAACGAAGAACTCCCTCCGCGCTTACACAGCCAACTTCAAGACATTTACCATTCTGCGGAACGAAAAGATCAAGAGGGACGGCAAGGAGTCACTCCCGGAGACCTGGCTCGTCGAAATCGTGAGCCGCGTCGGCGGAGTTACCATCCAGCAGCTTCAGGTCTTCACGAAAAACAACGACAACGCCTACATCTTGACGTATTCGGCAGCAGGGGACACCTACACGCGGCACAGGAAGTTTTTCGAGAAAAGCATTGAGACCTTCCACTTCCTCGCGCCGTCAGAGAGGAAGGACGTCGAGGACACTGCAGCCGAGAAGTCGAAGCCGGGTCGCTAGGTACCCGATTGCCGAAGTACGGTAACGCGCTAATCTCATCATCGTGCCCGAGCCCGCTTCCGGAAAGGAGGTCACGGTGGACCTTAGCCCGGATTATTCATGAACGCTGTAGCGAGAGCGCGTAGGCGCCCGGCTGGCAAGGCACCGGATCGGCTTCGACTGGAGGCGGGCCCCTCTGTAAGGAAGTTGGCACCCGTTGAGGATCGGAGCCGATTCGGTAACGCAGTCCAGGCGGGATGCATACGTGCTCGTAGCAGGTGGATCATGAATAATCCGGGCTTAGAGGGCGGGAGCTGTTGTTGCCAAGGGTCGCGATGCTGACCCAGATAGCGCGTGGTACCGCCGAATCGGGCTCGGGCAGGGGCACGGGCTCGGGCTCGGAGTAAGCGTCACCAACTAATGCGCCAGAGTACTAACAGCGCGCGAAGCGCGACAAAGGGATCAAACCAAGACGCTGTAGCTTTTTCCGCGTGTTACAGTAGTGTAGCCTGGGATGAGCCTGAACCTTGCCAGCATAGTTCGTAACACCCATCGGTATTTTCCTGACGAAACGGCCCTTATTCAGGGCGCTCTCCGCCTCACCTACAGCGAACTCGCGGCCCACGTCGAGGCCTTTGCTGCCTATCTGACGGAACACGGGGTGAAGCGGGGAGACAAAGTCGCACTGCTCCTTCCCAACCGGATCAGCTTCACGGTCGCCTACTTCGGAGTCCTGCACGTCGGCGCCACGGTCGTTCCGATGAGCTTCCTCTCGGTGGCCCGGGAAGTAGAGTACGTGCTGCGAGATTCGGACGCGGTGGTCCTGGTAGCCTGGAGCGCCTACGCGCAGCAGGCCAAAGAGGGATTTCAAGGCGCTCCGGCGTGCCGCCACTTGATCCTGGTGGAGGAGCCAAGGGGCCTCCCCACCATCGCCGCGGGAAAGCCCATCGATTCGGCGGCAAGATGTGACATCACGAGCACCCAGGAGAGTGACTCCGCCGTAATCCTCTATACGTCGGGAACTACCGGCGAACCCAAAGGCGCTGAGCTCACCCACTTCAACATGTACTCGAACGCTCAGTTCGTCGCGGAACGGTTGCTCTGGAACAAGACTTCCTTTCAGACGCTCGGGCCCGGGAACGTCACCCTTGCAGCCCTGCCCCTTTTTCATTCATTCGGACAGACCTCTAACCAGAACGCTATCATCTTTGCAGGCGGTGCTCTCACCTACATGGAGCGCTTCGAGCCCCAGGCCGCGCTCGAGATCATGCAGCGAGACCGCGTCACGATGTTTTCAGGGGTTCCAACCATGTATTTTCAGCTCCTCAACTTCGCGCACGCCGAAAAGTACGACCTTTCGAGCTTGCGATACTGCATGTCGGGTGGGGCGGCGATGCCGGTCGACGTCATGCACTCGTTTGATGAGCGCTACAAGGTGAACATTCTCGAAGGCTACGGCCTTTCGGAGACATCCCCTGTTGCAAGCTTCAACGTCCTTTACAAGCCCAGAAAACCGGGGTCGATTGGCGAAGCCATCTACGGCGTAGACATGAAGGTCGTCGACGAATCGGGCCTTGAGGTGCCCGTGGGCGATGTGGGGGAAATTGTCATTCGCGGCTACAATGTGATGAAAGGGTACTACAAACGCCCCGAGGCAACAGCCAGGGCCTTCGCGCACGGATGGTTTCACACCGGCGATATGGGCCGGGAGGACGAGGACGGATATTTCTACATTATCGATCGTAAGAAGGACCTGATCATCCGCGGTGGCTTCAACGTCTATCCGCGAGAAATCGAGGAAGTCCTCTACTCCCACCCTGCAGTACTGGAGGCGGCCGTTGTAGGGGTTCCGAGCAGAGAATACGGCGAGGAAGTGAAAGCCTATGTCGCCTTGAAAACGCAAGGCGACGCCGCAAAGCCCACCGAGAAAGAGCTCCTCGAATTCAGCCGGAAGAACCTCGCCGCGACAAAGTATCCCCGGATCTTCGAGATCCTCCCGGTACTTCCCAAGGGTCCTACGGGAAAGATCCTGAGGAAGGAGCTTAGAACTAAAGAATAGTGAATAGAGAATACTGCATAGAGAATGAAGAATGATTCTTTCCAGTTCACGGCGCATTGTGGTGCAGGCGTCTCGCCTGCCTGCGTCTGATCGTAAATCATAGAGAATAACATGCGGAATACCCGGCCGATGCTGTTCAGGAACTTCTATCCCGGGGATTGCAAACGACAGATCGATGAGTTTCTCGCTGCGTATCGCCCCCCCGAGGACGTCGGAGCCCGAGCCACGGCGGCTGCGGTGCCGCATGCGGGGTGGACGTACAGTGGCGGCGTCGCGGCTCGCACGCTGAAGGCGCTCGCGGACGGCGCGAACCCCGAAGTCCTCATCCTTTTGGGCGCAGTGCACCGGGAACGGCTGGCGGTCTCGGCCGCGTATCCTTCAGGGGAATGGGAAACCCCCTTGGGCCCGGTGGCAGTGGCCGAGGAGCTGGCCGCGGAAGTGCATCGCGAACTCGACGGACTCGTCGAGATGAACGCCGGCGCTCACGACTCCGAGCACTCCCTCGAGGTGCTGCTCCCGTTCGTTCACGAGATTTTTCCAGAGGTTCCCGTTCTGCCGCTAATGATTCCACCGGAAGCATCTCCGGAGGAAATCGGCAAACGTCTCGGAATGTTGCTCGCGGGCCGCGGGGCCGTGGCGGTGGCCTCCACCGACCTCACCCACTACGGCGCCCGCTTCGACTTCACGCCTGCCGGTGCAGGCGAAAACGCGCACGAATGGATGCGAGAGAATGACCGCCGGATTCTCGATCTTGCGACGCGCCTCAACGCGGGCGGCATCCCGCGGGAAGCGCTGATCCACCGCAACGCCTGCGGCTCCGGCGCGCTCGCGGCAGTCACGGCATTCGCTCGTGAGCAGGGAGCCCGGAAGGGAACTGTTCTTGAACACACCGACAGCTATACCGTGGGGGGCGAAAAGGGCCCGTTCGAAATGGCTGTGGGGTATGCTGGGATCCTATTCTAGAGCAAGACAGGAGCTTGCTGTGGGGCGGTCTCCTGACCGCCCCACCCGTTGGACCTTGGCCGCGACCTTGGCCGCGACCTTGGCCGCGACCTTGACCGCGACCTTGACCGCGACCTTGACCGCGACCAAG
>Ga0315336_1001899_pt1 | contig 35638 bp, 27 predicted proteins | sample ASW5metaG_FD_204512 | JGI IMG/M metagenome (GOLD analysis project Ga0315336, IMG submission 204512) | Ammonia-oxidizing marine archaeal communities from Monterey Bay, California, United States - ASW #5 | ecosystem: Environmental > Aquatic > Marine > Intertidal zone | place: USA: California... | reverse complement strand
TCTTGCGGCGTGAGGGCGCCGCTCATCTCCAGGACCGCGACTCGACCCTCGCTCATGTGCATTCCGGCCTTGGGCTGGGCCGCCGCGGCCTTGGGCTGGGCCTGCGCGGCCTCGGACGTCGACCCGCAATCTCGCTCCAGTTGCGCGTCCACTTCGGCCTTCGCCTCTGCCCTGGCCGAGTCGCTCAAGATCATCTCCCGCTTCCGGAATTGGATAATCGCGTCCAGTGTTTCGTCCTTCGCGCAGGGGTACTCGGCGGCCAATTCCTTCAGCATCGCCTGGAATTTGGCCTCTTCCTCCTGCTGCTTGGCCTCGAATTTGGCCTGTGCCTGCTGCCGCGCGGCCTCTATCTTCGCGGCCTTTTCGGCCTGCTTCTCCTTGCCTGCCTGTGCTGGCTGCCACCCCACGACGCACAACGCGACCACCGCTGCCGACCAGAGACTGAACCTCATGTGTCACGCTCCAACGGTCAGTCTAGCTGTTGACCGTTACGCTGACCTACTGAGGCGGGTAGATGGAATCGACGCGGTCGGAGCGGTAGACCCAGGCTCCCGTCTCGAACGCCATGTGGAAGACGATCTCCTCGGTGGCGCCCCGGGTGACCTCGACGACCTGCGCCGATGGAGCATTCGGCGTGAACTCTGGCATGTGGCCGTAGGTGATCAAGGCGTTGTTGGTCGCCGGTAGAATATCAGCATCGCCCTGGGCAATGGCGTAGCCCGCCCCCGGGAGGTCGTCCCATTCCCACACCTGGGTCTGGGTCATGGCCACCGGGTCGACGGCGTACTCCACCGCGCGGCTGCGGATGTCGGGGCCCTCGGTGCGCGGCTCGAAGGCGCTGGCCTGGTTGTTTCCATTGTCGAACATCAAGATGGTGCCGTCGGGTGTCATCTTGGCGCCGTGTTGGTGGTACGCGTGCCGGAAGTCCGGTCCGGCTGGCGCGAGAACGTAGGGCAAGAACTCGGGGCTCCAGTTCTCACTCGGGGCCAGGATCCAAATCAGCTCGCCGGTCGCCCGCGAGAAGTTGATCACCGCGTCCTGGTGCCGGATGGAGGCCAGGATCGTGTCCTCTGCTTCGTTGTAGTAGAGCGCGTTGCTGTGGGTCCAGTCCTTGAGCGCCTGGCCCAGGAAGTTCGTCCACCACGGTCCGGTCACCGAGTCGTAGCCGATGCGGGAGGTGTCGATGAGGTCGGCGAATGGCCACTGCTGAACCACGCTGCCGTCGCTGGCGAACTCGACCACGATGTCACTTGCGACGTCGGCCGTTGTGCCGGGGGCGTTGGGGTTGCCCTCGCTCGACGGGTAGTTCGGGTGGACCAGGATCTCCATGCCGAACGTGAGCATGTTCCCGTTGGGCAGCTGGATCATGTCGTGATGCACGAACTCGCTCTCCAGGAGGATGCTGCTCGGCGCGTGGGTGTCCGCGATGGAGGTGTGCCAGGCTTGGAGAATGGTGCCCCTGCCGTCAACCACGCTGGCCCCGTACCGGTCAGACCCGTAGTACAGGCTGCCATCCTCGAGCTGCCCGAACAGGCCGACACCGAGTGGATCGGTGATGAACCAGACGACTCTTCCCATTTCGTCGACGACAATGCCGTATTGCGGGTGCGTGACATCCGGGAAGGTCACACTGAACAGGGTGTACCCGGGCTCCATGAGGTCGGGTCGGGCCACCATGGTCTCGAAGTCCGGGAAGGACGCAGGTAAGGGGTCGGTCTTGTCCTCGAGCAGACCCTCCCAGGTCGTCTGTTTGCCGCCCTCGTCCTCGACCGTCACCATCAACTCGAGGTCGGCGTCGGCGCGCAGGCCCAGGAGCGTCAAGTCGTGTTCGGTCTGGAGGGCGTCGAAGGACTTCGACCACGGGTCGCCGGCAACTGTGCCGTGAACCTCCACGGTCGTGGGCACGTCGGTGGTCAGCTGCACGGCTCCCCACAGCGGGCAGTCCGGGTTGTCGCTCATGGTGAGGACCGGAACGTCGACAAACACCGAGGTCGCACTCGATGTCGCTACGTCCTTCTCTTTCGTCCCCTCGTTCTCGGTCTTCTTGCACGCGCTAAGAGCCATGACGGTGGCAAGGAGCGCCAGGCTTGGATGGGCTTTCACAGGGTCTCCAATATGACCGATCACAATGTACTGTCTCGAATCGCGAGAGACTACAGGTTCAGAAACCGGCCTGAGCTGGCGGATAGAGCGAGTCCACGCGCTGAGAACGGTAGATCCGAGCCCCAGTGGCGAACTCCAGGTGGAACACGATCTCTTCGCTCGCGTCGCGGGTGACCTCGACGATGTGAGCCGACGGCGTGTCTGGCGTCAGCTCTGGCAGGTCGCCATAGGTGATCAAGACGTTGTTGGTCGCTGGCATCACGTCCGCATCGCCCTGGGCAATTGCGAAGTTCGGCCCAGGTAGATCGTCCCAATGCCACACCTTGGCCAGCGTCATCGCCGCCGGGTCCACGGCGAACTCCACCGCTCGACTGGCGATGTCCACGCCGAATGTTCGATCCTCGAAGGCGCTGGCCTGGTTGTTTCCGTTGTCGAACATCAGGATCGTTCCGTCCGGGGTGACCTTCACGCCGTGCTGGTGGTAGGCGTAGCGAAAGTCCGGCTCAGTGGGGGTGAGCAGGTAGGGCTGGAACTCGGGGCTCCAGTTCTCGTTGGGGGCCAGGATCCAGATCAGCTCGCCGGTCGTCCTGGAGAACTTCACCACCGCATCCTGGTGTCGGAAGGACGCCAGGATCGTGTCGTCGGTCTCGTCGTAGAACAGCGCGTTGCCGTGGGTCCAGTCCATGACGCTCTCGCCCAGGAATGCCGACCACCAGTTGCCGGTCACCGAATCGAAACCGATGCGCGTGGTGTCGATGAGGTCGGTGGCGGCCGTCTCTCGTACTGTGGAACCGTCGCGAGCGAACTCCACGATCAGATCGGTGGCGACCAGGGCAGCGGCATCCGGGGCGTTGGGGAAGACCTCGCTCGTCGGGTAGTCCGGATGGAAGATGAGCTCCATGCCGAAGGTGAGCAGGTTGCCGTTGGGCAGCTCGATGACGTCGTGGTGCACGAACTCGCTCTCCATCAGGAGGCTCCCGGGCGAGTGGGTCGGTGCAAATGTGGTGTGCCAGGCCTCGACGACGTCGCCCCACATGTCGACCACAGCGGCCCCGTATCGGTCCGAGCCGTAGTACATGTTGCCGTCGTCCAGGCGGCCGAACAGCCCCACGCCCATGGGATCGGTGACGAACCAGACGACGTGCCCCTTGTCGTCGACGACCACGCCGTATTCGGCCCGTCCCGACTCGCGGAACGTCGCGTTGAATACGGTCAGACCGGGTTCCATCTGGTCGGGTTCGGAAATCAGGACTTCGAAGGCGGGGAAGTCCGCGGGCAACGGGCTGGTCACCGCCGTCAGCGCACCATCCCATTCTGTCGGCTCGCCCCCTTCTTCGACGACGGTCACCCGAAACTCGTGCTCGGCATCGGCGCGGAATCCCAGCAGGGTGAGATCGTGCTCGGTCTGCAGGGTGTCGAAGGTCCTCGACCAGGGGTCTCCCCCAACCGTGCCGGCGACCACGACGGTGGTGGGCACGGCGGTGGTCAGTCGCACGGCGCCGACCAGGGGGCAGTTGAGGTTGTCGCTCATCACGAGAACTGGAGGCTCGACAAAGATCCCGTCCGTCTCGGAGCTGGGATCGGCATGCCCGCCGGGGGCCTTGTCCTGCTTGCAGCCCCCGCTGCTCAATGCGGAAATGGCGAGCAGCAGTCCGGTGCGGATCATTGGTTTCATCCGTTTCTCCAGCCCTTGTGCCTACTGCGTGGGGCCCCTCGACGCTGTCGGTGAGATGACCGATGGCCTCGGGTGCGGCGGGGCGGCAGAACTACAAATTCAGACAGCACCCGAGACCTGGGTGGGGGACAATGAGGGCCCTCCCGCCCCTCTCCACGCCATGCTCCCCTTGCTCTTCGGCGTCTTCAACGCCCACTCGGCTCCCGTTGCCACCGTCGTCAATGCCGAGGATCCGGCGGCATTTATGGAGGTCGGGCTCCGGGTCCCGATCTACACCGACGCCCTTCACGCCCACGCTGTCGCCACCGAGCGCGGAGAGACCACCAGCTCGATCCTGGCCGTGGTCGACTACTCCATGTCCCCAGATGCCCGCCGGATGTGGGTGGTCGATCTCGCCCGCAATGCGCTGTTGTTCCACGAGCACGTGTCCCACGGCAAGAACTCTGGCCGCGTCGAGATGACCCAGTGGTCGGATGTGAAGGGCTCGAAGCAGACCAGCATTGGCGTGTCTGTCGCGGCGGAGACGTACTATGGAAAGCACGGTCTGTCTTTGAAGATGGACGGCTTGGAGGAGGGCTTCAACGCGAACAATCGAGAGCGAGCCATCGTTATTCACGGTGCCTCCTACGTCAGCTCCGAGCAGGCGGAGACCACTGGTCGGGTCGGAAACAGCTGGGGCTGTCCGGCCGTCTCCGAGGACGTCTCTGCAGCCATGATCAGAACGCTGGCTGGAGGCGCGCTCGTCGTGTCCTGGTATCCGGACGAGACCTGGTGGCGGACCAGCGAGTACCTCCCAAAGCGAGATCCGTGACGACTATCGCCAGTCGCCGGACACCACGAAGGCAGCCCAGGCCTGGGGCCAGACGGCACCCGCTTCGCGCTGTTCAGCGAGGATCCCGAGCTGCGCCTGTCGAAGCGATTCCGACGGAGACGAACCCCGCCGCTTGAGCAGATGCTCGTACATGCCGGCCATCAGCGCCGAGGTCGCCTGGTCCGGGATCGACCACAGACTCATGATCACGGTCTGCACGCCCGCGATCGCGAAGGATCTGCGGAGACCCATCACGCCTTCGCCCGCCACGATGTGACCGAGACCGGTCTCGCAGGCGGAGAGGACCACCAGGTTCGTGCCCGACAGGTCGAGGGCCGCGACCTCTTCGGCGGTGAGGATGCCGTCGCTGGCCGCCGCCGGGTCCGCTGGGTTGTTGGCACCGGCCAGGACCAGACCCGATCGCGCCATCGGATTGAGCACCGTCGGCATGGCTTCCCGGCACTCATCCGTCGCGAAGTAGCCGTGGGTGGCGATGTGCACGATGGCCTTGCCCTGCAGCGCCTCCACCACAGCCGGCTCGCTGGCGCCAGTGCCGGTCAATGTCAGCGGGTCGCTCTTGTTCACTTTCCGCCAGCGTTCGGCGAAGTCTTCGATCTCGAGCGCGGTTCCCGGCAGGGGTTCGAAGCCGCCTCCGGTGCAGGTCGCCAGGGGAGAGCGCAGATCGGCCTCTCCATCGCTGGAGTCGACCACCGCGTAGTCCACAGAACCGACTGCGAGCGCGCCTCCATCGGACAGGGAGCGCGCATCGCGAAGTACGTCTCGGGCGTGGTCCAGATAGGTGATGCTGTGAGACTCGATCAGGTAGGTCTCGTCAGCGGTGGGAAGCGCGGCCAATGGCGTGCGCGTGAGGCCTCCATCAGGCACCACAAGCACGTGATCTACCCCCTCCATCAGGTCCTCGACGGGCGTCCAGATCAGGTCGCGAACGACTTCTCCGCGACGGTCGATGCGGCTGGCAGGGGAATCGGGTTGGTCGAGTACGTCTCGCCATTCGCCCAGTGCGTCGTGCACCGCCACAGCCCGGCCGAGCTCGACGACTCGGAGGTCGTCACACCTGCCCGCTCGGGCGACGTAGACCTGGTAGCGCCAGTCCTTCAAGTCTCGGTAGTACGAGTAGTCGGCGAGGGCGAACCCGTCGGGAAGGGCCTCACACAGGGCCCTGGGACTGGCTCCGGCGGCGAGAATCGCGTCTCTGTATTGTGCGCTCTGGGCGGAGAGTGAACGTTCCAGCTCCTCCTTGCGGGTGTTCAGCGCCAACCTGTCTACCTGGCCACCGGCCATTGCGAGGTGGGCCAGGCGCTTTCGCACCTCGGCGAGCTCTGTCGCGGCTTCGGCGGCGGCCGGTTCCATGCTCGCGACCAGGTGCGTGGCCCGGGTCTGTGAGGCGACCACACCCCTGAGCTGATTAGATAGGTTCCACGAAGCTTCTACGTCGGTGGTGTTCAGGTAGAGCATGCTGTCGAAGAGCAGGGACTGCAGCGTCGTCACGAAGGCGAACGCCTCCCGCTCGGACAGGGCATCCAGGAGTTCGAGGCGGGACAGGGCGATGTCGATCGCCTGTCCGTAGTAGTCGCTGGCCTGTTCGTGTCGATCGTCGTGGTGGGCGACGAATCCGAGCCACTGCAGCAGGCGACCCGTCTCCAGCGTGTCTCCCACGATGGGCCGATACAGTTCCAGTGCCTCCAGGAGATATCCATTGGCCTCCTGGTAGCGACCCATCTCCTTGAGTGTGAACCCCATGCTGCCCAGCCGCATCGCGAGTTCAGCGGGGTTCTTTCCCTTGCGAGCGCGCTCGACGACTTCCACCATCAACGCGAGCGCCGCCTCGTAGTCGCCGTCCCCGATCTCGATAGAGGCCAGCAGGGCCAGGCCGTTGGCGTGGGCGGGGTGTCTGGCCGGTAGGTGTTCCGCCAATACGAGGGACTCCTCCACCATCGATCGGGCCATCTCCACCTTGCTGGAGGTGAACATCGTCTCGCCGATGGTCTGCATGAGCTGGATGACGACGGGGTGGCGGTCTCCCGCGGTAGCCCGCATGATCTCGAGGGCCTTTTGTTGCAGGGGGATCGAGCCCTCGAGGTCGCCCTGCTGTTTGAGGAGGGCGGCGAAGTTGCCCAGGGCCTTGGCGTACTCGGGATGATCTTCTCCAACCACGTCCTCGAGGATGCGCAGATTGCGCTCGTGGAGCGGGCGGGCCCTCGCGTAGTCGCCGAGTTTCGTGTAGACGTGCGCCAGACCTGCAACGCTGGCTGCCGTTTCTGGATCGTTCGGCCCGTGGGTCGCCTCAGCCAACTGCAGCCCCTCCTGGATCAGTTCAAGGGCACCCTCCAGATCTCCCAGTCGCACGTAGAGCAGGCCGAGGTTGTTGACGGATGTAGACAGCCCGTCCGGGTCGTTTCGAAGGCGCGACAGCTCTACCGCCCTCTCCATCGGAGCCCTGGCCTCTTCGTTTCGACTGTATTGATACAGCAACCAGCCATATCTTTGGTACACCCAATCGAACTCGCGGAGGTCGCCGTCTTCGGCATCGAGGAGAGCCACTGCCTTGGCGTAGTTCTTCCCCGCGCCGGCATACTTGGTCTGCTCCTCGAGTTCGATGCCGCGAAGCGCCAGCTGCTCGGCCTTGTCTCGCTCCGCCTCGCCCGCCTGCGCGCACGCCAGCCAAATGATGAGCGCACCCAAGGTTCCCACGACCGGCCTCCGGCGCCAGCTTGCCACGTTAGAGCCGCGAGGGCGGGGGATGAATGAACGTCGACGGCAAGCACTTCCGCACGGTGTGGCTCGAGGGCGGCACTGTGCGCATGATCAACCAGCCGCTGTTGCCGCACCGGTTCGAGATCGCCGACCTCGCCGATCATCGCGCCACTGCCGTGTCGATTCGAACGATGGTCGTGCGCGGCGCCGGCGCCATCGGGGCCACCGCCGGATACGCCATGGCCCAGGCCGCGCGCGAGGCGCCTGACGACGGCTTCCACCCGTTCATCGCCGCCGCTGCGGAGACGGTGAGGGTCACGCGGCCCACCGCACAGAACCTGTTCTACGCCGTCAATCGCGTGCTCGGCGCGATCGAGCGAGAGGGAACGAATCTCTCCCAGGCGCGCCGAGCCGCGGTCGCCGAAGCCAACGACATTGCCGACGACGACGCCGCCTGTTGTGAGGCCATCGGACACCACGGGGCACCCCTCCTGGGCCAGGGCGCTCGCATCAGCACCCACTGCAACGCTGGCTGGCTGGCATTTGTGGACTGGGGTAGTGCACTTTCGCCCATCTACGTCGCGGCCAGGGACGGCAAGAGGCCCTTCGTGTTCGTAGACGAGACCCGCCCGCGCAGTCAGGGATCCCGGCTCACCGCGTGGGAGCTCGGCCAGGAGGGTGTCGATCACGCGGTCATCGCCGACAATGCCACCGGTCACTTCCTCCGCACCGGGCAGATCGACATGGTCATCGTCGGCTCCGACCGCATCGCTGCCAACGGCGACGTCGCCAACAAGATCGGCACCTACAGCTCCGCGGTCGTCGCGGCCGCAAACGGCGTTCCGTTCTACGTTGCGGCTCCGACAACCACGATCGACTCCGCGTGCCCCAGTGGCGACGACATCCCCATCGAGGAGCGTTCCGAAGACGAGGTCTGCTACGCCTGGGGCTGGTCCGACGAGGGCAAGTTCATCCGCGTGCGCACCGCCGCCGCCGGAAGTCCGGCCCGCAATCCCGCGTTCGACGTGACCCCTGCAGATCTGGTCGCCGGCATCATCACCGAGAAGGGCGTCGTCGCCGCCTCGCCGGAGGGCATCGCCTCCGTCGCCCGCTAGCGGGGTCAGGCCTACTGAAAGGTCGCCGTCAGATCTAATGATCCGCCCGGATCCAGGGTCGCCGCTGCCGCTGCCAACCCCGGATCAGACCACCCGACAAACGTGAACCCGGGCGCCGGAACCGCCGTCACCGTCACCGGTACACCGAGGAAGTACGTACCCGTGAAAGGTCCCTCGACCTCCACGGCGGTCAGCTGAAACGTCCCCGATCCCGGAGGGTCTGCGTGCAGATCGAGCGTCCAGGTTCCGGCCAGCCCGAAGTTCGAAACGATGTGGTCCGTCGTGTACCCGTTCCGCTCTCCGAGCCACTCGCGGATGTTCTCCGTCTCTTCTTCCCATGCGTCGTCAGAGGGCTCACCCCAGCGGTCGACGTGGCGGGGAAACACCGGCGCGAGAGCGGCGACGAATTCGTCCAGCACCGCCTGGGTCTCCGACGGTCTCAGTGTGGTGTTGAGGCGGTCCGCATAGCGGTTGACGAACTCATCGCGGAACTGGGGGATCTCCACCATCAAACGGAGAAACTCGGTGGACCAGTCAGGGTTCGGCCACCACGGACCATCGGGCTCGAGTGCAAAGTCCAGAGTGTCGTGGGCGGCAGATTCTCCCCACATGCCGAGCCCGAAGTCGGCGTCGTACAGGAACCACCGCCAGCGCCCATCGGTGGTTCGCGGCCGCCAATACTTGATGTTGTTCCCCGGCCAGTCGGTGTTCCCGAACCAGATCTGGAACAAGTGGTAGTCCGCGCACTCCGCGATATCGACCTGGGCTGCGATGTCGTCGTAGACTGCCGGATCGGACAGATCGCTGCTTCGCAGAGTGTCCATGAGGTTTCGATAGGCGGTCTCGTCTCCCTGGGTGGCCACGCCGCCCGTCTCGAGCAGGTCGATGTCGGTCTCCCCGTGGTGGGCGGCGACGTAGGCGGTCCCTGGCCGCTCGCGGATGTTGTAGAGGCCCCAGTATTCGCCGTTGATGTAGGCCTCGGCCGGTCGGTAGGCCATCGCGTCGATGTCGGACCCTCGGGTGAGCCGGTGCATGAGTCCGTCGCGGAGGTGGGACCCGGCGTTGCAGCTCTCCTCGCAGCCGTGCCAGTCGTTTCCGGAGTTTCGGAGAACCAGATTGTCGAATTCCACGATGCCGAGGCCGGGGAAGACCTCGTGTTCGATCGCCGCTTCTCCGTAGCTCGGGCGCGCCGTGAGCCGCAGGCTGCGCTGGTCGTTGGCCCGGCTCCAGCCGCCGTGGATCTTCACGCCGATGTCGATGGCGAAGCCCTCCTCGCCAGCGGGCTCGAAGAAGGACACGTGCACGGGACGCTCCCAGTCCTCCCAGAAGTTGGCGCCGAAGTAGGGGTAGCTCCAGTCGGCGTCGTCACCCTTGACGTAGATGCCGCGGTCGCTGCCCCAGAGGTTCGGTGGGTCGGTGACCAGGGAAATAATGGGGAGAACACCGGGATCCCTTCCAAGGAAGGTGGCCGTGGCGACCTGGCTGGGCCACAGGCCGTCTTCGATGGCGACCGCTCGGAAGACCTGAATGTCGGTGCCGTCGAGGGTCAGCGTCTGGCCGATCGGGTGGTCTTCGGTGGGGTTCTCCCCGCCCGTTGCGATGTGGACACGGGCGTTGTCGGCGGCGTCCACTTCGACCGCTGTACCCGCCGAGTGGAATCCTCCCGCTGGAGAGAAGGTGGGGCGGTCTGCGAATCCCGGTCGCACCTCCGTCTCGTTGGACGCATCGGGCGTCGGATCGATGAAGTAGCCGTACACATCGGCGCCGTCGCCGGCCCGTCCAAACGACTGATCGGCCCACATGCGGCCCGGCTCCATCACGTCGACTTCGCGCCGCGTTGCGTCGTACAGGTGAACCCGCTCTCCCGTCGCTCGCAGCTCGAAATTGGTGTGCAGAGAGCGGTTCTTTCCGGACAGGTAGACGAGCAGAAACCCGCCTGGATCGATGACTCTGGCAGGCAGCGGCCACATCTCGGGCTCGTCGCTGTCGTCGGACAGCGTCCAGCCCTCGAGGTCGACCGCGTGATCGTCGGCGTTGTAGAGCTCGAGCCAGTCGGAGACCTCTCCGTCGTTGTCGTACACCAATGAGACGTTTGCGGCCGAGACCTCGTTGATGACGACCTCGCCTTCTCGCTCTACGGGGACCTTCGGTGCGGCGTCTTTCGGTGCGGCGTCATCCTGCCGCTTGCAAGCCGACAGCAGGATCAGCGATGTCAGGAGCACGCGCATCCCGTCCTCTATCGCCGCGATAGCTTGCTTGGAGCGGGGTAGCCTCAGCGGCGTGCTGCCGCGTCTCCCTTCACGGTGATGGTGACGAAGGAAGTAGCCCTTTCAACATTGCAAATCGACTCGGTTCCGCACAGCGAGTAGGTGTAGATTCCGGTGCGATTGGGCCGCACGATGATCTTGCCGGCCGAGGGGAAGAGGGCTCGTTGACCTGCCCCCTTCTTGCTCACAGTGGCGTAGTCGAAGGCGCCAATCGCGAACGAGAGCGTGGCGGTCTGGCCAAGGACCATGTTGAGTTCGATCTGATACCCGTCTTCTTTGTGAACGACCTCTTCGCCGTCGGACAATTCGATGGCGACCTTGCCGTCGGGCCGCTCGACCTCGGCAGCCGATTTCGTAGCGGCCTCCTGGTCCTGCACGGCCGGCCCGGGAGCGGCGTTAGCCGGGCTGCCACAGCCCACAAGTGAAGCGATCGCGATGGTCGTCAGGAGGGTCTGCATGTGGGTAACACCTGAAAATTAACGCTGGAGAATGACGTAAGGTCCTATGTATAGCGCATACCGCTGGTGGGCGCAGCCGCGATCGCCATTGGCCTCGGCGGTGGCTCCATGCGATGAATGCCGCATGCAACGAATACAAGTTCTTCGGTTTCCGGGCGGCGTGGACCCTCGGGAGATCGACACGGCCCAGAGTGCCTCCTATGGACCCGATTCGGTAGAGATCGAAGGCATCGTCTCCGCCGCTGGTCAGAGCGGTAGCAACCGCGGCGATATTCGCGTGCATTCGTTTTCTCTGGCCGCCTGGCGCAGCGTCGAGCGACCGTTGTCGGAGCGCAAACTGCACGTGTTTCGGCCGCTTGCGGCCGACGCGGACATGTTCGCTGTGGTCGAGGCGGGCGATGTGCTCCGGATGCGGATTCGCCTCGCCGACAGCGGCCTTCGCTGCGTGCTCGAGTATGCCGAGAAGATTCACGCGGATCCCGAAATGGCGGCGCTGGCCCTTAAGCTCGCGGCGCCGGTTCTGCTCTCCACCGAGCGCTTCGGCGATCTGGTGCTCGACCGGAGGACCGATTGGTTTGCCGGTCAGGCCCTGTGGAACGGCAGGTTGATCAAGCTGCGGCTCCGCCGGGCCGAGGACTTGCAGAGCCTGGTACGAACGGCCGACGCCCTATGGACCGACGAGGTGGCCTGGAAGAGGCGTATCGATGATTTCGCAGTCGAGAAGCTGTTACCTCTCAAGAACGACGGCTGGCTCGGGGACGACGAGACCCCCTTCACCGCCGAAGAATTCAAGGCCAGGATGACTGTTGAGTCGGTGACCATAGACGCCGGCGGAGACTTCACGTTCTGGCACCACGACGGCAACCTGTTCTGGGGTCACTCCATCCAGGTCGGCTGCAACCTCGAGGTGGGTCCGGAATACGCCGACATTCCCGGCTGAGGAAGACGCGCGAAACGCTAGACTGGCGGGGTGGACATGAACCCATGACCCGAATGCTCCCGATCGCTCTCCTGGCGGTTCTCGCTGCCTGCGACACCGCGCCGACAATCGCCCAGTCGGCGCCCGAGGCCCAAGCGCTGAAGGAGGGCGGCTCCGCAGGTGCCCGCGCGCCAGCCTTCTCCGCCACCGATCACTCCGGCGAAGAAGTGTCTCTCGACGCAATCCTGGAGAAGGGGCCGGCGATCGTGCTCTTCTACCGAGGGCATTGGTGACCACTGTGTGTGCGTCAGCTGGTCGAGCTGACCGAGAATCTGTCGAAGTTCGAGGCCTCCAAAACCACCCTCGTTGCCGTCAGCGCCGACGATGAGAATCAGACCCGGGCGTTGGCCAGGCGGATGGGTGTGGGATTCTCCCTGATCTCCGATCCGGACAACGCCATCGCCAAGCGATACGCCGCCGATATCAAAGGTGCGGCCTTATACATCGTGCGACCCGATGGGGTCATTCAGTACGGCTACACCGATCCGCCCAACTGGCTGGATCGACCGCCGTTGCACATGCTGGTCTCCCTGGCGGCGGAGGCCGCGGATCCGAACGCGAAGCCGCGCACTTCGGAGTTCGACGCCCCGTGTCGACCCCAGAAGGGCGTCTGGATCTGCGAGCCATAAATGCTGCCCGACATCCCTGGCACCCCGGTTCCCGGTGAGCAGCCCTTGCGCTGGCTCATCCCGTCACTCACGGATTGGGTTCTCATTCAGAGGCACATTCTCTTCGTCTTCTCCCTGGTTGCCGTCGCCGGCCTGCTGGCGTCAACGGCTGTGGCGGTCTGTGCCGGCTTCCTGATCCCGCCGGAGTGGGCGTTGATTCTGTGGACTCTGGGGGTCGCAGTGTCTGTGTTCGTCGGTCTGATCATCGGCGTCCTCAGGCGGCCCGGGCGGGTGAGTTGGTGGGTCACGACCCGACGACTGGTCCTGCGGGTGGGAAAGGAGGTCCACGAGTTCCCGATCTCGTCCATCACCGCCATCGACGTCGATGGCGGGACCGAGATGACGGTGACGGCCAACCAGGAGTCCCACGACTTCGCGCCGGTGAACGCGTTGTCCGAGCTCTGGGGAGCCATCCTCTTTGCCCGCGCCTGGAAGGCCCCGGACTTCGAACTCGGGGACGAGGCACAGCACGACGAGAACGTGCTCCGATGGGCCGAGCTCCGGGAGGGCTTCACGGTCACTCGCGGGATTCTGGTGTTGCTACCGGATTTTGTCGCCTGGATTCCGGAGCGGGTCGTCCGATCGGCTGGGAAGATCTTCGGCGATATCGGGGCGCGGATGGCGGGGGAGGGGTTCGAGCGCGTGAACCCGATCCCGCCTCTCGCTCAGATGGCCTGGCTGATGCAGCGAACGACAGATCCGACGCTGTTGCGTCGCGAGAGCGAGCGCATCGCCGATGCCTGTGGAGGTTGGCACAGCGCGCCGGCGGGCATCGCGACCCGGCGCGAGGACAAGCGAAAGGCGGTGTCGCTGCACATCGATCGCGGTGACATGACCTACAGCTGTCACGCCATGCCGCCCGAATTCACCGACGCGCTGCTCGAGGGCTGGGGGTCATGACCGCCAGTGGGGACGCATGGCGACCAGGCCGAGGATCGGTCCGATGGCCAGGACGGGCATCACCCACTCCACTGACCCGATCCAGGAGGCGAGCTGGAGGCTGACGACGGTGACGGCGAAGCCGATGCTGGTCACGATGGTCAGTCCGGATCCGAGCAGGTGAGGTGGAGCAGATTGGGCGTTCAGCGTGGAGAACTGCGGGGAGTCGCCAACCACGACAATGCCCCAGACGAGCAGGTAGGTGAGGAAGACCGCACCCGGCATCGCCAGCATGAGAGGGAAGATCAGGCAGCATATGGCCGACGCGACGAGCTGTACGGACGCCACGGGTCCGCTCCCGAACCGACCCGTGAGGGCGCCACCGCCGACACAGCCCACGGCCCCGATGCCGATGACGGCGAACGACCACAACGGAACCGACAGGGCGACATGGTGCCGTGTGGCCCAGGTTGCCAGGGCCAGGGGCGTCAGTGCCCACAGGGTGTACAGCTCCCACATGTGGCCGAAATAGCCCAGTGCGGCGGCGCGGAAATCGCGAATGCCGAACACCTTTCGCATCGCGTCTGAGTCGAATGGCCGCCCCGCCGTGAGGAAGGGTCCATCGGGGACCAGGGCGAACATGAGCACGCCGCCAATACCCCCGATCGCCGCGCTCCCGTAGACGACCGACTGCCAGGCGAGATCGGCGCCGACCCCACGCAGCAAGTGGGGCAGGGCTGTCCCGACCACCAGGGCCCCAACCAGCCAGCCGATGGCCGCACCGAGACCCTCTCGATACCAGCCCGCCGCGATCTTCATGGCGATGGGGTAGACGCCGGCCAGGAACAGCCCGGTCCCGAAACGCGACGCCAGCAGGGCTCCGAAACCGAGGTCACCTGCGAGTAATCCGAGGGTGCATGCGGCGGCTCCGATCGAGGAGACCAGGTACACGAGTCGAGGCGAATAGCGGTCTGCGAGGCCGGAGAGCGCGAGGATCAGAGTGCCGGTGATGAAGCCGAGCTGGACCCCGGAGGTGAGCCAACCGATCGCCTCGCGCACGTCCCACTCTCGAGGAAGATCGCCGAGGATGGCGTTGGCGGCGAACCACACGGACGAGCTGGCGAGCACAGCCAGGACGATGGCCGGCAAGGTCCAAGCGCTGCGGTGGTCCTCGGCCATGGTCTCCCGGTCTCCGCGTTCGTGGACTCGCGGGACAGCCGGACATTACATCAGCGATCCGTTGGCCACCTGCGGCAAAACAACCGCTATATGGGGACGGCGCGCCAAAAACCCAGGTTTAAAGGACGCCAAGGACCGGCATGAGATTTGCTTTACATCTGAGGACCAGGAGGTCCTTCATGGGACGGTTCTCAATCTTGCTCTTCGCCATCTCTTCTCTCGCGGCGTGCACCGAATACGGATTTCACAGTCCAAACGACCAGCCGGGTTTCTACGACGACAACCCGAACTTCGGTGACGACGATGACGATGACGATGACGATGACGATGACGACTTCGGCGACGACGACGACGACGATGGCCCGGACTGGCCGGGCCTCGAGCGCGATCCCGACTGGCCGGGAGACGAGGTTCCCCCGGGCAACCTGCACATGACCGGCGGCGGCGGAATCCCACACGTCGGGGGCATCGCCAGCCACGGATTCACCATCCACTGCGACGACGGCAAGGACAATCACCACCTGCAGATCGGCTGGGACGGCGGCACCTTCCATCTCGAAGAGGTCGCGTGGATCCAGTGCTGGGACGACCCGGCCATCAGCGGCGATCAGCCCAGTCCGGGCTTCGATACGCTAGAGCTCGCGGGCTGGGGCCGGCTGGACGGCGTGAGCGGCACGCCGATCTACCTGGTGTTTACCGACGATGGCGAGCCGGGCACGACCGACACCGCCGTCGTGGAGATCAACCTGGGAGCCACATGGCTGGCCGGCGTCCTCGAGGATGGAAACCACCAGGCGCACTGATGTCGGCGTGGTAGCGTCCCCCCATGAGGAAACGCGCGATCCCGGCCGCTCTTGCACTGTTTGCATTCGCGTTGCCCGCTAGCGCATACACCTTCCTGGGTTTCACCTGGTCCTATCAGGCGACTCCCATCGACCGGCCGTTCTCGCTGAACCTCGACAGCTTCCAGATCATGGCGGTGCCGCCTCAAGATGTGGAGGCGGCCTTCGTGTCGGCTCTCGACACCTGGAGCCTGGGTGCCGCCAACGACGGCATCAACCTTCAACTCGCCTACGGCGGCACGACAACGAGCACCCTATCAGCGGACATTTGGGCGGATGATGAGCTCGTTACTCAGGCGGTGCCTTACTTGCCGGGACCGACGCTCGCGGTGACCGCCTGGTTTGCGACGACCAGGATTGAGGATTGCGACACCCTGGTCGCTGGGTCGAACGCCCTCGGACCCAATAGCTGGGAGGCAGACCCTGCCGGCCCGTCCCCGTCCGGCTTCGATCTCGAATCGGTCCTTCTGCACGAGCTCGGGCATTGCCTCGGGCTCAACCACTCGGCGCTGAACACAGTGATGTATGAGACGCTTTCTCGTGGAGACATGGTCCGTGTGCCGGCGGCCGATGACCTCGCGGGGCTCGAAGTGCTCTACGGTCTGTTCGGTCCGCCGACACTCGCCGTCAATGCTCTGTACATCCTGGACGACGACGGGGACGGTTTCAACGAGCCCGGCGAGGCCATCGGATTGCGCATCGATGTCGACAACGGCAGCGATTATCCCGCGGTGGCCGCGACGATCACGGCCGACACATCCGACCCGCGCGTGACCGTGGTCGATGCGACTGCACTGCCGCTCTTCGACCCCGACCACGCCGCCATGAGCGTGCAGGTCTACGACGGAATCGTGCTCTCAGTGGTGTCCAACTGCGGAGGATCGGCGCCGATTGATCTCTCCCTGGACCTGGCCGCGGAAGGCGTGGTCATCAACACCGAGATGGTCCAGGTTCCGCTGGACTGCCCGGTCGACACCGACGGAGATTGGGTGACTGATGCCCTCGACCTCTGCGAGGGCTTCGACGACGCCAACGATCTAGACGCCGACGGCGTGCCCGACGGCTGCGATGTATGCGACGGGGACGATTTCGCCGACGACGATTCTGATGACGTGCCGGATGCATGCGACGCCTGTCCGGGTGCCGACGACAGCCTCGACGACGATGGAGACGGCGTGGCGGACGGGTGTGATCTGTGCGTGGGGAGTGATGACACGCTGGATGCCGACGCGGATGGGGTCGCCGACGGCTGCGACGTGTGTGAGGGTCACGCCGACGATGATGACGCCGACGCTGACGGCGTCCCCGACGGCTGCGATCCGTGTCCCGACGACTCGGAGGCGACCGACTCCGATGGCGATGGATCCTGGTCTTGCGAGGACTGTGACGACACGAATCCCAACACCCTGCCGGGAGCGGAAGAGATCGCCGATGGCCGCGACAACGACTGTGACGGCGTGGTCGACGAGGGCACCAAGGCCGGTGACGACGATGGCGACGGATTCACCGAGCTGCAAGGCGACTGCGACGACGCCGATCCACTCGTGTCTCCCGGGGCGGAGGATCTGACCGTCAACGGTGTGGACGAGAACTGCGACGACGTAGATGGGATCGTGCCGGAGGTCGAAGAGGAAGAGGAGGACTTGGAGCGCGACCCACCCGATGCGTGTGGTTGTTCTACGAGCTCGGGTCCGTCGGGCGGCGCGTTGTGGCTGGGTCTGATCCTGGCGTTCGGTGCCCGTCGCCGATCGGTGGGAATATCGCTATGAGGAAGATCGGAATGTCAGCGATTACCGTTGTTCTAGGTGTGTTTCTGGCTGCAGAAGGCCTGGCGCTCCAAGTCGAGCTGGACCGACCCCAGCTCTGTGGGATCTCCACCTATGTTGTGGTTGCCGAGCCGACGGATATCGAGACGCGGTGGGCTGCGGACGGGAGCATCGAGCGCCTGGTGCACCTCGCCGTGGCGCGCACAGTCAAGGGACCGGCCACGGACGACCTCGAGATGGTGCTTCCCGGAGGGCGTATCGGGGATCTCACCTATGGGGTGGAGGATGTGCCGAAACTCCTGGCGAATGCGCGCTATTTGCTGTTTCTCGGCCCCGATCTGGACGGTCGGCTCATCGTGTTCGGTGGGGATCGCGGCGCGGTGAGATTGCGTGGACCGGGCGAACGTCGAGGTGAGCTGGACGCCGTCGCTTTGGACAGCGTGAAGGGGTGCCGCGCCCCGAGCACCGGAGATCTAGGGCATGGCCTGCGGCAGGTCGAGGTAGGGGAGGGCGAGCACCATGCCATCGGGCGGCCCAGTCAATGAAGGCTGTGGGATCGCGGAGTACGATGCGTACCATTGGTGGGGAACCGGACTGTAGTCGATGTTCTGACAGGTGGTCTCGTAAACGAACGTCAGCGAGCGCTCCTGGGCGATGCCGGTCCCGGTGTAGACGTACAGACTGTTGACGTAGGGCGCCTGTGCTGGCCAGTCGGCACCGAATTCAACCGCGAGTTCCGCCGCCCGGTCGACGCTCGTGGCGCCGACACCGAATCCGAACGGTATCGATGCCAGGTAGCCTCGAATGTCGGTGTGCCCCCCCCACAGCGCTGGATCGAGCGGTCCGCAGTTTGTGACTGCCAGGGTGGGGTCCAACGTCGCGTCCCACCACTGGTAGATGGGACCTCGGCCCGGCGCGGTGGCCGGCGGTGCGCCCAATGAGAGCTGGCCATTGCTGATGTGAAATCCGACGCCACAATATTCGTTATTGGAGCTGAAGATCTGGAATTCCAAAGAGGCTGGAACGGCAACCGACGGGTCGTCGTAGAGGTAGTCCCTGGGCACACCGTTGTCGTTGATGAACGCCATGACGACTTCAAACTTGTAGGGTGTGAAAGTCGGTGTCGGCGGGGGCACTTGGAGACTGCCCAGTTCGGCGAACGTGCACTCGGGGGCCGTGTCTGTGGTGCCGGTGTCTGTGGCCCCGGTGTCAACGCGGCCGGTTTCGGTCCGTCCGGTCTCTCCGGTCTCTCCGGTCTCTCCGGTCTCTCCGGTTCCTCCTGTGTGCCCGCCGGTCTCGGTCGTCGACTGGCCGGTCTCCCCGGTGAGCTGCGAGGTGTCCTCTGGCGTCTCGATATCGGTATCGGTGTCCGGAGTTGGCGTCGGCGTCGGCGAAATGGCGCTGTCGCTGGCTTTGTCGTCGGTCGGCCCACACCCAACGAGTGCCCAGCAAATGAAGATCGAACGCACATGGACCACATGAGGAGCCTACCACGGCCCGTCTATGCAGGGCTCAAAGCCCTATCAGATGCTGCCTAGAATGCGCCCTTCCATTGCTCGGTGTCGATGAACCAACGCTCCTCGAAAATCGAATCCCCTCTGAACCGGAAGAGGATCGCCAGCTGCGATGACGCCACCTTGTTGCACTTCCAGTCCACGATCGAGACGACCTCGTCGCCGGTCTCGATGTGCCGCAATCCAGTGATCTCGAATCCGGCCGGAACGATGTCTCCGAAGCCATCGAGAGCGGCGCGGAAGGTGGCCCGGCCCTCGAGGACATCATTCTGTCCCGGCATGATGAAGATCATGTCCTCGGTGTAGTCCGCAACGAGCGCGTCCCAGTTTCCCGTTCCGACGGCGTCCCATCCACGTTGCACGATCTCTGCTTTGCTCATCTGTGTCTCCACTTGCCGGGGATGCCGCAGTTGACGGAAATGTCCTGCGGGCGCCTCGCGCCGGATGCACTCCTAGCACCATTGCGCGGAGGATGCGGGGTGCCGCCTCGAGACACCAGTTCAGGCCGGCGCGCGCTCTTCTACTTGGCTCTGCTAGGGTGCGCGAAGTGTGGATTACACTGCTGGCTTTGGGATGGGGTTCGGTGGCCGCTGGGGGCGACGATCCCGGACTGTGGTGGCGTCAGAACGGCGCCATCGCGTACAAGCCCACGGGTCTGCTCAGCGACACCGCTGTCGAGTACCGCGCGCCGGTGATGCGCTACGGCGGAGCGGTCTTCAACGACACCTTCGTGGGCGTCGGTGGCCGGGTCACCGCTACGCCGGCCTTCGTCGAGGGCGCGGCCCGGGTCAGCTTTCAGCTGATCGACGTGTTGCCGGTGACCGTCGAGGCCGTGCACACCCAATACTGGCGGTCGTCGTTCGGGTTGATCTCCTTCCCGAAGTCCGACCTGAGCGGCGGTACCGACGACGAGGTGCGGGATCCCCGTTACGCCAATGGCGAGGGCACTGGGGGCCATATGTGGTCCGTGCTGGTGAGCCCGACCCTTCAGATGAAGGTCGGTCCGATCGTCGGCTTCTCGTCCTGGGGGATCACCTGGATGCGCATCGTGCCGTCGAGTCCACAGTCCGATCCGTGGATCTACGAGCCGTACCGCGGCATGGTGGTCGGGTTCCAGGACACGACGTACGACCACACCAGCGCGGTGCTGTACGAGGCGATGGACGGCGAGGAGCAGGCCCTGCTCAGGCTGGGAGCCCTGCAGCGCGGGAGGTGGTCGGCGGTGACTCCGGACCGGTCACTCAGCGTGGGTGGTGTGGTGCAGTGGAAACCGGGAACGAAAGCGTCCGTGCCGTCGTTCCTGGCGGTGGTGGCCCCCTACCTCGACGACCCCGACTACATCGGCCCGGTGCCCTTCATGGCCCTGCTCGCCACCTGGGAAGGCGGTGGCCCCTGAACCTGGCGGAGCTCACAAAGCCGCTTGCACGCCGTATGTCTCGTGCAGATAGCGCATGATTTCTTCACTCTCGTACATCTCGGTGCCGGTGTTCGGATCGACGAGGTAGGGCACCTGCATCGTGCCGCCTCGGGACACCAGTTCAGGTCGGCGAGCGCTCTTCTTGCCGACGTTTGCGACCCGGTGGTCGAGATTGAGTTCGTGGAGGGTTTCCCGGACTTTTCGGCAGAACGGAGAGGCCTCGTAGCCGTAGACCTCGAGCAGGAGTTCCGGCTGGGTCCGGTCTGCGCCCCCGTTCGCCCGCAGGCCATGCAGGGGTCGCACCATCGTGGCTACAGACGCACCGGCAGTGTTGAGGGGAGCCAGCGCTCGGCTGGCCAGCCCACGGCCGGGTCCGTACTCCGTCATGAGGTAGGTGATGATGTCCTCGGACTCGTACATCTCCCGGCCAGTGTTTGGGTCCACCAGGTAGGGAAACATGGCCTTGCCCCCGCGGTCGATGACGTGCTTGCGGTTGTTCGAGCCCTTTGCGCATGGGCGGCAGATGTACGACAGGTCGAGCTCGGTCATGACCTCCCGGACCTTCCGACAGTAGGGGCAGGCTTCGAATTCAAAGAGCTCTAACGGCAGCTTTGGAGCTGTCTTCGGCGTGGAATCCACATACCAACCACGTCCGAGGCGAACGACGGAAACGAGCAGCGCGTGCCGGTCTCGCAGGTTGGTGGGCATCATGATGTGTGATCCGGAATCAGGACGAGCTTGCCGATGGTCTGGCCGGACTCGATGTCTCGATGGGCCTGCGCAACATCTTTGAGGGCGTATTTCGAGACGGGTGGAGGCACGATTTCACCGCTCTCCAGCCACCCCTCGATGGCGGCGAGACACTCGTGGAGGAGATCGACGCGGTCGAACAGGTAGCTGAGATTGAAGGCGAGCACGCTGTGGCTGTTCTGCACCATCTCGAATGGGCTGAAGCGCGGCGTGCGCATCCAAGCCACGGCGATACGGGCCCAGTTTGGACGACCCTTGTCCTTGGACATCATGCTTGCAAAGCCGTAGACCACCAGCTTACCCGCCTTGCGGAGGTGCGTGTAGCTGTCCTTCAAGGTCGACACGCCGTTGGCGTCCAGGACCAGGTCGTAGCCGTCGGGGGCGTAGCGCTCGGCTTCCGCCCAGAGATCCTGGGTCGACTTGTCGATCACGTGGTCGGCGCCGAATTTCTTTGCCGCTTCGACCTTGTGGCTCGCACCCACGACACCCACCACCTCGCAACCGATGATCTTGAGGAGCTGGACCAGACTTCCCCCCACTCCGCCCGCCGCCGAGTGCACCAGCACGACCTGGCCCGGGCGGGGATGCGCCAGCTCAAAAAGCGCGTAGTAGGCGGTCATGAAGACGGCCGGCACCGCTGCTGCCTCGGCAAAGTCGATGCCGGCTGGCTTGCGGGCCACATAGGGGCGCCCCAGGACGATGTGGGAGGTGTATCCGCCGAACAGGGTCACGCCGATGACTTCGTCCCCGATGGCGAGGTCGTCGACACCTTCGCCCACCGCATCGATCACACCGGCCACCTCGAAGCCCGGGGTTATCGGCCAACCCACGTACTCCTTTGCGGAGGAGTAAAGGCCCATACGCACGACGACGTCGGCGTAGTTCACCCCGGTGGCCATGACCGCGATGCGGACCTCGCCGCGCCCGGGCTCGGGGGCCGGTTCAGACCGAAGAGTGAGCTTGTCGTAGCTCCCGGCGCTCTCGATCACGACCTTTTGGAGTAGGGGAGTGGGCATGGGGTTTTCCAGGGCGGCAGCGGACATGAGTTCTCCGATTCGATACTTGTTGATTTCGATAACTTTCGAATTGTTGGGTCAAATAAAAAGCGGCCGTGCGCAGAATCAGGCCGTACCAAAGTAGGTTTCGAGCTCATCCAGTGCACCTTCATTGACGGTGCAGTGCACGAACTTGCCGCGACGCTCGGTCGAGATGAGCCCGGCGTTGACCAGCTCTTTGAGATGGTGGGAAACGGTCGGCGCGCCGATGGACAGCCGGTTGATGACCTTGCGAAGCGAGCAGCCCGCGGTCATCGGTTCGGTGGATTCGCCACGTCTGATCTCTTCGAACAGACGCAGCCGGTTTGGGTTCGCAAGCGCCTTGAACATCTTGACCAGCGCCGCGTCGTTCATCTTTCCTCGTTGTTTGATAATTCGACATATGTCGAACTATCGAATCTGTCGAGAATCTCAGGGGCTGGAGGGATGTCAGTACAGATCGAAGTCCGCGCTGAGGTTGTCTTGTCGGGTCGTGGGGTTCTGCTGTCCGTTCGTGAGCTCGCGCACCCTTGCGGTGACGAACTTCTGCAGCTCCCGGACGGACACCCGCTCGTTGTAGTTGGTGTCCGCACTTACCCCGCTCAACGCGTCGAGCACGGAATAGGTGAACACCCCATTGCGCCAGTCCTCGGATTCAAAGGCGTATTCTCGCCCGCCTGCCGAGGCGATGACCACCGCTCCAGATCCCCGTCGCAGGTCGGCGAACAGCTCTTTCATCCGGGCGAGCGTCACCGTCCGCCCAGCCGCCGGGCGGTCCTTTTGCACGACGGACAGCCCACGACTCGAGACGGTGCCCTCGGCAAGGGTGGGCATGGCCACGCCCTCGTCCTCGTCGACCTCGCCGGAGAAGCAGGTGTCCATGAGCAACAGCTTCTGCCGCGGCGGGATGTCACTCAGCAGACCCTCGATGTCGCTGTAGGGAATGCCGCCATTCGCGGGCGCCGCGAAGTCCACCTCTGACGCGCCGAACCAGTAGTTGAGGTCGTCGTCGAGCAGGCCGTGGCCGGCCACGAACACCATGGCCACGTCGTCAACACTCCCTGTCGCCAGCATCTCTTTCGCCTTTGCAAGCGCCTTTCGCGTCACCTGTCCGTCGGTGAGCTCGACGACCTGCACGCTGTCGAAGTGGTCCTTGGCTCCTTTGAGAGCGCGTCCCAGATCCCGTGCGTCCTTGGCGGCATAGGTCAGATCGAAGTCGGTGCCCGCGTAGTCCGATACGCCGATGACCACCGCAAGGAGCCGGCGTTTGTCGGCGTCCTCGCTGTATTCCACGGTGACCAGTTCACGGAGGGACTCGACGCCGCGGTCGTTGCGCACCGAGACTTGAATCCGGTTCTCCCCCGCACCCAGGGCCACCTCGACGTTGTCCGTGAACGTCGTGCCGCCAATCGGTCTGCCCGCCTCGCCGTCTACCGGAACGCCATTCACGTATACGTGCAGGCGAGCCAGCGGGTATTTGGCGTCCTCGCCCTTCACCGACAGGCTCAGGGTTGGGTCGGCGGTCGCCGTCGGAAGGTCGGAATTGGTGATCCTGAGGGTGGGTAGGTGAAAATCGCCCGTCAGGCTCGCCTCGTCGATCCCCATCTTCGCCAGCCGCTTCAGGTAGGCGCGGTGGTAGGTCTCTATGGTCGCCGGCTCCGCCAGACCCAGGGCCTCCAGGACCTTGTCCGGTCGGTTGTAGTACAGGTCGAACTGCTCGAACGGGTACGCACGACCTTCGATTCTGAAGCTCATCTGGTCGAGGATGCCGCGCGACGCCATGTAGAAGCTGTCTGCCGTCAGAGTCGCGAAGTCGGTCTCACCGGAGACGTAGGTGCGGGTGATGAACGCGCCAGATTGCAGATCAAACAGGTTCAATCCGGCTCCAGCGGTGCCCACCGCCACGTACCGATTGTCGGGATCAGTAGCGACTGATATCGCCGACTCGTCCAGCATCGACGAGTGGATCACCCTCCCGTCATGGCCGTCCCGAATCTGCACGCTGCCGTCGGTGTGCACCATGATCAGGCGCGTGCCGTCTTCGCTGAAGACCATGTCTGCGGCGTAGCCATCGTGTCCCACCAAGGTGCGGGACTCGAAGGTCGTGAGGTTGACGAGGTTGCTCTGGTTGCCACCCCCGAACACGACCATCTTGTCGCGGCTGATGGCCACCGAGTTCACCCAGAAGTTGTGATTGTCGAGATACGTGAAGCGCTTCCAGGTCTTGGCGTCGTAGATGCTGCCATCGCTGATCACCATCCAAGACCCTGTTGGATCGATCGCCAGGTCGGCGTGCCTGCCGCGGATGTTGGGCACTTTATCTAGAACGCTCCATGGATATTCGGCAACGGGCAACATGTGGAGCTGCTTCTTCTGCTCGACATCCCACACGAATGCGCCGTTGATGCCGAGGCCGACGAGTTCCCTGCCATTGGGATGGAAGGTGAGCTGAACGAACGGACCCTGGTCCGACTCGGTCTCGAAGACCACCTCGCCGCCGTGGCGCGTGTAGACCACGACCTGGTCTCCCTTCGTCCCGGCGGCCAACAGTCCGTCGGGCGACACCGCGACTTCAGTCAGGATCGGGTTGCCGACGTGGGGCTCGGCGGCATCCACTACCCCCGACTCAAGGTTCCAGCGTCGGGCTCGCGTGGTGAAGCCCGCCATCACCGAATGCTCGCCATCGAACGACAGGCGCCGCACGGGCTGCAGATCAGCTCCCCACCGCTTGACTTCTCTGCCCGTGTTGGTGTCCCACACCGAATAGGCCAGGTCTGAACCGGTAGATATCGCGTGGCCAGACGAGTCGAAGACGACGGCGGAGACGCTTTCGCCGTGGGCGGCGATGTCGTGGGACAGCTCGAACCTGGACCCGCTACGCCGCCAGAGGAACAAACGCCCGACGTCGTCGAAGGCGGACTTCGGCTCGGACACCGTGATGCCAGCCCCGAGCTCTGTGCTGTCCGGAGAGAAGGCCAGGCTGTTGACCCCTCCCGGCACCGGCAGCTCATTGACTTGTTTCATTTCGGGGAGGTCGTACACGCGCACGCTGGACCGCTCGTAGTTCCAGTCGCCGACGGCCAGCCAGTTGCCATCGGGGGAGACGGCCAATCTGTGGGCGTTGAAGAAGAGGGGGAGCTTCGCCTCGGTGCTCGGCCACCCATCGAAGCCCATGGCGTGAATCACGTCTTTGTCGGCATACAAGAACCGTTCGCGGTGGGGGTCCGCGACCAGGGTCCCGGGCGTTGGGTCATAGGTCTCCCACTTTCGCGTCGAGGTGACTTCGAGGGTGTCAGTTCGCCACGTCTGCACGCCCAGCACCACGTTTCTCACGTGTCCAAACCCCGCGAGGTGCTTCCCGTCGGCTGAAAAGACCACGCTCTGGATGCCGCGGAGGTCGTGCAGATCGAGGCCCGTCGTCTTGCGCTGCCCGTCGCTCGACCACATCACCACCTCGCTCTCGGTCACCGCCAGCACGTGCTCGCCATCGGGTGACGCCGCCAGGGTCCGCCCTTCGCCGGTCTGCCCCCGACGCCACTGGGCCAGCCCGCTCTGGAGGTCCCAGAGGATGACATCGCCGCCGGCGCCGATGCTCGCCAGGTGCCGACCGTCGGGCATCATCACCATGGCCGCTGGCGTCTGGCTGTGGGATCCGGACACCACCACAGAGGCGCCCATGCCCTCTGACGCCGTGGGGATGGGCGCGTCGACGCGGGACGATGGGGCGGCGCCCTTGTGCGGGACGCGAAGGTCGCTGGTGGAGATGACGTGCATCTCGCTGCCCTTGACCTGTGCGTGCCTCCGCTCGATGGCCAGTCGGACGCCGAGGCCCGGGACCCAGCCCAGCGCCAGCGCCCGTCGATTGAAGCGAGCGGACGCGTCTGGGTCTTCCAGCTTGGGAAGCGTGGTCAGCCGAGAAGCCGCTATGCAAGAGCGTACTTCGCCGACTTTACAGGCCTGGGTGTGCGTCTGGAGTGCCGCTTTGGGTCCCTGCTTGCGAGTAAACGCGTCGCTGTTCAGCTCCTGCATCATGCCCAGCGCCCAACAAGACCGAGCGTATTCCAGGGTGCATCCGTCGATGAAGAACTGCGCCGACGCGGCGTGGTCGGTGTCGGCCCACCCCAATCCCTCGATCAGCTTGTCGGCGCCCATGACGCTCGGGAACAGCTTCTCGGTGCTATCAGCCGGGGTGCGCAGCCAGCTGGTGGCTTCGGTTTCGGCGAAGTTCCCCGTGCGCATACCGGCCAGGAAACAGCCTTCTCCGTCTGCCCGGTCGACGCAGGCCGTCGCATTGCCGCTCGGATCGCTGTTGGGGTCGTTGTCCGAGGGCAGCGCTTGCAGCTTGCCGCCCAGACAGAGCAATGCCGACACCACCAGCATTGCCTTGCGTTTCTTCATGGTCCACCTGGCACGAGTCTACTTCGGCTGTGGCGAGTGCCGCGGGACGTTTTAGGTTTTCGTTGGCGCGGTTGCGAGTACAGTGATGTTCACTATTCTTTGGATGACCCCATCCATTGCAGTTGCCGCTCCCGGTGATGAGTGCGATCCCGTGGACGATCTGGTCGTCGGCGCTCCCGGACAGTGGAACGACTCCGGAGAGGCCTTCGGGTATCGAGGAGGGCCGGGCGGTCTCGAGGCCTCCCCTTCCTGGGTCTGGGCTGGAGAGACGGATGGCGAGTTCGGCTGGGTGGTCACGGCCCCGGGCGATGTGAATGGCGATGGCTATGACGACCTCGTCGTGGGGAGCCGAGAGGATGCCTATCTGTTCCTCGGAGGCACCGGCGGTCCGGCGCTGACTCAGTCATCAGTCGCTTCCGGAAACTCGCTTTTTGCCGCAGCTGGCCTCGGAGACACCGACGGCGACGGCTTTGGAGAACTGGTGGTCGGACCGAGCCAGACGAGGCCGAGCTGTTCTACGGCGACGAAACCGGATTTTCGGCTTCCTTGAATCGACGTGCTCGTGCTCGCCCTCGATCAGGACACCTACGGCAACGACATCGCCAGCGCTCTCCTCGTCAGCGGGCCCGTGGACGGCGTTGTCCCGGCTACCGACGCCCGAGCCACCTTCGCCGGTCAGTCCGTCGACGACCTCTGGGTGCAGTCCGCTCGGTTTGTGGGGGATGTAGACGGGGATGGGCAGGGCGACATCCTCGTCGGGGCCGGAGGGAGCCTGTTGTCGGACCCCGGCGGCGTCACAAGCCTGTTCTATGGCCCCTTCTCCGGCACGCGGGAGCTCATGGGAGCCGATGTGCGCATGCTCGGAGAACAAATGGGCGCCCAGGCTGGACACGCCATCGATGGGGCCGGTGACGTCGATGGAGATGGCCTCGACGACCTGGTGATCGGGTCTCCAGGCTGGTCGAGCACAGACGGAGAGGGTGCCGCCTACGTGATCCTGGGAGCGTGGCTGTAAAAAATCAGCTGCGGAGGATCCACACTGCGCTGACCAGGAAGCTCGAGGCGCCGATCCCCAGGGCTGCCCCGGCGTACATCGGATTTGCGAGCACTATGGATCCAGCCATCCACAGCAGACCGAGTGCGAGGAGGCCCGCCTTCAGCACGAGGCGGGAGTGGGCGCGGATCTGCTCGTCTGAGGAGACCGAGACCACCCGAAAGTGTCCGGCGTCGGCGCGATCGAGGAGTCGGCCGGCCTTCCCCGGTAGCTGGATCAGCTGCTGATCGGTCTCGACAACCCGGCGGACCAGATCGGTGAGCATCGTCTGCCAGTCGTCGGTGCTCCCCGCGACCATGCGCGGCACAAACGACCGGGCCAGGTCCCGCACCCGCAGCTTCGGATCGAGGGTCTTCACCGCGCCGTCCAGGGTCCCGAAGACCTTGTCGAGGAAGAACAGATCCGGCGGGAAGTCCAGCTTGTGCTGGACGATGAAGCCGATGAACAGCTCCATCAGCTCGTGCATGCCGGCCCCACCATCGACCGACCGGAACAGCTCTCGCAGCTCTTTGCGGACGGCGCGCAGGTCGGCGTCGTAGCCGAGGATGTCGTGGGCGAGCAGGTGGTCGGCGAGTTGGTGGTGGTCTCCGCTGGCCACGTCGGCGATGATCTCGATGAGGGCGTGGCGAGTACTCCGATCGAAGTGGCCGCTCATGCCGAAGTCGATGAGGGCGAGGCGACCATCGGCGAGGACCATGAGGTTTCCCGGGTGAGGATCGGCGTGGAACCGCCCGAAGATGAAGATCTGCTCCAAGATGACGTCGACCAGCTTGGCCGCGATGCGGGCGGTGTCGTGACCGGCCTCTCGCAGGCGGGCGATGTCGGAGACCTTGACGGCGTCGACGAACTCCATCGTCAGGACGCGTTTGGCGCATTGGTCCCAGTAGACCTCGGGGACCACGATCTGGTCGTCGCCGGCGTGCTGCTCGCGGAACATGTCGGTTGCCCGACCCTCGACGATGTAGTCGAGCTCCCGGAGGATGCTGCGCTCGAACTCGCGCACGATGGCGACCGGGTCCAGGGGCTCGGCGAGACCGGAGCCCTTCGCCAGTGTCGCGATTCCGCGCAGGATCGCGAGGTCCTGCCGGATCACCCGCTCGATGCCCGGTCGCTGGACCTTCATCGCCGCTTTCTTTCCGTCCGTCAGCACCACAACGTGGACCTGCCCGATGCTCGCCGACGCCAGCGGCTCCGGGTCGACCTCCGCGAACGCCTCCTCCAGGGTCTTGCCGAGATCTTCCTCGGCCACAGCACGAATTTCCTCGAAGGGGATCGGGCCGACGCTGTCCTGGAGCTTCTTGAACTCGGCGATGTAGGCCGGCGGGATCAGATCCGGCCGCGTAGAGAGGATCTGGCCCATCTTGACGAAGGTCGGGCCGAGGGCCTCGAACAGGCGCTTGACTCGCTCGGGCTCTGTGAGGCCGCTCTCTCCCTCTGGCGCCTGGAAGTTTGCCGGGACCATCGAGGAGAGGCCGAGGGCGTCGAGGACGAAGGCCAGGTCGTGCTGGACGGCGAGTCCCAGCATTTCGCCGTATCGCCGCTGTCGATCGAGCAGTTCCAAAGCAACCCCACCGGTCTGTAACCTGGCGCCCCAGCGGCCTGCGGGGTGGTCAAGGCGCTTCCATGCAGGAGGTCGGTCGCAATACGCCGTCGAAGTCGATGCTCACGCCGTGGCCATAGCAATCATTCAACATGACGGGCTCGCCATCGACCCCTAGAAAGCGCACCGCCACGGTCGCGTCGCGTTCGTCGCGGTCGTGCACGACGATGGAGACATCGGAGTCGCGCTCGGACGCGGGCTGCCCCTGACTGTCGAAGTAGGATCGGCGCCGGATCTGGTTGCGAGTGCTCCACTCGGACCGGATCTCGTGAACCCCTTCGTCCATGAATAGCGCCGGCTCTCCCGAGACACCCCACGCCGATTTGGAGATTCGCCGGCCGCGGTCGTCCGTCAGGGTCCTGACCTCCGGTTCGAGTCGTCCGTCGACTCCGACCATCAGCTGTTCCTTCTGGTCGAGACATCGAGACGTCAGGAGCGTTCCCTCGTACTCCCTCTCGAATATCCAGCAGCCAAAGAGGAGTGCCGGCGTGCCATCGTCATTTTCGCCCCAGCGACGGGTTAGCCGACGGCGATTGTCGTGGCGATAGCGGGTGCGATTGGGAAGCCCGCCGGGCGTGACCGGCTCCCCATCGTGATTCCAGCGCTCCATGGACACCTTCATGCCCCGCTCGTCGTATCGAATGCGCTCGATGGGCGGGACGTCGTCGGGCAATTCCTGGCCTTTTACTGGGAATCTTCTGTGTTCGGTGATGTCCCCCCGAGGACCGTAGTCTCGCTCGAGGCGATGGGTGCCGGGATGTGCGGTTCGGATGGGTACGGGCTCGCCGTCGCGCTCTGCCCAGATTGCCACGATGCGTCCCAGGGCGTCGTTTTCGCGAAACTCCGTGTACACCGAGCCGTCGACGCTCGTCTCGATACGCTGGATGTGGAAGTTCTGCTCGTCGTTGACGTAGCCGAGCGCGGCGTAGCCGCGGAGCTGATTCTGCACGAGGTTGCCGTCGCCGTCCTTGCACTGCTCTGCCACCTGGGCCCGTCCTTCGAAGACCATCTCTTTGACCGCACATCCCTCCGAAGATGGGGTCGGATGGTCTTCGCTGTCCCTACACGAGGTGCGGAACACATTGCCCCATGCGTCGTATTCGTAGGTCGTCTTGGCGCATCCCCGGATCAGGCCGTCGTACTGGTCATAGCGGAGGGTCTCGACCACCTGACCCCGCTCGAGTCGCTGCACCTGACGCGCCCAGCCCCGTCGGGCTTTGGCCAGCTCGCCATCGGGGGTGAGCAGGCGCGTCTCCTGTACGCGCCCCCCGTCGAGGAAGCGCACGGACCTTCGACTCCAGCCGAACGCGTGGGAGAGCTGCTCGCCCGCGGCGTCGGTACACGTCGTTCTGAACCCGTCGTCATCGAGCTCCGACACCAAGCCATGGCACCACACGAACTCCTGGCCCCGTTTGTAGGTTATCCCGACGTACATCTCCGGAATCCAGTTTCCGTTGGGCTCGATGTGTTGGAGCGTCGGCTTTCCGTCGGTGGTGAAGGCAGTGATGGACACCGCGGTGCGGGTCGGGTCCCACTCCCAGCGCCGACTGTGCACGCCGTCGGCTCCGGCCACCTGTCGGTCCGTGGTGTCGAACCAGGCGGTCTCGGACGGGCCGTAGCCGGGTCCGTCCCACGAGAACTTCTCGAGGTGGCGGGTGCGGGCGAACAGAGTCGGGTCGCCGTCGGCGTTGAAGTATCGAACTTCCACAGGTCGTCCCTCGGCGTCGTAGGACCAGCGCTGGGTAGCGAAAGTCGGCCCGGTGTTCGAGGCCTGGCCCTCGTGGTCGACGAATGTGCGGGCCACCAACATGCCTCGGCGGTCGTACTCGTCTCGGTAGCCATACCCGGCGTGCACCTGGAACATCGGCGTTCCGTCGATTCCGAGCGCGGGCCCATTCCAGACCAGCCGACCCCCGTCGTCGAAGGTGTAGCCCTGCGCGGCGACGCCGTTGGAATTCACCGTCGGTTCACCGGCGACGTTGGCATAGGTGACCTTGTGTACGAGACCCCGGTCGTCGATTTGGAACTTGTGAATCGCCGGGCCGGAGGGCGCGCGGAGCAGGTCCCCATTGGCATCCAGGCACCGATCCCAGATCCCGTCTTTTTTCGTGCTGGTCTCCTCGACCGGGCATCGATCTGCGGGAACTGCGCCGACCCGATTGGTGCAGGCCACGCGCACCGAGTCGTCGTCGTACACGCGAACAATTGAGGCGCAACCATCAAAATCGGCCGGTGATCCCTCGATTCCGATGGCTACATATCCGGGCTGGCCGAGGGGATGGTTCGGATCGGGGTGGTAGGTGACGGACGCCACGCCTTCTCGGCTCATAGGGTTGCCGACCAGGTCCTCGAAGGCGATGGTCATGACTCCGTCGGTCCAGCTCGTGCGCGTGGCCCAGGGCACGAGGATGTTGGCGCGCACGTCCCGTGACCACACCTCTCGCCCGCGGTCGTCCAGCTCGGAGAGTCGGGTGGCGAATGTGTGGGTCACGTCCGGATCGATTCCCATCATCGGCGCGCCGGCGGGGGTCGTCCATCGCCGCCGGATCTTCTCCCCGTCCGCCTCCCAGTGCTCGATCGCCATCACTTCGCCGTTTATGTCCAGCCAGTCGACGCGCTCGACGCGGTCTCCGGCCCAGTGCTGGCGCAGCCCGGCGACCCGCGCTGCGCCGAGCTCACGGTACGGCTTGCGGACCATGTCTCCGGGCACCACGAAGTTCTGTTCCAACACGCGTAGTTTTGGATGTCCGCGAGCGGTCTCGAACCACGCCTCGGCGACGCGGCCCGCCTGGCGCACGACGCGGACCCGCTCGAGATCGGTCGCGTGTGGCGCCCACAGTCCCGCGTACCCGCCCTCGTCGATGGTCAGCTGCAGATGAAAGCTCTCGGTGGTGCGTTGGGACCACCAGATGAGGGCGAACATCGCGAGGAGGGTCGTCGCGACGGCCACCAGGGTGGGCACCCATCGGATCCGCCGTTCCTGGGTCTTGCGGACCTTCGCTGTCCCGGCGGGCGACGGGAGTGGGGTGTCCCCGGCGGGAGCCACCTCGTAGACTTCGAAGGGCTCCGAGACGCCTTTGAGAGTGTAGGTTCCATGGGAGAGATAGCGCAGATCGGGCCCCGCACGCATGGCGAGATCGCGGGCGGAGCGACTGAGGAGTGTGCGTCCGCCCGGGGCCAGGGACATCAGTCGCGCGGTCACCGGCTTGGCCAGCCCCTCCACTTCGATAGGCTTGGCGCCGCGGGCGCGCAGCTCGGCGGGATTCTCCCAGAGCACGACCTCGCCGACGTGGATCCCCGCGCGCATCATCACGACGTGTCCGGTGCGCTCGGACATCATCTCCAGTCCGTCGTGGAGCGCGATCATGAAGCGGATCCCATCGATGGGCCGCTCGAAGAGCAACAGGTAGCCGTCGGTCTTGTCGATCTCGAGGCCGTCGTGTTCCGGGAGCAATGACCTGGCGATGCCGTCGATCTCGCGGATGAGTGCCGCCGCTTCGACATCGGTGAGCTGCTCCACCAGCTGCGTGGAGTTCACGAGGTCGGTCACGACCAGTGTGCGCACCTGGGGGCTGGCTGAGGTCATCGAGGTCAGTCTCTTGGGTCAGATGCCTTTCAGGTCTTCACAGGCCCAGGGGAAGCCAACGTTGCATGCAGGTGTCAGGAGTGCGCGCGCCTTGTTGTAGTCGACGGCCACCCCATTGCCGCGGCGGTACATTTGGCCCAAAAAGCCGCAGGATATCAAGTCGTCCTCGCCCCTGTCGCAGGCCGTCTGGTAGAGCGCGACGGCCTTGCCGTAGTCCTGCGGAATGTCTCTGCCATCTCGATAATGGCTGCCGAGGATGCGACAGGCATATGAATAATCTCCGTTGCAGCCCTGCCAAAAGTAGGCGACGGCGGTGGTGATGTTTTTCGTGACGCCTTGTCCGGCCAGGTAGGAGCGACCGAGAAAGCTGCACCCCTTTCCATCACCCGCGTCACAAGCGCGATTGAAGAGGTTGATGGAGGTCGTGTAGTTCTTGGTGATGTAGCGGCCTTCGCGGTACGCCTCCCCCAGGCTGGTACAACCTGGGGCAATCCCCCCGTCACAGGCCTTCTCGAGGGCCTGCAAGCCTTCGGTTATCGCCTCGGTTTTCGTCTTTTCAGATATGGATGGCCAGTTGGAGAGAGATATTTGCTTGATGCCGAGTTGGTGGCAGCCCTCGTAGTGGTTGCCATCGCACGCCTTTCGGAACGCGGTTGCCTGCCTGTCGTGCCAGGCTTTGCTACCGCCCGGGGATTTCGGTGGCGGGGGATTGGTACCCAGTTCGAAGCAGGCCTGAGGCGTCGCACAATAGTCGACCAGCCGGTGCTGCGTGTCGTATGACCCGAGGAGGGACTTCACCTGGCTCAACGTCGTCTTGGAGGCGCCGGCGAGGGACGTCTTCTTGACCGGGATGCGGCGGCTTCCACAGTCGGTTTCGACGGTTTCGAAGCCCTCGGATTCCACCACCTTGGCGGCCTTCGCGAACGTGGAGAACTCGGCGACCTTGTCGCGACAGAGTTTGCGGGTGGCGTCCTTGTCCAGCCCCGCACATCGCTCCGATTGGGCCTTGAGCTTGGCCCAGGTCGCATCGATGGATTTTCGGCTGTCCATCGCGGCAGCATCGAGTCGCTTCTTTCGTTGTTTGGTTGCCTCGGTCGTCGCAAACTGAGAGCATTCTTGTTCTCTGAGTGCGGCATCGACATCGATGTCGACCGCGAAATCCGGGGTTGTCGCCGGGCCGCTGGCCACGGGTGCTGCGCCGACGCCAGCCCGAATCATGGCGCGAAGGTCGGGTCCCTTCTCGGTGCCCTTGGCGAGGACCCCGGTTTCTGTACCGGACAGCTGGGGCGTCTGCGCGCGATCGGTGAGCATCGCCGTCAGGGCGCCTTCGGTGTACGCGATGGCCTCGGCGGCGGTCACATCCCCGCTTTGATCCTCGTCTCCCCACCCCCTGAGGGCGCCGAGGAGGAGGTACGAGAAGGCAGGTCGCCGGGCACCGGGAAGCGGACCGGCGAACTGGTCGCTCATCCCGGCGGTGAAGATGGTCGCGCCTCCAGTGGCCAACACGTAGGTCGGCACCATGGGCATCAGGCCCTCGACCAGTGCCCCACCGCCGGTCTGCCCACTGAAACAGGCATCGAGAACGAGGTTCGAGTGTGCCTGCGGTCCTTCCTTGAGCTTGGCCAAGAGCTCGGACTGCTTCACGCTGCGTGCATACAGGCTCGACGCGGTTTGTTGGGCATCTGCCCCAACCAACAGACCATCATGGCCGTCTTTCGCCGGAGCTCCGTGACCGATGAAGACGTACCAGAGCGTTCCCCCGTCTTTCACACGCCCGGTTCCCCATTCTGCCTCCTCGAGGATCTTCTCTCGGCTTGCGAGGCCGTTGCGGACGATGTGGACATTCGAGAGCGGCACGCCGCGCGTGACCGTGAACCAGTCGTACCAGGCATTCGCGTTGTCCACGGCGCCTGGAATGTCCTGGACGACGAAGTAGTCCTCGATGCCAATGATGACGGCGGCGTCGTTGGCGCCACCTCCGACCTCCGCCGCGGGTTCATCCAAGCTCGGCCAAGTGGGTTGGGCCGCAGCCAGACCTGCAAACAGGAGGAGCGAAAGCATCGTCGATGACCTCTGGTGCAGCCCCGAAGCCGCGGGCTATTCTAGACCAGACGGTCGCAGGTTGGTTCAGGCGCATACTTTTGCTGCCTGAAGGGAGAGACCTGGGTCATTCCGGAGTCACCTGGCCTGCGGCGATGAAGGCCGCCCAGTCCTGTGGGTGCGCCTGACCGAACTCCCGTCGATTCCGCTCGAGTATTTGCAGCTGTGCTCGCCGGAGGGCCGCGGCGGGAGGTCGTCTCCGCAGCGCGAGATAGAACTCGGTCATCAACGCCTCGGTGGCGGCGTCTTCGATCGACCACAGCGAGGTGACCAGGGTCTGGACTCCCGCCGAGGAAAATGCCCGGCGCAGGCCCATCGTTCCCTCGCCAGTGGTCATGCTTCCGAGGCCGCTATCGCACGCGGAAAGGACCACCAACTGCGTGCCCTGGAGATTCAATAGAGCGACTTCGGAAGCTGTCCAGATCCCGTCGTCGGGGTTCAACGGATCGCGGTGGGTGTTGGCGCCGGCGAGGACGAGACCAGCCAGGGTCATGGGGTTGTAGCCGGCGAGCTCGCCACCTCCGTCTAGAGCCGATCGGCAGGCTCCGGTCGCGAAGAACCCGTGCGTCGCCAGGTGGATGGCTCGCTTGCCCGCCGCGCCTTCCGCCACGCGGCCCTCGGAAGCGGCCGTCCCCGACAGCGTGACCACGCGACCGTCCCGCTTGCGCCACAGTCTCGCCACGGCGTGCAGTTCCGAAGCCGTGTGGGGCAGCGGGGCGAACGCACCG
>Ga0315336_1001898_pt1 | contig 35645 bp, 41 predicted proteins | sample ASW5metaG_FD_204512 | JGI IMG/M metagenome (GOLD analysis project Ga0315336, IMG submission 204512) | Ammonia-oxidizing marine archaeal communities from Monterey Bay, California, United States - ASW #5 | ecosystem: Environmental > Aquatic > Marine > Intertidal zone | place: USA: California... | reverse complement strand
GGCGCGCAGCCGACTTCTCCGCACTCGCCGACTCTATGGCCTTGATCACAAAACACTCCTTCTGTCCGCCCGAACGGCGGTCCGATGATGGACCACCCCGGACTTACACAGATGGAATGACACGCCCGGAATCGAGGATGCGTTACGTTCACTTTCAGCCGAAATGCATGGAACAGCAGGAGCTTCCAAGAGCTTCCTGGTAGTCGCGCGTAAACCCACACCTCGAATCACCGTGATCTCCCGTGGGGAGCAAGAAGATCGAACCGCAATCCAGACCGGATGGATTGGAGACCGCCAAGCATTCAGCGCGTTCAGCGAAGTCTTCCAAGATACCTCGGCGCCGGCGGATCTGGAATTAGAAGATCGATTCTTCACCGCCATGACCGGCCTGATCGCGTGGGAAGACGTCGAGACAGTCGGGGGATACCTAGTTCGCGTCAGCGGAAGGAACGATAAACCCTTTCGCTTCATGCCCGATACAGCCGTCATGATGCCAGACGACATCCACGCCACCATTGTTCAGAAACCGGGAGGGCAGACCACGCTGAAGGCGTCCTTGGCCGAAGGAGCCGATCCCACTCGCCATGTCCGGTTGCCCATTCCGGGAACTGGGTCGACCTATAGCGCACTCGCGCATTACATCCCCGAGGCCAATACTGCATGGCTCCACACCCACGAACGTCCAGGGGACCCGGCGAAGGCACTAACGGTGCACTCCCTGTCGGAACTGATCGAGATCGCGGAGTCCACATACGGTCAGCACCTCGACCCCACCGTGGCTCAACGGGTGCTGCAGGGCAACCACCCCACGCCAAGCATGTTGTACATGCGGCCGTATCCCGGTAACGAGGCCACGTGATCCACAGCATTGCCTCGCGCCGCTCAGCCAGACCGCGGATGTCTGGCGAATCCGCTTCCCGCTGTTCGAGTTGATTGGCCATCGCGCACGAGCAACCCCCTTCCGCATCCCAGCAAACGTTCGCGCCACGCCGCGGTGACTTGTCTCCTTGAGACGATTCGACCAACTGGCAGGACACTCCACTGTCGCCCCAATCTGATCAGGATGCGCCCGCAGTACGGCAATACGGCCGACTCGAATACGGCGAGTTACCGGGTAAGGTCTCTGCAAATTGCGATCAGATGAATCAGTGTCCCTGATGCCCCCATAGTCCGTGGCAAGACCTTTTGCGCGGACTCTGCGGCCGGCGTGAGCGTGGCCATCATCGGCCCGGTCAGCGATCGCAATTCCTTCGCTTCACAACAGTCAATCCTGGCGGTGGCTGGCCAACGGCGGCATGCTTGAGTTGTTCGCCGATCCAACACAGATCGGGTGGCCAAGTTCTGCCCAATCCCGCTGCCGCGGCCCGACGGCGTTCCCCTGGTGCTGCCAACGGTATAGGTCAACGAGGACGACTTGCGGGTCATCGCGCTTAGGGAGTCATCACCGGGTCCCGACGGTGCCAATTCGGAGTTGCCATCGGCCGCCGCTTTCGACGTCGCCGAAACCACTTGCTACGTCAACTGATTCGCGGTGAGGGTTGCTGGCCTGGGCCCAGCACGCTTTCGCTGCTGGCTCATAGATCCAGCGTCAGGTTTCTGCTGTGGGCGCGGGATACGCATGGGTAGATGATGCCTACCGTGTCCTTGTCCTCATTTCGTGCAACGGAGTCCAGGTGTTCGGGCTGGCCCGCAAGCACACGCACTTCGCACGCGCCGCAGATTCCTTCGCGGCACGATGAATAGACGGATACGTTGGCATGTTCGAGCGCTTCTAACATCGATTGGTCTTCGGCGACGTGCACGTGGGCGCCGCTGCGTTGGCAGGTGACATCGATTGGGCGGCGTAGGTGGCGCGCAGTGTGTGCCGCCGGTTTGAACCGTTCGATGTGCAGGCGTGCGGGCGGTAAGAGCGCCGCCAGGGCGTCGGTCATCGAGGCGGGTCCGCAGCAGTACACCGCGGCGTCGCTGTGGGCCAGGAAGGCCGCGAGGTTCGGTCGGGCGCCGGTTTCGTCGCGGGCGTCGATGCTGACCCGCTGTGGCCATCGCTGCTGCAGTTCGTCGGTGAACGCCATGCGGGATCTGCTGGCGCCGACGTAGAGCAGCCGCCATCCCCGATGCGGCGGCAGCGCTTCGATCATCGCCTTGACCGGGGTGATACCGATTCCGCCGGCAACGAACAGGTACTCCTCGGCGGGTTCCAGCATGAAGGTGTTGTCGGGACCGGAGATCCCCAGTCGCATGCCGAAATGAGCGTTGGTGTGCAACCACGCGCTGCCGCCGCGCGACAACGGTGCACGTTGCACGGCGATTCGGTATCGGCGCCGGTCGGCCGGGTCCCCACACAGCGAGTAGCACCGTTGCAACCCGTTGGGCAGATGCACCGAGATGTGGGCTCCTGGCGCCCACAGCAGCAACTCTTCCCCATCGGGCGGTGAGAGGTCGATGCCGAGGACGGCGTCGGCGAGCGGGTAGATCGCGGTGATGGTTAGTGTGCGCCGCGGCGAAGCGTGTGGCCGTCGCGGGGCCGGCAGCGGCGGGGCGGCGGGGGAAGTCAGCACCCGCATGAGCACCGCCACGACGCTCAATCCCAACAAGGTGAAGGCCACCAGCCGATAGCCCCAGGCCCCTACGTCGGTGCCGGACCAGCCGGCGTGGAACGACACCAGTACCACCGCCACGTAGGTGACGTAATGCAGCGCCTTCCAAAATCGCCGGGGCAATCGCGATCGCAGCAGCGAGGACCCGTAGACGGCAATCAGTAGGTAGAAGGCGACGATGCCCAGGACAACGGGCCAAGGCCGGTAGGCCGCTGTCAGCGGAACGAGCACCTGGGCGAGGGTGAAGTGTGCCCAGCTGTTCAGCATCAGCGAGACCATGTGCAGGCTCGTCATGATTAGCGCCGTGCCGCCCAGCCAGCGATGCAGCTCCTGCAGCCATGCCGGGTTGTCGATCGACCGCAGCACCCGCGTGGCCAGCAGCACGCCCCACAACACCGAGCCGGTCATCGCGACCCAGGCCAGCAGGCCACTGGCGCGGGCGATATACCACCACAGATGGGGATCGGTCACGCGAAGTCACCCCAGTTCGCCGTGCGTTTGCGCGGCTGATCGGCGGCGATGATCATCGCGGCAGCACCGATCCGAGGCAGCCACTCCAGCAGTGGATTCGCCTCACGCACAAACGCCAGCTTCGCCAGAGCCTCGGCGCGTGCACCGCTGCCAGCAATGACCGTAGAGGTCAGGGTCGGGGTGAGCGCGCTAGCGCCGGTGGCCGGGTCAATCAGGTGATGGACCAGACCGTCGGCACCGTCCCAGACCCGCACGAGCCGACTCGACGTTGCCACTGCCCCGCGGGCAAGCCGGACCACGCTCACCAGCTCGCCACGGGTGTACGGGTCCTGGATGCCGATTGTCCACGCCGCGGCGTGGGGTGCCACTCCGGCCACCGCGACGTCACCACCGATCTCGGCGAGCACGCCGTCGGCGCCGCGGTCCATCGCGAACTCGACGATCATGTCGGCCGCCAGCCCTTTACCCAGGCCGCCGGGGTCCAGCGTGGTCCCTAGCGGAAGGCGGATGTCGCGATTCACTATGTCGATGCCGGTTACGTCGCCCGGCCACGCCCCGGTCTTGGGCAGAACGGTGCGCCGCGACGGATCGACGAGGCTGGTGGCATACCCGCTGGCCAACAGCTGTGGAAGCGCGGTCGGGTCGAAGTCGCCGTTCGTCACGGCCCACGCATTGATCAGTTCGGTCACCAGCCGTGCTGTGCACGCACGCACCCGTACGGGGCGGCCTTGCGACCAGTTCAGCCGCGACACGTCGCTGTCTTCACGGAATCGGCTCCACGCCCGCTCGAGCTCACCCAGTAGCGCGAAGCACTCATCAAGAAGCTGCGGCGGTCCACCGACCAGGGTGATCGACGCGGTGCCGCCCATCGCCGGGCGCCGTTCGGCGAGCACCGAGTCCACATGGATGCGGGTCGAACTTCGGCCGCCAACACGCGGCCAGGTGGTCTGTGGGCTAATTCTCAACCTCCGGAGGCTTTCGATATCGCGTGGGGCGCCAAGGGTGCAGCGGGTGCAGCGCTGGCGGGCGCGGGGGCAGGAACCGGCGCCGGCACCGCCGCGGCAGGTGCCGGCGCGGTGGGCATGATGGTCGCGGCTTGAGTCCCGCTGCTCCGGCCGTCGTCGGCTGTGGGTGCGACCGGCCGCTGCGCTGTCGCGCTTAGTAGATGGACAATGCCCAGCAGCGCGCCGGCCGATAGCGCGGAGGCGACAAGCTTGGACCATCGGGCCGGCGCAGGTCGCGCAGCGGCCAAGTCAGTCGTCGCGTTCATGTCCAGCCTCGTGCGGTGTGGAGCGCTCGCCCGCATTGTGCTCGTCGTCATTCCGCGGCAACACGGCGGCGGGCGGCGCTGTCGTCGGTGCCGTCGGCACAACCGTTGGCGTGGCCGTCGCCGGCGCAGTCGCGGGCTGCCCACCGCCGGGAACCAATACTTCGTTGGCACGCCCGATGTCTGGTTGGGGCGCGGTGTTCAGAATCCTGGTGTTGACCGCCATCGCCGCCCCGCCGATGGCCAGCACGAACAGCAATGAAGCGATCACCGCCACTTTCGATCTCATGACCTCACGGTAGGTTCCGGCTGGTCAAGGATGGCCGCAGCAAGATCCAAGAATCATCCAAGATCGCGAGAGATCTCGTCGCGGACGCTGCTCGGAACGCATACACCCGGCCGCGGTACGCCGATAATGCGGACGTGCAGGTGCTCGTGATCGAAGACGACGAATCGGTGGCTGCCGGGCTGTGTGACGGCCTTCGCAGAGCCGGCTTCGACGCGCGCCGCGTGGCCACGGGGGCCGAAGCGCTGGCGACCATGGCCGCGTCCGGTCCGCAATTCGTGTTGCTGGATCTGGGGTTGCCCGACATGGACGGCACCGACGTGTGCCGCGCCCTTCGGGCCCGCTCACAGGTACCGATCATCGTGGTCAGTGCCCGCGGCGACGAGATCGACCGAGTCGTGGCGCTGGAGATGGGCGCCGACGACTATGTGGTCAAACCGTTCGGCATGCACGAGCTAGTGGCACGTATCCGGGCCGTCATCCGCCGTACCGGCGGGCCGGACGGTCACCCCGGCCAGCCGGCGACCACCCGCTCGATCGGCCCCCTGACTATCGACCGGCGCACCCAGCGTGTGCATCTGGGCGGGCGGGAGGTGCACCTGACACCAAAGGAGTTCGACCTCCTTTATTACCTCAGTGAGGATCCCGGCGCGGTTTACCGGCGATCGGAGATCCTGCATCAGGTGTGGGGCGCCAGTTGGTACGGCACCTCCAAGACCGTCGACGCGCACGTGGCCGCCATCCGCAAGAAGCTCGGCGACCCGCGGTGGATCGAGGCGGTTCGCGGCGTGGGCTTCCGCATCGGGATCTCGTCGTGAAGTGGCGGCTGATGGCCGCATTCATGGCCGTCACCTGCCTGGTCGTGGTGGTCCACGACGTCCCGCTGGGCAACTACCTGCAGCGGGTCGAGCACGAGCGCATCGTGACGGCGCTGGAACGCGATGCGTTTCTGCTCGCGGGTCGCAGCGAGGAAACGCTCGAAGCGGCCGCGACACCGGATCCGCGCGTCGTAGCCGATGTACACCGATACCGGCAAGCCAGCGGAGCGCGGGTGGTCGTCGTCAACGCCGCCGGCGACGCCGTCGTGACCTCAGACGACGATCAGTCCGCCGCCGGCGGCTCCTACCGGTCGCGCCCGGAGATCGAGACGGCGCTGTCGGGCGACATCGCCACCGGACAACGTCATTCGGTCAGCCTGGGCACCGACCTGCTCTATGTCGCGGTGCCAGTCGTCAGCGGTGACCGGGTGCTGGGGGCGGTGCGTCTGACCTATCCGACGCAGGTCATCGCCGACAAGGTGCGCGGGCAGATACGCATGCTGTGGCTGATCGCCGGCATCACGGTGCTGCTGGCGGGTGTGGTGGCGTTCGTCCTCGCCGGCACGGTCACGCGCCGGCTGCAGCAACTGCGCCGCACGACCGAACTGCTTGCCGACGGACGGCTCGACGCGCGAACCTCACAACGAGGCGGGGCCCCCGAAATCCGCAGCCTGGCAAGGTCGGTAAACCAAATGGCCGATCGGATCGAAGATCAGCTTCGCCAGCAGCGCGCATTCGCCGGCGACGCCTCTCACCAGCTGCGCACACCGTTGACTGCGCTGCGCGTGCGATTAGACAACGCCGCCGACCTCGTCGAGGCCGACCCCGAAGCCACGCGTGAGACCGTCGCGGCAGCCCAGAACGAGGCATTGCGCCTCCAGCAGATCGTCGATCACCTGCTGGTACTCAGTCGCGCCGACGACGCGGCGATCCCGCGGCAGGAGATCGACCTCGCCGCCCTTGCCCGCGCGCGCGTCGAACAATGGCAGGCGCTGGCCGAGGAATCGGGGGTACACATCGTCGTGACGGCTCCAGGAACGGCCCTCGTGTTGGCTGTGCCCGGAGCCACCGAGCAGATCATCGACAATCTCATCGACAACGCCCTGGCGGTCGCCCCGCCCGACACCACCATCGAGCTGACCGTCGCAGCGGCTGTCGGTAGCGATGCCGTGGATCTGCACGTACGGGATGAGGGTCCCGGCATGTCTGCACAGGACTGCGCTCGAGCCTTCGACCGCTTCTGGCGGGGATCTACAGACACCGCCGGCAGCGGACTGGGCCTGGCCATCGTCGCCCGGCTCGCCCAAGCCAGTGGCGCCACCGCTGATCTGACGCCACGCCCTCACACCAGGACCCGAAGCGGGCTAGACGCGCATGTGCGGTTCGAGTCGTCCGCCCACTCGTAACGCCCGAGGCTCGCGCTGTCCCATCGGATGCCGGCGCTAGCCATGGACGAGTTGCCGACAAGGGCGGTGACCAGCATGGCCAGCCCGCCCCCCATAACGATAACGACGCACAACGCGGGTCGGCCAGCGCGGTTCCGGCGATCCAGGCGCCCACGATGCCGACGGTGGCTAGACGGTGTGACGAGGCTGGGGCCTCACTGCATGTGAACGTGGGTTGCCGACAGGAATCGGTTGCGTCCAGCAGAGTGGTGTACGAGTCGGACCTGATCGGCGGTACCGGCGTGTCGTAGCCGAGTGATTGAAGGTCATCGCATGATTCTTCGAGGGACCGAACAGCAACCCAAGCCGAATCCCCCGAGGGAGCGTCGTATCCGATGCCAACCCCTTAAGCAGCCGCAAAAGGTCCGGACCAGCCGCAGGGCCTCGCGTACACCGACAGCATCGGGTCTGAGCAGCAGCAGGGTGGCCACGACGCTCAACCACAACAACGCCATGCCGGCCATTACACCGAGGACCACCAGCCAGCCGTCCACGCTCGTCAATACTGTTGCCTCCCCGCCGACTTCGTCCGAGCGTCCACCCACCAGGCCCGTCTGACAGGCCGCGCTCCGGTCTGCTGACCACCCATGTCGCTGCAGGGGTGGTTCGCAGGGCCCTTCGCCGGGGCGGAAACCTTTGTCGTGGCCTGACCCCTGTCCACCATTCCGCAATGTGTATCCTACTATCTGCATATGAATGCAGACAGCGACGGCGTGTGCCGGCGGGCGCTGCCCCGCGATCAGGTGGACCTGGTGGTCGAGGTCTTCCGGATGCTGGCAGACACCACCCGAGTGCAGATCCTGTGGGCACTGGTCGACCGGGAGATGTCGGTCAACGACCTCGCCGAGCACGTCGGCAAGCCCGCCGCTTCCGTCTCACAGCATCTGGCGAAGCTGCGGATGGCGCGACTGGTTCGCACTCGCCGTGAGGGCACGACGGTCTTCTACAGCTTGGACAACGATCACATCGGACAGCTGGTCACCGACGCGGTGTTCAACGCCGAACACGCCGGCCCGGGAGTGCCGGGCCACCACCGCAGCGCCGAGGAACTACGAAGCCTGCACTCGGACAACAACACCGAATCGCGCACGGCTCCCGGCTCGGCGATGACACGACGGAAAGGACGCCGCGTATGACTCCTGACGGCGAACCGATCACCCGTGACCACGACCACCCGGCCGACCACGACCACAGTCACGGCCACGGACATCACCACGACGCGCGCGGCGGCAGAATCGGCGCCGCCCTACGGGAGGTGTTCGCCCCACACAGTCACGACGCATCGGACAGCATCGACGGAGCGCTCGAGTCCAGCGCCGCCGGCATCCGGGCGGTGAAGATCAGTCTGCTCGCGCTCGCCGCGACGTCGGTCGCGCAGGTGCTGATCGTGGTGATCTCGGGATCGGTTGCGCTACTCGCGGATACGATCCACAACTTCTCCGACGCCCTGACCGCCATTCCACTGTGGATCGCCTTCGCACTGGGCACCAAAGCCGCCACCCGGCGCTACACCTACGGTTTCGGCCGCGCCGAAGACCTCGCCGGACTATTCGTCATCGCGATGATCACGCTGTCGGCCGTCGTCGCCGGCGTCGAATCGATCCGCCGCCTCATCAACCCCGTTCCCATCCAGCACGTCGGCTGGGTCGCCGCCGCGGGACTGGTCGGGTTCATCGGCAACGAACTGGTCGCGGTCTACCGCATCCGCGTCGGTCGCCGAATCGGCTCGATCGCCCTGGTCGCCGACGGCCTCCACGCACGCACCGACGGATTCACCTCACTGGCCGTGCTTTTCGGCGCCGGAGGCGTCGCGCTGGGCTTCCCCCTCGCCGACCCCATCATCGGGCTGCTCATCACCGCCGCAATCCTCGCCGTCCTGCGCACCGCCGTCCGAGACGTGTTCCGCCGCCTCATGGACGGCGTCGACCCCACCCTCGTAGACGCCGCCGAAGCCGCGTTAGCAGCAGAACCGGGAGTCACCGCCGTCCGCACCATCAAGATGCGTTGGCTCGGGCACCGCCTGCACGCCGACGCGGAACTCGACATCGACCCGGCCACGAGCCTGGCTGACGCCCACCGCATCGCCCACGGGGCCGAACACACCCTCACTCACGTGCTGCCCAAGCTGTCTAGCGCTCTCGTACACGCCTACCCCGCCGCCCCGTAGCCGGCCCCTTCATGCGGGAGGCGCCACGGAGACCTGATGTTGCGGAGCGCGGTGGCCCCAACGGTTCGGCTGTGAGGCCATGCCGTCACACGCGAGCAGGACCGGTTCGGTGATCACGGTTTGGCCGGTCGAGGTGAGTGCAGTGATGCGCGCGGCGGTGTTGGCGAAGGGGCATGGCCCTTGGTGCTCGGCGGCCGTGCGGGATTGCGGAGGGCTGCTCGGCGAATGGCGAAACGCACGACTGGGCGCGAATCCGGCTTAGTGGCAGACACCGGTGGCTGTCGTCAAAGCCGGGCGGTGCCGCAGGACGGGCGGGTTGGCCGCCCAGGGACCGTTGTTCCCTGGGCGGCCTTCATCGGTCGTTGCGCGCCGCCATGGTCAGGCATGGCACTTGCATGACGACCCCTCACTCGTCGTGGATTCCTGCTGGCGTGCGTCACCGCCGTCGGGTCGCCAATCGAACGGAAAGTGCTTACTGGAACCGCCGCGGTACTCGTGCGACCACTGGAAGCCGACAGCATGATCGCGTTCGACGACGCCCCATGTGGCGACCTGACCGGGGCCAACCTCAGCGCCCGGTGCGTTGATTGTGGTGACCCGCCGGTTCGGATCCGACGTGGGCCCGGTCAGCGCGGCGACCCGCACATCGACCTTGGTCGGGATCTCGGCGCGCCAGTAGGCCAGATCGTCGGCGGCCTCGAAGGTGATCGGCGCGTACTCGATGTCGCGCAAATCGGCAATGAGGCTTGCGAATTCGGCTGGCCAGCCGCCTTCCTTGCCGGTGAAGATGCGCTTCAATGCCTCACGCTGGTCGGTGTCGGCGTTGTCGTCGATATAGAACATCAGCTTCATCATGGCGTTGGGGTCACCGACCCACATGTTGCCGGTGAACTCGCCGAGGGAGACGACGTTGAGTCCCGCTAGATCCACCTGATCGAAGTAGCCATCGCGGATATGCCACACGAGGGTGAACAGGCAGTCCCCGTGGGTGGGCTCTTGAGCAAAGCTGCATGGGCAGGGCAGCTTGCAGCTACACACGTCGAACCAGTCGCCGCGCAGATGCCAGTCGACGGCTGTTGTGGTTGTCATCGTTCTCTCCTATCTATACCCCCCGGGGGTACTATTACCATAGGGACGTTAGCCGTCGACGCAGTTGGGCGCAAGTACCCTCAGGGGGTATATTGCGAGTATGCGTGGATCGACCCGCCGCAGTCGCGTGGAAGCCTCTCGGCCGCAGTATCAGCAGCCGGGGCAGCCGGTAGTCCCTGCGTCTCCATCGCGATCCGTTGTCGCGACTCTCACAGCCGCTGGCTTGCTCGTGTTGCCGGCGTGCGCGTCGGGAGTTCCACCCCGGATGTCAACATCGCAAACCCAGGCCTCGAGCACCGCCCGCTTGGTCGATCCCGACGAATTCTCCGCAGTGATCGCCGAACCTGATCGGGTGACGGTAAATGTTCATGTGCCGTTCGAAGGCGATATCGCTGGCACGGACTTGTCGATTCCTTTCGATCAGATCGCGGCGCAGGCTGGTCGACTCCCAGCCGATCGCTCTACCCGGTTGGCCATCTACTGCCGGTCTGGACCGATGAGTGCAATCGCGGCTGAGACGCTCCGCGATCTCGGCTACACCGATGTTGTCGAACTTCGCGGCGGCATGCGCGCCTGGCAGACCGACGGCCGCCCGCTGATTGGTGTTTGACCACCCCTCTGGAGCGCACCGCTTATCTGTAACGGGGACGGTGAGACCGATCGCTGCCGTTGGTAGGAAGGCGAGTTACATGTGTGCTATCCGGCCGGGCCGGGTGTGCTGACCGTGCGCATGTGTAAGACGCGTGTCAGGGGCCTGGCTTGGACCCTCGCATGAACAGACATGTTGTCCATTGGGGTGGTCAACAGAAGCCAGGCGCCACCGAAGGGAGTACACGGTGAACGCTCCTGCGTAGCGTTCGTGGCGACCGCCACGATCTCCAGATCGATCCAGAGCTCGTCAGTCGATCGGTATTGCTGAGCTAGTGGTTCAGTGAAGATTCGATGAAGAACGCAACGTCTCGATTCATCGCTGGGGTGGCGTAGGCATGATCGAGTCATGACCGAAACGCCCGAATCCCGGAACGAACCGACAGCGGTGGCCACCGAGAAGGGGCGCGGGGAGCTGCCGCCTGGATCGGACCATCCCAATAGGCTCACCCAGAGCGCGGCATGGGTGGGTATCGCTGCTGGTGTCGTGTTTATCGTCGCGGTGATCTTCTTCTCCGGGTTCTTCGTCGGAAAGCAGTACGACGGCGGTCACCGCGACGGACGCGAAATGTATTGCCCCCGCGGGATGATGGAGCGCGGCGGGATGATGGGGCCCGGTCAGACGATGGGGCCCGGCGGGATGATGGGGCCCGGTCAGCAGCTATCGCCGACACCAACTCCGGCCGCGCCAACCACACCCCCGCGGTAGAGCTTTCAGCCTGTCATTCGTGCAGGTCGGTTGTGGCCAGTTCGGCGTGCAGCACGGTGAAGATGCGGTCCGACGTTTGGGGGGCCGCGTGCCACCGCAACGTCAGCAGCAAGTAGTCGCATTTGTGCTGGTGGCCGGGCGTCGGGGATTGCGTGCGGGGGCCGTTTGGGGGTGGGGACTGAGGACTATCGGCCCCTACACATCGTCGTGTCGTGGGGGCATTCTGGTGCCCAGCGTGTGATCCGGGTTCGGCGATGATAAGGAGAACGGTCGATGATGCATGGTGGCTGGATGTGGGGCGACGGCTATGGCTGGGGCGGCTGGGGCGGCTGGATCCTGATGGCGCTGGTCATGATCGTGTTTTGGGCGTTGGTGATCACCGCGATCGTGTTGGCTGTGCGCTACTTCGCGGGCGGGGGCTCCGCACAGGGCCGGGCTGGTGGCGGGCCGACCTCAACCGGTGGTCGAGCCGAGGATGTGCTGGCCGAACGCTACGCGCGTGGTGAGATCGACGACGAGGAATACCGGCGGCGTCTGACACTGATACGCGAGCATCGGTGATCAGTATGGGTGCCCACCGTCTTCGGCTGATCATCGGCATCGCGGCTGCCGCCCTGGTGCTGGGGGTGGGCAGCACGGCGGCGTTGGCGGCGTTCGCCGGGCCGGTCGGCCCGGGCCGCGCCGCACCAGCTGGTACCCCGTCTCCGTGGTCGTGCGCGGCGCCCGAGCTGACCGGCACGGTCGTCGATGTCACCCTGGCCGATATGGGCGGCATGATGATGGGCCCCGGCATGATGAGCCCAGGAATGACGGGTCCCGGGATGATGGGCCCGGGCATGATGGGGCCGGGCTGGAATCGCACCTATTCTCCGGGGGCGCCTGCTGACGGCTCGTGGCCGGGCGCGTACCCGTGGCCGGGCATGGGCATGATGCGGGTTGTCCTCAACCCCTTGACAGTGCCAGCGGGCCCGGTGTCGTTTCGGGTGCGCAACACCGGGATGATGATCCATGAGATGACGGTGCTGCCGCTGGGTCCGGGCCGCTCGCCGGGACAGCTGGGCATCGACGCCAACGGCCAGGTCGACGAGTTCGGCGCCGTGGGGCATGCCGAGCGCACCTGCGCCGAAGGCGAGGGTGATGGCATCCTGCCCGGCAGCATCGGCTGGACCACCGTCACGTTGCAGCCCGGCCGCTATGAGGTGCTGTGCAATATCGCGGGCCACTACGGGGCGGGCATGTACACCGAACTCGATGTGGTCGGCAACCGCTGATTGGTCGCGGCAACAAGGTATTTGAGTTTAGTAGCGGACGCGGTCAACCTGCCGTGTGGTCCTGCGGGAGACAAGAAGGGGATCGAGGAATGAGTATTGCGTTGTCGACTACGCTGCACACGTCGTTCGCCGACGCGGTGGATCGCACCCGGAAAGCATTGGCCGAGCAGGGGTTTGGCGTGCTCACTGAAATTGATGTGAAGGCGACATTGAGGGCCAAGCTCGGAGCCGACATGGAGGATTACCTGATCCTTGGTGCCTGCAACCCGCCGCTGGCCCATCGAGCGATCACCGTGGACCGCCAGATCGGCTTGCTGTTGCCCTGCAACGTGGTCGTGCGCGCCGACCCCGGCGCCGAGGGCACCGTGATCGTGGAGGCGATGAACCCGGGGCTGCTGGTCGAGGTGAGCGGCGAAGCCGATCTGCAACCGGTGGCCGACGACGTCACCGCAAAACTTCAGGCTGCCATCGATTCCCTCGCTGAATCGCAGGCACCTTCCGCGGCGCGGTAAGCCTCACTGCACCGCCACCGGCCCGCCAGGCGTTACATCGCATCGGTGATTGATTTCGCGCGCCGAGGGATTCGCTCTGCGGGCGCGGATGCGACGGCTCGGGGGTTGTCGCCCTAATCGTGTGTTATTCGTCGACTGCGTCTGGGTCGAAAGGCTCTACGGTCATCGCGTGCTGGGCAGCGAGAGTGAAATGAGGCGCCCGCGCTGACCGTTGAGCGGGCTGTTCGACGAAAGGTGACGGGTGAGCAGCATGTTCACCAGACGCGCAACGATCACCGGTGTGGCCATCGCCGCGCTGGCGACCTCGCTTCCGGGCGCGGGGCTAAGTGCCGGCACTTCAACCGCTTTCGCCCAACCCGCGGGTGGCGTCTCATTGACCAGCGGGCCGTATCCGGCCCAGCCATGGGACCCCAATTGTTGGTGGCCTGACGGCAGCTGGAACCCTGACTGCGGGCCAGCACCCACGTGGGGGCCGGGCACGGGCCCTGGACAGTGGGGACCGGGCATGATGGGCCCTGGACCGTACGGGCCGGGGTGATGGGTCCAGGGTCGTGGGGGCCGGGCATGATGGGCGGCTACTAACGCCGCGAAACCTCACCCGAGGGCGGTGGGGGTCAACACCTTCCGGTGGCTGCCGGTGGGGATCTGGATCGCAGTGGTGCGTCCGGCGCGCACACCGTTGGCGATGACGATGACCTCGGCCAGTTCGTGCACCAGCACGACGGCGGCCAGGCCGAGCACCCCGGACAGTGCCAGCGGGATCAGCGCGGTGATCAAAGCGAGCGACAGGCCGATGTTCTGCCACATGATGCGTCGGGCCCGGCGGGCATGGGTGAACGCGTGGGTGAGGTGGCGCAGGTCTTCACCCATGAGCGCGATGTCGGCGGTCTCGATGGCCACATCGGTGCCCATCGCTCCCATCGCGATGCCCAAGTCGGCGGTGGCCAGCGCGGGTGCGTCGTTGACGCCGTCGCCGACCATCGCCGTTGGGTATTGGGCACGCAGCTTTGTGATCAGCGCGGCCTTGTCCTCGGGACGCAGTTCGGCATGCACCACGTCGATGCCGACCTCCTGGGCCAGTGCGGCGGCGGTGGCGTGGTTGTCGCCGGTGAGCACCACCACCTGGTAGCCATCACGACGCAGCTGCTCGACGACCTGGCGGGCTTCGGGGCGCAGTTCGTCACGCACCGCGATGGCGCCGATGAGCTGGTCGTCGTCTTCGACCAGCACCGCGGTCGCGCCGGCCTGCTGCATCTGCTCCACCTGCGCGGACAGCGATGCGGGGTTGATCCAGCCCGGCCGGCCCAGCCGGAGAGCGTGTCCGTCGCGGTGGCCGATCAGCCCGGCGCCGGGCACCGCCTGCACCCCGCTGGCGGGGGCGACCTGACCGGCGGCGGCCAGGATGGCCGCTGCGAGGGGATGTTCGCTGCGGCCCTCCAGCGCGGCCGCCATGTCGAGCACCTGGTCGCGGGTGGCGCCGTTGGTGGTGGCGATGTCGATGACGGCGGGCCGGTTCGCGGTCAGCGTGCCGGTCTTGTCCAACGCCACCGCTCGGATTGCGCCGAGCGCCTCCAGGGCGGCGCCGCCCTTGACGAGCACACCGAGCTTGCTGGCCGCGCCGATCGCGGCGACCACGGTCACCGGCACCGAGATCGCCAGCGCACACGGTGAGGCCGCCACCAGCACCACCAGGGCCCGCTCGATCCAGGTCGTCGGGTCACCGAACACGCTGCCCACCACGGCGATGACCGCGGCGGTGATCATGATGGCGGGTACCAGGGGTTTGGCGATGCGGTCGGCCAGCCGCTGAGAGGCGCCCTTGCGGGCTTGCTCGGCCTCCACGATCCGCACGATCCTCGCCAGCGAGTTGTCGGCGGCGGTGGTGGTGACCTCGATGGCCAGTACGCCGGTGCCGTTGATCGACCCGGCGAACACCTCGTCGCCGGGTCCGGCCTCGATGGGCATCGACTCGCCGGTGATCGCCGACACGTCCAGCGCGGTGTGCCCCTCGGCGATGATCCCGTCGGTGGCGATCCGCTCACCGGGTTTGACCAGCATCCGGTCGCCGACCGCCAGTTCGGTTGGGGCGACGACGATTTCGGCGCCCTCGCGCACGATGGTGGCCTGGACGGGTGCCAGTGACAGCAGCGCGCGCAGGCCGCGGCGGGTGCGCGCCAGCGCGTATTCCTCCAGGCCCTCGCTGATGGAGAACAGGAACGCCAGCATGGCAGCCTCGCCGACCTCGCCGAGAATCACCGCACCGACCGCGGCGATGGTCATCAGCGTGCCCACCCCGATCTGGCCGCGCACCAGCCGGTGCAGCGTCGAGGGGACGAACGTGAACGCCGCCACCGCCAGCGCCGCCGCATATAACACCAGTTCCACCGGCGCGGGCCCGTCGGTCCAGCCAACCAGGTAGCCGGCCAGCAGCAGCACCCCGGCCACCGCGGCGGCGCGCAGCTCGACGACCTGCCACAGCCGTTCGGGTTCGCCCTCGACCTCGTCGCCCTCGCCGGGGCGGGGTTGGTCGTGGCCGCAGCCGCAGGCCTCAGTCATCGGGCCGTCTCCCCAGCCGTGGGGTGCCCGTAGTTCGGGCACAGCGCGACCGCGCTGCCGGTGGCCTCCAGCACCGTCTCAGCCGCCATAAACAAGTCCAGCAGCTCGACGCAGGTGAGCCGATACACCGACGCCCGGCCTTGGGGCCGGTAGTCGACCAGCCCGCAGTCGCGCAGACACGCCAGATGCGCCGACACCGTGGACTGGGCCAACCCCAACTCGGTGGTCAGATCCACCACCCGCGCCTCCCCGAGCGCCAGCCGACGCAGGATCGCCAACCGGGTCGCATCCGACAGGCTGTGAAACAACGCCGTCGCCGCATCCAACGACACCGGCTCCGCCGTCACCGGCTCACCGCTTTTCATCGCCACCTGACGATGATAACGTTCAACCATATTGATCGGGCAAATCCGACAATATCGATTGAACACGATACCGCTGCAGTCGGTTGGGCGAGGAGACGCGAGGCACACCGTGGGAACGACACCATGTTGATGAACCGGGCCGAGACCGCGCTGGTGACCTCGCCGCCGCGGCGGTGGCTGCAATCCTGCTATGAGGTGCCGGTGCTGCTGCGGTTCGGCGGCCGGCTGCTCCCGGGATCGCGGGCGCTGGAGATCGGCTGCGGCTCCGGATACGGCTCGCAGCTGATCGTGGAGCGATTCGGTGCCGCCACGGTCGACGCCGTGGACCTCGACCCGGTGATGATCGGCCGGGCCGGGCGGCGCCTGGCCCGCTACGGCGATCGGGTTCGGCTGGCCCAAGGCAGTGCCACCGACCTGCGCACCGCGTTGGATGCCGCAGACGGCAGCTATGACGCGGTGTTCGACTTTGGGATCGTGCACCACATCCCGCACTGGCGCACCGCGCTGGCCGAGGTGACCCGGGTGCTGAGACCGGGAGGCCGGTTCTACTTCGAAGAAGTCACCGCCCACGCCCTGGCCCGGCCCACCTACCAACGGCTGTTCGACCACCCCACCGAAGACCGGTTTGCCGCCGAACAGTTCCTTGACGAACTCACTGGGCGCGATCTGGTGGTGCTCGGATCGATCACCCGCATCCACGGCGATTATCTGCTCGGCGTGGCCGCCAAACCGGTCCCGGCCGGGGGTGAGGCGTGATGGCCATCGCCGCCTTGGTGATCTTCGCGGCGATGATGCTGCTCGACGGCGCACTGCGCCGGCACATCCAACTGGGCCGCACCGGCGACAGCGGCAACCGGCGCACCTGGCGCCCCGATCGCTCGCTGGAGTGGTGGGCGCGCTGGCGGTGACCGACCTCGGCTGGCTGCTCGTCGGTGTCGGCGCGCCGATCGCCGACCTGGCCGGCCTACCGCCGCTGGTTGTCCTGAACCAGCCGGTGATGCGCGGTCTGGGAGTCGCCATCGCGATGCTGGGGCTGCTCTGCGGCTTCGGCGCAGATGTCCCTCGGCGATTCATGGCGGATCAGCCTCGACCAGAGCGAGCGCACGGGCCTGGTCACCAACGGCGCCTACAGGGTGGTGCGCAACCCGATCTTCGCGGCGTTCCTCGTCGCATTCCTCGGCTTGGCGCTGATGGTGCCCAACCCGGTCGCCCTCGCGGGGCATCGTGATCACCGTGATCGGAATCCAGGTGCAGGTGCGCCTGGTCGAGGAGCCCCACCTACGCCGTGTCCAGGCGCGGCCTACACCGACTACGCCTCGCGGGTGGGCGTTTCCTGCCCGGGATCGGCCGCCTACAACCCGAACGTGCGCACCGGAGTTGACCATGTGGCACGCAGCCGCAACCGGGAATCCGGAAACCCGTTGGGGCACAGCCGGATTCGTCCGCGTTCAGCCCCCTGCACACCACACCACACACCACGAGAAGCCAAGGAGGTGACCCGAGATGATCGACAAGCCATTGCCCTGCCGCTGCGATGACCCCAGCTGCCCGCCATGGGTATGCGGACACCAATGCTGCTGACCGCCTGCTGCTGGTGGCGAGTCAACGCTTGCCACCAGCATGGCGGCCGGTTGACCCGGGCGAATCGCGGACATCTGCACTTCACGGGCACGACCAAAGGAACCACCCATGACCGTCAACGACACCGCCGACGCGACATTCGCGTTCGTCGACCTCGCAGGATTTGTCGTGCTGACCGAAATCTGCGGAGACCGGCAAGCGGCTCGCCTGGCCGGGCGCCTTTCCGACCTGCCCGCCAGGCGGCCCGGCCGCGCGTCACTATCGTCGAGACCATCGATGATGCGGTGATGCTGCGAGCGGACACGCCGGAGCCGATGGTCGCGACCGTTCTCGACCTCGCCGACCGTGCGGCCGATGAAGACCGATTCCTCGCGCTGCGCGCCGGCATCCACCACGGCAGCGCCGTGCACCGCATCGGCGACTACTTCGGCCACGCCGTCAACCTGGCCGCCCGCGTCACCGCGCTCGCCAGCGCGGGGCAAGCCGTGGTGACCAAATAGATCCAGGACACGTGCACCGGTCTGGGAGTTTACGCAGAGCCGCTGGGCCCCCCGGCATTTACGCAAACATCGCGACACCGGTGAAGCTGTATGCCGTGGCGCTCACCGCATCGCGCTATCCGGTTGACCGCCCGTCTGCCACGTGCGCGTTGATGCCAGCGCGGCGCCGAGCCGACCGCGCCACAACAACGGCGATAGTGGTTCTGCTCGCCCGAATGCGCCCAGCGATTCGCCGCAGCACCAACTCAACACACGCGCGAGCCCGAAGATCGGCACCGGTAACGTTGCCCGCTTCGATGCGGCTTTGCGAAGAAACTTGCTGCTCAACGCATTTGGGCGTTAGCGGGCCTGAGGGGCGTCGCGCCGCGGTTAGTGGTCGTAGGGGCCATCTGCCGTCGGCGATTGGGGATTGGGGGTCAAATCGAAAGCGAGCCTCGTCGGGGTTGGTGCCCAGTGCTCGAACGATCTCGGTCCAGCCGTGGCCGTTGGCGCGGGCGTCGTGGACCAGGTGGGGCAACCATCTTTCGGCTTGCTCGATGAGACTGGCGATCAGCGCGATGCTGGCCAGGTCATCGCCGAGCCAGACTCCCCGGCGATCGGCCAGCGCGGCGACGGCGTCGTCGATGAGGGTCGTAGGTGTCCTCGCCGCTGCGCGGATCCGGAGTGATCACCGTTTCACGGCACGTGCAGCGGGCAGCACGACACTGATGTCGCGGTACCGTAAACAAGCTCGTCGATGTCACGGTTGCCTGACATCGAAGCCGGTGAAGTGCGTAAGCAAGCTCCCATCGCACTTTTCCGATATCGCTGTTATGTTATGCGGTGTACCAACGGGATTAGTCAGCCCACAACTGTGGACCAATGTCTGGTATCCATGAACAGTTTCTGCTACTTCAAATGACAGCTTGGTTCGGGGCCCCTGGTGCTGTTGCCTCGGTGTTCACCGCGGATGAGGGTTGATGGGAGGCGTGGCTGGCGAAGCGGCGCAGGCGCAGACTGTTGCTGACCACGAAAACGGAGCTGAACGCCATTGCGGCGCCGGCGATGAGCGGGTTGAGCAACCCGAGTGCGGCCAGCGGCAGGGCGGCGATGTTGTAGGCGAACGCCCAGAACAGATTTCCCTTGATCGTCTTGAGCGTCGAGCGGGACAGCCGGATGGCATCTGCGCCGGCGCGAAGATCACCGCCGACCAATGTCAGGTCAGAGGCCTCGATGGCGACGTCGGTGCCTGTGCCCATGGCTAGGCCCAGATCGGCCTGCACCAGCGCGGCGGCGTCGTTGACTCCGTCGCCGACCATGGCGACAGTGCGCCCCTGCGCTTGCAGGTCTTTCACCGCGTCGAGCTTGTCGGCTGGTAGCACCTCGGCGATCACATCTCGCGGGTCGATGCCGACCCGCGCGGCCACCGCGTGTGCGGCGCGCCGGTTGTCCCCGGTCAACAGAACCGGGCGCAGACCAAGCCGGCGGAACTGGCCGACCGCGGCAGCCGAGGTCGACTTTATTGTGTCGGCGACGACAATCACTCCGCGGATCGCCCCGTCCCAGCCCACCCAGACCGGGGTCTGGCCCTGTGTTTCGGCTTGCTCCGCGGCGTCGACGAGGTCGTCGGGGGCGGTCAGCGACCACTGTTCCGTGAGGCAGCCGCGGCGCCCGACCAACATGGCGCGCCCAGCGACGACGCCACTGACACCCAATCCGTCGTGGTTGGTGAACCCGTCGACAGACGGCAGCGCGTCACCGTTGGCGGCGGCACTCGCGACGATCGCTTGGGCGATCGGGTGTTGCGAAGCGTTCTCCAAGGCCCCGGCAAGTGTCAGCACCTGCGCGGCGTCCTCGCCGACACCCGGGTACACGGCGATCAGGCTCATCCGGCCGGTGGTGACGGTGCCGGTCTTGTCCAGCACGATGGTGTCGACGCGGCGAGTGGACTCGAGGACCTGCGGTCCCTTGATCAAAATACCGAGCTGGGCGCCTCGGCCGGTGCCGACCAGCAGCGCGGTGGGGGTGGCCAGCCCCAGGGCGCACGGGCAGGCGATGATCAGGACGGCGACCGCGGCGGTAAACGCCGCCGCCGTATGCCCGGCCAGCAGCCACACACCCATGGTGATCAGGGACAACGCTATGACGATCGGGACGAAGATCGCCGAGACCCGGTCAGCCAAGCGCTGCACAGGGGCCTTTCCGTTCTGGGCGTCGGCGACCAGTCGCGCCATCTGCGCCAGCTGGGTGTCGGCGCCGATCCGGGTGGCGCGCACCAACAATCGTCCGCCGACGTTGACGGTCGCCCCGATGACCCGATCTCCCGGTCGCACCTCGATTGGCACCGATTCCCCGGTGAGCATCGAGGCGTCCACCGCCGAATCGCCCTCGGTAACAACACCGTCGGTCGCAACCTTCTCCCCCGGACGCACGACGAAGATATCCCCCAAGGCCAACTGGGCAGTGGGGATCCGGGTCTCGGCGCCGCCTCGCAACACCGCGACATCCTTGGCCCCCATGTCCATCAGCGCCCGCAGCGCCGCGCCCGAACGCGTCTTCGCGCGTGCCTCGAAATAACGCCCGGCCAAGATGAACACGGTGAGCGCGGAGGCGACCTCAAGGTAGATGTGGTCGGCGCCCCCGCCCGTGGCCGGGAACAGGCTGAACGTCATCCGCATGCCGGGCATGCCGGCATGTCCCAAGAACAGTGCCCACAGCGACCACAGATAGGCTGCAGTGACACCCAGGGAGATCAGCGTGTCCATGGTGGCTGCGCCGTGGCGGGCGTTGACCCAGGCCGCCTGATGGAACGGCAACGCTCCCCAGACCACGACGGGCGACGCCAAGGTCAGAGCGAGCCATTGCCAGTTCGTGAACTGCAGCGGCGGAATCATCGACAGGACCACGACCGGCACGGTCAACACCAGCGAGATCAGCAGTCGGGTCCGCAACGAGGCGGCCTCGTCGGATTCTGCTGCCGTGGTTTCGACGTCTTCACCGCCGGCGGCCACCGAGGGTGGCGGTGCGGCAGCGGTGTAGCCGGCGGCCGCCACGGCGGCGATCAGTTGTGCGATATCGATCGATCCGCGATAGGTGACTTTGGCCTTTTCGGTGGCGTAGTTGACGCTGGCGCTGATCCCGTCGAGCTTGTTCAGCTTCTTCTCGACCCGGGCGGCACACGAAGCGCAGGTCATCCCGCCGATCGACAACTCGACGCTGCGCGGCTCATCGAGCGCGGCCGCGTGATCGGTGGTGCTCACGTGCTGTTGTCTCCTACAGTCGACCCGCTTGCGGAGCGCGGTGCGGTGTTGGTTTAGGAAGTGGCCAGGTGGTAGTCGCCGGCCTCGTGCAGCGCGGCGTGCACCTGATCGATGTCGAGCGAGGTGTCGCTGGTGATGGTGACTGTCGAGGTGCCTGCGGGCACCAGGTCCACGCTCACACCGGTGACGCCGGGCAATACGGTGAGTTCCTCGGTGACCGCGCCGACGCAGTGACCGCAGGTCATCCCGGTGACGGGGTAGCTGGCGGTGGTGGTGCTCATGTCGTTCTCCTGCACGGGTGTGGTTGGGATGGATAGAGCAGTCTGTTGCCGGCCGCAGCAACCGCATCCGGCGGTTGCGGGCTCGGCCAGTGGCAGCGGGGAGGTGAGATTCGGTTTCATCGGCTCATTTCGTCGGTAATAGGGGTCGTTCAGTAGGTGGGGTCTGTTCATGAGCGCACGAGACGGGCGATGGCCGCGGAAGCGTCGGTGAGCCGCTGCTGGGCCGCATCGCCGCCTTCCTGGACGGCGTGGCTGACGCAGTGGTTCAGATGTTCGTCGAGCAGCATCAACGCCACCGATTGCAGCGCCTTGGTGGCAGCCGAGATCTGGGTGAGTATGTCAACGCAGTAGGCGTCTTCCTCGATCATCCTCGCCACACCGCGCACTTGACCCTCTATGCGGCGCAACCGCTTCAAATAGCCGTCTTTGGACTGCAGGTAACCGAGCGCCGTCGTGTCCACGACTAGGACTCCTCTCACTTACCCCATAGGGGTGCTTGCGCACTATACCCCTAGGGGGTATACAAGTGTCAAGGGGATGGGAAGCGGATTCGAGACCCTCGGCGTCAGAATCGTCCGTCCGCGCAGCGAACTGCGTGATATCCATTTGGCGGGTTGTCAACTCGCGAAGCGGCCGTGTTCGGGCACCAGGCGGTTGCAAAGGGCATTGGTGCGCGAACTGGGTCGGCCCGTCGGCACGCGAAGGGTAGCCGCCCGGTGTCAGTGGTCATGGTCGAACACGACAAGAGTGTCGGCCAGATTGCCGTCGATAAAATACGCCCGGCACACGAAGGGGTCGTGCAGGGTTCCGCCGACCTCGCTCGGGGCCTCGACAATGCCTTCCACATTCCGAACGGTGATGCGAGAGTGGTCGACGCCGTAGAGGGGCCCCCCTTCCAACGACGAGAACAAGTCCCTCACCTCCGGATCAAGTTGCGCGCTCGTCACGGTGATGTCGGAAAGCCTCGCTGTCGATGGTGACGCTAGCCTCGCTACGACATCACGCTCACACCGCTCCTGTGCCGCACGCGCAGACGCGTTCACGACTGTCGAGTTGATGAGCCCGAAACCCCACGTGCTTATGGCGATCACAACCAGGGTTGCACCACATATCGCAGCGGCTGCAAGAAGCAGCACGCGTATCCTTCTCTGAGCCGCCATGCAGTCCGACTCTGTCTACAGCGAGGACAGAATCGACTTCATCGTGTCGATCTCCTTCTGCTGGCTGCTAGTGATCGACTTGGCCATCTCCACCGCCGCCTGGTACTGGCCGTTCTCGACCTCGTTCTGCGCCATATCGATCGCGCCCTGGTGATGGGCGATCATTTGTGTGAGAAACAATTTGCTCGCTTCTACGCCTTGCGCGTTCTTCAGGCTGTCCATATCGGCCTGCGACATCATTCCCATACCCGGCATGCTGTTTGCGCCGGGCGACATCGACCCGCTAGGCATCATCGAGTTGCCGGGCATGCTGCTGGAACCGGGCATGTCACCATGATGGGCTCCACCGCCATCACCGGGCGTCCCGCTAGCGCTGGGCATCGAATGACTTGGCATCCCAGGCATGTTGCTGGAGCCAGGCATGTCCATCCGGGGCATCGTGGTGGGCATCCCCCAGGCACTAAGCCAGCCCTTGAGTTGTTCGATTTCGGGCGTTTGAGCGTCCTTGATTTGCTTGGCAAGGTCGGTGACCCGCGGGTCAATGCCTTGCTTGCCGAGGATTATGTCACTCATCTCAATGGCCTGCTGATGATGCGGAATCATGTGCTGGGCGAACATCGCATCGGCGTTGTTGTGTGCTTGAGCCTCGGCGGGCATCGAGGTAGATGCCGCGGGCGTCGAAGGCCCCGATTGTTCAGTGGCGGTGTTACTACAGGCCCCGACAGCGAGAAGTGCACTCACGGCGGCCGCCCCCGCCACCACTGTGTGGATCGATTTCATTTTAAAAGCTCCTTTTCCTATCCAGCGCACCGGTCGTCGTCATACCTGCCGTTGGTCATCACAAGTCTCGACGTCCTCGCTCTGGCTCGGCTAGCGGTTTCTTGAAGATTCGGTAAAGGCCGGTCATGCCAGCGGTCGTGAGTGCATAGCGGCTGCGCGCCGCAGGACATCCTAGCCGCTGGTGGTACTCAGATTCGTCGACTCGCCGTGCGAAGCTGCACGCCAAGGCTCGACGGGGTAATCGACGGGCCCCGATGACCCAAGCGACGGCGAAGTCTCCACCGTGACGACCACGAGCGCACGCCCGGCGACGCACACATGTAAGCCTTGCCCCGATCCGCGACGACAACTAGCAGCCCTTCTTGGCACTTGCATCTCGATGACGCGCCAGTATTGGAAGACTCGGTCGCGGTATCTCGCCAAGCAACGTTGTCCGCCTATCGACCTGCGGGTAGCTGTGTCCGTCCGGCCGCTTGGCGCGGTCGTCGCAGTATGTCGAGGGCTGACAGCCCAATGCCGTAACTGAATATCGTTTTGTTCGGCTGGATCGCGATGAAACACATCTGACCGCCCTGGCTGACTATGCGCTGTTCTGCAGCAAGGATCCGACGATGGAACCATGATTTTTGAAAGGCGCCGATTGCAGCGGTGTCGTTAGCCTCCAATATCGTTGCTAAACCCTGAAATTGGACGGCACTCGGCGGGAACACCGGTAACCGGTGAGGCACCGGGATGACGAACGCCACTTCTGGATGCTCGCGGATGTGGTGCACTTTGGCTGTGGTGCTTCTAGTGGTGACGAAGAGCGTCAACGGCTGATCGGGCGGTGACACGGCGTAGATCACGGCGGTGGCGTGAGGCGCTCCCCGTCGGTCCATTGTCGACAACGTGCCGAAGGTGCGTCGTCGGACGGCCCGGTCGATTTCGTCGAAGCCGTTGTCTTTGATGATCACTATGGTGTTGTTCGAGGGGCACCCCGCAGAACCTGCAGGCGGTCGTGGTACTCCGCTTCAGTGATCTCGCCGCCGGCGAATCGTGCGGCAAGAAGTTGTTCGGCGGAGAGTGGACGTCGGATTGGCTGGGTCGCGTCGCCGGCGGCGAGTTTGATCAGTAGTACGATCCCGCCGACCAACAACGCCCAGAACAACACCATTCCGATGCCCATGGCGGCGTATCCCCACCATCCCATGCCGTCGCCGTACCAAATCATCACGGCAATACCTCCTCGTGAACGTCGGCTGCTCCTGCAGCGCCTTACTACGATGGTTGAGACGCAGAGACGCCGACAGAGGCGTATGCAATCAACTCGAGGGCCTTTGGACCCTCGCGCAGAAGTCCGGTTCCAACGCGCTCGTCATGCGTGCGGGCGCGGGATCCGGTGCTGTCGCGGGCAGGCTCAGCCGCTAGCAAGACAGCGACGATCACGCTGGATCCGGACATGGACAAAGCGGCGATCTCTGGGCGCAAGACGAGCCCGAATGCAGGCTGAAACGCTCCCGCGGCAATAGGGATCGCGATGACGTTGTAGCCGACTGCCTACCCAAGGTTTTGTCGCATCTTTCGCATCGTGCCACCGCCGATACGGACGGCGATGGGTACATCGAGCGGATCGGCGCGCATGAGCACCAGGTCGGCAGTCTCGATGGCGACATCGGTGCCGGCACCAATCGCCACACCGAGATCGGCTTGAGCCAGGGCAGGTGCGTCGTTGACTCCGTAACCGACCATGGCGACCTTTCGACCGTCTCGCTGTAGTTCGGCGATTTGGGCGGCTTTGTCCTCAGGCAGCACGTCGGCTATGACCGTGTCGATACCCAGTTGCGAAGCGATCCGTCTGGCGGTCGCCTCGTTGTCGCCGCTGAGCATGACGACCTGTGCTCCGAGGTCGTGGAGAGCGGCGACCGCGCAGCTGATGTTGGTCGGGCCGCGTCTGCTAGCGCGATTACCCCGACACCGCGACCGTCCACTGCGACCAGTACGGCGGTGCGGCCGCTGGATGCTAGTTCGTCACGTCGGTCCATTAGCGCACCGAACTCGACGCCTTGCTCGATCATGAGCTTGCGATTGCCGACGGCGACCACGTGTCCGGCCACGTCAGCGGTGGCTCCATGTCCGGGCACGCTGCTTCGAAAGTTGTTGAGCGGCAGTGACGTAGCGCCTTGCTCGGTGGCATAGCGCACGATCGCCGCTGCCAGTAAATGTTCAGATTCCGTCTCCACCGCCGCCACCAGCGCCGGGAGTTCGTCCTCGGCGATGCCTTCGACGACGGCGTCGGTGACCTCTGGTTCACCCTTAGTCAAGGTGCCGGTGTTGTCCATGACGACGGTGTCGATGCGTGCTGAGGTCTCCAGTGCGGTAGCGTTTTTGAACAGGACACCGCGCTTGCGCCAAGTCCTGTGCCGACCATGATCGCTGGTGGCCAAGCCGAGCGCGTCAGGCACGTGATAACCACCACGGTAATGGCGAACAGCCTCGCGGTTTGCACGCTGGCGCCGACGGCCCACCACACCGCGAAGGTGGCGAGCCAGAGCGCCGCCAGCGTCGTCAGCCTCGCATGGTGGCCAGCAGCTGAGCGGCCTGCTCGGCGAACGCCGGCGTGCACACCACGTCGTAACGCTCAGCGGCCAGCGTCGACATCGACGTGAAATCTCGCCGGCCACCGGTCGCCCAGTGCTCGACGAACCCGAAAATCGCCCCCCAGACGGTGCCGATGAGCAAGCCAGCCACCATAACGCCGAACCAGGCGGTGCCAACGGCAAACATCCCCAACAGCAGCCCAATCAACAGGCCCCACCAGGCTCCGCTCGACGCGCCCGTGAGCGCGGCGCGGCCCTTGGTCAGGCGGCCGATGACGGCTTCCACGGTGGTCACATCGTGACCGAGGATTCGGAGGTTCTCCACCGGGAATTCTGAATCGGACATGAAGTCGACCGCGCGCTGAGCTTGCGCGTAGTCGCGGTAGCTGGCTATCACCCGGTACTCGGAGCTAGCGGTAGCCCCGCTGGTCGTGCCGGTGAATGGTTGATCGGAAGATGTGTCCATGGTGCTCCTATGGTGAGACCGGTTGGCATCGAGATTCGCCGCCAGATGCCGACGGGTCAGCCCTGGCTAACCGGCCCGGCGCCGAGTCGGCCGACAAACTGTCCACACGCTGTCCGTCTCCGCATACTACTAAATAGCTTAGTAGTATGCGGAACGTCTACTGAGTCGCTTAGTAGAATTGTCGGCCCTCTGGTAAAGCCCGGGTGACGGGGACCCGATTGGTGGTCCAGTCGCTATGCGACTTTCGGTTGGTGGGCCGTGGCCCACTGTAGGGCAAACTCCGATGGGGTGAGCTCTCCGTGGGCGGAATGGGGCCGGCTGGCGTTGTAGTCACAGCGCCAGTCCTCGATGATCACACGGGCTTCCAGCAGCGAATCGAAGCGCCACGAGTTGAGCAGTTCATCCCGTAGCCGGCCGTTGAACGACTCGATCCAGGCGTTCTGCCACGGCGAGCCGGGATCGATGAAAAGTGAACCGGCACTGTTGAATCGACACCAATCGCTCACCGCGTGCGCCACGAACTCGGGACCGTTGTCGAAACGGACGTAGTGTGGCGCCCCGTGCATGAGCGCCAAGCGATCCAACACATCGACGACGCCCGGCATCGATGCTGCGATCCACCTCAATCGCGAGCGCCTCACGGGTGAACTCATCGATCACGTTTAACATCTTCAACCCGCGGCCATCGGCGGTCGTGTCGAATTGAAAGTCCATCGCCCAGATGATATTTGGACGGATCGGTGACATCGCGCCCACGGCGACGCCGATGCCCGTCAGCCGCTTCTTGCGGCGGCGCTGCGGGACCCGCAGGCCCTCCTCACGCCACAGCCGGCGGATACGCTTGTTGTTGACCTGCCAGCCCGCTCGGCGGGCCATCTTCGCCGCCCGTCGCCACCCCCAGCGAGGCCGGTCCACCGAGAACCGGCGCAGCCAGTCACGCAACTCTGCTTCCTCGGTCGTGATCGGCGGCGGCTGCAGGCGCATCGTGGAACGGTGCAGACCAACGACCGTACAGGCGCGGCGCTCAGACACCCCGAACCGGTCGCGCAGCGCCTGCACGGCGCTGCGCTTGCGGTTCGGGGTTAGAAGTTTCCCGCCGAGATCTCCTTGAGCATGTCGATGTCGAGGGCCTGGTTGGCGACCAACTTCTTGAGGCGGGTGTTCTCGGCCTCGAGCTCTTTGAGTCGTTTGGCCTCGTTGGCCTTCATGCCGCCGTACTGGGCCAGCCAGCGGTGCCAGGTCGACTCGGCGATTTCCAGGTGCCGGCACACCTCGCCCAGCTCCTGGCCGGTCCCGAGGAGCTTGTTGCCCTCGGCCAGCTTGCGGATGATCTGGTCCGGGGTGTGCCGCCGGCGCTTATTCGTTGCCATGTCGTTGGTGATTCTTCCTGCCCGAGCACTCGGGCAACAGAGTCCCACAACGACTGGACCACTACAGCGGGCTCACCTCACGGGCGCCGAGCACTCCGGATTCAACAGCGACGCCTTCTACGGCCGCGATCGGGCAATGCCGTATTCATGCCGTTGCTGGTCGCCGGCCCTGAGGAAGCGATGCTTCTGCCAGGACCGACCGCGGTGCTGACCGAAGCAAAACTAGCGTCGGTCGTCAGGCGCAGCCGGCGACGCGCTAGCGGCTCAAGTATGCCCGCGCTCGGCCATACTCGCCGGTGAGCAGAGAGCCACCCACCGAAGATGAATTGCGCTCAGAGCTTGTGACGTCATGTCGCACGACTGTCGCCTCTCGCGTAGTCATTAAGCGACGAGCGCCAAGACTCACTGTCCAGGCATCGCTCCAGGTGCCATCTGCCCGGGCCCCATGCCGCCGGGACCCATCTGTCCGGGCGCCATGCCGCCGGGACCCATCTGTCCGGGCGCCATACCACCTGGCCCCATGCCGTCGGGCATCATGCCTGGGCCCATGGGCAAGCCGCATCTCGCACTCAGATCCTTAACCGGTTGATGGATGTTCTGAAAGGCAGCAGCCACGTCTGGGTGATTCTCGGTGAACGCTTGAATCACGCCGTGCCGCTCCTGGGGTGTGGCCTTGCTTCTGGCATCGACAAACACCTGTTGAACGTCGGGGCGGGAGTCGAGATAGTCAGCCATTCGAGTCATCGCTTCGGCGTGCGCGCGCATCACGGCGGCCGGAGAACACGGATCCGGCGGCGGTGGCTGCGCAACCGCAGCTCCGGCTGCTACCGACGCTACGATGCACGCCGCCGCAACAGCGGTAGTCGCGCCACCCAGACGCCGTCTTACCCATCTGTATTGCAGAACCTCATTCATTTCATGTCTCCTCTCGATTGCTACTCCCCGACTACCGCCCGTTGCCGCGCAAATGCGCGATGTGTGCTATGCCCGTGCACGAACCGAACCAAAGGAGTTCGCACTAGCCATTGCTCCGAAGTGCAGTCACGTATTAATCGCCGATGGACATATAGGCTGCACGCGGCATCTGCTGCGTGAGGGCTCGGGCCGGTAACTCGCCAGCTCTGCGCTAGCTCCATCAGCCTCTCCTTGTCGAGCCTGTTACTTCACTCCCTGCACTACCGAAGTGACCCTGCTATACGAGAATTGACGATAGCGTGTGAAGCTGTCAAGGTTCTGCGAAAGAGGTGATTCGAGCATCTTCGTTCGCGGCTGATACTCCATCCATTGGCTCGGTAAGGCTCTACACGGTCGCTCGAGGAGCTTGCCACAGTAACAGTTAGCTCCCTTTTGCGGCGACGCACACCGCACGCCGAACGCGAGCAAAGCGGCCGCAATTTTCTTGTAGGCCAACGTCCTTCCTCAGTCGGTCAGCTTCTCCACCTCAACCCATCCTGGAGGACCCGTGCGTCCCGACGTTGCCATGTTCAATCTCAACTGAACATTCCGCTCAGCGCTTCACTGCCACTAGATGGACGTTTGCAAGCTATATGTAGTCGGTCAATACTAAGTTGATCCGTGTGCGGACTGTGCACACTGCAGCAGCGACTCGTCACGCACAAACACCCAAAGTTGGGCAAGCGAGCCGCCCATATTTGAAGCACCGTCGCGGTGACCGTCTCCGCAAGTCGGCACAGCATTCCGTCCGCAGGGCCGCCGATGGGCAGGCGCTCGAATGCTCAGCGAAGTCGACCGCCGAATTGGATGCGCGACAACGATGCTTGTGCTGACGAAACTAGAAGTGAGAATCTGCCTTACGAGACGCGTGGGAAGTAGGGCAGGTTCGCTGGTAGGCCACGCTTGCAGAGTCCGGTGCCCGCCCTGCCTGCGATGCAGCACGTTCCGGTGTGGGTGCCGGCCAACACCGTTCCCCTCGCGTCGAGGTGCAGCAGCGGCGGCACCAATGCTGTAGCGGGCCGACGGGACCGCGATCGATGTCGGGGCATCGCAATCGGCGCGCGGCGGCGGGGCGGTTCCGCAGGCCGCCAGCATCAACACCGCGACAGCGACGCGTTCGGCCACGAAAGGATCTTCTAGGTATCGGTACTGACTGATGCACCTCTGTCGGCGCGGATGTGGCGAGTGGCTTGTCGGGTGTGGGCCAAGTGGGCGGGGTCCAGATCGAGGCGGCGCAACAGTTGGGCGTTGAGCGCGACGACGATCGTCGAGACCGACATGAGCACCGCCGCCGCGGCAGGCGGCAGCACCACCCCGATCGGAGCGAGTACACCGGCGGCCAACGGTACGGCGATGATGTTGTATCCGGTCGCCCACACCAGGTTCTGCCACATCTTGCGGTAGCTGGCGTGGGACAGCTCGATGATCGACAGCACTGCGCGCGGGTCGTTGGCTGCCAGCACCACCCCGGCGGATTCGATCGCGACATCGGTACCGGCGCCGATGGCCACGCCGACGTCGGCGCGGGCCAACGCCGGTGCATCGTTGACGCCGTCGCCGACCATCGCCACCCGGTGCCCGCGGTTTTGCAGTTCGGCGACCTTGGCGTCCTTGTGTTCGGGCAGCACCTCGGCGAACACCTCATCGATGCCCAGATCGGCGGCGACCGCGTCGGCGACCTGTTGGGCATCGCCGGTGATCAGCGCAACCTTGACGTTTCGTGCGTGCAACGCATCGATCGCCTGACGCGATTCCTCCCGGACGGCGTCCTCGAGCGCCACCGCGCCCAGCACCTGGTTATCGCGGGCGATGTGCAGCACCGACGCGCCACGCTGCACCCACCCCCCGGTCATCGCGCTGACATCATCGGGGACCGACAGTCGCAGGTCAGCCAGCATGGCCGGGCCACCGACAGAAACATCCAGCCCGTCGACGCTGGCCCGCACCCCCCGGCCGGGCAGGGACCGGAAGTCGCTAGCGACAACCCGCTCACTGGACGGCACTCGTGATTGGGCCGCGGCCACGATGGCCCGGGCGACCGGATGCTCACTGTCGGACTCGACCGCGGCGGCCAGCGCGAGCAGTCGCTCTTCGCTGATCCCGGCGGTGGCAACGGTGCCGGTGACCTGATGTCGCCCCTCGGTCAAGGTGCCGGTCTTGTCGAAAAGCACCACATCGACCGTGCGCATCCGTTCCAGCGCCAGCCGATCCTTGACTAGCACCCCGGCGCGGGCGGCGCGTTCAGTGGAGATCGCGATGACCAGCGGAATCGCCAGCCCGAGCGCATGTGGACACGCGATGACCAGGACGGTGACCATGCGGGTCACCGCATAGTCGAGGTTGCCCAACAACGTCCACACCGCGAAGGTGATCACACCGGTGACGGCGGCGAAATAGAACAGAAACGCGGCGGCCTTGTCGGCGAGTGCCTGCGCCCGCGAAGACGAAGCCTGCGCGGCGGCGACCATACGCTGAATACCGGCCAGGGCGGTGTCATCGCCGACCGCGGTGATCTGCACCCGCAGAGCGCTGTCGGTGGCCACGGTGCCGGCCACCACGGTATCGCCGACCTGGCGGGTCACCGGCTTGGACTCGCCGGTGATCATCGACTCGTCAACCTCGGCGCGGCCGTCGGTGACGGCGCCGTCGGCTGGCACCCGGGCGCCGGCACGCACCAGCACCACATCGCCTAGCCCCAGCTCTGAGAGAGGGACCTCGCGGACTCCGTCGTCGGTGACCTTCTCGGCGGTGTCGGGCAACATCGCCGCCAATGCGTCCAGCGCCCCCGATGCTGAACCCAAGGCCCGCATCTCCAGCCAATGCCCCAGCAGCATGATGACGATCAGCAACGCCAGTTCCCACCAGAAGTCCAGGTTGAAACCCCCGATCCCCAGAGTGGTGACCCACGAGGCGACGAACGCGACGCTGATCGCCATCGCGATGAGCAGCATCATCCCGGGACGACGCGATTTCAGCTCGGCCCAGCCGCCGGTGAGAAACGGCATGCCACCGTAGACAAAGATCACCGTGCCCAGAATCGGGGCGATCCATGTCATGCCCGGAAAGTCCGGCCGGGTGTAGCCGAACAGTTCGGCGATCATGTGGCTGAACACCACCACCGGTACCGACAGAACCAGGCTGAACCAGAACCGCCGGCGAAACATCTCCCCGTGCGCGCCATGGCCGGCATGTCGATCATGACCGTCATGTCCGGCCTGGCCATCTTGTCCGATGTAAGCCAGATGCTCTCCGTGCCCAGCGTGGGGATCTTCGTCGCTAGGCGCTGGGCTCTGTGCCTGGGTGGCATGCTCGTATCTGGCGGATCTCGGATGTGGGCCGACGTGTCCCTTCTCTGGGTTGGACATCACAGCTCCTGACAGCAAGTAGGTGGGATGAAACTAATGCAGGTATTCACCGGTCAACCCTGCGCGCTCGGTTGAATCGGTACTCTCAACGTCTACTGACCGCCATAGTACGATAGCGTCCCGCTACTCGAATCTTTCGGGACGTCGCCGGATTGCGTCCGATTGTGGCATCATCCGCACAAGCTCAAGTCGATGGCGTAATGGTCCGCGCCGGCGCTCGAAAAATCAAGGCGCACGCAATCCGTGTAGAGCCGATCATGTTCGCGGGCATTGCCGTTTCATGGACGCGGAATCCGGGATTTGCAAGTTCCGTCATGCACGTAGTGGACAACCGATAACCAGCTCTAGATAGATAACACTACAGTCCTTCGGCAAGAACGAGATCTGGCTCGATCTCGCCGCCCTGGCCTACGAGCTGCTGACCTGGACCCAATTGCTGGCCTGGCCCGCCCCCCGCAGCTGGGAACCCAAACGATTACGCCTGCGGCTACTGAGCCTGGCCGGGCGGATCATCACCACCGGCCGCCGCCACATCCTGCGCCTGAGCCGACGATGGCCCTGGTCAGAGCTGCTGATCAACGGACAACGAAACCTCGCCGCGCTCAACTGAATCCACCACCAGCAACCCCACCACCAAGGACACAGGAGAATCAGCGACACAGCGCCGAGGACCACCCACGCCCAGTCCACCGCACCCGACACAACCGACCCAACCCCCAACAACTGAGCCCTTAACGTAGATCGAGGCTAGGGGAGGCTAGGGGCCGATTTCGAGCACGTCGGTTAGCGGCCGCCGCGGTGTGGGAGTTGGCGGCGGATCGATTGGCGGCGCGCTGCCGATTCGGATCAACACCTGCGGCTCGGCGGTTCGTCTGGTGAGGCGGCGCACGATTTCGCGGCTGGCGGCCGCTTCGATCATGTGTGTCAGGGTGCAGGTGCCCAGATCGGCCATGGTGGCCTCCAGCAGCACGACGGAGAGCACTTCGCCGCAGACCAGCACGGAGTCGCGGCTGTCATCGTAGGTGGACAACACCAGAATCTTGGCGTCATCGCGATCGATGTCGGCGCGCCGGTTGGTCTCGCCGCGGACAGGAAATGCCCGCCCCACATCCACCCGAGCCGATTCAGCGCCGGAGGCCAACGCGGTCGGCGGGATGCCCTGTGTGGATGGCGGTTGTGTTGTCCACCATGCTAATTCGGCGTGGTAGGACGCATCGTAGCGTCGCAACTGCTCAGTGAGCCGCGACGCGTGTGCCAATTGGGAGCGGGCATCCGCGTCGAGGACATCCAGATGCGTGCCGTTGCCGATGACCGTTGCGCGCAACACGGTTTCAAACGCCTCCCAGCCCGCGGGGACCGCGAACGCAAGCCGATCGGTGCGCCGGTGGGCGATGGCCGCCGCGCGGCCGCGTTGGGCATCGGTGACGAACACCGCACGCGCGAACTCAACTGTTGCCAGGTGATCGCGATCGTTCGGGTTGGGGAAGCGCTCGGTGAGGCTGTCCCAGCCCGCCGCGGCCATGGCCACCCGTAAATGATCCAACACGGCACCACAACTGAGCAGCACCTCCTTCCCGGTGTGGTCGCTGCCGTGACCGATACGGGAGGGATCCGCATGCAGATCAAGCACCCCGTCGTGTAGCACCCATCGCCAGGGTTGACTGTTATGCAGCGACGGCGCCCGCACCGCCAACTCCAGCGCATCCTGGATCACGTCCAACGCCACCATGTGTTCGTTCACGGCCACTCCCGAATCCTTCGCGCCTGTCCCCCACACTCAAGACTGGAGGCCGCTGGGGCGTCAACGCAGTGGTACTAGGACACGAAATCGAGGGTAGAAGGCCCTTTTCAAACCGCGGGGAGTTCGTCAAAACCGCTGGGCCCCGACGGTGCCACGTCGGCTGGGCTATTGGGGCGCCTGGATCATCGCGCGTAAGCGCTCGGTTTTGTCGGCGGTCCATGCCGGTGGTCTGCAAGACCAACGCCCAAGCGTCACAAGGTCTTTGACGCAGCGGTGGCCGTGGCCGTCGGGGACCCCGGTCGCCACGGCCATGTCCGCGGCGACTGCAGGAATGTCACCACCGGAATCCACTGCACTGCACGCTCGCCAACACGTCATGGCCGCGGTCCTCTTTGAGCCAATCCGGTTTGCGCAACGCCAGATCGGGATCCCACCAGGCGATGGGATCGGAGGGGTGCTGCAGATAAACGATGCGCGGGTGATCCCACCCGGCGTCGGGCCGGGAGAGATCTGCAGCGCGGGCAGCGAACCGCACGTTCTGGCCGCGCTGGTAGACCGGCAGCCACTGCGGTGAATCCGCGTCGCGGTCCTCGGTCAGCCCTGTCCACATCGTGTTGTTGAACGTCGGGCCGGAAAACACCGCCCCATCCGTGCGGGCGATGAGGTTGTTCAGCGACGAGAACGCCGCCTCGGCGCCGAAGGAACCGAGGCTTTCCCCGAACACCACGAGATTGGGCCGCTGCCCGTCGGGCAGCGTGCGCACCCGCGCGGAGACCGCTTCGAACAGGGCCTCACCGGCGTTCGGTGCGACGGTGCGCCCGATGGCGGTTCGGTGTGCGGCGTGAAAACGTTTGACGCATCGGCTTTGCGGCGACGGATTGGGTCCACAACGCCCTTACCGTCAGTGGCGTGGCTGGCGCGTGCACCAGGCGATCCCGCGCAAGCCTCCATGCGCGCCGAAAACGGCGACAACCATGCTTCGCTCGTCACGGTTGATCAGCATGTCTTCCGACTTGCCGGTTGCATCGGCCCTCGCGCTGCGTCTGATCCGCGGTGTCTTTGGTGGTTATGGCCGCCCGGCGGAGTCGCGATGAACGTGGCTGTCGGTGGACTCACGATCGGAACCATGGCCATGGCCATGGCCGCCGCCCATTCCGCCCATCATGAACATCATCATCACCGGGCATGCCAGCAAGAGCAGGGCCAGCAGGACAAGCGACGCCGGAGCGCCCAAGACGATCGCGGCCAACGCGACGGCGACGACCGCAGCGCCATACCAAAGAGCGTGCTGAGTCTTCATCGGGAATCCTTAAGTTCGTAGGTGCAGTTACTTCGTGTTGTTACGTTGTGCTGTGACCCGGGTGGGCCGGGTGAGGCTGCATCGGTTTAGCCGGCCTTGGTGGTGCGGCTTGAAAGGACTGGCCGCCCGGC
>Ga0315336_1001897_pt1 | contig 35652 bp, 23 predicted proteins | sample ASW5metaG_FD_204512 | JGI IMG/M metagenome (GOLD analysis project Ga0315336, IMG submission 204512) | Ammonia-oxidizing marine archaeal communities from Monterey Bay, California, United States - ASW #5 | ecosystem: Environmental > Aquatic > Marine > Intertidal zone | place: USA: California... | reverse complement strand
CGAAATCTTCGAGAATTTCGGGGCGGTCTGGTGTCAGTTCAACGCCGGGCACACTGCGCACCTAACGGCGTCAAACGTGTGCATTGCCCGAGCGGGGCGTTGGACGCGGAATCCCCATCATGAACCCACAGGCTGGAATTCCAGGCAACCGCCGGAAGGCACCAGGCACACAACCGGCTGACGGACAGCAACACAGGCATACCAACATCGACTTGTCAAATGCGACCCGCTCTCGTGATCTTTCACCATGCAATTCGATGTGCACCATGAGTTGCGGTATGATCCTGCTTGGCCTGGCTCTTGACGTCGGACTCGGAACGACGACTGGCGTCGTACTCCGCTGAGGATTACCGGGCATTTGTGGTTCACCGACTTGAGTCTCGCAGTACGTCCCAACGGATTGTTGAAAAAGAGATTGTTGAAGAACATGAGCAAAGCCCCCGTGCCCATCCTGAAGTTCCTGGCATGGCTCTTCGTGTTGGAGGGCATTCTGATTGCGGGCATCGTTGGAGCCAGCATGTACGCTCGTGAATTGCTGGTCCCTTGTATCACGGCGGCAACCCTCCTGGGGATCGCAGGCATCTCACGCGCGGCGTTTGCATTCATCTACAATCGCCAACTCGCTGCTTTCCCGATACAACCGATTCCAATTCATGCCGAGAGACGGAGCTTTCAGTCCTTCAGTTTTGGCTCGGTCAACATGGCACTGAGCATTCACACGGCGGTGGATGAGGAATACTTGCATTTGGAGCCAATCCTGGTGTGGCGTTGGTTGGGAGCGGCGTCGGCGAGTATCCCTTTTGTGGCCATGACTCCCGGAACACGCCCGCACACTGTGTTGATTGCACATTGGAAACTCGTTGGTCCGGCATGGTGCCTGGTCAATGCTTGTGGACCTGCGGATAATCCCGGAGTTGATTGACTGCACGGCTCCGCGTGCACTCGCAAACGGCAACTCGCCGCGAGAATCGATCTCCACGAGATGCCGTTCACTGGGACGAACGCGGCCCTGGGAAGCTTGGCGCCTGTGTCCCCAATCGTGGGAAGATCTCGGCCTGTTCAGACCGACAATCGCTCAGTTGCCGCGGCGATCTCCCGCTCGATGACGTTGATCGGATTGAGTGGACTGAGCGAATCGTCGTAGGGTGTGACGGCGTTCGTTTGCGGATCCCAATGGACGGGACCGTAGCGGGCGGGAGCGGGAAGGCCTGTGAGAATGTGGCCCATCGCATCACCTTGGTTGTAGTGCCAGAACTCGTAGGGGAAGTGAACAAACCCGCGGGACTCCATCATGGCCGTTATCTCCAGTCGATTCTGCAGGTCGGGCGGTTCGATAAATGGAGATCGCATCGGGGTCCGCTCGCTCATTTCGAGATACGTGTTCCCACGCCATACTTCGCGGCCGTCGTCGCGTCGAAACACGGAAACATCCACCGCTGATCCCGACATGTGGGTTCCGACCTTGGGGATGTTTGCGATCAGAATGATCGCTCGGCGAAATACGATTTCTGCCGACGGCAGCTCACCAGCATGTTCCCAGATACACTTTTTCAAAATCGCGTCGAACAAATCCGGCTTCCGCACAAGTTCGCTCTGCATCTTCATCGAGCGAAATCCGTCCTCGATCTTGAGAATCCATCCGCGCTCGTTCATTGCGCGTCCGATGGCCATCAAGTCTCCGACAAGCCCTTGGCGAATGAAAAATACGCGATCAAGTTCACCCGCGATCTTTGTTTCCGAAAACATCATTTCGACCTGGGCGTCTTCAGCGGCATCCACAATTGATGCAAACCCTTCCTGGCACTCGCTCACCTCGAACTGCAGAACCTGTTGAACCAAGTCATAACCACGTTCCATCTGTTCGGTCCAATAGGCCCGCCGGTCATCTTCGATGTTTTTCGTCATGTGTCGCTGTATTCCCCAGTTGTCGTCGAACACACGCGGAACATTCTCCCGCGCGTCAGTCTGTACATTACTGATCGACAGGATTCCGGCACGATTGCAGGAGGGGCCGACCGTGCGATGCGCTCTGCATCAGCGACAGCTCACAGACGATTCGATCCAAGGCAAACGTCAATCCGCAATTTCGATCAGTAGGACAAAACACCATCTCGAAGTCGTTCCCCATCCCGCCCCAACGTTTTCAACAGCGCCAGGACAGCGCTCGGAATGGCACCATTGGCCGCGACCGGAACGTCGAGTGTCACCACGCCGGATTGAGCATTGATGATGTCGATGTGTTTGCGGAGTGTCGCAATCGGGAAACGGGATTTTGTCCCGGCGGCCCAACCGTCGCTGACAGGCAATAGCAGGTGCCAGACAACGCCTTCGGGCGCAGGAAAGTTCCGAGGCGTCAAGGCCGGCCCCTTGCCCTTCTTGGTCTTAGAGTAGAAATCGTGATTTTCGCCGGCGGTGAATGTCTGGTGAGGGCACAAGCGTCCCTTTGTACACAGCGATAGAATTGGATGAGCACCGGCGTTGAAGGCCAGCTCGGCATCCGGGTTCCCCGAACGAACAGCTGCCACCCAGGTGTCGATGTTGTACCGCTCCTTCTGGAGCGATTCATAGGCCTGCTGCATCTCGAGCTTATATCCGTCAAACCACCAGCCGGACACCAAGCGTCCGTAACGTCGCGACCATTCGCCACACACATCGCCCCACGTCTTGAGAAACACGGGATTCGGCGGCTGATTTTCGCTGCGGCGAAAGCCTTTGAGTTTTCGCGGATGTGACAGCGGGTTGACTTTGGGGCCGGCCGGTTTTCCGTTGATTGTCGGCAGCGTATCACCCATGGCTTTGATGATGTGATAGTGTCGCATGGGCGCTCGAGCGGTCATGTAGAGGATGAGACGTATGTTGCGCGCCTGCAGTTCGCGACCGATCTCCATGATCAGATCGCGATTTGATGTCCAGGTTCCGGGCCCGACTCCCAAACGGCGTTCGTAGGCACGATTTGGAGCACAGTATCGGCCCCAATGCTGCCCGACGACAAATATTACATGACCTGCTCCGGTGTCAGCCACATCGCGACCGAAGCGTTTGACATCAAACGAATCGATCGCTTTGTTGTAGGATTCGGCACTGTGCTTCCGAAACGCCTCGTAGTGGAACATCAGTCCGTAGCCCGACTTCGGGAGCCAACGATCCTGGGCACTGACGGGCGCCGCGGCAATCCAGATCAGCACAATGACGACGCGCGCCATACGCACACGGAGAGTTCGCTCACGGGCCGGTGGAGCTTCCGTCTGGCTTGGTGTGTATCGTTTCACAGGCGTGGCACCTTTCGCAGACTCGCAACATCGCGTGCTGACCGCGGTATGCAGTTCAGCGAAATTTCAATGACAGGATCCGATGGTGGCCCGTGTCGACAATGTAGATCGTACCATCACGATGGACGTACACGCCATGCGGCCTGCTCAAGCCTCGGTTCGGTTTGCCCACCCCTTTTCCCAGCAAGATGCTGACCTGTTTCTTGTTCGGTTCATACTTCAGGATTCGGCGGTTCGCTTCGTCGGCGATGATCACATTATTCTGAGCGTCGATGGCCAGATGCTTGGGCGAGCCTAATTGGGTTTCCAGGGCCGCCCCCACCTGGGTGCCCCGCTCTCCCGTTCCGACGACGGTCTTGATCCGGCCATCGGAATCCACAACTCGAAGAGCGTTGCCACTGCGTTCAAGTACGTAGATGTTGTTCAGGGAGTCGACCGCCACAGCCCGGGGATCGATCAGCGGACTTTCCGTGGCCGGGCTGCCGTCCTGGGGCACGCCCTTTTTGCCGTTGCCCGCCACTGTCGAAACGATGTTGGTTTTGAGGTCAATCCGACGGATGCGACGATTCTTCAGGTCGGCAACATACAATGCGTCGTTCGTGGGATTCAGTGAGACACACATCAGGTAGTTGAACATCGCCTGGATCGCGGGCCCGGCGTCACCGGAAAATCCTGGAGTGCCCGTGCCGGCAATCGTGTTGATCATACCGGACTTGCCATCAATCTTTCGGATACAGTGGTTCCACGAATCCGCGATGTACACATCACCTTGTGGTGTTACGGCGACGTTGTGCATGCCATTGAATGTCGCCTTGGCCGCTGGACCGCCGTCACCCCGGTAACTCTTGCTACCATCACCGGCGATGGTACTGAACGTGCCCGCCGCATCCAGTTTATGCACGCGGCCACCGCCAAGTTCAACAATGTACATGTTGCCCGCCGCGTCAAAATCGACACCAAATGGCGAATTCAATTGGCCGGGCTGTGGATCCTTGTTGTCCACTAGCGATTCCCCGATCACGACTCGGGACCGTGCCCGCTGTGCCGCGAGAGGTGTCACGGAAAGTACGAGAATCATTGCCGAACACAACACGCGATGTAATCGAAACACGAGATCGTCCTCGCTACGCAAAAAACGGGCATCGATGATGCCCCGATACGTCAATTGTGCCAGGGCCACCAGAGTTTGAACAGGCCTGCAGCTGGCTGCGTCGTTTCGGGGATTGTCGCGTTCGCAGCGTCGGCGCGTCCCACCGGAAAACGTACTGACGACAAAGATGCCGTCTCTCGCTGAGCAGACCTCGGTTTCCGCGAAGCGTCCTGCGTGTGTAACAACAGACCGCAAGACGGATGCATTCAGACCTCATGGCGGATTGCGTCGTTTGTTCGCGGGAATAGCGACTTCGAGTTTGATGAATTCCAACGTCTCCGCTCGGCGATGGTTCAGGACGAGCGTTTTGGCATCGAGGCGCGTCAGATCCTGCAATGCGAAGTCTGCCTTGCCCGTCACCAGTGAGTCGCTTTCGAATCGGGAGTTTATGCGATAGAAGTCCTTCCCATGGGAATGCACCTGAAACTGATCGGTCGCCGGCAGGTACTCGAGGCCCTGGATGCCGAAGGGCGATTTGAAGCGAATTTTGTGTTCTTTGATGTAGCGAAACTTTGCATCAAACTCGACGATGCGATCCTCGTGTTCATCGTCGAAAAACGATTCGGCTACCAGAAAATGCCCCTTACGATGCGCAATTCCACCGGCGCACACGCTGAAGTGCGTCCCGATATCGTACTTCGCGATCAAGGCCAGTGACTGTGCATCGTAGACGTGCACACGATGCTGATCGGAGCCATCCGCATCACAGCCGCTTACAGCCGCGTAAACACGGCCTTGCACGTATACGATGCCACCATGATGCATCGTTCTTCTGGGTCCAGCTTTTATCAACTTGCCCCGCAAGTCAAACTTGAACAATTGCTGGGTGTTCTGCACGAACAGGAACTTGCCGTCGGTAGCGACACCTTGCTGCCCATCGTCAGAGGGCACACGCAGTCGGCGCGTCACCTGAAAAACGAGCGGCTCGCCGGCCTGGGCCACAGGCGGCAGCAACACGAGTCCCACAACAAAGAGAACCAACCGCATCGTGTGTTCCCGAAAAGGACCTCATCCATGTCTGGCCTGATTGTTGATCGCACAGGCACGGCACCTCTGCCAAGTTCAAAACAACAGGACCGACAACAGCCGTTATGCCGAAAGACTCACGGATTCGCAAGATTGTTGAGCTGTCCCACAAGTTCCATGCGCTTATCGTCTTCAAGATCGTCACCACCAGCCCCCTTGAGTTCGCGTTGGGCCGTATCTCGAACGATCGATGATTCGCCCGTTTCGCGCTACATCTGCGCGATGCCGGCAGATACCCCTGGGAATCCGGATGACGACTTCGCTTTCCTGCGCATCACCGTCCGGCATCCGCGCACATGGCAGCTGCATTGTCTCGTGTGTGCGTAACGGGGCATGTTCCACTGCTGTTCGGCAGGCTGGTGACGCACGTCCAGTTCGATATCGACCACCTCGGCAAGCGGCCGCACTTTGACCAGTTGCGCCAGGCCAGCGATCGCTTCATCCGCGACTCGCCCGACCAGTGGGGATGCTGCCAGGCAACGGGGCATGTCCAGGGTGCTCAACTCCAGGACCACAGGCATGATTCTGCAACGTCCCGGCCGTGTTCTTCCGAGGTGTGGCTGGTACTTGAAGCTGGAATCGTCCGGTCAACCGCCGATCACACCCGCGCTGTCTCGCGCGAGGCTTGCTTCGTCGAGTTTGGCCTTCACTTCTGCGATTTGCATACGGTGATGCGCGGTAAGGCAACCGAATACGGCGCCCGTGATACCGAGGGCGGTTCCACCAATCGCGCCGATCGTCCCAATGATCACGTTGGCACGCGCCAGCCAGGTTGCGGCACAGAACATGGCACCCACAAAACCTGGCAGGGCTACGGCCAGCAGCCAGAACAGACCACGAATCTTTCGTTGACGATGTCCGCGATACAATTCGACCATCTCGACCGATCCGGACACGTCCAGGGGCTCCGGCTCAACGTGCAGGCGGCGAAACGCCATTGGCATGAAAACACAACCAGCGGCCAGAGCGGATGCATAGCTGGCCAGCGACACGATCCACTGCACTTGCCCCATCGTGTTCTGACCGCTCGAGGAGTCATTTGGGAATGGCATGAGACCTCGCGCCGCAATCGCCGTCAAGAATCCAAACGAAACAACGGTCGCGATGACCCACAACCTGGAATGGATCGGATTCTCATTTTCCCGGTTGGTGATGGTCGCGGTGCGCACGGACCCAGTCTGTGGACTGAATGCTCCCCAGTTGGGGTTCCTGGCGCGAATGGCGGACACGCCAAAAATGAACCACAACGGGAAAAAGAAGACCCATGAAGACTGGGCGAGCTTCGGTATAAGACTATCCGGAACCCGTAGCGACGCCAGCTGCAATCCCAACCAGACCGTGACCGCCAGCAGCGTCATCAGAACCAGCAGCCACGTTTTCGTCCGGGCGATAGCCAATTCGGAGTCCTGCTTGGGGCGGTTTGGAGTCAACAATGTCACCCCTAAGGGCGTGAAGATCATCACCGGCACAAACAACAACAACACAACACGCATGACGGTCGTGAATGGGTCAGACATTCGATTCTCCCGTTGAGGCGGAGTTCCAGAGATGCTCGATATGTCGCTCGAGCCAGGTCCGTGTTTCCTGTTCGTCGAATCCAGCGATTTTGGCGTCGGTCAACGCGGATGCCAGCGCGTGTTCGACTCGCTTTCGCTCATCCGCAGGACGGCCGTTTGGTCGTTCGATCGTCGCAATGACGATCGTCCCGCGGCCCCGGGCCGACGCTAGTAAGCCCGCATCCGTCAGCTCTCGATATGCACGTGCGACCGTGTTCAGATTGATGCCCAGGTCGTTCGCCAATTGTCGGACCGGTGGAAGTTCATCCCCGGTTGTCAGCTTGCCTGTGGCCAGAAGTCGCCGCAATTCACCGACAAGCTGGTCGTGCAAGGGAACTTCACTGGTGAGTGACACACTGATCATACCGCTATTGTATCATTGTGCGATACTTTGGCAATATGTTTTCTGGAAGTTTTTTTTGCGGTGAAACCGATTCCGATCTTCAACAGTCCCAAACCACGGTTCACACCGTCCCAAACACTCGGGCTTCCACCAAGGGCACACCCGGCATGGGCGTCTGCATGCCGATTCCGACATGCCCGCGATGCGTGTGTCGTGGTTCGCTATGTACAGTGCCTGCGGCCGATGCGGATGCCGCGTCACGCCTCGCGAAGCCAGGCAGCGACCCTATCGAAATCCAGCCGACGTGCCTCGGGGGCTTTCTTCAGACAGCCTTCCACCATTTGGGCGAACTCGTCAGTGACCTCGGGGCAATCCCCCTTGAGATTCGGCGTCTCCCAGTTTGTGAGGCGTTGCAGCAAATCGGAAATACTCTTCACCGCGCACAGTGTCTTCGCGGTCAACATCTCGTAGGCGACGCATCCCAAAGCAAAGTAATCGCACTCTTTGCCGCTGTTCTGGCCAGTCAATTGTTCGGGGGCCATGTAACCCGGTGTCCCCACGATGCGTCCCGTGAGCGCCGAGTTTGTCGCGGCAATTGGTTTCGCGAGGCCGAAATCCATCAGCTTCACCACGCCATCTTTGTTGATCATGATGTTATCGGGCTTGATGTCGCGGTGAACGATATCCCTGGCATGAGCGTAGCCTACGGCGGATGCGACTTGGCAGAACACACGTCGAGCTTCTGCTTCTGTCAATCGACCACGGCCTTGAATTCGCTCCTGGAGCGTTTCTCCATCGCAGAACTCCATCGCAATGAATGCTGTGTGAAATGCTCGAAATCTCCGGTACATGTGCACGATATTCTCGTGTTGAAATGACTCGACGATATCTGCTTCCTGCTGAAATTGTGCGTGCCCGCCAACATCGTACACAAGTTCATGGCTCATCATTTTCAGAGCGACGCGTTTGCCATCCTCCGTATCGTGCGCTTCGTAAACGACTCCCATGCCTCCTCGCCCAAGTCGCCGTTGAACTCGATAACGTTCCAGCGACTTTCCAACCAAGACGTCCCGTTTTTGCGTTCCAACTCGTTTCGCGATCAGTTGGGTCAACATCACGCTGAGTTCCGGAAGCTCTTCGGCGAGTTGGTGGAACTTTTCGACCGGCAGGACCAACACCCGCACCGCCGTTGTGGCGATCACATTGGCACTTCTCGGCTCGTCCGCCAGCAGCGCCATCTCACCAAGCACATCGCCCTGATTGACTCGGCCAATCAGATGCCGTTTGCCCCATTCGTCATCGGTACTGACTTCAACACTGCCGTCGCACAGCAGCATGAGCGACGTGCCTGGGTCACCCTGGTGGAACAGGAATTCACCCTCGGCATAGAGTTCCTCATGCATCTGAGATTCAATCGCGTCAAATGGCGGCTGAGAAAACAGGCCGAATTTTGACACGAGGGATTCCTGGTCGTTTTTCTGACCGACCATGGTTGGTGCAGTGGAGTCGTAGTTGATGGTCCTTGGAAGGTACGTGTCAAACGCGGCGTAAACGGCCTGTGGTTGCGACGGAAACCTGTCCAGGAATTCCTGCACCGCCAATTGATCGCCGAGCTTTTGTCGCTGTTCCAATTCAACCGCCAACAGTTTGCCGAGATAGACATCTGTCTCGGAGTCCGCACAGTCGGCCAGGCAGTCTTCGATGCGAGGTTGTTGCCCCGACATCCAGGCCTGCGCGAATCTGCCACATACCCGTTCGACGCGATCGGATCGCGACGGACCGACAGAATCGGACTGATCTTCCGAAGAAACTGTCAAGGGATTATCTCCTGTGACGACTCCCCGCCATTCGGAATCAACTGACTTTCCGACCAACTCTGAAACATGTCGAACTCCACGTCAATCACTCCGTGCGTAACGTCTGCCGTTCGACCCACGGCGACCGAGTGTCGTGGGTCGTCGCACAAGTCAGCAGCAATTGATGCTTTCCGCATTACAGCAAATCCCGACGTCGTCTTGTCTGTGACGGCCCGCTGGCGGGCGGGTCAATCCCACCGCATCAAAGGCTCTCCAGGGGGTGACTGTCGCCTGGCCACGGCGAGAATTCGACAGGCGTCGAACAGTGGCCAGCGCCAGCCTGCATTTCGACGCTTATGAGTCTCGCTTCTGAATATTTTTCACACGGGAGCTATCCGACGACTTCGGCGCCTTCTCGGCTGTTTCCAGCGCATTCCCCGAATCATTGCTCAAATCCACTTCGAGGAATTGTTTCGTCTCCGGTATCGCGAGATGAATGTCCGTTTCGACATGCATGCCGACATCCAGTGCCTCGGCCTGCAAGTCAAAAATGTGGCCACCGAAATCTCGCGCGGCATTGATGAAGTGAAAGTGGTAACCCGGGACACTGATCGCTGCCGAATAGGCCGGAGCCCAGAACCCGACCAATGATCCGGTCATGTTCTCCGCCTGAAATTCACTCTGGTGCTGGATCGCTTCCACCAGTTTCTCTCCAGGCCCCGCTTTGCAAGCTGCTCGCAGAGACAGGTTGGTGAAGACGCCATCGATGCGAAATCCAACAAACATGTTGTCTGATGGCCGCAGACAGTCCAGTTGTTCCTGCAAATCTCGATAACTGGTCGCCCCCCGCTCCAGGCGACACGTCCGGTCCGACGTGAATCTTGTGATTGTGGCAAAGGGGACCAACGTATCGTTGGAAACTTCTTCGGTAACGCCACCCGGATGCACCTGAAAACACCGCCCATCCAGCATGACCATTTCGCCATCGAGGCCCTCAAATGTCCCCAACCCGAAATCGCCGTGCCGCAGGAGATCTCCGACACGCGTACAACCGTCGAACACGCCTTCCACCAAAGCCGAACTGGTTGACACTTGAAACAGCGAATGGTGCATTACATCGAGTTCGTTGGCCAAGGCCCGTTCCACAATATGTGAAATACTGTCCCCCGTCCGCGCATGCTCCGCCTGCAGTGCCTTCCAGAGAGACAGTGACACACGGCATTGCAAGTCACGCTGGACTACTGACATGTCGAAACGGCCTACCCGTTTTGCGTTCCCGGTTGTTTGCCGAACAGTGACTTCAAATCTGTTACCTTTGTAATTCGCAACATGCCATCTTGCTGACCTCCTGTGCCTGTCAACCGGATTGGCGTGCCGCAATGATAGGCGAGATTGAAGCGATGGAAATCACGAAAGTTGACTTCGACGCGGACTGAGGGTTTGCCGGCAACATCGACGAAGAACACCTTCGCCTCGTCGAGGTTGTCCGACATCCGCAGGCGTCCCTGGACGGAGATCTGATCGCCCTGAATCTTCGACCAGCTCTCGAATGACCGTTCCTTGTAGGCCTGAATCGAAGACCCATCAAGACCCGGCAACGGAGCGGTCGACTTGGCATACGCGTCGATATCAATGCCGAACCCCTGCAGTAGTGAAAGGTGCAAACGTCCTAGCTGTTGATTCTCGGCATAACGCAAATAGCGACCGGTCTTCAACATCCCGCCCCCCTGGCCGGCCAACACGATCGGAATGCGTTTGACCGTGTGATTGTCGCTGTGTCCCATTCCTGAACCGAACAAGACAAGGCAATTGTCCAATAGCGAGCCACTTCCCTCTTTGTAGGACTTAAGGCGTGTCAGCAGGTAATCGAACTTCTCCATATGCCAGCGACTGATCTTCAGCAGGCCTTCCAGATTATGGCGACTGAAATTGCGGAAGAAATGTGACAGATAGTGATGCTGTTCTTTGACACCCAGGAAATCAAAGATCATGCGGCTGTTGCTGTTACCCAGCATATAGGAAATGCAACGGGTCGAGTCCGTCCACAATGCCAGACAAATCAAGTCCAGCATTGTCTCCACTTGGTCGTTCAAATTCACGGGAGTGTCTGGCCGTTGAAACGTCGAAAAATCGAAACGGGACAGGGAGGCCTGGCCGATACTGTCCAATCGCTTTTCAGTCGCTCTCACGACGCTCAGGTACTCATCCAGCGTGCGTCGGTCTTCGGAACCCGCCTTGAGTGCCAGCATTTTCGCGTCCTGACGCACTCGATCGAGCAGGCTCGCCATTTCCCGGCGTTTCTTTTTGCCGCTGAGCGGATTCCGAAACAGGCGGTCAAACACCAGTTGCGGATCGGTTTCCCGAGGGATCGGATCGCCGTGACGATCGTAGGAGATATAGCTGCACCCGATCTGATTGGGAAACAGTCCTTCGGTGGTCAGTTCGAGTGATCGATGCGGCGTATTGCCGCCGATTTTGTCGGCAATCAACTGGTCGATCGATGCCGAACGCGTGCTCGAATGATGGCCGCTCAGGAACCGTCGAGTGGAATTCGCATGTGAAGAAAAACCGAAGTCTCCCATCTGGTCCAGAATCAGCAAATCTTCCTTGTGCTTCTCAAACGGCTTCATGAGCGGCGACATGCGGAAGTCGCGCTCAGATCCGCCGCTGATATTCCACGACGGCGGATGGACTCCATTGGGCTTGAACAGCGTCACGAACCGAACTGGCGGCTTGTCCTGTTTTACCGCCCCTTCGGCCGCTTGCATCAGGTTCAACCACGGCAAGGGCAGCATGGCACCGCCAGAGCCGCGAAGAAACGTGCGACGATCGATTTTCCAGCTCATGAGCTCTTTCCACCGATAACGGTTTCACGAAACGGCAGACTGTTGACGATCTCGTGGATCAGTTCGCGATAGCTGCCGTTCCGTGCCTTCAGTCTAGCGACAATCTTATCGACCGTTGGACGATCGTAGATTTCAAGTTTGCGGCACAACGCGTAGGAAATCATTCGCCGAACAATGTTCCGGATGACTCGTTCTCTCTGCGATGTGACGAGAATACGTTTGAGCCCCGCGAAATTGTCAAATGTCTCGCCCGTCGGCAACCGTCCCGAGGTGTCGATATCCTGAGGATCTTGAACCGTCTTCGGCTTGTTCCTTCTCTTGATCTTCTTTGACGGTTTGTTGTTTTTCGCAAGCAGGTAGGCACCCCGTCCATCGTATCCCTGCAGAGCAAACCCGAGGGGATCGATTTTGTCGTGACAAATGGCGCAGGTGGCTTTGTTGCGATGCATTTCGAACCGTTGGCGAAATGTCAGATTCCGGCCCTTCTTGTTGTCCGGCACTTGTCCAACATTGGCCGGCGGGTCAGGAAGTCGATCGCCCAGAATGCGTTCCAGAACCCAGGTTCCACGCAGCACGGGGCCCCTGTTCATCGCCAGGACGCCCGGGATGGTCAGAATGCCACCGCGTTCCGTCGTGTGTTTCAATGTGATCTTTTGATTCGGCACGATTTCGACTTCGATTCCCTTGGGTTTTGAGTAACGTGCCATCTGCTGGTTGTCTTTGGGATAGAATCCCTTCGTGAACGGACTGACAAAAGCGGTCTTCGAGTCGATCAGCTCCATCAATGGCCGGTTGTCAGTGAACAGGTAGTGCATGAAGTCGATTGGTTGTGACTGCAGTGCCACCTGCTGGGGCGGGTTCTTTGACGTCCGGGCGATCTGGTCCAGCGTGAGCCACTGGACCGCGAAATCCTCGGCCAGGTTGCGCGCTTTGGGAGATGCCAGCATGCGATCGACCTGAGTGTTCAGGATCGCCGTGTCCGACAGAGTCCCGGTGCCTGCTAATTCCATGAGCTCGGCATCCGGCATGTCAGCCCACAAGAAATAGGACAGTCGCTCGGCCAATTCAAATGCATCCACCGGCTGTTGCACACCAGCCTCGCCCCGCATCAGCATCCCTCGGAAAATAAATCCGGGCGACATCAACGCCGCTTGCAATTCGAATTTCAGGGTCTTGACAAGATCCGTACTGGAATCGATCGCCTTGATCGTCTGGGCCATATCCGCATCCGATACCGGGCGACGATAAACGCGCGGCAAGAACGCCCGCACCAGATTTCTGGCCTGTTCCGATGTGAGACCGTTCTCACGAATCGGCCCGACAAGTGTTTCGAGATGGCCGCGACCACTTTTTGAAAATAAGCGTTCCAGGGCCGCGTCCGACAAATACGCGTACTGATCCCAAATGACAGTTGTCAGGGGATTCCCGGACGTGTCGTTGCGAAATCCACTCTTCCCGGGCGGATCAAGTGGCAGAAGTTTCAGCACCAGCGATTTTTCGGCAACAGTCTGTTCGGCTTCGACCACAGCAACCTCAAGCTCGAAACCGAACAGTGAACGCAGCGTATTACGATACTCGGTCGCAGACAGGCGTCGCGGTTTGAACTCGCCGGGACGCGGTTCGATCGACGGAATCAGGCGGTCTTCATACCAGGTCTTGACGGTGGAACGTTCCGCGACCGTCGGCTGTGCCGCCTTTTCGGGCGGCATGTCACCGGCGTCGAGAAGCTCAATCGCCGTTTCCCACACATCGGGCTGCGCCGCGGCGTCTTGGGACGTGACAAATTCGCTGAAGTCCAGCTTCGCCTTCGGCTGGTCTCCGCTATGACACTTCACACAATATTTGACCAGCAAGGGCTTAACGTCACTCTCAAACATTGGCGCGGCGGCAAATGCCGAACTGGACGAAATCCACAGGCAACAGAACCTGAGTAATATGCTGGTTTGCAGGCAATGCAATCCGCTGCCCTCGCTGGCGCCGTTTCATTTCAATTACCGCTGACTTCGTCCCTGCCGTGCACGATGCAACAGGCCCATGGGCCACGCACGCCAGAAACTCCAACACACATCGCCCGGCTCCCGGGAGGTTCCGCACCCATCCCGAGACCTAATTGTATCTGCGTGCGCAACACGCGCCAACGGCAACAAACCTGGGCGGATCGTCTGAGTTACCAGCGGGAGCGCAGACAGAATTCGTGTTCACTCGAACAGCCGGCGGCTAACCTTTGCCATGGATCAAGACGTTGATGAGTAGCACATGCCTCTGGTCAAGCTGAGTAAATTGCCATCTGCGAACCGGCCTGCTACGAACGTTGGGCGGAACTGAAGTTGGGAACCGTTTTGAAGTCTCGTTGCTGAATTCCGCGAGCCGGTGCGTCTGGACTATGCCTGGAAAAACAAGACAACGTTTCAGCGACCTTCCCTGTTTGGTGAAACCTCGTCGGACCAGGTATCGTGCAGCGATCGAAGCTGTTTGACAACATCCGGATGCTGGCGGGCGTAGTTTTTGGCCTCTGGCTGTTCGTCCGTCAGGCGATGCAACGAACTTTCCGATTTGCCGTCAGCACCAATCAACTTCCAGGGACCCTGGCGAACGGCCCATTTCCGCCCCCACTGAAAATGCAACACGCCCTGGTATGCGGACTCCGCAGCGTTCGACGCGATCAACGGCAGCAGGCTCTGTCCGTCCAGCGGGGGCGCATCTTCCGCTCGGTCAACACCGCACAATTCCAGAATGGTCGGGTACCAATCCATCGCGGTGACGATCTGGTCACGCACGACGCCTTGGGGAAGCTTGGCGGGAAAACTGATGATCGCGGGCACACGCACACCGCCCTCCAGGAAATTTCCTTTGTGGCCAATCCACTTGCCTGTGTTGCCTCCGCCACTGGCTCCATAGAAGTGTCCCCGAGGCAATCCGCTTTTGTGATTGTCGACACGAATCCTGTTTCCTGTCTCCTCGGAATGCCCATTGTCGCTCATGTAGACCACGATCGTATTTTCCAGCAGGCCGAGGCTGTCCAGGCGGGTGCTGATTTGACCGATGTAATGGTCAGTGGTCGAAACAATCGCTGCGTAGGAGCGGCGCGCCTCGTCTTTCACATCGGCGTATTTCTGTTCGAATTGTTTGAGTGCTTGCTCGGGATAATGGGGAATGTTGAATGGGACGTACAGGAAAAACGGACGGGATTTGTTTTCGTCGAGGAATCGCAGTGCCCGACGAACCATCATTTCGGGGAAGTAAGCGCCGGGAGCCTGAACCGGTACAGTGCCTTCGTAAAGATCATGGAAACCACTGCCGTGCAGGAAGTGATGATTGTAGTTGTCAATAAACCCGTCACGAATTCCAAAGAACTCATCGAAGCCTTGCTTCTTGGGGCCGTAGTTGCGGTGAGCTCCCAGATGCCACTTTCCGTAGAGTGCCGTGCGGTATCCAGCCGCCTTCAGCGATTCGGCGAGCGTCACTTCCTCGAGGGCCATGTTGATGCCCCGTTCAGAGTTCATGTTGCCCTGTGTCCAATGATGGACACCACTCCGTTGAGGATGCCGGCCAGTCAGCAGCATCGCCCGCGCCGGGCAACACACCGTATGGGAATATGCCTGCGTAAACCGCACACCGGTCGCTGCCAACTTGTCGATGTTTGGCGTGTGGAGGTCTGTCGATCCGTAGCAGTTCGCATCCAGTGTCCCCTGATCGTCGGTAAATAAGATCACGACGTTGGGACGATCCGCAGCAACAATCGAACTCAGCAGCAGGCCTTGAAAGCTCACCACAATAAAACCAGCACGTCGCAACATATTCTTGCTCCTGGCATTCCTGGTTGGACAGGTCGTCGATACGAGATACTAAAGGGAACCATCTGGCACGCATCGCCATGCCATTGCGTGCATCACCTGCCCTGCGTCGTTCCCGAATCCTAGTCCAGTCCGTCGGATTATCACGATCAGGACCGTATCTCGCCATGGCCTTTCCTGTAAACACAGCATCTGGGAACCGTCAATCCTTGCTCTCGTACCAACACACTCGCTTCGCTCCCTGAAGAGTGCGTTCAGAACTCCAGCTCCCGTTAAACGACCGGCGGACGTGGTGACGATCGGTGCAATAGCACTGGCTATGGCACTTTGTCCAACCGGCCCCAGGAACCCCACTCGTCCAGCCGTCACTTCGCACTCGCGAAAATGCGGCCAACAGTCTTGATTTGTTGTTTGAATATTGGTGTTAGCGGGAACGGATAAGCACAGCCCCGCAGCAATTCACGAACCGCGTTGCCGCTCTTCCGGCGGCCTGTTAGCCTGTGTCCCATGGGCTGCACTCCCAATTCCGTATGCCGCCCATGTTACATCCCCCGCATAACAAAACAGGAGATGAGGCATGCTCTCACGCTGTGTTGGATGCGCCGCCATACTGTCGCTTGTCCTCAACGCGACATTTGCCGCAGATGTGAAACTCAATGGACACATCTTCACACTCTCAGATACTTTCGAAATCACCGTGGCCGCGAAAAGGCCGGTCACAGAACGGCCGATCCATATCGACTTCGATCACAAAGGTCGGTTGTACGTCGCCGAATCCAGCGGCTCGAACGATAACGTGCGCGTGCAGCTCAAACAGAAGCCTCACAGCATACTACGACTGGAAGACTCGGACGGCGACGGGGTGTTCGATAAACGTACCGTATTCGCCGATCGCATGATGTTTCCCGAGGGCATGCTGTGGCACGACGGATCGGTTTACGTCGGTGCCCCGCCGCAAATCTGGAAATTGACCGACACCGACGACGACGGCGTGGCCGACGAACGGACGGTGTGGTTCGACGCCAAGACGCTCAACGGTTGTGCCAACGACTTGCACGGTCCGTATCTGGGTCCTGATGGCTGGATCTACTGGTGCAAGGGCGCCTTTGAACAACAGACCTACGCCCGTCCGGGCCGCAAGCCGCTGGTGACCCGCGCGTCCCACATGTTTCGTCGGCGCCCGGAAGGTGGATCGGTGGAAAGCGTGATGACCGGGGGCATGGATAATCCGGTCGAGGTTGCGTTCTCGCGTGGAGGAGAGCGATTCTTCACCACCACATTCCTAACACATCCGCGCGACGGCAAGCGCGACGGAATCATCCATGCGATTTATGGCGGAGTGTATGGCAAGGACCACGGGGTGCTGGCGGGACACCCGCGTACCGGCGAACTCATGCCCGTGCTCTCGCATTTTGGAGCCGCGGCGCCGTGCGGACTGACACGTGTTCGCAGCCGCCACCTGGGAGACGCGTATCGCGACAATTTGCTGGCTTGCCAGTTCAACATGCACAAAGTGTCACGACACGTACTTGTGCCCCGAGCAGGTTCCTTCACAACGGTCGACTCCGACCTGGTGCGGAGCAACAGTCTCGATTTTCATCCGACCGACGTGCTCGAAGACGCTGACGGCAGCCTGTTGGTGGTCGACACCGGTGGGTGGTACAAACTGTGCTGTCCAACATCACAACTCTACAAACCGGATGTGCCGGGAGCCATCTACCGCATCCGCCGCAAAGGTGCGCCCACGCTTCAAGACGGACGAGGCAAGAACATCGCCTGGGACACGTTAACCAACGCGGGTCTGTCTGCGTTGGTCGCTGACCCCCGCCACGCAGTCCGCGACCGCGCACGAATCGCCGTGCACAAACGGGGGACGTCGGTTGTGCCTGCGCTACGAATGCAATTGCGCAGTCCGGACACCGAAACGCGGCGGAACGCGGTTTGGGCTTTGTCGCGCATCTCCGAGAAAGAGGCACAGTCGGCCATCCGCGACGCACTGCACGATTCCGACGAAACCGTTCGGCACGCCGCGATCCACTCGGTCAGCGTAAGCCGGGACCAGGCCGCCGTACCTCGACTCACCCAGTTGCTGACCGGACAATCGCTGGCGAATCGCCGCGCCGCAGCTGAAGCGCTGGGCCGCATGCGCATGTCCGGACCGGTCGTGAACGCCCTGCTGTCAGCCGCCGCAACCGCGGAAGACAGGGCGACCGAGCACTCGATTATCTACGCTTTGATGGAAATCGACGACGCTGAGGCGACCGCACCCGGGCTCCACAGCCCACATCCGCGCACTCAGCGCGCGGCGTTGATGGCGCTGGACCAGATGGATGGGGGCTCGCTGAAACCCGAGCAACTGGTTGTGCATCTCAGCAACGGTGACCCGGTCTTGCAGCAAACGGCGTGGTGGATCGTCCAGCAACACCCGGAATGGGCTGCGAATCTTGCCGCTTGGTTCCGTGACGAACTGCTGGGAACGCGCGCCGCACCTGCAGCGCGGACACAGGCGTCGCTGCGTTTGACATCCTTCACCGGCAACGGCGCCATCCATTCGATCATGGCTGAAGCCCTGAAGTCCAACAGAGCCGGCCTCGTCGTGAAGCAGAATGTTCTGCAAGCCATGGCCGCCGCTCGACCCGCGACGCTGCCCACGTCGTGGTCAAACGAGTTGGCACGTTTGCTGGCTGAAAAGAACACCGATCTTCTCAGCCAAACCGTCTCCACATTGAACGCCCTGCTGTCGACAAAACTCAACGACACTCTGCTCTCCGGCCTGTTGCAAGTCAGTGGTGACCAACAGCAGTCGCGTCTGTTGCGCATTCAAGCTCTGGCCACGGTGTGTCAGGCGAACTCGAAATCCGGCCGCGCGACGCAACTGGATCCGGCATTGATGACATACGTCGTCGACAGTCTCTCAAACGACAACCCGGTTCGGTTGAGATCGTTGGCCGTCGACGTGCTGACGAGTGTCACTCTGTCGGCAAGTCACCGCACGCAGATTGCCAGCACACTGGACGCAGTCAGTCCGACCGAATTGAAACGGTTGCTGCCGATCTACGACGGGCAGAAGCAACACGGCCTGGCACTTGTCAAAGCACTGGAACGCGCGCCGGCCACCGCATCACTGGACCCTCAAGCCCTGCGTCAACGGTTCGCGTCCCTGGGCGACGACGTGCTGCGTGCCTCAGGCCCGCTTTTGGAACGACTCGCCAAGCAAACAGAAGAAAAATTCGCCCGCATCGAAGCAGCACTGTCCTGTATGGATCAGGCCGATGAGCGCCGAGGTCAGCAGATCTTCCACGGAACCAAGACCGCCTGTATTGCCTGTCATCAGATGGGGTACGTGGGCGGCCGCATCGGCCCAGGACTTAACGGCATCGGCAAGATTCGTTCAGAACGCGACCTGTTGGAGTCGATCCTGTTCCCCAGCTCCAGCTTCGTGCGGAGTTTCGAGCCGGTGCAAGTGCTGACGCACTCGGGCCTGGTCTACAATGGTCTCGTCCGTGAAGAATCCGACAAGGAACTCGTCGTGGCTCTCGATGCTCAAAAGGTTGTCCGCATCGCACAAACAGACATCGCCGAACGACGGGACAGCCCGCTGTCGATCATGCCGGCAGGCTTGGACAAGACGCTTTCCGACCAGGACCTGGCCGATTTGATTCATTTTCTGAAGGTGCAGCGGTAATGCGCAGACAATGGGCCACGCACGGGGACAAGCTTCCTTCACTGCGGGCCATGCACGCTGGGGCACTCGCGTTGTCAGGAACACGGACCGTCGATTCCCCTCGGTGGACTCCCAACACCGGTTGATGCCCCTGCCCACTTCCGACACATCAGGTGCCACATTCCTCGCTGACTTCCAGAGATTCTTCGCGCTGATTCTGCATCGCCGTCCTCAGTTGCTCGAAGCCGCGCATCAGCAGCGTGCGGAGCAACTATTGTGTTGATAGTCCTGCAGGCGCAAAGTACGGGTGAACCTGCAGGAAATTGAACAGGAGTTGTTGCCCGATTGGGCCACCGGCTTCATCATGCTCAGCCCAGTCTCGAATTGTGACACGGCCCGTCCTGCCCTGGGCGCGAAACAGGTACCAGTGGTAGTTCATCCAGGCTTTTGTCTGATTGCCATCGTAAGGCGGATAAGCGCCCCACTCTGGATTGGGGAAGACGTGTGTGAGGCACTTTTCAGGAACCAAGGTCACGTTTTCCAGTTCGATGGCGACGGCATGCTTGTCTGCTTTTGACATATCGGTGTAGTCGCAACTCATCATCCGAAAAGCATAATACCCGCCCGGCCGCAGGTTCTTGATCTCCTGGGTGAATGTGTTTGGTCCCTTCGAGCTTCTGACCGTAACCACCCCGGTCTCGCCTTCTGAACTCTTGTACCGCGCTTGCATCACACCGATACCGTATTTCACTACGCGACGGACGCTGCTCTTTTCTGCCGCGGTAATCTTCCAGCCGTGCAGTCCATCAACAAAGTCGCCGTTCACAATGTGTGGAGAAACGTACGGATCGCTGCTGACTGGCTGTTGTTTGCCTTCGATGCCATAGTGCCGAAACAGTTTCGAAATCCAGCGCACGGTCTCTTCGTCGGCGTAACCGGTGTGATAGGACATCAGCCCATAAGTTCCCCAGAAGACGGGATCATTGGCGACCGTGTTGTACTGCATATCCAGATAGGTTTTGTGGTTCACCGATGGCGTTGAGTTCAAGAGATGGCCACCCACCATTGAAAAGTTCCCGGGACACACGGCGATGTGATCCATGGATCCGGGACACAGGTCTCGATATTTACGAGCTTTTTCCACGAGTTCCTGTTTGACAAAAAAACGGGCAGCCGGCTCGCTCGTGTGGGTCGGTAGATAGTGCTTCCAGGCGATCGCCGAGCCAGTGTCCACTAGGGACTGCACCAATTTCCGACCATCCGCTCCGTCGTAGAGTTCATTCGCGTACACGTAGAACTTTCGTCTATTGAACCGGGGAGTGGCCTTCAATTCTCGCACGGCGTCGGCGTAAATGGCACAATGCGGCTCGGATGTGATGAACTCGTCGGCAATCACTCCGTCACACAATGGATTTCTGAATCCGATAGAGCGTGATACGTATTGGAATGCATGTTTCGGTTCACGGATGTCGACTTGCCCGCGGGCGCGCGGCACGACAAGGCTGGTGAGCCATCTCTTACCGCTCGACTGCCATTTCTTGAAGAATGGATGCTGCAGGTGAGACGGCGCGAGGACAAACGTGTTGACGTTCGGCATAACAAACCGTTCTCGAAAGTCCTCCGGAGACACTCCCAGATCAATGGGCATGGGTCGGAAGATCAATTCATGCAACAGAAGTTCCGGTATGGATCGAATCACAAGGCTTTGAATCCGACACGCGTCTGTGCTGCGAACCACGAGCTTGTGTTTGCCTGCCGGAAGAAACCGCATCGTTTCCTGCTTGGCCCCGACTCCGGCGTCAAAGACGAGGATGTCACTTGTCTCGGGGCCGGATTTGACCGAAAGACGCAGGTCTCCTCGCGGGACATCTACCTGAGCGGAAACATGAATCCAGCGGCTCTTGGGGCTCGAAAAGGCGTAGCTCGTTTCATGCGTCACAGTGTCCTGTTGGACATTCAGCAGTTCCCAGACCAGGTTATTCAAGATTCGGATGCCTTTGAATTCATCCGGTTGACCGGGCCAGATGACTTTTTGACCAGACTCACTCCCCAGGGCTTTGCCTTCACCATCACGTAGAGTTGCCAAAACTTGATACGTACCGGGCGGAAGCTCGGTTGCGTCGATTGTGGCCGTGACCGAGTTGGCGTGCAGTGGAATGGCCTGGACCTTGCTGCCCAATTGTTTGCGGCCGGCGTCATCGCGCAAGCTGAGTCGGACAACGGCAGCCTTGGGTAACGGCCGCATCAGGGCACAGTCCATCTCCACAGCGATCCATCCGGGCTCGGGGATCGCGCGCACTCGGATGAACGGTTTTAGGAAGGATGGCGTGCCTTTCTTGAACGCTGTCACCTGGTTCTTGTAGTGGGCCAGGATCTCAGGCGGAGCCAGCACACGACGGTACACACTCACCTCGTCAACGGCTCCCTTGAAGTAGGGTTCGCCCAGTCCGGAGCTCCTACCGATCCAGAGGGGTACGCCATCAATCCTCGGTCGTGAATCTTGCCAGAAGACGTGGCGCACAACACCGTCCAGGTAGTAGGTCACCGTGCCGCCATCAAAAGTCACCGCGACATGGTTCCAGGTGTTCTTCTTGGGCATGTCCAGCCGGCGTTCGCGATATCCTCGAGAATTCGATGATGCCTGGAGAAACTCCGTTGCCCCGTGGTAATTCTTGAAGGCAATCACCAGGCGTTGGTCTGGCCAGTCCGCCCCCGTGCTCCAGTTGACAAGTCCACCCTGAAATGCCTGCGGTTTGAACCAGAACTCGATCGTCCCCGCCCATTCGAGCTGCTTGAAACCGGGTCGGCTTCCGCAGTCAACAAAGTCATCGATTCCATCGAATCGAAGTGCATGACCTTGGGGACTCTTAACGAACGTCGCACCGTGGATTTTTCCGTGATATCCGTTTCGACTTGCGTCCTGGGCGTGCGTGCCCAGGCCCGTGTCAAACGAATAGTGCGCCACCAATGTGTCGTCGGCCGAGCACACCGACTGACAGATGGTCAAGGCCAGCAGACAGACTCTCGCCATGGTTTTCCTCACCCTCAAGACTCCTCTCGGTCCAGACCACGTCAACGCCCATTGGAGAGGCGTATCATAACGCATCGATTCCGGAATGCCGTCAAAAACAAGCCATGTCCGATCGTGTCGTTTCAGGTTACTTTCACAAGAGCGTGAGTGCCCCGTCGATGCCGAATGAACTGCACTGGTGGAGTCGATGGCTTCCTGCCTCCGGCGGCGCACCGGCCATTCCTGCACCCCAGAGATTCGCGTCACTGCGCGGTTCCGTTGCTGCGGCCTCCGTGTCGGACCGCCGCCAGAACACTTCAGAATCCCCGCAAACAGCGGTGTTGGACGACTTCGCCAGGCCGCCGGGATGAATCCGGTTGGAATGATGATTGTCTTCGTTGCCCGGTAGGCGGAAATTGTGTTCCAATCCACAATGAATCATCCGCGCACATCTGCGCTACATTGCGATCAAGAGCTGTTTGTCTTTTTCGAGTATCGGACCTCTTTGAACACAACGTGCCCGTTACAACAACCGAGAGACAAGATGCCAACGGTAATCGATTCCGATTCACTGCCGGCACCTGTCGGTGAATCCAGCCGTGCGGTCACAACAGGAGCGATCAATCGCGCAGCACACGGCATCATGTCTTGGTGACGGTAATTGCACAGTTTCCGTGTCGAAATCCGGGATGGAGAGATTCAGGATGACATGACGTCTCTCAGCCTGCATCTGCGAAGTTCGGCCTGGACGTCGTATCACAGCATCCGACCTGTGGCGTCGTGGCCGACCGCCGAGGCCGCGGTTCTTCATGATCCACTTCCTTGATAGAACGGTTTGACATTGTCAAAACGCGCTGCGGTCGCGCTGAGATGCATTCGGAATCCAGAACACCTATCATAAAACGATTCACAGCCTGATTTGCCCGAGGGACCTCCATGAACAACCCGTACCAATGCCTGCCCACTCTGTTGGTGATCTTGACACTGTCGCAAGGGGCGTCTGCGGTTGAGAAGTCCGCCCAAACAGCCAAGAAGCGCAAACACACGGTCCCGGTCTTTAAGGACGGTGAAGCCCAAATCGTTGACGGTTTCAAAGATCCCGACTACTGGATCCGGCACGATCTCTGGGTTGAAACAGAGTTCGATTCCGACAATGACGGCAGCCTCGATCGCATGCATGTCGCGGTTACACGTCCTCGGCAAACGGAATCCGAGGGATTGAAGCTTCCGGTTGTTTATGTTTCCAGCCCTTACTTCGCAGGCACGGGCAAGGCCGGCCAGGGCTTTTTCTGGGACCCGCATCAGGAACTTGGGCAGACCCCACCCAAACGCACGTTTCAACCGTCAGTTCAACGTCGAGGCATGCGTCCGATTATTTCGAAATCCCACGCAAAGACCTGGGTGCCACGCGGATATATCCTGGTTCATTCATCGTCACCCGGCACGGGCCTGTCACAGGGCTGCCCCACGGTTGGCGGAGACAATGAATCGCTGGCCCCGAAGGCTGTCATCGACTGGCTCTGCGGTCGAGCCAAGGGGTTCACCACCAGCGACGGTTCCGCGCGGGTGACAGCCGATTGGTGCACCCGCAAGGTGGGCATGACCGGCACTTCATACAACGGCACAATTCCGTTAGCCGCAGCAACCACCGGTGTCACGGGATTGGAAGCCATAATCCCTATCGCGCCCAATACCTCTTACTATCACTACTACCGCTCGAACGGCCTGGTTCGGCACCCGTTTGGTTTCATAGGCGAAGACATCGATTGCCTGTATGAGTACATTCACAGTGGCCCCGAGAACATGCGCACGTCCTGCAACTCCAGGATTCGCGACGAACTCATGCACGGCAACTTTGATCGCCTGACCGGAGATTACAACGACTTCTGGGCCGGCCGGGACTATCTCAATGATCTCAAGCCGATGAAGGCCGCTCTGTTGATGGCGCACGCATTCAATGATTGGAATGTCGTTCCCGAACACAGTGTACGGATTATCGAAGCCGTCAAGAAAAAGGGGATCCCCTACCAGGCCTTTTTCCACCAAGGTGGTCATGGCGGCCCACCACCGATGAAGATGATGAATCGTTGGTTCACGCGCTACTTGCACGGCGTGGAAAACAACGTGGAAAAGGATCAACGCGTCTGGATTGTTCGCGAAAAATCCGCTCGCGACAAACCGACAGCCTACAGCGACTATCCCAACCCTGAAGCCCAACCAGTCGCATTTCGCCTGGCGGCCGGTGCCCCGAAACGGGGCGTATTGCAAACCGGCGTCCGCCAAAAGCAAGGTCACGAGACGCTGGTCGACAACTATTCCTTTGATGGAGAAGCGCTGGCCCGCGCCGAGTGGACGACGCATCGGCTGATCTACGTCACGCCGAAACTGGAGAAAGCTGTCCACATTTCAGGTACTCCACGCATCGAGATCAGGCTGGCATGCGACCGCCAGGCCGCAAATCTGTCCGTATGGCTCGTGTCACTGCCGTGGAATGGCAACAGGGGCGCAAAAATCACGGACAACATTATCACGCGTGGTTGGGCGGATCCTCAAAACTACAAGTCGCTCACGGAAAGCGAACCACTCAAACCCGGAAAGTTTTACAAGCTGCGATTTGCCCTCCAACCAGACGATCAGATCATTCCCAAAGGACAACAGATTGGATTGATGATCTTTTCGAGCGATCAGGACTTCACTCTCTGGCCCTCGCCAGGAACCAAGCTGACCATCGATCTCGATGCAACGTCTTTGATGCTGCCAATCGTCGGTGGCGAATCCGCTTGGCAAGCTGCGACGCCGAAGAACGATGCAAAGCCCAAGCCGAAGCCGGCGGCGGCAAAATAGACACCATAGGCCGCACTGACAACGGCGCCGGCAATCTCCCTCTACCTCCGTGAGTTGCGCATCTGACGTCGGGAAGTGCCTCGGCTCAGAGAGTCATTTGTCGCTAAGCGAAAACGCGCCGTCCCATTCGGCAGGCGGACTGTTGTCAAACGCGTCCATGTTTCGCAACAGAAACTGCTTGGGTCCGTCATCATCTGGAATTCGTGCCAATAACTGGATCGCCGAGCTCCAATGCCCTTCGACAACGGCATCCAATGCCCTGTCGTATTCCTCAATCAACTCGTCCGACATTCCCCGGATGCGATCGGTCGCCGGCAACAGAGCGTAGACTGTCATGGGTGTGTGCATTCCCTTGGGACGGACGCGCGCGAGTTGCCTGATGCGGCCTTCCGAAGGATGTAAGTGCTTCCTCGCATATTCCGCCGTGATTTCGTCCACACAAATCGGAACAGCGAACTGCCTTGTCATGGTTTCCAACCGGGCACCTTGGTTGACCACGGGGCCGAAGACGCCAACTTTGGCCTGTTGTTCCGTGCCGATCTGTCCTGCGAGCGCGCGTCCGTGAGCCACTCCCAAACCGACCGCGAAGCCCTCCAACAAACTTCCGTCAACCGCAATCTCTCTATGGAATCCATCGTAAATGGCCAACGCCGCTCTGCAAGCGGGAACGGGTCCATCGCCACCTTCGGTGGGCCACCCCCAAAAACCCAGAGCCGCATCCCCTTGAAAGTCCGCGATCGCGCCATCCGCTTCGAGAATGCCTCTGGCCATGATTCCCAATGCCGCTTTGACACTTTGCAGCAACGTCAATAAGTCATCCTGAAGTTGCTCTGACTTCTTAGAAAATCCGCGAATATCGCAGAACAGGACCGAGATGCTTTTCTCCGACGGCTTCAATGCGTCTTGTGGATCCCTTTCCGTAAGACCGCGCATCACCTTGGGAGAAAAGAACGAACTGAGTTGCGTTTTCTGCCTGTGCAACAGACGCACATGGCGAATCGATCCAATAAACTGGCCTACCAACTCCGTGAACCGCAAGTCGCTGGCGAGATCTTCCTCGGATGCAATCAGCTGCTCTCTGCCGCCTTTGCCCGAGACATACATGCACCATCCCACATTGGCTTCACCGAGTATCGGGGTGCAGAATGCCCACCCGAATCCTTCACTGATTGTGAATTGCCCGGAAACATCCGGGTCCCAGACATGCGCCACACTTTCCTGATGTTTCAGAGCTTTGTAAAGCAGTCGCCGACTCGGCATGAACCTCCCCGTGAACATGTCTCGCGTCTCAACGTGCATTGTCAGCGGCTTGGGAGAGTCCGTGGTGGTAGGTTGCAGTGCAGCCAATGTGCTCAGGTCGAAGTGCGCGATGGCAACGGCGTCAGCGACTGAAATTGCTTCCAGCAGAAGTTGAGACAAGAGTCGCACCAGCTCAGCATCTGAACTGGACCTCGCGATCACTTGCGGCAATTTTGACAGAACTTCCATTTGATGATCGGCATTGCGGAAAGCAACTCTCCGAAGATCATCGACGGAAAAAGCGTGTTCGGTAGCAATAGGAAACGGTTCGCCCTCCAAGGAGAAACCGTCTGGACCGTCCAGCGAGAGATCGATGGGGCCGCTCGGTGCTTTCGCCGTTTGAAATTTTGTGAGGCCAATTTGAAACGACTCTCCCGCGGTGATGACCAGGTTCTTACTCATGCGATTCTGGTACACGAGAGGATTCCTCGCCGTCTGTGTCATCTCAATATGCAATTTGTGATCTGACCAGCGAAGATCCGCATGTTCACGAGAGATGGTCTTGTCCCAGGGAATTGACCAACCGTCTTTTGGAGCTCGGCCGATACGGATCATCTGACCAGCCTTGAGGACCATCAGCAGGATTTGACTTGGCTCTTGTCCCGAAACATGAATCTGAATCGATGATCGATCCGCTTCTCGCATGGGAGGTAACCTTCAACCCGCAATGATCTGGCCCGTCGTCGTCGTGACTCGTCAATCTAATGGCGGCCTAGTCAGGATACAAGGCGTTGCTTTCGGATGTCGTGTATTGCCGAATCTCATTTCAGCGAACACGTATTCACATCGTCGACCGATTGCGTACATTTCGCGGAGTCCAGCCAAATCGCCGAATCCGCTGGTCGATTGGATGCGAGCATCAGCCTGCGCCCAAATCAGGTGAGCGAAAAATGAAGGCGCCGAATGCCGCGGCTGGATGCTCAGGACATCGGAGAGATGTCAGCCGTTCTTGATCCAGGTGTTGGCGTGCTGATTATCAATGGACGGAATTTCAAAACCCGACCTCTGCAATCAAAGTCTGGTGTCATCATGGGATATTCTCCGTCACGTCCTGTGTGTCAAACTGCGGTCCGCGCCTCGGTCGTTCGAGGATTTGAACTTGAGGATCACACGTGCACCCGGATCGTGGCCTTGGACATTTCCGCTTGAATCCTCATAGAATGGCAAAGCCCAGGCTCGCTCTCGCGGTCTCGTAATGCACAACTGACATGCCAGGGAACAGCTATGCAGCAGTTTTCCACAGCCGTGATCGTCCTGTCCGTATGTGTCACTTCAAACGCCGCTGTCCGCGTACCGCGACTGTTCAGCGACAACATGATTCTCCAACAAAAAACCAGCAACTCGGTTTGGGGGTTTGCCACACCGGGTGAGACAATCACGGTGCGCGCGAGCTGGGGAGCCCGAGCCAGCGCGGTCGCCGACGCGGCCGGAGATTGGAAGGTCCTGTTGAAGACGCCTGGTCACGGCACGGGCCACACAATCACGATTCGCGGTACGAATACGATCCGAATTGGCAATGTGGCCAGCGGAGAAGTCTGGTTGTGTGCCGGCCAGTCCAATATGGGCTGGGCGCTTCGCAACACGTTTGGTGGACAACAGGAGGCTGTCGCCGCAGATGCCCCGAACTTCCGCATTTTCAAATCGCAAAGGGAACACTGGCACCAACCGTTGAAGGAATCTCGCGATCTCCTCGCACAGTGGCGGCCCTGCAATGCCGAATCTTCTGCGGAGACATCAGCAGTCTCCTACCATTTTGGAAAAACACTGCACGAAGCACTCGGCGTCCCCGTGGGCATCATTGTACAGGCCTACGCCGGAACTCCAATTGAGGGCTGGATGCCCAGAGATATTCAGGTAGACGATCCGAGAACCATCGCGGAGATGGCAAAGATCGAAATGCGGTCTCGTCGCTTCACGAAATCCGCGGCTTTGAAGACGTTCTTCAAGGAGTTGAATGCCTATCGCTCTCGGATCGCCGCCGGCGATACGATGAAGAACCGGTTTCGAAAACTCCAACCGCCCTTCATCACAAAACCGGCAAATCTCGGGCATCAGTATCCATCACACATCTTCAACGCCATGATCCATCCCGTGCGGCCCTACGGAATCCGCGGCGTGATCTGGTATCAGGGCGAGAGGAACTCGAAAAACGTGCCACAAGCGGTCAACTATCGCCAGCAACTGGAGAAACTGATCCGTTATTACCGCTCTTCCTGGCATGAACTGTCGGAAGGAAACGTGGCTCAGAACTTTCCATTTTACTTCACACAACTTCCCAGTTGGAATCCCCCACAGACTCAGCCAGTTGAAGGCCTACAAGCACCGTGGGCCGTCAATCGAGAAATGATGCGGCAGGTCACCAGAGATGTCGTGAACACTGGGATGGCTGTCTCCATCGACACGGGAGACGCCATTGCGTTGCATCCTCAAAACAAAAAGCCGATCGGACTCCGTCACGCATTTCTGGCCCTAAAACGAACTTACGGCCAGGACATCGTCGAATGCGGTCCGCGTTTTCAACAGTATTCGATCAAGGGAAATCAGATCATCGTTGAGTTTGATTCGATTGGGAGCGGCCTGATGTCGGCGAGGCCCGGCAACCTCAATGCGTTCGCGATTGCCGGGAAGGATAGGAACTGGCACTGGGGGCAGGCCATGATCAAGGAGCACCGCGTTATCGTGTCATCGCCACAAGTTTCGCAACCAGTCGCGGTTCGCTACGCCTGGGCGATGAATCCCTCTCAACGGCAACTTCTCTATAACAACGAGGGATTCCCCGCCTCGCCTTTCCGGACCGACAGCTGGCCGCTGTTTGACCCCGACGACGAGATCCTGCAAGTCAAGAAGCCCCAAAAGCCGGACGGCTATCGCCCCACCGATTGGGACAGGCCGGTGATGACGCCGGCCGCAGACCGGCGTACTCGAAACGAACAGATCCAGCTCAGGAAGTGATCCTGTTCGTTTTTTCCGGATCGATCCCCTCACCTCGGATACAGTACAAACGGGCAGCGCGCCTGTGGCACTGAGCGCCTTTCGATGGCCTGCGGGTTGAATGCGCCATGTCACGGATTATCATGGCATCTTCGGCCGGAATCATCCAATCCCCGGCAGGCACTAGCGACGACCACGATTCAATCCGAGGTAACACCATGAAAACGCAACTGCTTTGTCTTGTTTCTTCGCTGGCTCTCGTGTCTTCGCTCGCCACATCGGCCCACGCACTGCCGCCCTGGAAGCCGGCGTTCAAGAAGATGTTTGTCGACGACGGTCCGAAATCTCTACAAGATGGCTTCGCCAACAAAGTGATTGGCAGCTGCAAGGTCTGTCACGTCAATGGCCAATCGAAATCGGTTCGCAACCCCTTCGGCCAGGCACTCGACAAACAGATTGCAGGCAACGCGGGCCAACGACTGAAAATGGCTGCTAAAGACGGCGACGATGCGAAAACAAGCATGCAGGCGAAACTCGACAAAGAGTTACTCGCGGCGTTGGGAGTTGTCCTCAAGAAACAGTCTCCATCAGGCGGAGGCACGTATGGCCAGCGCATCAAGGCGGGCAAATTGCCCTTTGTGCCGGCCCCCCCGAACACCCTGACCGAACAAGAGAAATCTGACGGTTGGAAACTGTTGTTTGACGGTAAGACGGCCCAGGGCTGGAACAACTGGCGCACGAAGAAGCCGTTGGCACTCGAAAAATGGACGATTGCAGACGGCGTGTTCTCGCTCGGAAAGGGAGGCGGCGACATCTATACTTCCCAAGCATTCGAGAATTTCGAACTGTTGCTGGAATGGAAGACGGCAGGAAACAGCGGCATTTTGATTCGTGTGGATCCTGAAGCCGGCGGGGCCATCTACAGCGTGGCTCCGGAAATGCAAATTGAACGCAAATTGGGCGACAGTGACACCGCCACCGCCGCGCTGTACGACATCTATCCGGTACAGGGTAAAACGACGATAAACGCTGACGGCTGGAACATGGTGCGGATCCGCATGGTGAACGGCAAAGGCACCCACTGGTTCAACGGCATCAAAGTGTACTCCTATCAAATCGGCAGCGCTGACTGGAACAAACGCATCGCCAGCAGCAAGTGGCGCAACAAGACCGGCTTTGCTGAAACAGCCAAAGGTCATATCGGATTGCAGGATCATGGCGCGAATGTATCGTTTCGTAATATCAAAATTCGCGCGATCAACGGTGGCACCCGTTAACGTTTGCAATCGGTCTGCTACGACTCTGCCGAGCTTCTGCTCCCCGCGCACGAATTCCCGACGTTCCGACGCTGGTCAACGCGTCGAATTGCGGTGACGCACCGGTTATCGGGGAGTTGGATGCCCTGGCGGCAACGGGGCCTACTCTGCTCATTCAATCCTTGTCCGTGGCAATCCGCATGCCACGACGCAGATCGAGACTGCAAGGAGCCAGATAGGGCCCGTGTGTCCAGCGTGGCCGGAATTCTCCAGATTCTTGGGAACTCTTAAGCTGCACGCTGGATCATGGAACATCTGCGCTTTCTGTCATGAACCTGCCATCAGTTCGATGGCTCCCCGAAAACCCGAGATGCCGAGTTGTGCCATGCATGTGAAGACGATGATGATTCTGAGCGTGATTGCCGGAGCGAACGCGATCGTCGTTGGAGCCGCCGAACCGGCTCCGCAAGGCGCTCAGGCGGCGGCAAATGAGGCGAGGGCATTCCATCGTGTTGAAGGCTGGCTCAAGCAGTTCCGGAACAGCAAGTCCGGCCATCTCCCAGCGACGTTTTCCGTCAAGATACACTTGGACGGCTACTTGAACCGGGAAACCCCCAAGGGGATCCACTTTCTTCGCCCACGCGAAGTGTATGAATTTACGCCCCAAGAGGTGCGACGGCTGTGCCTCCGGGCCACGGGCGTTGACAAGGACGGAGCAACGACGTATCGGGTCGACAAAAAGACTGGGCGCTTTGCTTACGAAGTGGTATCCAGAAAACCGTTCAACAGAATTGATGAGGTCTGTCGCATTCTGCTGGCTCTGAATTTCCTCGAGATGATTCGTCCGGAGCGGACGACGAAGCCACAAAACTTTCATCAACTACAGGTTCTGACGGACAGCGGCCTGCCCCCTTTAGGCGACGCGACGATCGGCATTCGCACCAAGGATACCGAGCATTCCTATTGTGAGGCCTGTGTCGTGTCTTCGGGAAGTAGCTCGGAGGAGTCCATCCGTTTCGCTGCCCTGTACCACACGTTGCGCCGGTTGGCACGTACCGAATTGTCCCTGAGCGCGGCCGACTGGGACGACGCCCTGGACATCATCGGTGTGGATGGCTCACTCAAGCCCGCTGCAGGTACCTTCCGGGCACGGGAATAGCAGTTCCGATGTTGCACGATGCTGCAGCACAGACCAAGCCCGCACTGCATACCCATTCGTTCTGGTAATTGGGTCGCTGACGACCGAATTTTCCGACTCCGTTAACATGCTGGCAGATCGAATTCCGTTCGGCACACGAACATTGCCACCGAAGAACTCAACAGCCAGCAGGCGTCACCTTGAGTTCCCCGGCCTGACGCGTCGCGCCGCGATTTGCGTCTCGCGCACTCCAGGTCGATCAACGAGATTGATCTGTCCGGACTCCGGTGACACCTCGGTGCGTCCATTTGCCACTGATTGAGTGCGGTGATCCCAGTGGCGTCTCCGAGATGGCCACACCGAAAAACGATTTCCCCCCAGTTTGGCCCATTCCAAGGCCGTCACCCTGCCCCTGTCACACGGCGATCCCGGATCAATGCGTCGTGATAACGAATTGCGTGCCTCCGTTTGCCGTATTTTTTCGAATTTCCTGTCACAAATCCGCTGCCCCAGTCAATATCAACAATCGAACACATTGCCGCAGGGGGAGCTTGTTGTGATTGAGCAAAATTTGCAGGATTCGCCGCCGGTCACTTCGGGCGCGAAGGCATTTGAAATCCTGGTGCGGCGTCACCACCGACGACTCCTGGCCTACGCCATCTCGATTGTCGCCGATGAAAACAGCGCTCGTGATGTCGTTCAGAACGCATTCGTCGTCGCGCACAGGCGACTGGCGGATTTCGACACCAGCAAAGACTTCGCCGCCTGGATGCGAGGCATTGTGCGAAACGAGTGCCACGCCGCGCGGCGAGAGGAAAATCGGCTGGTGCTCGTGGAATCCAGAACACTGGAATCCGTCGAACAGCAACATCAGACGTGGGACAGCAGCGAAGCTGAACACAACCACTGTGTACTCCGGGTGATGCATGGGTGTCTGTCGCGGCTGCCAGAAGGGCTGCACCAGGCCGTGAATCTGTTCTATATGCAAAAGCTCAGCGGAGCGGAAGTTGCCCGTCGGGCCGGAGCAGAAGAGGCCACGATTCGCAAACGTCTCCAACGAGCACGTCAGACTCTCCGCGACTGCATCACCCAAACACTGGAGGCGTCCGCATGAATACTCAACCGCACAGTCATGAACCGGCCGACGAAGACAACGACGCGGTCGATGGCCTGATCCGTGAATATGCCAGGACCGGTGGGCCCGGAGACGACGAACAGCTGGTTCAATCGATCCTGGAACGTATTGAAAGCGGCGTGGACGAACCCCACCGGCCGGGCGATGCCAGCTTGGCCAAAACCACGACCGGCCATACGGAACGCGACTGGCCGTGGCTATTCAGTCGCGGCTTCTGGAAGCTCACCGCAGCCATTGCGCTGCTCTGCGCGTTCGGAATGGCAGGAAACGCGTGGATCACCTCGCAAGCTCAGGCGGACCCCACCGAGGTTACGTTGTTCACTCGACCACGGTTCGCTCCGGGTGACGACGCCAACCTGCGCGTGCTGGTTCGGAATGCGAACCTTCAGTCACCACTTGCGAACGCCAAAGTCCGCGTGGTTCTGGTCGGTTATGGCATCACACAGAACATCGCGACAGCGCGCACAGACGACGATGGGATCGTGGACATCACCGCGGATCTCGATCAGCAACTTCAAGAAGGCACATACACATTCCAGGTATCAGTCGCGGCCGACACCGGTACCGCTATGGCCAGCCAGGATATCACCGTCACTCGAAGTTACCGGACGATGGTCAGCACGGACAAGCCGCTGTATAAGCCGGGACAGACGATTCACATGCGTGCCTTGTCTCTGAACATCGATTCGATGACGCCCGCAAAACAGCGTTCCGTTCAGTTCGTCGTGCGTGATGGTAAGGGCAATAAGGTTTTTGCAGCGCGTCCGAAGACCAGTGACTTTGGGATCGCCGCCGCCGATTTCAAGCTGGCTGACCAGGTGAACGAGGGCGACTACCAGATCGCGGTGTCGGTCGGCGACACGACTTCCGAGCGGACCGTCCAAGTCCAGCATTACGTGCTGCCCAAGTTTCGAGTCAATCTGAAAACCGACCGCAACTATTACGCACCGGGTCAAGAAGTGACGCTCACCTTGAATGCGGACTACATGTTCGGCAAGCCCACGGCCGGAGCGGACGTTCAGATTGAAGCGGCGACCCAGGTCGCTGGTGAAAACGTGTTCCAGAAGATCACCGGCACAACGAACGCCGAGGGACTGTTCGAAGCGACGTTCAAGTTGAAGAACCGCCTGGTTGGAACACAGGCCAACGGCGGCAATGCGCAAGTGTTCTTGTCGGCTAGCGTGACGGACAAAACCGGTGAAACGAATTTGAAGTCCATCTCGCGAATCGTGGCGAAGACTGCGATCCAGATCGAAGTCTTCCCGGAAAGCGGCGAACTGGTGCCCGGCGTCGAAAACACGCTGTACATCCTGACAGCGTTCCCCGACGGCACACCCGCCAAGACCACGATCAAGACCCAGTCTGGCACCGAGGTCACAACAAACGAAGTCGGACTCGCCAAGGTCAAACTCACTCCGAGTATCGGTGAACTCGAATTGACGCTCACGGCGCGCGACGAAACCACCGGAGTCAGCAGCACATCCGTGAAACAACTGCGGATCGACAACGGGGGGAACAATGTTCTGCTCCGCACCGACCGCGCCGTCTACCGACAAGGCGAGAGTGCCCAGCTCACGGTGCTCTCCGGCTCGCCCGCCAAACGCGCGTTTGTGGATGTCATTCGTAACGGTCGCTCCCTGACAACCACGTCGATTGATCTGGTGGACAGCAAAGGTGAGTACGTTTTCGATCTGCCTCCCGATGTGCTCGGGACAGTCCAAGTCCAGGCCTACTGCATTCAACCCAACGGCCGGATTGCACGGGACACCAAGGTCATCCAAATCCAACGCGCCGACCAGCTGCAGATCACGGCAACGCTGAACGCCGAGACCTACAAGCCGGCCGAGAAGGCGTTGATCACCTTTCTGGTGCAGTCACAAAACGGAGATCCGGTGGAAGCCGCCCTGAGCCTGGCCATCGTGGACGAAGCCGTGTTCGCGCTGAATGATGCGCGACCTGGGCTCGAAGAGATGTACTTTCTGATTCAAGAGGAACTGCTCAAGCCTCGCTATCAATTCATCACACGCCCGCGTGACGATTTTCCGCAAGACGCGATTCCTCCCCAAGCCCAGGTAGAAGAAGCTCAAGTCGTCCGGTTCTCGGCCGCTGAGGCCACGGATGCGGATCCACCGGAAAAGGCAAGTGGCGAACCCCTCAGTCGTCGAATCCGCGCCGTGGAAGCTCGGCAGAGGGAGCACGTGCAAAGCCTGCTGCGTTTGATGGGCACGGTTCCTTGTATCGTTTTCGCGATTCTGGCCGGCCTGTTCCTGGTCTACAGCTCGACACGACTTGTTCATCGCGGTGCCGACATCGAATCTTCGATTGTGGCATCATTTCGCAGTGAGATGCGGCTGCTGTTCTGGATGAGCATCCTCTCCATCGTTGGCGTATCGGTGATCGCCGCTGTCGTCGACCAGACAGAGCTGGGGGAAAGCCAATGGCTGATCTGCATCGTGTTGTTGGTTGTCGGCGGCATCGGAACCGCATTCATCGCGGCACCGGCACTCCGCATTCGCAAGATGCTCGATCGCGAACAGTTCGCCCCTTTGTTTTCGCGATTCATCCCGATTGTTCCGTGTCTGTACTTCCTGGGAA
>Ga0315336_1001896_pt1 | contig 35654 bp, 21 predicted proteins | sample ASW5metaG_FD_204512 | JGI IMG/M metagenome (GOLD analysis project Ga0315336, IMG submission 204512) | Ammonia-oxidizing marine archaeal communities from Monterey Bay, California, United States - ASW #5 | ecosystem: Environmental > Aquatic > Marine > Intertidal zone | place: USA: California... | reverse complement strand
GGCACCGGCCTGGAGCACGAAACGGGAACCGGGCCCGGCCTGGGCGCAACCATCAATGTTCCTTTGCCATTCGGCATCTCGCGACACGACTACCTCGAGTGCTTTCACTCGAAACTGACTCAGGCCGCTGCCCGCGCGCGTCCCGAGTTGATCCTGCTGAGCGCCGGTTTTGATGCACATGCCAGTGATCCGATTGGATCGCTGGGACTGGAAGCCGAGGACTTCTTGCGGATGACTGAGTGGGTGGTGGAAGTTGCGGAACAGCATTGCCAGGGCCGCATTGTCAGTCTGCTCGAAGGCGGCTATCACCCGCAGGCCCTGGTTGAGTGCGTGGAGTGCCACCTGCAGGGGCTTGGGACGGAGTGACATCGGCATCGCAGTCGTTCGAAATCGTTATCCGCGGACGGGTATGCACTGCGGGGACCGACTCGGGAAGCCCCGGCAAGCCCGGGTACGGCGTGCCGCAACGCGACGGCGGTCCGCCGCGTTGAGGTCTGCCGGGCGGTATGGCAGAATGCGATCGCGGACGGATTGCGCTGTGGGCGATCCGTTCGCCCACGAACCAGGACGCGTGCCCCCACGCAGTTAACGGGAATTGGACCACGTGATTTCCATTGCACCGCGCAATCTCGGCGAACTCTCCTGCCAGGTCGGCGGTATTGGTGGCGATACGGCTCCCCAAATGGTGTGTATCCTGTGCCACGGGTTTGGCGCTCCCGCGACCGATCTGGTTCCCTTGGCCCATGAACTGCTGGATGCCGAGCCGCGGTTGAGAGACGTTCTGGGATTTGTGTTTCCGGCTGCGCCGCTCAGCCTGGAGGCCCAGGGAATGCCGGGTGGTCGTGCCTGGTGGCCATTGGACATGCAACGCCTCAACGCGGCCATGATGGGCGGCGAACTCCGCGATTTGCGGCAGGATGTTCCGGAAGGACTGCAGGATGCCCGACGGATGATGCTTGCGCTGATCGAGGAATTGCAGGGCATCACCGGATTGAGCAACCAGCAGCTGGTGCTGGGGGGCTTTTCCCAGGGAGCCATGCTGGCCACGGATGTGGCTTTGCATCTCGCCGAGCCGGCGGCAGCGTTATGTCTGTTGTCGGGAACCCTGTTGGCTGAATCCGTCTGGAGTTCACGGCTGGACAACGGTTGGTCGATCCCCGTGCTGCAGAGCCACGGTTTCCAGGATCCGATTTTGCCGTTTTCCGGAGCTGAGGCGCTGCGGGATTTGCTCAGTCAGTCCGGTTTTCCAGTCGAGTTCATCCCGTTTACCGGACAGCACACGATTCCCTGGGATGTTCTGCGGCGACTCGCCACTTGGCTGTGGGAGCGTCTGGAGTCCGGCCCGGTCTGACCCGTGTTCCATTGGCTGACGGCCGTCTCGGAGACCGGCCGGTTGTGAACCGAGGCCCCGTTGTCCGAAATTCACCGCCGGCCATTGTCTTTCGCTCAGGCCTGTCTTAGAATCTCCGCGGTCGACGGAACACCCTATAGGGCTAGGTCTTGCAGTGCGCATGCACGGTCATGCTCCTGTGAAGGACCAGAAGCGATTTCGGTATGTTCGAAGGTATCACGGAAAGCCTGGGTAACGCATTATCCGTCTTCGGCCGACAGGGTCGCTTGACCGAAGCCAACATCCGTGAAGGCATGCGCGCGGTTCGTACGGCGCTGCTGGAAGCCGATGTGGCCTACGACGTGGCACAGACGTTCGTCGACCGCGTGACCGAGCAGGCGGTTGGTGAAAACGTCTTGAAGTCACTGCGCCCCGATCAGCAGATCGTGGGCATCGTCCATCAAGAGCTGATCCACTTGATGGGGCCCGTGGATTCATCGCTCGGCATCCGCCGTGACGGGTTGACGGTGTTGATGATGTGTGGCTTGCAGGGCAGCGGGAAAACAACCACCTGCGGCAAGCTGGCACGCATGCTCAAACAGGCGGGACATCCGCCGATGCTCGTGGCGGCCGACTTGCAGCGCCCGGCAGCGATCGAACAGCTCAAGGTGATCGGAGAGCAGATTGGCGTTCCCGTCTATAGCGAAGACCCCCAATCCAGCTCGCCGGTCAAAGTCTGCCAGAATGGGGCCAAACACGCTCGGGAAGCCGGAGATATTCAGGTCTTGATTCTGGATACGGCGGGACGATTGCATGTCGACGACGAGCTGATGGGCGAGTTGACGATGATTGACCAGAAGGTGGGCCCCGACCAGGCCCTGCTGGTCTGCGACGCTATGACCGGTCAGGACGCGGTCAATAGCGCCAAAGCGTTCAACGACAGCCTGGAACTCGACGGTGTCATTCTCACGAAACTGGATGGCGATACCCGCGGTGGCGCGGCGTTGAGCGTCAAGGAAGTGACGGGCGTCCCCATCAAGTTTGTGGGAGTCGGCGAGCAACTGGACCGCCTGGAAGAGTTCCATCCGGATCGCATGGCCGGGCGGATTCTGGGAATGGGCGATATCGTGTCGCTGGTCGAACGCGCCCAGCGGGAATTCGATCAGGACGAGATGCTGTTGCAGCAGCAGAAGCTGGAAAAAGGGCGGTTTACGCTGGAGGACTTTCGCGGCCAATTGCAGCAAATGCACAAATTGGGACCGCTCAGCCAGGTCATGAAGATGATCCCCGGCATGGGCCAGATGGCCGATATGGATCCCGACATGGATCCCGAGTCGGACATGCGGCAGATCGAGGGCATCATTAACTCCATGACCGCGGACGAGCGGGAGCACCCTGACAAAATCGACCGCAGTCGCCGCAACCGCATCGCTGGTGGCAGCGGAGCCACCCCGGCCGATGTCAATAACCTGCTCAAACAGTTCAAGCAGATGGCCGGCATGATGCAGCAAATGGCCGGCAAAGGCATGCGCGGCAAAATGCAGATGATCAAAGAAATGCAGGAGGGAGGCCTGTTTGAACCGGGCGCCGAGCTGCGCAAGGAAAAACAACGCAGCAAACGTGGTCCACTGGATCCCATAAAAGCTAAAGAAAAAAAGAAGAAACAACGCAAGAACGCTCGCAAATCTCGCAAGAAAAACCGACGATAGGTGGCCCCGACCAGGGCAGCAGCTGCCGGCCGGCCTGTGACCGCGCATCGGCACGCTGGCGGGTGCGTTCCAAGTTGGGACAATTGACGTCAGTTCCGCGACCAAGGAGACACGTGTGGCAGTTCGTATTCGGATGAAACGCATGGGGCGCAAGCATCGCCCCTTTTATCGAGTGTGCGTGATGGATTCACGCAAACCCCGCGGCGGTCGAGCCATTGAAGAGGTCGGACACTATGATCCCATGGTGCGCGACAAGGCCCGCCGCGTCGAGTTGAAACTCGATCGCATCGATTACTGGCTCTCCGTCGGAGCACAACCGAGCGACAAGGTGGCCGTGCTGATTAAAAAGGTGAAGCTGAACAAGTTCGGCTCCGCGGCAGCGCCTCCACCTCTGACGCCGCCGAAACCGCTGCCAGAACCCAAAGTGGAAGTTTCCGAGGCGGCTTCCGACGAGGAACAGACGACTAAGGAAAGCGGAGACGCTCAGCAGGACACGCAGGCAGCCGCTTCGGATGATGACACCGCCGATTCGTAATCAGCACGGCACAACACCATGCGGTTTGACGTTTTGACGCTGTTTCCGGATTTGTTTCAGGGCTATTTGCAGCAGAGCCTGCTCAAACTGGCCATCGAACACGAGTTGGTGGATATCCGCCTGTGGAATTTTCGTGATTGGTCCGACAGCGTCCATAAATCCGTTGACGACAAACCGTTTGGCGGTGGACCGGGAATGCTGCTGTGCTGCCAACCTGTGTTTGATTGTGTGGAAGCGGTTCAGGCGGATGCCCAACAGCAGGGGCAGATTGTGATGCTGACACCCCAGGGACGTCGCCTGGACCAGACGCTGGTCGAGCAATTGGCCGGCTACCGTCGGCTGATCCTGTTGTGTGGCCGGTACGAAGGATTTGACGAGCGGATATGTGAGGGATTGCAACCTCTGGAAGTTTCGGTTGGAGATTTGATTACCAATGGTGGAGAAGTTCCCGCGATGCTGTTGATCGACTCCGTGATGCGATTGATTCCTGGAGTGTTGGGAGATCAAACCAGTGCGCGATACGACTCCTTTTCCGCTCGACGGATTCTGGAGCATCCACAATACACGCGACCGCGGGAGTTTCGGGGCATGCCTGTTCCCGATATCCTGTTGAGTGGCGATCATCAAGCCATTGCTGAATGGCAGTATCAACAGAGTTTAGAGCGTACGCGGCAACGCCGTCCGGAACTGCTTTCCGAAGACGGCCGGGCTGCGGACACATCGGAATGGCAACCAAGGAACTGAGAAATGAGTGATTTGCTCAAGATCGCAACGCAGTCCAGTCTGCGAGCTGAGCCGCTGGAATTCGAAATCGGCGATTCGGTCGAGGTCCATACACGCATTCTGGAAGGCGATAAGGAACGCATTCAGATCTTCGGGGGCACCGTGATTTCCCGGCGTGGCGGCGGGATCAGCTCGACGTTTACGGTACGGCGCATTGTGGCCGGAGAGGGCGTGGAGCGGATTTTTCCCGTCCATTCCCCAAAGATCGCCAAGATCGAAGTCAAGCGGCACGGACGCGTGCGGCGGGCCAAACTGTTTTACCTGCGCGACCGCAAGGGGAAGGCCGTACGGCTCACCGAACGCCGGAAAAAAAAGTAGCAACTAAGGGTCGCCACCCGCCATGTGGCGCCTGGAATGCTTGCCCCCCGCAGGGCCGCCAGCTGACTTGCGCGGGGACATCCAGGTGTCTGTGACGGGTTGGACTTTGTGACGGGTTGGACTTTGTGACGGGTTGGACTGGCAAACGTCTGGGCGATCACGGCGAGCGACACGCGGCGCGATTCCTTAAACGACTGGGCTACCGCATCCTGCACCAGCAATACCGCAGCCGCTATGGCGAGATCGACTTGGTGGCTCAGGATGGAAATTGCCTCGTGTTTGTCGAAGTCAAAACACGCCGGTCGCAGGCAGCCGGCCATCCTGTCGAGGCAGTGACTCGGGCGAAACAGACACAATTAACCCGTCTGGCTCTGCACTATTTGAAGTCGCACGACCAACTGGAATCACCGGCCCGGTTCGACGTGGTCGCTGTGCTCTGGCCCGACCGCGGACGGCAAGTCGAAGTGCGTCACTTTCCCAACGCCTTTCCCGCTGTGGGGAACGGGCAGATGTTTTGCTGAAATACCCGCGTGGCCATCACACGCATCTAAGGACGGCAAGGAACTGGTGAGATGAAACTGGGACTGGTCGGTTACCAGGGAACAGGGAAGAGTACCGTCTTCCAACTGCTGACCGGGGTCGCTCCGGATGCGGCCAAGGTTCAGTCTGGCCAGGTCGGTATCGCCACAATTCCCGATCAACGATTCGATCGACTGCTGGACCTCTATAAACCGAAAAAGATCTCACCGGCAAAAATCGAACTGTTCGACACTCCGGGGTTAGATCGTGATCGACCGGAAAACAATGCGCAGCGACTGAGCGTGATTCGCGAATCTGCGACACTGATACAAATCGTCGGCGTCTTTGCCGGCGAGGACCCGCAAGCTGAAATCAGTGGCTTGCATGACGAGTTGATTCTGGCCGACTTGCAGATCATCTCCAATCGCATCGAACGTCTGAAAAAAGATGTTGTCAAGCCGCGTCCCGATCGCGAGGAACTGCAACTGGAACTCGAGGCCCTGTTGCCGCTGGCTGATGTGCTGCAGGCGGGGAATTCCCTTGCGGATATGGACTTGACCGAGTTGCAACACAAAGCGGTGCAGTCGTTTTCGTTGCTCACACGCAAGAACCGCATGGTGGTTCTGAACACCTCCGATTCGCATTACGTGGTCGAACCCATTCCCGCTGCCGAGCAGGCGCACTGCGCCGTCATCGCGGCACCGATGGGGCTCGAACTCGAACTGCAGGCGTTGCCTGCAGACGAACGCGACATGTTTGCCGAGGAACTTGGACTGGCTGAATCCAGTCGCGATCGATTGTTGCGTACGATTTTTGAAGTCACGGACCGGATTACGTTTTATACTTCCTGTGAGAAAGAAGTTCATGCCTGGTTGCTGAAACGCGGGTCGACCGTGCTGCAAGCTGCAGATTCCATTCACAGCGATTTGTCCCGCGGATTTGTGCGAGCCGAGATCTGGTCGACCGATGATTTGCTCAGAGTGGGGTCCGAGCGTGAATTGAAGGCACAGGGGCTGAATCATGTGGAAGGCAAGGAGTATGTTGTGCGGGATGGTGATGAGGTCTTTGTACGATCTGGGATTTGAGTGTTGAAGGACTTTGAGTCCGAGGAGCGGTGTGGTGATCGTCGGGCTGGGCACGGATATTGTCGAGATTGTGCGGATTGGCCGCATGGTCGAACGCCACGGGGAACTGTTCCTGAATCGCGTGTTCACCGCCGAAGAAATCCAATATTGCCAGCGTCGCCGCGAATGTTATCAGCACTTTGCCGGTCGTTGGGCGGCCAAAGAAGCCGTCATGAAGACGCTGGGAACCGGATTCATCCGTGGCATCAGCTGGCAGGACATCGAAGTGCTGTCAAAACGGTCCGGTCAGCCTGTGGTGGTCCTGCACGGCACCGCTGGCGAATATGCACGCAATCTGGGCATGGACAAAATTCTGGTGACCATTTCACACTGTCGCAGTTACGCCACCGCCACGGCGATCGGTGTGTCCGGCGGCGGCGCCGGAATCTAGACACCCGGACCCGCGCAGCAGTCCCCCCCCTCGACGCCGCTTCGGATAGGACTCGGTGGCAATCTGTTTGCTTCCGATCCCCCGGGCGAACTAGAATCGAAGTGCGATGTGAAATAACGACGCGACACGCAGACGAACGGATCGACACCCGAGCGCAGCCGCGCCGCTTCAAAATCCGGCGATCCGCGGCAGAGCGGTGACACACGGGACAGAGGCCTTTCCACATTCCCTCAACCAGGATCCGGGTGTGTGTTCCGTACGCGTGACACAGGGATTGACAACAATTCGGACGAGGGTGCTCAACGATGTTCAGGCGATGCGCGGTGTTCTTGGCCTGCTGTCCAATGGCGTTTGGTCAAGAGACCGTCGATTCAACGCCCGTTGACCAGCCGCGGGTCGCGTTTCCGGTGGGCGGTCTGTTGCCCAAACAGGAAACTCAGGCCGCCGCATTCCTGAAAGATCATGCGGAGTTCGACGGTCGCAGAGTGACCGTGGCCGTGCTGGATAGCGGAGTCGATCCCGGAGCGCCCGGGTTGCAACAGACCTCCGACGGACAACCCAAGATTGTCGATCTGATTGACGGAACGGGTTCTGGAGACGTGCAGATGTCCGAACCGCGTGCCGCGGAAAACGGTCATCTGGTCGGTTTGACAGGCCGCCGGCTCAAGCTGGATCCCAACTGGAAAAGCCGGGACCAGATGTTTCGCGTCGGGGTCAAGCCCGGATTCTCGTTCTTTCCCTCGGCCTTGATCGGACAGCTCAAGCCGGCGCGACGCCAGCAGTCCGCTCAGCGACAACTCGCGATTGAACAACAATTCGAACGGCGATTGCAGCAGGCCTCAACCCGCGATGATCCGCCACTGCGGCGGGAAATCGACAGTCGACGCAAGGCACTCGCCACAGCCTGGAACCGTTACCGGGATCCCGGCCCGGTGTATGATTGTGTCACGTTTCACGATGGCTCCGCATGGCGGGCCGTTGTCGATACCAATTCCGATGGAGACTTGACCGATGAATTGCTGATGTCCAGTTTTCATCGCCAGCAGCAGTACGCCACGTTTCCCGCACCAGCCGATTTGAACTTTGGAGTGAATATCTATGACGATGGACGGACTCTGTCCATTGTGACCGATTCCGGCGCTCACGGGACACACGTTGCTGGGATCATCGGGGGCTACCATCCAGAGGCCCCCGAACGCAATGGAGTGGCGCCTGGAGTGCAGATCGTCTCGGTGAAAATCGGAGATCCGCGTCTGGGCGGCATGGAATCCGGTCTGGCCTTGTTGCGGGCGGCACGGGCCGTGGTCCGCCACAAATGCGACCTGGTCAACATGAGCTTCGGGGAACCCACCGGAACCCCGAATCAGGGAATGCTGATACGCGAGTTCAGCCGGCTGGTAGACGAGAGCGGCGTGTTGTTTGTGGCCAGTGCCGGAAACGGCGGACCTGCACTCAGCACCGTCGGCGCTCCCGGCGGGACTTCGTCGGCCATCATCGGCGTCGGCGCGTATGTTTCCCCACTGATGATGGCTGCCGAGTACGCTCTGCCCAACACCGAACGCGAATTGGCCTATACGTGGACGTCGCGGGGACCGACCGCCGACGGCGATCTGGGCGTGGACGTCATGGCTCCCGGTGCCGCTTTCTCGCCCGTGCCGGCCTGGACACGGAACGGCAGTCTCCGGATGAACGGGACTTCGATGGCCGCTCCCAACGCCTGCGGGTGCCTGGCCCTGTTGATTTCAGCCGCCAGGTCCGCATCGCTACCGTGTCCGCCCTACGCCGTCCGCCGTGCGGTGCAGAACACCGCCAGATTTGTGGAAACGGCGGACGTGTTCAGCCAAGGTCCGGGGTTGATTCAGGTGCAGCATGCATTCGAGTACCTCAAAACGTATGCGGGTCGCCTGGAACAACGGATCGCGTTTGACGTGCAGGTTCAGAACAGCCCAACCCGTCGAGGTGTGTTTCTGCGGCAGCACCACGAATCACGCCAGAAGTCCCGATGGACCATTCGTGTCAGTCCCAAGTGGCCGGATCACGTCGGGACAGCCGATCGTCGCCGATTGCAATTGAATATGAACCTGGAATCGACGGAACCGTGGATCCGCTGCGGTCAACACCTGGCGTTGACCGCGGCCGGCCAGACATTTCCAGTCGAAATCGATCCGACTCAACTGTCGAACGGCGTGCATTTCGGTGCGATTTGTGGACGGGTTGCCGGAGATGATTCGCAGGCTGTCCTGTTCAAGGTCCCATTCACGGTGCTGCGATTGCAGCCAACTCCGGATGGCCGTGTCTCGGAAAAACTCAGCATGGACACTGGTGACTTGCAACGCCGGTTCTTCCGGGTTCCGGATGGCGCCACACTCGCGGTCTTGAAACTCAGCACCGATCCCCAGACGGCCCCACGACGGTTTGTCGTGCACGCCGTGCCGCATACGTCCGGCGATGCACTCCGTGACCGCCGTTTTCGCAGTTACCTGACCTTGAAAGCGGGCGCACCTGTCACGCGGTCGTTCCCCGTCGTTTCCGGTGAAACGCTGGAGTTGTGCCTGGGGCAGTATTGGTCCAGTCCGGGAGCGGGGCCAGTGAACTACGAACTGAGCTTCCGAGGCCTGGCGCAAAGTCAGCCGTTGGTGATGGCCGGCGACGCGGCGGCCATTCCTGTTGAACTCCGCGCAGTGTTCGGCAGAGAATCATTGATTTTTCGTTCGCGTTTGACTCATTGCCGGACCCTGTTGCCGGTGCACAGTGTCCGCCGCGATCAACTGCAGACCACCAGGGATCGCGCCGATCAGCGCCGTACCCTATCCCGGCTGACGTTGTCCTATGAACTGGTACTCGATAAAGATCAGAATCTCAGCCTGAGCTTTCCACCCGCGCGGGCACTGCTGTACGAGTCGCAGTGGGGTGGATGTGTGTGTCACGTTTACGATGCGCATCGCCGACGCGTGTTGTCCGACGATGTTTTTCCCGAGTCACACAATTTGAAGGCCGGTCGGTACACGGTTGAATTGGAACTGTTGGCCAGCGACGCGGCTGTCTTTAAAAAAGCGGAACAAGTGGCTTTGGTGGTCGAGCGCAAACTGGCACGTCCGCTCAGCCTGTCGGTGCACGCGCATCGCTTCCACGCGCTGGCCGCGACCCAGCCGCTTTCTCGAGCGACACTCGAACACGGACAGCATGCGCGATACTACCTGGCCAGGCCCCCGCTCTCCGCGCTGGCAGCCTTCCAGCCTGGCGAGATTCTGGTGGGCACATTGGCGTTTGGCGAATCGGCAGGCGCGTCGGTCGCCCGCAGCCTGCCGGTTGTGTGTGTCGTACCAACTCCGCCAACCAAGGGCTCCAAACAGCAGACAACTCCGCGAGAACCCTTGGATCGGGCGCTACGCGAACTGCATCTCGGTCGCCTCAAAACGACGCCCGTTGTCGTCCAAACAGAAGCATATGAGCGGACGTTTCAAGAGTTCATCATGCAGCATCCCGGAGATGTCGACGCACATGTGGCGCGGGTTGAGTGGTTGGATGACCCACGGTACCGCAAACAACGACTGCCCCGCGTCGTGGCCGCCGTGGATGCGTTGCTGGATCTGGTCGACACCGAACACCTCGCTCGAGAACTTGGCTTGCGCAAACCGCAGGCCCAGGCCCGCCGCGATCTGCTGGCTGACGCGCTGTATCGTAAAGGCCGCGCCCTGGGGTACATGGAATTGCCCGACGTGGTTAAACAGTTTCCGATACCCGATGCCGATGCACATCAGCGGGCCTTCGAACAGACGTTTTCGGAGTTGCAGCGGTGGGTGGATACCAGACAACCGAAGTATGCCTTGCTGCATGTGCGCCGTGATCGGCGGCGTGGTCACTTGGGCGCTGCCGTCGAGCTTCTGCACCGCCTGCAGGATAAGAATCCTGACAATTATTGGTACTACAAGAAACTGCGTGACCTGTATGGCGAACTGAAATGGGACCATCTGCAGGCCCATGCGGCGGCGTGGATGGTGATCCGTTTTCCGGATCGGTTGCAGTGACAGTGATCGTTGCCGGAGCAAGCTGTCGCGATCCGCTGAAACCGAGATCCATCGATGAACAGGTCCCGCTCTGCGGTTGACCGTCGCGCGCGTTTGTCCTAAAAGTCGCCACCGATTTGCCCGTGCACCGGACTCCTGTGCACCCGGCGGGTGCCCCGATCCACTCAGTGGAGACCGCGCGTGGTGGCCCAGCTGCAGTCACCTGCCAACACGAACATGGTCGATTCCCGTTCTTCCGCCGTGGTCGCTCGGGGGAACCGGTCGAGCTTGCGCTCCTGCTGCTGGCTGGCCTGCCTTGGGTGCGGCCTGCTGATTTGGATCGGCTCGGACCGTGTTCCCGCCGATCCCACATCGGTGCTGCGTTTGCAGGGCGTTGTCAGTGCGGATCCGCCCACCAGCGACAGGCTGCGACTGGCGACCTTCAACATCCATGGGGGACGCGGGCATCGGGCCGCAGTCGATCTGGACCGGACGGCCGCATGTCTGCGGGACCTTGACTTCATTGGACTGTACGAAGTGCACGGCGGAATCCGAGGCAACCAGGCTGAGCACTTGGGAACTCGGTTGGGAATGGGAACCTGCTTCGTTCCCACCGAACGCCGCTGGTGGCATGATCATTTTGGCAACGGCATCCTGAGCCGCTTTCGTTTGAGCGGCTTATATCGCCTGCCCCTGGAATGTACGCAGGGCAAGAAGTATCGCAATGCGGTCCTGTCGGTCGTCGATCTCCGTTCCGGTTCGGTGCGGATTCTGTCTGTGCATTTGGATCGTCGACGCGACCGGTCACGTCAACTCGCGTCCGTTACGCGACTGTTTCTCTCACTGGAATCACCGGCTGTGCTGATGGGGGACTTGAACACCACACGCTCGGATCCTCAACTGCGACAGACTCTGCAACAGGCCGATGTGATCGACGTCCTGGCCGATACCAAGTACGCCGACACGCCCCGCCGCATCGATTGGATGCTGGTGCGAGGGCTCCGCTGCCGGCAGGCAGAACTGGTCGACAACCGCTCGTCCGATCATCCCGTGATTCGGGCGGAGCTGGAATGGATTTCCAGTGAGGGACGCGCACACGACGGGGGGGCACAGGATGGGGGAGCACAGGATGGGGGCCGCGGTCACTGAATGGCGGCGCCGCATCCGTTGCAAAGGACGCACACGGTGGCGGAAATGACCGGTACGCGGATTGGCCGGCCGGCACCCGATTCAGGCGGTGTCCGCATCTCCGCCAATTGAGGAAGCCTGGTGGTTTTCGATGGCCGTCAGGATGCCGTCCCACGTGTATTCGGTGGCTTCCGCCGATATCGGCAAGCCGACTTCCTCTGCCGCCGCCGTCGTGACCGGGCTGATGCTGGCCAGGTGCAACGCCTGACCGAGTTGGTCACGTATCTCCGGTTTCATTAACCGCTGGACACCCCGTGCGATCGACGGGCTACTCAAACCGATCCAGCTCAGTTCCCCACGTTCCAGGAGCTGCAGCGCCTCGGCCGGCCAGTCACTCACGTCCCGATTGTGGTAGACCACAACTTGCTCGAGGTCCGCACCCGCGTCGGCCAGTGAGGTTGCCAGGATTTCGCGGCCTCGATCGGCCCGGGGCCAGATCACGCGACGTCCGGCCACATGGGGGATCAAACTCTCCGCCAGAGATTCCGCGCGGTATTCTGGGGGCGTTAAATCTGATTTGAGGCAGTAGCTGGCGAGTGCCTTTGCCGTGGACGGGCCGATTGTGGCGATGCGGACGTTGCCGAGCTGCCGCGCGTCCAGACCCAGCGACTGGATTCGGGAAAGGTACTGATCCACTCCGTTGGAGCTGGTGAAGACCAGCCAGTCGGTCGTAGGAAGTCCACGAATGCTCTGATCAACGAGCGTCCAATCGGCGACGGGAGCGATGGCGATCGTGGGCATCAATACGGGATGTCCCCCGCGGGCGACAATCCGTTCTACGGTTGGCGCCGATTGGTTGATCGCCCGCGGGACTCCGATCCGCAGTCCGAGCAAGGGGCGCTGTTCAAACCAGGACATGCGGTCAGGTTCTTGGGCGCAGGGACCGACGACAATCAACGAAGGCGGCTTCAGTTCTGCGGAACGAACCGCGTCAACGATTTTGGCTAACGTCGAATGGACCCGTTGCTGGGCGGCTGTGGTTGCTCGACTGATGACCGCCGTGGGCGTCTCGGGATCCTGACCGTTTGCGGTCAACGCTTCCACGATCTGATCCAGGCGGTGCAGTCCCATATAGAACACCAATGTCCCGGGAAACTGCGCCAATTGGCCATAATCGACTGCCGATTGAGGCTTGCTCGGGTCTTCGTGACCGGCAACGAATGCGACTGCCGATGTGTGTTGCCGATGCGTGAGGGGGATTTCCGTGTAGGCGCCAGCCGCTGTGGCGGCGGTGATACCGGGGATGACTTCATAAGCGATGCCGGCCGATCGCAAGGCATCGGCCTCTTCGCTGCCGCGTCCGAAAATAAAGGGATCGCCACCTTTCAATCGCACGACGGTTTGACCGGTCCGGGCCGCAGCAATCAGCCGATCATTGATCTCCTGTTGATTGAGTGTGTGGCCCGATGGACCGCGCACCCGGCAGGTGCGTTCGGCGTCCGCGGAAGTGTGAAGCAACAGCAGTGGGTTCACCAGACCGTCGTATAGAACGAGATCCGCCTGCCGCAGACATTCCAAGCCCCGGACCGTGATCAAGCCGGGATCGCCGGGACCGGAGCCGACCAGATAGACCATTCCGGGTTGTGGCATAGGCGATGGAGATCGGGAATAAACACGACCGGGAACGCATGCGTTGCGGTCTGTGAGCCACCGGACACTTTCGACGCAGTCGCACCACGTCCCTTTCCGCGACATGGTACGCTGCGCTTGGGAATTTGCCCAGTCAATCGCAAAACCTGGTTTTTGAGGGAACGCGCTGCGAACTCCAGTGCTCCGGCAGTGGCCGTGTGGGCATCCGTGCTCCGCAGCCTGCGGGGCGAGCCCGAATCTGTCCTGTAGTGGAACAGGGAAAACGGGGGCTTTCGGGTTTTCTCGATCGATGCGCGGTCATAGGATGGGAGGCTGCTGGGGCCTCAAACCTCGGCGGATGACCAACATACGCCCTGGGCTGCCGAGTGTTGCTCACGCGGCAGGCGGCTGAAGAGACTGTACCGAGTCCTGAGCAAGGTTCCAGGACTGTTCCCGTTTGCAGGAGATGACTGATGATGCAACGCACCTGGCTGACAACCGGTTTGGTTCTGATCACGGTTTGTTCGCTCGTGCAAACGGCGACGGCCGATCCTTGCGGCATGGTACCGCCGATCGTCATCGGTCAGCAGGCCGCGATCACCCGGGTCGGCAATCAGATGACCTATGTGTTCTTCAAGGACGGTGTGGAAACCGTGGTGATTCGTCCCGGTTTTATCGGATCGGTCGAGGAATTCGGGATGCTGATTCCGTTTCCCGCCGTGCCTTCGCTGCGGAAAGTGTCCGACAACGTGTTCCCACACATCGCGGCGGCAGTGGATCCCCCGGAAGTCGTTGTGGATCTGCGGCTTCGTTTTCTGGGCGCCGTGGCCGACGCGGCACCCGCTCCGCGGGGCGCTCCGGGGGGCGGGTTTGCCCTACGGCGGAAAAGTGTGCGTGTGATCAAGCAAGAAGCTGTCGGCATGTACGAAGTGGCCGTGCTCGAAGCCGGAAGTGCCGCCGCACTGCAAAAGTGGATGACCGCACATCATTACCGTTATCCCAAAGGCATGGATCAGGCCACCAACGACTACATCGAATCCGGCTGGTGTTTTGTGGCCGTGAAAACGCGGGTGGGAAACAAGCGGGGAGTCGAGCCCCGACCGGGACAGCGGAAGGTCAATCCGAAGTTGTCCAAAGGGACCATCTTCGACGGACACGTACAGGCCATGGGATTTCGCTTCCGTGTCGAGGAACTTGTCGTTCCCATGAGGTTGTCCACATTCAACAAGGGGGATTTGCACAATATCGTCTACCTGTTGACCGATCGCCCTCAGCGGATCGATTCGATTCCGTCCAAGTTTGTCGTCCGACAGCTTTCCGGCGAACAATTATACAAGAACGTGACCGAACCATTGCCGCTGCGGGTCATTGGTGGCAGCGTCGAAAAACTGCGTCCGTTTCATCGGCGGAATCTGCAGCAGCGACGCAATCCTGTTCCCAGGAATGGTATTGCCCGCGATCTTTTCGCCAGCGATCTACTGGCCGTGAAAACCAAACGACTGTCACACCCGCATGAGGAAAGCGAAAAGATGCTGTTGCGGATTGGTGAGCGATTGGGATTGCGGGGCGATGCCTACAACCGTCTGCAGGAACAGCAAACACAGAAATCACGTGATCACGTCGTCAAGCAGGCTCTGCAGTCACTCAAGTCGATGACGCTCACCGTCGTGGACGGCGAATTCCCACGCGAAGTCCTGGCCAACCAGAACCTGACCTTCAGCGGCTACGTTATGGCCGATGTCCGCAATTCATCGAAGTTCTACGACGCGACGACCAAGGCGCCGCGCAAGAAGCGAGAAGGTCGCGTTTACCAAGGACAGCTGAAGGTCGACAAGAGCGATCCTCAACCACCACAACCCGTTCCTGGAGCGGCGCCACCCCGCGGTCGAAAATCGGCGGCCCCCAAACCGCAGCGACGGAATTCGGGAGCGGCCGTCCGCGGCCCGAGTCGTTCCTGGCGTACAGCGACCTGGATCGTGGCGCTGCTGTCTGCTTCGGGCTGCGTTCTGGTTTGGACAACACGACGCCTGTCGACGCCAAATCGAGCGGTGCTGGGCCTGTTGATGGCCGTCGTCCTGACCTGCGGAGCATTGGGCGGGCTGGCCGCTCAGAAACGCGGTTCCGCCGATGAAACCAAGAACATCCTGGGTCTGATTGACCAACTTGAGGACCCAAAACGAGCATCGGCCGCCGCGGATGCGCTGATCGCGCTCGGCGAACCGGCCGTGCCTCATTTGCTCGGGGAAGCGGCCGAGGGACAGGAAATGACCGTCAGAGGCTGGTCGATTGTCTGCTTGGCGGAAATCGGCGGCACACAGGCTGACGAGCGCTTGGTGCAATTGCAGGACGATCCCAAACAGCCGCAGCTCCTCAGGACCTGGGCTGCCGCGGCACGCGTTGAAATCGCAGACACGAATCAACAGCTGGTCAAGCTGTCGGTCCTGGTTCGGCAGTTTCCCTCGCTGGCGCGACCCTTTGGCAAGAAAATGACTCAGAAACTGGAATCCAGCGACAAAGACGCCAAGGTGTCGACCGAGGAACTGTTGCAGATCACGTTGAACGTGCCTCAGTTGAACCCCGCTTTGGCCCCGGCCATCCTGGCCCAGGGGAGCCAGCCGTTGATCGCCGCGATGATGCAATCCAAGACGACCAACGTCCGCCGCCAGGCGGCCGCTTTTCTGGGAACACTGGCCGCGGCAAAGCAGCAGGAAACCGTCTCGGAAATCCTCGCGGCCTACCGTTTTGACCCGCAAGCCAAGACGCTTCCCTGGGCGGGCGGGCCACTGTTCGTTCCCTCTCTGAAATGGACACCCGATCATGCAAAAACCCTGACCGGTGATCTGGTCGCTTGGTACTTGTGGTGTGATGTTCAGGGCAACAAGAAACAGCAGCCAGCGATCCACAACAATCTGAGAAGCCTGAGATTAGCACGCGCCGCCGGTTACAAGAGTCCTCGGTTTCGCCAGGTGGACGCAGCGGGGTGGTTGCTGGCCTGGGGGCAGGTTGTTGGGCGGCCGGGGATCGAAACGATCCTCAAACAACAGAGTGTCGACAAAGAACCACGGTTTCAGGATGTGCTGAAACAGTTGCAATAACGCGGCAGTCAATTCCGGTAACCAGTGGAGGTGGGGCTTGCCCAGCAGGCATGACAATTGGGGCGTGTGCAGACAACAGGTCTGTGCATGTTGCCTGTTGCTGGTCCTGGTCGGCGCCACGGTCGGCCAAGAAGGAACCGGTCCACGCGTTGGTCTGCCGGGACGCTCGGTGCAGCGGGAAATTCAACGTGCTCAAGACCGAGGCAAAGTACGGCCTCGGCCTGCTGTGGTCTCGCCGTTCGCGATCGACCGCCCGCAACTGATTGTTGGCCCACGGCGAGCTGTGCGGGTTTGGGAGCAGACGCAACAGAAGTTCGACCGCGGCGAATTCCAGTCAGCGATCGAGCTGGCCTACCAGCTACTGCACACCGGCCAGGATGGATTCTTTCGGCCGGACCTCAATGCGCCCCGATTGGCCAGTTTGCGGCGGAGTGTCCGGAAACTCATCGAGCGGCTACCTCAGGAGCAATGGAAGTGGTACGAGCTGCAATACGGGGTGACGGCGCGGACTGAGCTGCGTAAGGCCTTGCTCCAGCGCGACGCGGCGGGACTGTCGCGGGTGGCCCGCGATTTCCCCTTGACCGCGGCTGGTCTGGAAGCGACCGATCTCCTGGCTGGCAGGCATTGCGATCGAGGACAGTTTCTCGCCGCAGCTCTCGAATGGGATCGCGTACGCAACACGCCGCGTCGAACTGGGAATTGGGAGCCGCGTCTTTCGATTCGTACAGCAGTGGCCTGGGCGTTGAGTGGCGATCGTGACAGGGCGCTGGCTGTTCTGCGGTCGTTGGCCGCGGACTACGCCGGACGCAAAGTGGAACTGGCCGGTCGGACTCTTGTCGTTCCTAGAATGAACGATGACCACGCGGCTTGGCTGACGACCCATTTCAAATTCCACGACTTGGGGCACGCCGCGCGGAGTCCCGACTGGATGATGGTCGGAAACAACCCGTCCCGATCCGGCCTGGGAGTTCTCGGGTCTGATCGGCCCAGGCAACGCTGGACCCAGAGTATTCTGCAAGACCCATTGAAGGACCCGACGTTGGAGGAACCCACTCCGCGCGATGAACTTCTGCGACAGGCGCTGAAACAACTCAATCAACGCTACCGCAATCAACGACGGCCTTTGATCGCCTCGGCGCAGCCAGTCGTGGTCAACGGCACCGTTTACGTCCGGACGGTGGGCACTCACCGCGCGCTGCTGCTGGACTCGGGGTCCCGGTTGTGGGAGACACTGGCCAGCGAGCCGTTGGAAGATGTGCTGACAGACGCGGCGAACGAGCCCCGGAGGATGCAGGCGCTGACACAATTGCTCGACCGACAATTCCAGTTCGACGAAGTGTATGGCACGATGAGTGCCGACGATCAATTCCTGTACACGGTCGAACGGGTTGGCGACGGGCGGAGTGCCGGCAACCTGCTTGTGGCCTACCACGCCGCGGGGTCCACCCGCGCGGGACAAAGAGCCTGGTCGGTGGGGGGACCCCTCGATGACGCGCTGCTGAAATCGTCACTGAGCGGCACGTTGTTTTTGGGACCGCCGCTGCCGATCAACGGGCTGCTGTATGCCCTGGCGCGACGCAACGACGAATACCTGCTGGTTGTGCTGGACCGTCGCAAACCAGGGCACGAAGTCTGGAGCCAACCGCTGGCCACCGCGTCACTGCCGTTCAACCGATCGGCGGTCCGTGGGAGCTTTCTCTCGTTCGCTGACGGAATTCTGGTTTGCTGTTGCGACAGTCAGACGGTGGCCGCCATCGAACTCACCACCCGCGCGCTGCTGTGGGGATATCAGGCGCGGACCGCGAATCGAGTCCCAGGACCTCCGTTGCAACCGCCGGTGATTCCACGCCCCGGTCGTCCGCCGCCTGTGCGAAGCGGCTGGGTCGATCGGCATGCCACCATCGATTCGGGGCACGTCGTGTTGACCGCCGCGATGCGCGATGAAGTTCACTGCCTGAAATTGATCGACGGTTCGCTGCAATGGAAGGCGCCGCGTGGCGACGGACTGTATGTGGCCGGCGTCGACCATGGGCGCGCGATTATCGTGGGACTTTCGACCATCCGCGCGCTCAAGCTGTCTGCCGGCCAAGCCGACTGGAGCCTGCGGCTTCCTGTGGGAAAACCCGCGGGACGCGCAGTGATTGCCGGTCGCCGCTTGCATGTGCCAATGGACTCGGGACAGATCCTCAGTATCGATCTCGTGGCCGGCAAGCAGGTTGGCACAAGCAAATCACCCGGAGCCAATCCTTGGCTCAACCTGATTCATGCACGCGGCCTGGTGATTGCGCAGGGACTGGATCAGATTTCGGTGTTTCCTGTTTCCAGTCTGGCCGGTCCAGGTGAACCGCCACCCGCTGCGAAAATCGAGCCGCCGGCGCAAGCGACTTCGCAGCGGCTTCACTTGTCTGAGGTTCGATAGCCGGGGCCACGCAACACCCGCCCCGGTTTGCGGCCTGTGTACTTTCCCTGCTCCCAGACAATTTCGCCATTGACGACAACCAGCGCAATACCCGACGACTGGCGATGGGGAGCCGCCAGCAGGGCCCGGTCGATGACACGCTCGGCGTCGAACAGCACCAGATCCGCAGCCAGGCCGATCGCGATCCGGCCGCGATCATAGAGCATCAGTTGATTGGCCGCGTTGGCTGTCATCCGGCGAATCGCGGACTCCAGAGACAACACGCCCCAATCTCTGACATAGCGGCCCAGGATTCTGGGAAACGCGCCATAGGCTCTGGGATGTGAAGAGATGCGACTTCCGCTGGCCGGTCCCACGTCGGTGCAGAACGAGATGAATTCCTGACGCATTGCCAGCCGCTTGTTGGACTCCGTCATGCTCTCCGGCAGGGCGAACGCTCCACTTTGGACGAGTGTAAAAAACAGGTCCCATTGGTCCCGCCCGGTCGCTTCCGCGATGGCTGCCAGTGATTTGCCGTTGTGGTCCTCAAACGGTTTGAGCGTCATGCCTCCCACGACGACCTTGTCCCAATCGAAGCCGACGTGACGGTACCAGTTCTCCCAGCCCTCCAGAGTCTCCATCTCCCCCCGAATCGTTGCCCGCAGCGTTGGATCATCCAGCCGGCGTCTGAGACGGTCGCGACCTTCGGTGAAGTGCCGGGGGTGTATGAAAGCGGCGATTCCCAGACCGTTGTTGATGTAGGGGTAGATGTCGGCGGTCACCGATTGGCCCGCGAACCGCGCGGCTTTGATCCGCGCGATTGCCAGTGACATTTTGGCCCAATTCTGCCGGCCGGCTGCCTTCAAATGAAAAATGTGTACCGGGGTTCCCGCCCGCTCTCCGATCGCTAATGCCTCGTCAATCGCTTCCAACAGGCGGTCACCTTCATTGCGCATGTGCGTGTAGTAGCGCCCGCCGGACTCCCCCGCAATCTTGGCCAGGCCCGAAATCTCCTCGGTCGTTGCATACGTCGCCGGAGGGTAGATCAGGGCGGTGGAAAAACCGATGGCTCCCGCGCGCATGGACTCACGCACCAGGTCTTCCATCCGTCGCATTTCCTGGGGCGTGGGCCGGCGATCCACCTCGCCCAGTACCAGTTTGCGGACTTGCGTGTGCCCGACTGTCTGCACGACGTTGATGGGCATGCCCGCTGCGTCCAGTCGCTTGAAATACTCGTGCATCGTCCGCCATTCCTGTGAGCCAGCCTGCGCGTCGTTGCGTGGCGCCGCAGAAACGCCTTCGCCAGCATTGATCGTCGTGATTCCCTGACTGATCAGATTCGTCGCCGCCGCCGGGTGCGTAATCAAGGGGCTGGCCGTCTGCCCCATCATGTCCAGGAAACCCGGTGCCAGAACAAGGTTTGTCGCATCAACAATGCGACGCGTGGGCCGGCCCTGCAGGCGTCCGATCGCCGCGATTCGGCCGTTGAGGACTCCGATATCCGCGCGAAACCACGGAGCACCCGTGCCGTCGATCACACGCGCGCCTGAGATAACCAGATCCAGTTCTAGAGCCTTGGCCGTTTGCGAGAACCCGCAGCAGGCCAGCAGCAAAACACCAAGCCGTTGACTGAGCTGGATCACGATGGATGCTTTCCGTTGGGAGTTCGAGTGCCGCCACGGGGGCCGTTTCGGCCGTCGCGGTATGCGACGGCATCAAGGAGATTGCTGACGCTGACGGCCTGGCTTGCGACGTCGATCACGCTGCGCGACCGGCGGTGGTTCGCCGCCGTTTGCCGTCGCATCGGACTGGCGGTCGGGGGCGTCGTCGGGGCCGACGGCCGCGTGACCGCCCTGAACCAGTTTTCGAGTCATCCAGGTCTCTCCGAGCAGTATGAGCACAAACACGATCAGTAGGTAGTGCGAGAACTCGCTGCGGGATTCATCCTGGAACATGGCGGTGGTTAGTTCGTCGTGTGAGGCGACAAATTTCATGCGGTCATTCTGGCACAGTTCTTGAATCTGGTCATCGGTCAAGGGAGTCAGATCCGATTCATCACGCTCCGATTGCACCGCAAAGAACTCGTCGGCCCGAGTGCGATCATCGGCCGGACCAAACCGATAAAATCCGGGTTGCAGCGTTTGCTCCAGTCGGGCCATGCGCTCCAGCTCATCGCCTGCCGAAGCGGGAGCGAATTGTGTGTCGTCGGGACCATAGAAAGCGGTGCGGTCCAGTGCCATGTCGTCGGGCAGTTCTATCAGCAACGGCATGCCCGCCGCTACATTACGTGTCAGGTGCTGCCCCGCCAGATGAAAGACGATTTCGTGCAGAAAGGCAACATAGTCCTGCCGCGTTGGCAGCGTGTTCCAATCGGCGTCGAGTGACGATGTCCAGAGCATGACCGATCCCCGACCATGTGTGCGCGTCAACAGTACGGGGGCGTTGGATTCCAGACGCGTGGCGACAATCGTTGCTGGCCGGTTTGCGGATGTCGCCGTGTCCGTATCGCCAGCAACGTGCGGAATCGGAATCTCAAGTTGCCACCAGCGGTCAAATCGAGCCTCGGTGAAGCCCCCGCCGTGTTCCCCGCGGAAACGCGTCAGCCAGGGCAGTTCCAGGCTCGAATTGCGGACGCGCACGACCGAATTGCCTGCCGCGGGAGTGCTGTTGGTCAAGCGGGCCGGCAGCAGGCCGCGGCTGTCGTCATACAGATCCGCGTTGTAATCACCAGGATCGACCTTGTCGCCCAGAGCCAACAGTAGCCCACCGCCGCTGCGGACAAATGCATCCAGTGCCGCGCACTGTTCGGCGGACAACCTGGGGACATTGGCCAGAATCACGGCCGCCTGGCCACGGATCATGGCCGGTTGCAGACCGGTCCACGGTATGACGGTCGTGGTTACCCAGGGGGTGGGATTGTCGTCGGCGCTGAACGCGGTGGTTGCGAAAAATGTCTCGCTGCGGGACCGATCGGCCTGAGGATCACCGTCGACGATCAGGATCGGGATCGCGTCAGCGACCGTGATGACTCCCACTGCGCGGTTGTCGCCCGGGAGGTTGTCGTCATCGAGTTCGACCCGGACGCGGTGCGATCCGGGTTCCGAGAAACGATGCCGGAATTCAACGGTTGCTTCGCCGTCGGGTTGCAGGTTGAGCGTGAGTGTCTTGTCTGCCAGTCGCTGGCCGTTGACCTCGAAGTACACGCGACGGGTTGTACTTGTACCGCCGCCGCGATAGCGAATCTTGGACTTCACCCGCACTGGGAAGTTGCGGACGGTCAATTCTCGGGACAGCTGCAGCGGGTCGATGCTGAAGTTCGTTCGCTGCGCGGTGTCTTGGCCGGACACATCCATGACCCACACACGGGGACGGATGGCCGGTTGATCCAGCAGATCGTCCAATCGGGTCCACAAAGCCCCGTCATCGGCCTGCCATCCCCGGCTCTGTCCGTCGGTCAAAACCAGGACTTCGCGCGAGAGATTGCTGGACTGACCCAGCATCTGCACCGCCTGAGCCACCGCGCTGGCCAGATTTGTGGATCCACTGGGAATGGGCATGTTGTCCAACGCATCGCGGACCCGCGGCATGTCGTGTGTCAGCGGCCGGACCGCCGGACGGACGTGGTCGCGCGCGTCCAGTAAGCCGACGGTGTCTCCGGGACGCAGTTCATTCAGAAATTGCCCTGCCCGCTGGATCGCCACGGCGTGTGGCGTGATGGCGCGGCCCTCCCAACCCATACTGTACGAGCCATCAAGCACCAGGACGAGGTCGCGGCTACGGGATGCTGAGAGTCGAGAAAACAGGCTCCCGCTGACCCAGGGACGCGACAACGCCAGCGCGATCATGGCGATCAACGCCATGCGGAACAGCAGCAGCAGCAGTTCTTCCAGACGGATGCGCCGGCGGGCGTTCTTGCCCAGTTCGAGGAACTGCATGGCGCCCCATTGCACGACATCAAATTTTTTCTTGCTCAATAGGTGAGCGAGCACCGGCAATGTGATGCCGGCCAGTCCAGCCAGCATCAGTGGGTTGATGAAGTCGAATGACATGCCAGTGACGCGCGATCAGGTCAGCCGTTGAACAGGACTCCGGCGATTCTGACACACACAACCGGGAATGGGAAGCGCCGGCCGCTATGGGACAATCTCGGTTCGACAATGGGCAGCGCATCAGTGGACTGGAAGTCTGGTACCGAGACTGAATTCAGCTCGCGGTGGGCGACTGTAAGGCGCGGTACAGGTGGTGGATGAACTGTATGTTATCACCACGCAGATAGTGCATCGTGCCGCCCATGCGAGCATAGGACTTGCAGAATCTCAGATAGTACGCTGCGGATGTTTTCGGTGGTTCTCCGGTGGACCAGTCCCAGTCGTCTCCCTGTTGCAGGTCGACCACGAAAATCGAATGGCCGTCGATCACCGGACGGCCTTCCTGGATCCGTACATTGTTGACGCAACTCAGCGTTTTCTCAAATACCTGAGGCCCCATGATCGCGGAACCGACAGACAGTACGACACCGTGGTCGAGTCCTTCGACCGCTGTGGCGAATTCACAGAAATCCCGTTCCGCTGCCCGCCCGATCGCGGCTCCATTGAACAACGGGTGATTGGAAATGATGTCGTAGCCAATACCGGGATGCACCGTCAGCGGGACAGCATGACGCTGAGTCGATTCCAGAATCGAAGCATGCTTCCACGGATGTTCGACCGTCTGCTGGCCGGATGGCAGATTGTGGTTCAGCATGGCGCACAACAGATCCGCCCGAGCGGGGCTGCGTTCCGAAAGGGGGTCGGTCTGCAGTTGTTTTTTCAGCGAATCGATCGTCGGCAGATGGAATCCGTTGTTGACGATCATCCGGCCCACCGCCGTTCCATAACCCAATCCCTCGAGCCCGCCGGCGAGCAGTGCCAATTGAATGTAGCGGCCGGTTTCGTCCCAGGTTCCGAATCGGCCCTGCGCGACGTTGTCACGCACGCTCTCCGTGGAACGGCCATGGTGTGCGAACTCCCAGTCGTGGATGCTGCCGGCACCGTTTGTGGCCAGATGTGTCAACCAACCGTGTTGCAACATGCGATCGATCAAGAGCGCCGCGCCGTTGCGCAGCAGATGCGCACCGTAGATCAATGAAACGGTCGCGTCCCGTTCACGAGCGGCGCGGATTTGACGTGCGCAGACCGCAATCTGCTCGGACAGTCGCGGTGAACAACTCGGTGGTGGACTGTCAGGATCGATCAGGATGTCGTCCGCCTGGCTGAGGCTGCGGCGTTCGCTCAACGGATAGACCTGAATCCGCGATAATTGAAATGTGTTCGGCTGTTTGGGCATGGCGGTTGGAACCGGATTCAAAGGGGCTGGTCACATGCTTGACACCTGCATCCGCAATGCAAAGCGACGCTGTGGAACGCGAACCAGTCGACGGCCACGCGCCAGACAGGCCGATGATGATTGCGGCGACCGCAAATTTGGCTGTGCCACACGTCATCGGATAGGACGACGCCGAGTTATGAATGGAATCTGCGGAGCTGTCAAGAAGCCACCACCTTTCGGTGCGGTCGCGGTTTCGGCACGCGCGCGTCTCAATTCGTGATTCTTCGGCCGGTTGGCCTGAGCTCGTCTAGTAAATGCCCAGGAATTGACAGACAATGGAGAGTCTTGTCCAATTGGTACCGCTGCCGCGATTCCAATCCGAAAACTGGCCCTGGTTGTTGTGTGATGGAACATCGAGAACCTCAAAACGGATACGGGATTGGTGGTCTGAGCCTTGTCCGTGGCTGGCTGACTGGCTGGTTGCTCGTCGTTTCGACTGCCCAGCTTGCCAGCGGCGCGAATGAGCTGGCCGAGGCCCGCAAGCTGTTACGCAGCGGTGCTTATCCGGAGTGTGCCCAGCTTGCCGCGGCTGGGATAGAAATGAGCTCGTTCACTGAAGAGTGGCGGATGCTCAAGATTCGCTCGGAAATGGCACGCGGCAATTATGCGGATGCGCTGAAAGATACCGAGGCTGCGGTGTCCAGGTTTCCCAATAGCATCCGCTTGCGCTGGTTGGCTCGCCGCGTGATGCTCTTCAATGACAAACCCGATGACGCTCGGAATGCGCTGCTGGCTATCGAACAGCTGGCGCGTCAGACACCCTGGCGATACACCGATCCTGAAAACCAGATCATTCTGGGACGTTACTTTCTGCAGCGGGGAGTGGATGCCAAGCAAGTGCTCGATGTGTTTTATTCCGCTGTCAAGAAAGACCGCCCCGAATTCCCTGGCATCTATACGGCGATCGGGGAACTGGCCTTGAGCAAGCATGATGCCGGACTTGCCGCCGAACACTACGAGCGGGCACTGAAGCTGGATGAAGAAAACGCCGATGCACTTTGGGGACTGGCACAGGCTTATGCCGAGTCGGATTCTGATCGAGCGAATGCCTCGCTGCAGGCCGCATTGAAGGCCAATCCCAATCACGTGGACAGCCTGTTGATGCTGGTCGACACCCAGGTTGATTCGGAGAACTACAAGGCGGCGCGCGAAGTCTTGAGACGCCTGTTGAAAGTTAATTCCCGTGAACCGCGGGCCTGGGCCTACCACGCCGTGCTGGCCCACCTGGAAAACAGTCCGGGTCAGGAGGCGGCCAGTCACAAAGTCGCGTTGACTCCCTGGTCGACAAATCCCGAAGTGGACCACTTGATTGGACGCAAACTGTCGCAGAAGTACCGTTTTGCCGAAGGGGCGGATTATCAGCGGCGGGCGCTCAAACTCAACCCGGCTTACCTGCCGGCCAAAGTTCAGCTGTGCCAGGATCTGTTGCGACTCGGAGAGGAACAGCGGGGCTGGGAACTTGCTGCGGAAGTTTACGAAGCAGACGGCTACAACGTGCTCGCACACAACCTGGTGAACTTGAAGGAACGCCTGGAACAATTCCGCACGCTGGAATCCGAAGGGTTCCTGGTTCGGATGGAGGCTCGAGAAGCCGAAATCTACGGTGCACGCGTCGTCAGCTTACTGCAACGCGCCCGGCGCGTGTTGTGCGAGAAGTATGACTTGCAGATCGAACAACCCGTGGTGGTGGAGATCTTTCCGCGGCAGGAGGACTTCGCGATCCGCACGTTTGGCATGCCCGGTGGAGCTGGATTCTTGGGCGTCTGCTTCGGCCGTGTGATCACCGCCAATAGCCCGGCTTCCCAAGGCGAGCACCCGACGAACTGGCAGAGTGTGCTGTGGCATGAATTCTGCCACGTGGTCACGCTGCAGAAGACACGCAACAAGATGCCGCGGTGGTTGAGCGAGGGGATCTCGGTCTACGAGGAACGTCAACAGGACGCGACTTGGGGCCAGTCGCTGACACCCCGTTATCGGGCCATGATTCTGGGAGACGAATTGACACCGGTCAGCCGTTTGAGTGCGGCCTTTCTCAATCCCAAGAGTCCGCTGCATCTGCAATTTGCTTACTTCGAATCCAGCCTGGTTGTCGAATATTTGATTGCAACCTATGGGATCGATACCGTCCGTAAGCTGCTGGACGATCTCGCCAGCGGGTTGGAAATCAACGATGCCCTCCAACGGCATGCTGGTGGACTGCAACAGCTCGATGCTGACTTTGCCGCATTCGCAAGGAAACGCGCCGAAGCGCTGGCTCCCCAGATCGATTGGGAGACGAAACCGGAGTTGCCAGCGGACGCGACAGCGGAAGACTGGGCCGAGTGGAACAAGAAGCATCCGGATACTTACGCCGGTCTGAACAGCTGGGCGCACAGGCTGATTGCCCAAAAGGAGTGGGCAGCGGCCAAGGGTCCTCTCAAACGCCTGGTGGTCCTGTACCCGCAGGACGCCTCGCCCGGTAACGCGTTGCAATTGTTGGGGCAGGTCCATCGCCGGCTGAACGAAACCGCTGAGGAGCGTCAGGTTCTGTTGCAGCTGGTGGCGCTGGATGGCAACGCGTTCACTTCACAGCTCAGACTGGCGGAACTTGCGGTGGCGGCCCGGCAATGGGACCAGGCCCAAAAATTCGCGGAAATGGCGCTCGCCGTCAATCCTCTGCTCGCGCCGCCGCATCGATTCCTGGTGGCGGCTGCTGAGAAACTCGAACATGACCAGGTGGCGATTGCCGCCAATCGGGCCTTATTGCGACTGCAACCTGTGGACCCCGGCGAGTTGCACTTTCGTTTGGCACGCTTGCTGAACAAGATCGGAGACCACACGGGGGCCAAACGCGCCGTGTTGCAATGCCTTGAAAATGCCCCCCGGTACCGGGCCGCACTGCGATTGCTGCTGGAATTGAACGCGATGGAATCCGGCAGCAAACTCCCGCCAGAGGCGGAACAGAAACCGGACGCGAGTTCTCAGGAGAGATCATGAAGCGAATCCGAATACTGTGCGTGCCCGGTTTGGCGCTGCTGCTCGCCGGTGCCTCGGTCGGGCAGTTTCGCTCGGCGGATCGCGGTCCGGCGGTCGATTCGGAATGGCAGATTGATCAGGACTTCGAGGGAGACGTGTTTACTTTCGTCCGCGTCGAATTCCAGTCATGGCGCGACAACCATCGGCACCCCAAGTGGATGACGGATCATCCGGACAGCGACCGCAATTTCTCTTTCCGTCTTCAACAATTGACGTCGCTCAAAGTCAACCCGAGGCCGATCTCTCTCAAGTTGACGGATCCGCGGTTGCTGAAGTACCCCTTCCTGTACATGGTCGAGCCGGGCCGCATCATGCTGGAAGACGATGAAGTCGCCGCGCTCCGACGTTACCTGGACAATGGCGGATTCTTGATGGTGGATGATTTTTGGGGCGAGGAGGAATGGGCCAATTTTTATGCCGAGATCATGAAAGTCTATCCTGACCGTGAGCCGGTCGAACTGCCGCTCGAACATGACATCTTCCACTGCGTCTATCCGTTGAAAGAGAAGCCTCAAGTCCCCAGCATCAACGCGGCTTGGCATGGTCGAGCTGCGGGGATCACCTGGGAACGCAGCGATGCGCGCGAAGTCCATTACAAAGCGATTTTCGATGACCAGGGACGGATCGTGGTGTTCATTGGACACAACACCGATCTGGGGGACGGCTGGGAACGCGAAGGTGTTCAAGAGTGGTACTTCCGGGAATTCTCGGAAAAGAAAGCGTACCCCCTGGGGATCAACATTGTGACCTATGCCATGACACATTAAGGGGCAAAACCTGTGACGAGTGCAGTTGATTCGTATGAAGATGAACAGCAGGTGGTCGAACAGATCGTCGAGGGACGCAATGCCATCGAAGCCGAATTGGCCAAGGTCATCGTGGGACAGCGCGAGGTTGTCAACGAACTGTTGATCAGCTTGTTTGCTGGCGGACATTGCCTGATTACCGGAGCTCCCGGTCTGGCCAAGACACTGCTTGTCTGCTCCATCGCGGAAGTATTTGACTTGAAGTTTCAGAGGATCCAGTTCACTCCGGATCTGATGCCGGCTGATATCACCGGGACGGAAATCCTCGAAGAGTCGACGGATGGTCATCGCAGCATGCAGTTTGTCAAAGGGCCCGTGTTTGCCAACGTGATCCTGGCCGATGAAATCAACCGGACTCCGCCGAAAACGCAGGCCGCCCTGCTGGAAGCCATGCAGGAACATCAGGTGACGGCGGCCGGGACCCGCTACGCTCTGGATGAGCCGTTCTTCGTTCTCGCCACGCAGAATCCGATCGAGATGGAAGGGACCTATCCGCTGCCCGAAGCGCAGTTGGATCGCTTCATGTTCAACGTGATGATCGATTACCTGCCCGAAGACGATGAAGTCAGCGTGGTGTCGCAAACCACTTCGCAGACACCCGAACCCATCACGCCGCTGTTTAACGGTGCAGACGTGCAACGCTTTCATGACGTGGTCCGTCGCGTGCCGATTGCCGAAGATCTGGTGCGTTACGCCGTCCGGCTGGCAGCCAACAGCCGACCCGGCCAGGAGACGACTCCGGATTTCGTAAACGAATGGGTCAGTTGGGGCGCCGGATTGCGCGCGGCGCAGTACCTGGTGTTGGGGGCCAAGGCCCGAGCGTTGTTGTCCGGCCGGGTCCATGTCACGATCGACGACATCAAACCGCTTGTTCCATCCACATTTCGACATCGAATACTGGTGGGCTACCGTGCTGAAGCCGAAGGAGTGACTGCCGAAAACGTGATCGAGCAGTTATTGGAAATTACACCCGTTCCAGGACCCTGATTGTGACTGCTGAGGTGACTCCATCCCGTTCCACACAGCCAGGATCGGCGTCATTCATTGACCCGCAGGCGCTGATGCGGATCAAGAGTCTGCAATGGCGCGCCAAGGTGGTGGTTGAAGGGTTTTTGAGCGGATTGCATCGCAGTCCATACCATGGGTTCTCGGTCGAGTTTTCCGAGTACCGGGAGTACAGTCCCGGCGATGATCTGCGCTACCTGGATTGGAGACTGCTGGCGCGCAGCGATCGGTACTACATCAAGCGGTTTGAAGAAGAAACGAACCTGCGTTGCTACTTGCTCGTGGATCGCAGTCGTTCGATGGGATACGGATCGCTGTCGTATGACAAAGACGAATACGCTCGCACGGTAGCGGCGACTCTGGCCTACTTCCTGCTGACCCAACGCGATGCGGTGGGCTTGCTCACGTTTGACGCCCACGTGGTGGATTATCTTCCAGCCCGGTTTCGGCCCGGCCACCTGCACCGATTGATGCTCTGCCTGGAACGGCAGATTTCCGGCACCGGTACCAGTCTCGATGTTCCGATTGCCCAGGTTGCGCGGACCGTGAACAAACGCGGCCTGATTGTACTGATTTCCGATTTTCTGGCGCCCGTCGACTCCCTGCAAAAGCAACTGGGTTATCTCAGATCCCGCGGACACGAAATCCTGTTGTTGCGGATCCTCGATCCCCGAGAAGTGGACTTCCGTTTCGACGACGCGTCGATGTTCCAGGACCTGGAGTCCGGTGCCCAGCGATACGTGGATCCGCAGTCAGCGCGGCAGGAGTATCTGCAGCGATTCGAACAGCATGCGCGGCAGGTCCGGGAGATGTGTGATCACCTGGAAATCGACCTGCACCAGCTGATTACCGATCAGCCGCTGGACCGAGCGCTGTTCGACCTTTTGAGTGCCGGCATGCGCCGCAAACGGCGTCCGATGCGCCATGCGGGAGACCGTCGGCGGCGGGAGGCGGCCACGGCATGAGCTTCCTGATGCCACTCTATCTGCTGGGAATCGCAGCGGTCTCTTTGCCGGTTGTGTTTCACTTGATTCGCCGTTCGCCACAAGGGCAGACTCGGTTCAGCTCCTTGATGTTTGTGCCCACGTCGCCGCCCCGACTCACCCGCCGGAGTCGCTTGGATCAACTGCTGCTGCTGTTACTCAGAGCCCTGGCGCTGTCGTTGCTGGCCGCCGCATTTACCCGTCCATTTTTCCGCCAGGCCGAAGAAAAGAGCCTGTACGCTCGATACAGTCGGCGGGTCGCCATTCTGCTGGATACCAGTGCCAGCATGCGCCGCGGACAGGTCTGGCAACAGGCGGTCACACAGGTGGAAGACGTCTTGCAGGACCTGCAGCGCAACGAGGATGTCGCGCTGTACACATTTGGCGATCGACTGCGGCCGATTGTGCCGTTTGGCCAAGGCACGCGTGGACAGGATCCACGAACACGGGCCGCTCTGGTCCGCAGCCAACTGGTCACGCTGAAACCATCGTTCGAGGCCACAAATCTTGGCGGTGCGCTGGCGAATCTGGCGGATGCGATGGAGGCCATCAACGAGGAAGATCAATCTGCCGGTGCGCTGCAAATCGTGTTGGTGAGTGACCTGCAACAAGGCAGTCGTCTCGATGCGCTGCAGGCCTTCGACTGGCCAGCGGAAATTCGGCTGACTGTCCGCCGCGCTGCTGCTGCCAGCGGCAATGCGGAACTGCACACACTGCTGGCTCGAGATGAGGATGATGCCGACTTCCTGCGCGTTCGTGTTTCCAATATCGATCCCAGCGATCAGCAGGAGTTCTCACTGAGATGGAAGCGGCCCAACGGCGAATACACGTCTGACGAGCCGTTTCCGGTCTACGTGCCGGACGGGGAAAGCCGCGTTGTCAAGATGCCGCTGGCGGCCGATCAGGTTCTGGTCGACCGGATTGAATTGAACGGTGATGTCTGCGATTTCGATAACGTCTGCTACATCAATCCGCGGCATCAGACAACCTCAAGCGTCTTGTATCTGGGAGCTGATGCCGTCACTGATCCTCAGGGCCTGGCCTATTATCTGGAACGATCATTGATTGGGAATCGCTGGCGTAAAATCAAGTTTGACGCGCGCCCACAATGGAATGCTGAGCCTCAAACACCAGCCGTTCCGCAGACACCCGCGGCGAAAGATGATGCGTCCGGGACCCGCCCATCCGGCAAGGCTCGTGACAAATCACGGCCAGCGGATATCGTTCCGCTGCTGGCCGATCGCGACCTGGTGGTCGTGGCCACCGAGCTGGATGCCGGGAAGACCGATGAGCTGAGGCGTTTTGTTGCCGACGGCGGCTGCGTCCTGCTTGTGCTCACCAAGCCCGAATTGTCGGAAACGTTGTCCAGACTGCTCGATCAGCCCGCGATGGAACTTTCAGAGGCTGATGTTGAAGACTATGCCATGTTGGCCGACATCGATTTTCAACATCCATTGTTCGCGGCATTTGCCGATCCACGCTTCAGCGACTTCACTAAGATTCGTTTTTGGAAGCATCGACGGATCGATGTGCTGGACGACAGTGCAGTTCAAGTCGTTGCCAGGTTTGACGACGGTGACCCGGCAGTGATCGAATCGCTGGTTGATCGAGGACGCATCGTGGTCCTGTCAACAGGCTGGCAACCGGCCGATAGCCGATTCGCCTTGTCGTCCAAATTCGTGCCCTGGATGACGGGACTGCTGAGAGATTTTGATGCGGGCAGCGGGGATGCTCAACGACTGCATGTGGGAGACCCTTTGCTCTTGGCATCTGACCAAACGATGTCCGACAGCAACGCATCGGCTGGGAAAATCGTCAAACCGGATGGCACTGTGGTATCATGGAAGGTGGCGGACCGCTCCTTTCGTGGTATTGATCAGCCGGGCCACTATCGCATTCAGGCCGGCGACACGGTTCGCTCGGTGGCGGTCAATTTGAATCCCCAAGAGAGTGATACGCGTGTTCTTCCGGTGGAAGCCCTGGAGGAACGAGGAGTGTTGCTGGGTGTTCAGCCGACTCCCAAAGACATGGCGGACCATGCGCGGCAGATGCGCGACCTGGAACTCGAAGATCGGCAAAAGGTATGGCAGTGGATTGTTGTCGCCCTGGTCTGCGTGTTGATATTGGAGACTTGGCTGGCCGGTCGGCTGGAGCGCAACGGTGCGGATATCCGTCCCACCGAAGCCGTTGAATGAGACATAGATTCGGGATCAAGCAAACGCAACGCCAATTCAAACATCAGCGGTGTTCGAACGAATCAGTCCGCATTTCAAGATTGGTAGAGTCGACTCATGAGTGACCATCGAATCAAATCACGGATCGAGCTCGTTGCTCGCAGACTGCGCGGCCGGTGGATGAGCCGTCTGCTGTTTGCCTTTTGGGGCGGCCTGGCGATCGTTGGCCTGTTGGCAGCAGTTTGGCAAGTCAATGCCGGCCGCAGCCTGCCTTGGGCCGCGCCCGGACTGGCCGTGGCTGCCGCCGGCGGACTGTTGCTGGCCAATATCTTGACCCGCCGGATTGCACGCAACCCGTTGCATGTGGCGCGGCAGATTGAAAACGAGTTTCCCGGTCTGGAATCCCGACTGTTGACCGCGTTGGAACAAAAGCCGCAGACCCCCGAAGGACAGTTTGGGTTTCTGCAGGAGATGGTGATTCAACAGACGTCGCAACATGCGCGCATCCATGCCTGGGAATCCACGGTCTCAAACAGTTCTCTGATGTGGAGTCGCGCTGGCAGCCTCGCTTCACTGCTGCTGCTGTGCGGCGCATTGACCGCCCTGGGCATGTCGAAACCCGCCGCCAATTCGGAAGTTGCCGATGGTGAGCCTCTACGCGTGACTCCCGCGACCGGTGATTTCCAGGTGACAGTTGAACCGGGAGACACCGAGGTGGAACGCGGCAGCAGCCTGCTGGTGCTGGCTCGGTTTGCCGACCAGCATCCAGCGGACATTTCTCTGTCTTATGTCGCGGAATCCGCAGCAGTTGTCAACGTGCCGATGACCAAGAGTCTGGACGATCCGCTGTTCGCCGGCCGGATCACACGTGTTCAGTCGGATCTCGAATACCGAGTGCTTTACGGGTCGGAACAGACGCAAACGTATCGCGTTACCGTTTTCGAATACCCTCAGCTTGTCCGTGCGGATGCCGATTTACGGTTCCCCAGCTACACAGGCCTGGAACCGACGCGCATCGAAGACGTACGCCGCGTGACGGCTGTCGAGGGCACAAAGATTCTGCTCAGCGTCAAGCTGAATAAAGCAGTGGATCGCGCCCAATTGGTCGCCAAACAACAGGAAGAGCCGCTACGGCTGACGGCCGACCCCCAACGGCCAAGGACCTATCAGGTGGAATTGCGATTGACCGAGTCGCGGCGTTTCCGTCTGGAGCTCGTCGATGCCCAGGGCCGTGCGAATCGCCAGCCGCCCGAATTCGTGTTCAAGGTCACGCCCAACGCTCGGCCCGACCTGAAGTTGGCCAGACCGGTTCGTGATGTCCGTGTCTCGCCGCTGGAAGAACTTCAGCTGCAAGCCAATGTGTGGGATGATTTCGGCGTGCCCCGCTACGGTGTCAGCGTCAGCCCCGCCGGATTACCGCCGACCGAAGTGGTCCTGGGCGAGGAATTGAATGGTCGTCAGCGTCAGAATGTCTCCCATGTGCTGGACTTTGAGAGCCTCAAGTCAGAACCCGATCAACTGGTGTCCTACCATTTCTGGGCCGAGGATATTGGTCCCGATGGACAGATTCGCCGGACGTTGAGTGATATGTACTTTGCGGAAGTTCGCCACTTTGAAGAGATTTTCAGACAGGGGCAGCAGCCGTCAAGTCAGCAGCAGCAGCAGCAACAGCAGCAGTCCGGTCAACAGGCCGGAGGCAACGCGCAGGCTGCGGAAAAACTGGCGGAACTGCAGAAGCAGATCATCAGCGCCACCTGGAAAATCCTGCGGATCGACCTGAAATCCGTTGCGGCCGACAAATACATGGAAGACGTGCTGCTGGTGGAACAATCGCAGGGCGACGCATTGCAGCAATTGGAAACGCTGGCTGAGAAATTGACGGACCCAGAATCCGCGGCCCACGTTGATGACGTACGCAAATTCATGAATCGGGCCGTTGAAGCCCTCAAACAGACCGAGGTGCCTCAGGATCGTGACACGCTGCAACAGGCCCTGGCGGCCGAACAGTCGGCCTATCAAGCGTTGCTCAAGCTCAGAGCACGAGAACACGAAGTCGTTCAACAAAACAGCCCCCAACAGCAGTCCGGACAAAGTGGAAGTCAGGCGTCCGGTCGGTCGCAGCAACAATTGCAGCAATTGGAACTCGACGATTCAGAGAATCGCTACGAAACGCAGCGTGCGGCCACATCACCTCAGAATCAACAGCAACGCGAAAACCGCCAGGTGCTCAACCGGCTACGCGAATTGGCGCGGCGACAACAGGATCTCAACAAACGTCTCAAAGACCTGCAAACTGCATTGGAAGCCGCCGAGAACGAACAGGAACGCGAGGAAGTCCGCAAACAACTCAAACGGCTGCGCGATGAAGAACAGCGGATTCTACGCGATACTGACGAATTGCAGGAGCGGATGAGCAGCCCTGAGAATCAGGAGCGGATGGCCGAAAACCGCGAACAGTTGGAACAGACTCGAGAAAACGTACGCCGTGCTTCCGAAGCGCTCGAACAGGGAATGGTCCCTCGGGCAACCGCCGCCGGGACTCGGGCCGAACGCGAGCTGAATGAGCTGCGCGACGAATTTCGGAAACGAACGGCAAATGAGTTCTCAGAATCGATGCGCGAAATGCGCCAAAATGCGCGACAATTGGCCACCGATGAAAAACAGCTGCAACAGCAGCTCGAAGAATTGACCGCCGGCCGCGATCGCTCACTCCGAGATTCCGGTCAGCGCAACAAGGTCGAGCAGGGATTGGATCAGCAACGCGAGCGGCTGAACGATTTGTTGCAGCGCATGCAGGAAACCGTTGAAGAGGCGGAACTCGCCGAACCACTGCTTTCACAGGAACTCTACGATACGCTCCGCGACGCACGCCACAATCAGATTGATGAAAATCTCAAGATGACGTCGGAGTTGTTGAAACGCGGATTTGTGCCCGATGCCCAACGCGTTGAACAACAAGCGCAGAAACATGTGGACCAACTCCGCAAAGGAGTGGAACGCGCCACAGAAAATGTACTTGGCGACGAAAACCAAGCCTTGCAGCGCGCTCTGGACGACGTGCGGCAGCTGGCAGACCAGCTGAATCAGGAAATTGAACGGAGCCGGCCCCCGGGAGAGCAATCCGCCAATCGCCGACCCGGTGAAAATCAGCGTCCTGATCAACAGCAACCCGGACAGCAACCGGGACAACAACCGGGACAACAGCCGGGTCAACAACCGGGACAGCGACCGGGACAACAACCGGGTCAACAACCGGGACAACAACCCGGACAGCAACCGGGACAACAACCGGGACAACAGCCGGGTCAACAACCGGGACAGCGACCGGGACAACAACC
>Ga0315336_1001895_pt1 | contig 35655 bp, 25 predicted proteins | sample ASW5metaG_FD_204512 | JGI IMG/M metagenome (GOLD analysis project Ga0315336, IMG submission 204512) | Ammonia-oxidizing marine archaeal communities from Monterey Bay, California, United States - ASW #5 | ecosystem: Environmental > Aquatic > Marine > Intertidal zone | place: USA: California... | reverse complement strand
GATAGCCCATTTCCGCTTACTGTTAAAGCCAAGGAGGTCGAGGTCAAATAGCATTGAGCGGCTTTGCCTCTATCGTGCTACTAAGAAAATAGCTCGCGAACCAGACTCTGATGTGAGACATCCGGAAGCTCTGAGACTCGTCTTCGCGGAAAATTATTAAACTCATTACTAGTAGCCCATAAAATACCACTGAAAATCTTCTTTAAGATCGACTGACCCTTGCTTCCTGAAATAATAATTATGTTCTTGAGCAATTATGGATAGTCACTTCCTTTCTATCCATGTTCTAGCCTTAGCCAATACCAATCTGCGTTCTATCAATGGAAACGCTCTTGATAAGTGCATACACCATCATTCCTTGTTTCAACGCTAGGCGTTCGGCCGCTAGTTTTGTTACTTTTGCCCAAAGCGACACTTTTGTCTCTTGGTCACCAATATTGAGGAGGACATCGACACTTGGTGATCTTGCTATATCTCGCATGTGTTCAACTTGGCCCGCCAAGACGTTTAAGACGCTTAGACCACTGGGTTTGGCTAATGAAATTGTAATGTCTTCTGGGCGCACTTGAACTCTGACTGGAGCACCCACGTCCGCCTTAATTATTGGCACTGTTAGTTGTTGATGTTCGCATTCCAGATAAGTGAGAAAGAGTTTTGCGTCGTGTCCAATCACATCTGCTGAGAGGACAGAACCACCTCCTGGGGCTTCGGTCAGAGGTGCCAGGTCTATCCGGCTTGTTATTTGTTCTATTGGTCCAAACGCGCCTATTTTACCTGTATCCATGACCGCTATCCATTTTGCGAGGCGGCGGATTTCTGGCAAGGAATGACTGACATAAATGATTGGAATGCCGAAAAGTTGGCCGATTTCTTCCAGAAACGGAAGAATTTCTGCTTTGCGCTCAACATCCAGTGATGCCAAGGGTTCGTCCATAAGCAGAAGGCGTGGATTAGCTAAAAGAGCACGGCCGATGGCAACTCTTTGGGCTTCACCCCCGGAGAGTCTATGCACAGACCGATTTAGAATAGGTTCGAGTCGCAGTAGATCGTAGACCCGTCTAGATGTAATCTTATCACCACTTGAGATCGGTGAGCTGAAGCGCTGACCAAAGCGGAGGTTCTCAGTAACGGAAAGGTGGGGAAACAGCCGACTATCTTGAAAAACGTAGCCTATGCGGCGTTTGTTGGGTGGTTCAAAGATCATTCGCTCGGTGTCATTTAGAACTATTCCATCAATGATAATTCTTGCAGAGTCCGGTTTCAGTAACCCTGAGATGACATTAATTAATGTAGTTTTTCCAGCACCAGAAGGTCCGAATAAGGCGGTTACGTCCTTGGTTGGAACTTTCAGATCGACATCTAAGTGGAAAGAATCATTGCCCAGACGCATATGGTGTTTGGTCGCGATCTCTATCATTGTGGGTATCCGCGGCGGATACGCATGTGTGCGCGACGGGCTAGTAATTCTGAGATTAGAAGTGCGACGCCTGCAAGTAGTACAGAAATAACAACTAGCCGCATGGCTACAGAATCACCGCCTGGAGTCTGTGTGGCAGTATACAAAGCGAGAGGAAGAGTTCGCGTTTCACCAGGAATATTAGAAGCGAAGGTTATTGTAGCACCAAATTCACCTAGTGCTCGAGCGAAAGCTAACGTCATTCCTGTAATGATTCCTGGCAGAACAATTGGCATGGTTATTGTCCAAAAAACTTGCACGGGCGTAGCACCGAGAGTTCCTGCCGCTTCCTCCAGGCGAGGATCTACCGTTTCTAGTGATAGCTGAATTGCTCGTACCATGAGGGGGAACGAAACAACCGCTGCTGCTACTACGGCGCCCTTCCAATCGAATACGAAAGTTATACCAAAACTGTCATGTAGCCACTTACCAACAAAGCCTTGCCGGCCAAGTAGGATGAGCATTAGGTAACCGACTACTACGGGTGGTACTACAAGCGGAATGTGTACTAGGGCATTAAGCAGACTTTTACCAATAAAGGATTTGCGGGCAAGAAGCCACGCGACTAGCAGCCCAAATGGAAGGCTACAGAACACACTAACCGTTGCCACTCTGAGGCTTAGACCTATAGCTTCAATTTCTGCGGGCGTTAGCTGAAACAAGCACTTGTCCTCAAATTTGCTAAGTCCAGAAAAATTGCGGTTTATACTGTTGTAACAGGCAAATGCTCTTTAGCGAATTTAAGTGGGAGCGATTCGAGATCAGTTGCCATTATAGCATTCCATCGATTTAGAAATCCGAACAATGCAATTACCGCGACCAGTTCGGCTATTTGTTTGTCAGTATAGTACTTCTTTAGCTTGTCAAAATCCGAGTTAGATACGCTTACTGGTGCTTGAGCTCCACCTTGAGCAAGACGGAGTGCCGCGCGTTCTGGCTCACTGAATTGGTTACTGGTTTCATAGTTCCAAATGGCTTGTATCTTTTCCATAGATACGCCCGAACGAAAGGCACCGTGGGCGTTATGTGCTCGGCAATACGTAGAGCCAGCAGAATCACTACACACCAGAGCGACGAGTTTTTTTAGTTCCAGTGAAACCTCTCCTGTGTTGCTGTAGGCGGCGGCTACTAGCCCACTTGCCGCTTTTACCAAATGTGGAAGTCTTGCCATGATAAATAAATCGTTGGGTTGGAAACCCATACTCTCTTCTGCCATCTTGAGGAATTCTGACATGTCCGGAGACAGCTCTTCTATTCTAAGTGGATCCAAACGGGACATGGCAGGTTATCCTTTTTATCTCAGTTAGCTGGAAGGGCCAGAAGATATTGGTAGATTGGAGTTTGCACCCCACTCGACCCATGAACCGTCGTACACCTTCGTATTATTCTTACCCAGTAGGCAGGCAGCAAAGGCGAGCGTGCAGGCCGTAACACCAGAACCGCAGGTTGCAGTGAAGGGTTTGTCGAGGTCTACACCGCAAGCCTCGAATGCATTTTCTATTGCATCTAGAGATTTAAACGTTTGAGTTTCCGAGTTCATTAGATTAGTCCATGGGAGATTGAAGCTTCCAGGAATGTGGCCTTTGCGAAGGCCCTCGTGAGGCTCAGCCTCATTACCGGCAAAACGCCCAGCCGAGCGGGCATCTACTATCTGTTCGTCGCTTTTTTCTAAAGAATTAAGAAGTTCGCTAGAGGTGCGGATAGAATTTGTTGCTTTAACGGCTATGTAGCTCTGCGGTGGAGCTGGCGTGGCATTAGTTTCAATTGTGCGGTGCTCTTTTTTCCATTTTCCAAGGCCGCCATCCAAAACGGATACCCTCCTATGACCAAACACACGGAACATCCACCATGCCCGTGCTGCTGCACAGGCGCCGCCCATCCCATCGTAGGCGATGACATGGTCATCGTTACTAATTCCTAGAAGGCCAACTTTTTCAGCGAATATAACTTCCGTCGGCATCGTGTGAGCCAGAGATGAATCTGGATCAGCTATGTCGTTGATGTCAAAGAATATAGCGCCGGGTATATGTCCCTCATTGTACTTTAGCCTTGCTAACGTACTTCCACCCGGAACAAAGAAACTGGCATCGATAACCTGAACGTTAGAATTGTCAATCTGGCGCGCAAGCGAATTTGTTGTGACGAGATTGTAGTTGCCACTCGTAAACATAATTGGCGTGCTCTCCTATTCGTACCCATTATGATTTAGCCATTCAGGAACGGATAAATCCTTTGACTTGAGAAAATCAGCATTAAAAATTTTGCTTTGATAACGAGTTCCAAAATCACAAAGTATAGTGACAACCGTGGACCGTGGACCGAGCTGCTTCGCGATGCGCATAGCTGCGGCAACGTTAATTCCAGTGGATCCCCCCATGACTAAGCCGTCATGTTCTACTAATTTAAATATCACATCGAGGGCTTCTTCATCGGGAATGCGGAGTGCGTCATCAACTTCTGCCCCCTCAAGGTTTAATGTGATTCTTCCCTGACCAATACCTTCCGTAATGGATGTGCCCTCAGTAGTAAGTTCTCCATGTTTTAGCCAGTCATACAAGACTGATCCGCAAGGATCCGCTATGACTGTTAGAATGTCAGGTTGCCGTTTCTTTAACGCCATACCCACCCCAGCTAACGTCCCGCCCGTTCCCACGGCGCAGGTGAATGCATCAAGCTGTCCGTCCAATTGATTCCATATCTCAGGACCTGTCGCTTGTGCATGTCCATCTCGGTTTGCAAGATTATCAAACTGATTACAGAAGTAGCCTCCAACTTGATCGGCAAGACGCTTAGCAACATGGACGTAATTTCCAAGATTTGCAAAAGGTACAGCTGGCACCTCCAGTAGCTTAGCGCCGCATGCCCTTACCGCATCCTTTTTCTCCTGTGCCTGGGTATCTGGCATCACAATAATGGATCGGTAGCCCAAAGCGTTCCCTACGAGGGCAATTCCAATTCCTGTATTCCCGCCCGTACCTTCTACTAGGATAGCACCGGGTTCGATTAGTCCGCGTTTTTCAGCGTCACGAACCATGTATAGGGCTGTCCTATCCTTAACGGAGCCACCCGGATTCAAGAACTCGGCCTTCCCATAAATGTTGGCATTAGTGATTTCTGATGGCCACTTGAGTTTAATGAGGGGTGTTTCCCCTATTGCGGCTATAAACCCATCTCGAACCTGCATAACGTTAGAAATCCTAAGCTTTTTTTTAAACTTACTGCCTTATTAGGCGTGGGGCTACAGGGGTTTGGCTGTCTCCCATTTTTCTAAGATGCGACTACGGTTGAGTGCAAACCACTGGGCGGCAATGAGGGTGGCTGCGTTGCTTAGCTTCCCATCTTTTAATAACTCCAAAAGCGCGGTCTCCGGAACAATAAGCGTACGAATATTTTCCCCCTCCTCTGGTACGCCGAATATGCCTTGACCACTCTCTACTGAAACGCGGCCGAAGAAGAGGTCGATGGATTCACTCGTTCCGCCTGGGCTAACCAGGTAAGATTGTATCGGGATAAGATCCGAGACTGCTCGACCACACTCCTCAATGCTCTCTCGGCGAATCACATCTTCTGCTGTTTCACCAGTTTCAATTATACCAGCGACTAACTCCAGTTGCCAGGCTGGCCAGTTCGCAGCATAAGCACCTATGCGGAATTGCTCGCACATTACAAACTCGCGCGTTTGGGGATCGTAGGGTAGCATAGCGGCAGCATGGCCTCGTTCAAATACTTCACGTTTGATCGGGCCGAACCATCCACCCTCAAACGCACGGTGTCTAATGACGTAACGGTCAATACCAAAGTATCCTTGAAAGTCCCTACTTTTCTCAATAATTTCAACGTCTTCTCGGTTAAAGCTTGGTTGCAGCATATTGATGCTCCCGCTGATATCAAAAATGGATGTCACAGATCACATAATAGGCGTGTGTATCATTGGCGGAAAGTCTGGCTAGAAGGCCGGAGGACCAGGCAGTAGAGTGATAGCAAAGACTCTAAAGATTCAGGGTTTTAACTAGCGAGCGTTCACTGAGTAAGCACTGGTTTGTCCTGTTAAGTTCCAGAGAGTTGGTATGCATATAGGTTAGATTACTAATAAACTATCTTTCGGCTATAGATTTACGCATCCAATAATTTCTGCTTCCTACATATCATTTCTATCCGTTAATGAGACACCGCTTATAATGCGATCGGAGGGATGCAGGATAACCTGTTCGCCTTCCTCTAGCCCGGCTATAATCTCTGCTTCCAAATTGTTGCGTTGGCCCAACTCCACAATGCGTAAGCGTGCCTTACCATCATCTTGCACAAAAACACTCCAAGAGTCCTTGGTTCGAAACAGGGCGCTGATTGGCACCTTTAAAACATTTCTCCGGTCATGGATAACAACGCGTGTCTCAACTCGGTAGCCATGTCCAAGAGATAGCCACTCTTCCCTGGTCGATGTGAAATCGATAATTACGTTAACTCTTTGTTCTTCGATGCCAAGTGCCGAAATCTTTGTAAACCCAAAGGGTTCAATAAGTCTCACTCTACCTTGGAGTGACGTGTCACCACCCCATTGATCTATTATAACGGCATCCCCCACCCTAATTTTTACAGCATCTGCTGAAAGGAGATCTGCGACAATTTCTAGTTTTGTCGGATCACCTACTTCTAAGAGCGGTGCTCCAGCGGACAAAACAGACTCGCTTTCCTGAAGCAGTCTAAGGACACGTCCATTAATTGGCGCGCGAACTGGCATAAATTCTTGTGCGCTCGCACCGTTTTCGCTGGTGCTAGAGGTTATGAGTGCTGCCCTGGCTGTCTCTAGATCTGCGCGTGATTTGCGCACTGCAGCATCTGCTTCAGCGAATACAGCGAGCGCTGTCTTTACGTAAAGTTCTCTGCGCTCCAATGTACTTTGTGAAATGGTACCTTCCTTGGCTAGAGGTATACCTCTGCGTAACTCTGCGTTAGCAAAATCGAGTTGGGCTGCTGCACGGTCTCGCTCGGCTTCGGTAAGTCCAACAGTCGCTTCGGCACCTTTTACAGCAGCCTCTGCTTCCGAACGCGTGCGGACATCTAATATTACTGGATCTGATGGTTGGAACTGGGCCAGCATAGTTTCGCCCGCAAGAACTGTGTCCCCGGCCTCAATGTCGATCCGAAGCAAGCGGCCGGCAACTGGAGCTGATACCACATAAACATCTTTCATCCGGGTCTCACCTTCATCGTCTATTGTTACGATCAGGTTGCCTCGGACGGCTGTTGCAAAATCGGCAGGTACGGGTTGAGGCATAACTGCAAGAAGTACTAGTAGCAGGGTCACGGAAATTACAGTCAGGATGACGAGAACGCGTCTCGATACCTTGAAGGTCATGGTATCTACTCTCTGGCTTTCATAACAGAAATGAGGTCAAGGTCATAAACATTGCGGCACATGATTAATGCGCAAAAACAGGAGGACAAGATCACGACCAGGATCCCATAACCGTATGTTGCTTGGTCGATTACCATCGGAAATTTGTACATGTCGGATTCAAGCATAGGCGACATTACGAGCGCTAGTCCCTGGCCCATAAGGCATCCTAACGGTAGGGATACCAGTGTAAGAATTCCTACTTCACCGAGCAGAATGTAGGCGGCCTCAGCACGGGAGAAACCTAACACTCGAAGACTCGCCAACGTCCTTGACCTTTCGGCAAATGCTAGGCGTGCGCTTATATATGAAACACCAAACGCGATTATACTAGCAAAAACTACATATGTTCCGATAAGAACATACATAGTACTCTCCATTGTTTTCTCAAAATTCTTCAGCGCAGCCTTGTGTTGCACTACACCAGCCACGACTGGAATGTTCTTAAGTTCTGTATAAAGTTGATCAGAGAATCTGCTATCGACAGAGGCGTACATGCCAGTAACAGTCGACCCTTCTTTCATTAGCTGGTTAAGTGCTGGGAGATGCATGTAGGCAGCAAAGCCCATGTATTCTTCAACAATTCGTGTAACGGGTAATTGCTTAACTGGGCGACGTTCCTGGAGAACTTCAACTGTCACCAAATCACCCAAGTTCACATTTAGATCTTTTGCCAACTTAGCTGATAAAGCCAAGCCGCCAGAAGGTGGGTTAACAGCGTGAAGGTTTTTGTCGAGAAGGCGGTTAAGGTCTGCCTCGACGATAATACCATTGATTACGGTGCGTTCGACGTAATGGCCATAACGCAGCCGGGCTACAACACTCCGGACAGGCTGAGTTGCTAAGATACCTGGCAGTCTTCTTATTTCTTCTTCGACTATAGCTGACCGCGGTTCGTAGAAGTTTATCGTTAGATTCTGTCGCTCTGCCTGGAAAAAATATACATCAACGACTCTTGTAATGGAGTCGAGAAAGAAAGTTGCCCCCACCCATAGTGCTAAGGAAAAGGCAATGCCCGTGATGGTAAGTGCCGAGCGCATAGGCCAGCGCAAGACGTGGCGGAAAATCATTCGAGTAGGTTGCGTGAGTCGGAGTCTATTACCGAGTAGAGTTAATAGGGTGGTGCGATATGCTGTTGGAACGGGAGGTGCCATGGCTACCACTGGAGAGAGGTCTATCGCCCTTCGTATAGCTCCATATCCACCTATAACACCGGCAAGAATGCTGACTATTGATGCGACCGAAAATACTCCGGTATCAAGTCGATAAGGAAAAATTGGGAACTTGTAATAGACGCTGTACATACCAAGTAGCTGTTGGCCTAGCCAAATGCCAAGTGCGATACCAAATACAAGGCCAATGCTTGTCAAGATTAGAACTATTGTCAGGTAATGGCGACCGACTTCCCAATCCGTATAGCCGAATGCCTTGAGAAGGCCTATCTGTTGGCGTTCAGAAGCAACGATGCGCGTCATAACAATGTACACAAGAAAGGCTGCGACGCTAAGAAATATTGCTGGTGCTATGTATCCGGATGATTTGAGTTGTTCTAGTTCGTTAGTCAGAAAAAAATTCGAAATTTGGTCCTTGCGACCAATTGCACCTGTACCGCCGTATGGCTTGAGCAGAGCATCAAGTTGTTGAATTACATCTTCTTCTGCAGCATCGCGAAGCAACGAAACTGTAACATTGTTAAACGCTCCGTCGAGGTCGAAGGCAGAGGCAATTGCCTCATGTCCCATCCATATTGCCCCGAATCTCTTGTCATCGGGCATAAGAGCACCGGGTGCAAGACTGAAAATATATTCTGGCGTACGGGTCATGCCGACGATTCGTAGCTTGCGTTTATGCCCATTTATAATTGCTCTGAAGGAGTCGTTGAGCTCAAATTCATGGGCCTTGGCAAAGCCTTCTGTAACAAGCACCTCATCGGGCCGACTTGGATCAATAAATGAACCTCTCATTAGTTCAATGTCATTGAGGGCTGGTTTGCCATATTCTGGAAAAGAAATGAGGCGCCCAGTAGCAGGCTCTTCCATATTTTCAATATCTAGCACAACATTCGCGACAACTCTCGTTTGTACGCTTGCAATCCCTGGTATCTTATTAATTCTGGCTTCAAGACTTTCAGGTGCTCTCTTGAGGGGGGCGAATACGTCGGCAAATCGGTATCGTTCATAAAACGCGGTCATGCTCTCATCTAGGGCACTAACACAGCCGTAAGTAGCAACCATGAGAGCAATGCCAAGGCCGACCACAAGACCAATAGCTATTCCCTGTCCCCTTATTCTTGAGAGATCTCGGAGTAGCTTTATTGTAAGAGGTCGCATACGAATTACCATGAGACCTCCGACGGATCCATTTTGATCGAATTCTCTTCAACGCTACTTATTTGTCCGTCAGCGAAGCGAATAACGCGGTCGGCGAGTCCAGCAATAGCTGCATTATGCGTGATCAGAGCAGTGGTTGTGCCCAGTTCTTGATTGGCACGCACGAGTGCTTCGAGAACTACAATACCGGTTTTACTATCTAAAGCACCTGTCGGTTCATCGCAGAGGAGTACGCCAGGGCGCTTGGCGATAGCACGGGCTATAGCGACCCTTTGCTGTTCTCCGCCCGACAGCTGGGCTGGGAAGTGGCTAATACGATGTCCAAGTCCGACCATTGACAGGGCATCTTCGGGTGTCATTGGATTTTCAGCGATCTCGGTGACGAGTGCCACATTTTCTCGTGCGCTGAGTGATGGAATAAGATTATAGAATTGGAAAACAAACCCTACGTTTTCTCGGCGATATGAGGTTAATTCTGATGTGCCCAGTGTTGTTAATTCCTGATTTCCAAAATACAATCTTCCGGAGGTTGGCTTATCGAGCCCGCCCAGAATATTCAACAATGTCGACTTGCCACTACCAGATGGTCCCAAGAGCACTGCAAGTTCGCCTTCGTACAGTGTAAGGTCTACACCTCGCAAGGCATACACAGGTAATTCACTGTTATCATAAATTTTGGTTATGGTTTCGGTGCGAAAGGCCTCCCGCCTCTCTTCAGCCGATCGATTGTTTTTCAGTATGCACGGAGGCTCGCTGTTTGCGATTGCACTCACCTTGGGTTTATCTCTCTTAGGATTCTAGGGTGGAACACTGCGTACTATATCATATAACCTTTTTCTATTCGTGATCTTTTCATTCATACTAAGCATATGTCGGCGCGACATTCCATTTTGTGTAGGTTTGCCTTGAATGATTGGTACCAGTAAATCTTCCCAAAGGCATGGTGGGCGCGGTAGCTACAACCTTACAGAGGGGAATGTCCGGAGACAGATTCTTCAACTAACTGGATATATGGTGGTGGGCGTTGTTGCGTCCATGACGTTTAATCTGGTGGACACATTTTTTGTGGCGCAGCTCGGCACCGAGGAGCTGGCAGCCATGTCATTTACTTTTCCAGTAGTGATGATTCTGCATGCCATAGTTGTCGGTATAGGTACCGGTGTAACAGCAGTTATATCTCGTATTATAGGCGGGGGGGATCGAAGCAAGGTTCGGCAGCTGGCAACGGACAGCATTTTACTCGCGATTTTCTTGGCTTTGGTGCTAACAATCGTGGGGCTTGCAACTTTAGATACTGTCTTTATAGCCTTGGGAGCTGCACCCGATGTGCTTCCACTCATTCATGACTACATGGTGATCTGGTATCTAAGCACTGCAGTGCTTGTTGTGCCAATGATTGGTAATGCTGTGATGCGCGCTCATGGCGACACCAGGTTTCCTGCTCTGATCATGTCGATTGGATCAGTCATCAATATAATCCTCGATCCCATTCTCATTTTTGGTCTGCTAGGTGCTCCCCGACTCGAGTTGCAAGGTGCTGCCGTAGCTACATTGATAGCACGTTTGGTCACGTTAGTAGCTGCGCTTTGGGTGCTTAACCATAGGATGGCGTGCCTTGATTATAGTTTTCCTGCACTTGTGAGATTACTTGAGTCCTTTCGTCGACTTTTGCATATCGGATTGCCGGCAACAGGCACCCAAATGATCACCCCGGTTTCGATAGCTATTATTACCGCTATGATAGCTTCTTACGGATCAGAAGCGGTTGCTGCGTATGGTGCAGGGGCACGCATAGAAATCTTCTCACTTATGTTCGTGATGGCGCTGAACATTGCCATTATGCCGTTCATTGGCCAAAACGCGGGGGCGGGTCGATTCGATAGGGTAAGGGAAGCTCTTAGGTTCGGATTCGAAATATGTATGTTTGGTGGTCTAGTAGTTGCAATTCTGCTGGCAGTATTTGCGCCTTGGATAGCAACCAAATTCTCCGACGATCCCACCGTAATAGATTTAACAACTCTGTACCTTTGGGTGGTACCAGTGAGTTTTGGTGCTTATGGGATAATCGGCGTTACTTCATCAACATTTAATTCCCTAGCGTTACCGCTCAAAGCAATGATCTTAGGCATATCTAAATCGCTTTTGTTTACCGTGCCTCTGGCCTATCTGTTCTCTTTGTTCTTTGGTGTAGTCGGCATATTTGCCGGTTTTAGCCTCTCCTCCGTGCTAATAGGCCTGTGGGCCTATTTATGGGTTAGTAAAGTTGTAAAGGATAAAGAACGCATTGCCGGAGACTCTACGCTTCAAGAAAGCGAGAGACAATAAACTCCGCTGAGTTCCCAAGTTCTTAGTCTGACTTACTTTACTCCGAAGCCGTAACTTTGAAAAATTACCGTAGACCTAGGTGAGCCCAAGAACTCATAAAATGTTAGGGTATCAACGTTTTCGTTGCCGGTAATTATTGCGACTGGATAAGTAATTGTCTCGTGAGACTCAGGCGGGATGCTGCCCACAATTTTTATTTTGTTGCTTAGAAGTGCATCAGTTTCATAGACAATGCCTAGTGGTGCTTCGCCTCTTTCTACGTAAGCTAAGACCACGCGAGCGTTTGCCAAGATAGCTACTCTTCCTTTTAGCAAAGACCAAAGGTGTAGAGACTGAAGGGCTTGTTTTGCATAAAGTCCGGCAGGAACATGGCTAGGGTCCCCTATTGTTAAAGGGCCCGCTTCTAAGGCACCAAAGAAACTCTCAGTGTTGCTAAGGTCTATAGGAACTGGAGAAGGCATTGTGGTGCCTACAGGAGCGATCAGAACCAGTCGGTTGTGAAGTATAGTTCTTGTATGTCTTTCACTAATAAAGCCTTTATCATCTAGTGTCTTAGTCCATCGTGGGTCTGCGGAAATGAAGATTGCAGCTGGGCTCCCAGCCAGGATTTGGCGTGCAAGGGTGCCAGAGCTAGCAAAAACAGGAATAACATCTGTATCCGCCAGCCGGCTATATGAAGCGACAATCGTCTCGATGGCGGTCGTAGTACTGGAAGCGGCAAGCACATAAACTGGTTCAGCTGTTAAGCTGCTTTTCGACACAAGAAGCCCTACGGCCAATAGAATTAATATTTGGTAGAGTGTGCGCATCTGTTGATTTAATATCTTATTGTCTTGGATATCTGTTATTAACCGCGATGCAAATCTTCAAAGAGAGCAGCATAGTTTCTCATTTTTCTTGTAAAGACAGCAGTTATTGGTGCAGTGGACAGGCGTTATACAGGTCTGTATGTTGCCATAAAGCCTAATGGCAAAAGTATACCTGGAGACTTTAGATGACAACCGTATGGAGTGATCAACACATTACCAAACTACGGAAATTGTGGGGTGATGGACATACAACTGGAGAGATAGGTAAGAAGCTGGGCGTATCAAAGAATGCGGTTGTAGGAAAAGCGCATCGACTAGGCTTGAAAAGTAGGCCATCACCGATAAAGCGGGTGGCAAAACCACAGCAAGAGGAGAAAGAGCGGATCTTCACTATCACCGACCTTTCTTCTAGTACGTGCAGATGGCCTATTGGTGATCCAAAGGAATCAAATTTTAGGTTTTGTGGTGCAACGGTATTTCATGGAAAATCCTACTGTGCGGAACACTGTGATCTGGCCTATGTTGGTTCGGGAAAGAATCGCAGTGAAGATTCATCGTGATATTTTGCCATTACTAAATATACAGCTAAGAGACGAATCTCGTTTGTAAGAGCATACTGACTTTCAGATTAGCCCCACAACATACTGAGGCCTCGTGTGACACGCCTGCATGGTTGCCATCCTGCGAGTTGCATCAGGTTGTTTGCCTGCTACCCATTTGGTTGCGTTGCAAAACGACTGTTTAGAAAACATCAAACAGGTACTAGCTCATACTTTCAATATTCTCGTTTCGGTGTATAGCATATTTGGACTAATGGTTGCCGCTAAGACTATCCAAACTATCAACATGTGAAAGGCTACTGAAATCTTATTATCGGTTTTTTGCGATGATGGAAGATATTTACAGTACGTAGAAGAGGTTCTAAAACATCAATACAAATTCGGTAGAGCGCAGCAAGTTACCGTGGACTTTGAAGTTAACATAGCACGGCTGTATCTCCGGTATTATTGGTTCGAGATGGGTGTCTGGATGGCTTTTGCCGTAAAATTTTGGGGTGTAAGAGGAAGCATAGCTTGTCCGTCCCCAGAACACATGGTGTATGGCGGTAACACTAGCTGTATTGAAGTTTTTGCTGGTGATCACCGGCTCATCCTGGATGCAGGGACGGGTATAAGAAACCTGGGTTTTGAGTTTGTTCGCGATGGCGTAAAGCGAGGATCAGTGTTGCTGACACACTCTCACTGGGATCACATCAACGGATATCCATTTTTCGCTCCTGCCTACATGGGAAACAGCCAATTCACTATCTACGCTGGACATTTGTCTGGTCATCTAGGGATTGAGAACGTACTAGCTAATCAAATGGCTAATCCGACATTCCCGTTACCGTTGGAGGCTCTGCAAGCGGACATGAAGTTTGTCGACTTTGAGGCCGGGCAAGATTTGCCACTTTATCCCGACGTGCAAATAAGGACGGCTCCTCTAAACCATCCAAATGGCGCGACTGGTTATCGAATTGAGAGCGATGGGAAGAGTTTAGCCTATGTCACAGATACTGAGCATATTGTTGGTAATCCTGACGAAACTATCCTGGGACTTATAGATGGTGTGGACTTGGTAGTTTACGATAGCACTTATACCGATGAGGAATTCCCCGAGAAGATCGGATGGGGGCATTCAACTTGGGAAGAAGGCGTGCGTCTGTGCAAGGCTGCTAATGTAAAGCAAATGGCTATTTTCCACCATGATCCCGAACACAATGATGATTTTATGCGCGAGCTCGAATTTGTTGCTCGAGAGACCTGGTCAGGCACTATAGTTGCGCGTGAGCAAATGATATTGACACCGGGCAGGTAAGGCACAAATCCCTTGGGCTATTTAGATGGCTAGATGTGCGGCTCTTGGCGGCCTATGTGATGTTGTAGATATTAACTATCTTTCACGAAATGATTCGTGTTTAAGCTTAAGTACTGGACGAATTAGATACTCCATCACAGATTTTGTGCCCGTGTGAATATCAATGGTGGATCCCATCCCAGGTGCGATCATTAATCCATCCTCTTCCTCGCCAAGCCATGGTGTTTTTGTACGCACAATCACTTTGAAGTATGGTGGAGCGTTATCAGGGACAGTTGAGTCCGGTGCAACGTTAATAACTTCGCCGTCTATACCGCCGTACCTCGCAAAATCATAAGTGTCAATCTTAACGGTTGCTAACTGTCCAGCACGAACGAACCCTCTATCCATTGGATCGAGCCTAGCCTCAATAACCAATTGTTCTTCCGACGGGACTATATCCATAATGGATTCCCCAGAGCGAACCACACCGCCAATTGTTGTGTAGCGCATGTTTTTTACAATACCGTTTGTGGGACTGCGGATGGTTGTTCGTGTTTGCTGTTCAGTGGCTGTAACCAACAATTCCAAATTTCTGGCAATGTTGAGCTCAACTGTGCCTAGTTTTTCACGAGCTTCCCGGCTAAATCTCAGGTCTAGCTCTTGGACTCTCTCTTGGGCCTCAGCAAGTGCTGCGGCCGCTCTTGGGAGGGCCTCATTTAGACTCGCTACCTCACCTTGCAACGCTTCGACTTCGCTTTTTATTCGTAAGTGCTCCATTGGGGATTGTAGTTGATCCCTCATTAGATCGGCTGACATACCAAGGCGCTCACGGGCTAAGGAAAGGCTTACAGTGGTTGCTGTTAAGCGGGCTTGTACCTCACGGCCGTCTTGTGTCCTCTGCAAAACCTGGCCTTTCAAGACGGCTCGGGTGCTAATGAGCTCTTTTCGCCTCGCTTCATATGCGGCGAGCTCTGCGGAGGTTAGCTTTGGCCTTAGTTGAGATAGATCCTCGGGGAGCAGTAGATCGGTTCCGTCTGCCTCTGCTTCCAAGCGAGCTTTCGAGAGCCTTAAACCGTCTAAACTGACTTGGAGTTCCTCGATATTGGTGACTGTTCCTGCTAAATCTAGTTGAACAAGCGGTGCACCTTTGCGCACTGAGTCGCCTTCATTCACATATATTTCATCTATGATTCCACCTTCTAAGTGCTGAATAGTTTTGATTCTTCCCTGGGGTACCACTTCGCCCTGTGCAATAGCCACTTCGTCTAGTTTTGCAAACATGGCCCATAGCAGGAAGAATGCCAGCAGTGCCATGATTGACCAGGCAACGGGACGCCAGCTTGAAACGGTATGGCTATTGAGGAGGTGGTCCAATTGACTCATGATGGCGGTTCCCCTTTGTTCTTCCCCTTTGTCTTGGAATGAGATGGAATTCTCGTGGTGGACTTCGACTTTACGGATATATCCTGCAGATTTGTAGGGGGCCCTGAAAGCTTAGTTAACTTAATCGGCACATCACTAGTTTGTTTCCGGTCCTCCGAGTTCTGTCCGACCTTAACTTCTTTATTTTTGGCCTGCGCTGCGAGTAGAGCCATGACCTTTTTCGTTGGACCAGAAGCGCGGATTTTTCCTGCTTCCATAATTATCAGATTTGCACAGGCTTGCAGAAGGATCGGACTATGGGTGACTAGTATAACAGGACGATTTATTGCGAGTTCAGTTAGGCTGTCTCTCAATGATTCTTCCGCTTGTTGATCAAGGCTACCTGAAGGCTCATCCATTACCAAAACGGACGGGTCGTTGACAACTGCACGGGCAATTGCAATGCGTTGGCGGGCGCCACCAGACATTAAAGAGCCAGCTTCACCCACGAGTGTTCCATATCCATCCGGTAGCTTGGCGATTAAGGAGTGGGCCTGTGATGTTCTTGCTGCGTGTACGATCTCCTCATCGTTAGCGTGAGGCATACCTTGGGCAATATTGTCCCGGATAGTACCATCGAATAAAACACACTCTTGCGGGACGTACCCCATCCATCGAGCTAGGTCTTGGCGAGAGGACTGAGCAAGGTCGGCACCATCAAGAAGGACACGTCCGGATGTGGGGCTGTAGAGACCAAGTATGATCTTAAGCAGTGTTGTTTTTCCGGAACCATTTGGCCCCATAACTGCGGTCATTCCTGTTGGTAAGATACTTAACTTTACTCCTTTTATCACTGCCGGATTAGCTTCTGAGTACCGAAAGGTGACATCTTCTAAAGTGATTTCTCCATTTGGCCGATCTAGCGATACGTGGCTGGTTTGGAGTTCCTCTTTCTCACCGAACATACTTCCTAGCCGGTCAACGGATTGAAGAAAAGTAGCGTAGGACCTCCAGGCGCCGACAAGTTGATTTAATGGTCCAAGTAATCTACCGCTTAACATATTTGCCGCTATTAATCCTCCTATGGTGAGTTCCTGATTCATAATCGCAACTGCACCCACCGTTGTCATAACAACGGTGGTAAACATTGTTAGACCATGGCCGGCATTCACAAATTGATCTGTTTGCGTCCCTCGTTCTATTGATTTGGCAATAGTTTCGGCCTGGCGCTTCTCCCATAATGGCCGCATATGGTCGGCCATGTGCAAGGCTTTGATAGTAGTTCGACCTATTATGAGCTCAGCTATGAAACCGTCCCGGCTTATAGCTTTACTTTTTTCGTCTTCTGCAGCGTCAGCTACAACATTTCCAGAGCGCCAAGCGAGAGCGAGGAAGACTAGGAAGACTAGGACTAATACCCAGGCAATAGGCATGGCGATTATAAAAACTACCCCTAAGAACATAATGGCGAACGGTAGGTCAGCTGCGAGAATCGCCGTGGCACCTGAAAGGGTATTACGCACGTTCTCCACATCTCTAAAAAGAAGTTGCCAATGAGAAGCAGGTTTGCTCTCAAGGGTACGGAGGGGAACCGCCATCACTTTTTCGAACAGGCGTCGTCCAACAGATATGTCTATCCTCAATGCTACATTCTGCAAGATTTTTGCCCGGGTTTGGCGGAGGATGTAGTCGAACGCAACTACGACAACCATGCCAATTACAAGTCCCTGCAGAGTGCTCAGGCCGGAATGGAATACGACCCGGTCGTAAACTTGCAACACAAACACTGGCACTGCTACGGCGAGAAGATTAGCAAAGAAGGAAACCGTAAGAACTTCCTTGAAAATTGGACGTAATGGTTCCACAAATGGCATCAGCCAGTCGCGGTTCCGAGTTTTTGTCTGTGAAGCCATATTGAAGTTCATAGCCCAAACCTAACCTTTTTTAGCTGTAGAAGGTAGGTTGTTAAATAGACGGAGGACATATAACACACCCGTATTTCTTCTGTCCCCATGGGTCCGCTTTGAGTATGCTTAGAATGAAGTGCGGCGATATAGAGTAGTTCTTCTTATGCTATGAAAGTAGCGGAAAACGGGGGAGCCGGTGCATAAAAACACCGTCCAGACACAAGACTTGACCTCACAGGATGCAGATGTACAGGGAGCTACATTCGTTGGGTGGGCAAAACTAAAGCTGCAGCAATTTATTGCTTGGCTTGATCCGGCGCGGTTTCGGAGTGCCCGCTGGTGGGGGCATTGGTTCAACCGTTCTATCATTCAATCTGGTCGCTTAGTTACACTTCTGTGTCTCGTCGGGCTCTTATGGTTGCGGATAGAAGATCCTGAACTATTGCAGTTTGCTCGTGCCAAGACCTTTGATTTCTATCAGAAAATGAAGCCGCGCGAATTTATTTCTGACAGTCCTGTTGTAATAGTTGACTATGATGAAAAGAGTTTGGAAGAAATCGGGCAATGGCCTTGGCCAAGAACTGTATTGGCAGATTTAATGGATCGCATGACTTCATTAGGTGCAGGCGTCATTTCGTTTGACGCGGTTTTTCCCGAGCCGGACAGGGCCTCAATCAGTGAAATGACGGAATCCATACCCGGCCTGACGGCTGAAATTCGAGAAGCCCTCAAGAATATACCAAGTAATGATTCGCAATTCGCAGACGCAATTAAGCGTAGTGGTCGCGTTGTTACCGGTCACACGCCAATAACTCAGCAAAGAAAGGAGCAAGGTTTAGAAATAGCTCCCGCTTTTGCCCTTCGGGGTAGCGACCCGAAAGAACACACAGAACGACATGTAGCGCTTTTGCGCAATTTGCCCATTCTAGATGAAGCTGCCGCCGGAAGGGGCGTTTTTAGTGCCGCCGCAGATCGCCGTGACGGAATAGTGCGACGTGTTGCGATGATTATTTCTGCACAGGAAAAACTATTTCCTTCTCTAACGCTGGAGACCCTTCGTGTGGGCTTCGGTGCTTCGACAATATTTGTTCAGACAGCTGACTATGGAATTGAGCGCCTGGCTCTCCAGGTGCGCAAACCAAGAAGAAATATTATAATTCCTACAGATAACCAGGCCCGGATTTGGGTCTATTATACCCCGCATGAAAAATATAAAGCAAACTATATATCCGCCTCTGATATTCTTACTGGGCGGATTGATCCGGCCCGAATTTCTGGAAAGATAGCTCTTATTGGAAGTTCTGCCCAAGGTCTATTTGATGTGCGTGCTTCTCCGCTTGATCCAGTGATACCGGGCGTGGAAATTCATGCCAACATTCTCGAAAATATAATTTTTGAGACTCAACTAAAGCGTCCCCTAATTGGCCAAACGATTGAGGTTATGGCGGCGATCGGGGTGGGTCTTTTTATGATTATTGTTACCCCGCTGTTCGGTGCGCGTCTGGCAATGTTAGTGTTCCTGACAATAGCAGGCGGTCTAGGGTGGTGGTCATGGACGTCCTTCGCTGACAGGTTGGAGCTATATGATCCAATTTTTCCCGTCACGGTTGCCCTGCTGTTTTACATCTTTCTCTCTTATGCTGGTTATGTGCGAGAAGAGGTGCAGAGAAAACAGGTGCGTTCAGCCTTTCGTCAATATCTTTCACCAGACCTAGTAAACCAGCTGGCGGACCATCCGGAGCAACTTACACTCGGTGGTGAAATGCGCGAAATGACATTTATGTTTTCAGATGTGCGCGGGTTCACGTCTATTTCCGAACTGTTTGATGCGGAAGGGCTGACGCGATTGATTAATCGGTTCCTGACTCCCATGAGTAATCTAATAATGGCTAGAGGTGGCACGATCGATAAATACATGGGCGATTGCATAATGGCTTTTTGGAATGCGCCTCTCTCACATGTTGATCATGCACGCGATGCATGTAATTCAGCGTTGGAAATGATACCAACTTTGCAGAACTTGAATGACGAACTTGAAAAAGAGGCAAGAGAAGAAAACAGGGAACATCGCCCACTAAATATCGGTATAGGCCTCAACTCTGGGGAGGCTTGTGTCGGAAATATGGGTTCGGACCAGCGCTTCGATTACTCTGTGCTCGGCGACAACGTAAACTTGGCATCCCGCCTTGAAGGACAATCAAAGACATACGGCGTAACTATCGTGATGGGCGAGCAGACGCAGCAACAGGCCGCTGACTTTGCTACCCTGGAATTGGATTTAATTCAGGTGAAGGGCAAGACTGAATCGGTGCGTATATTTACTTTGTTGGGTGGGCCCGACATAGCGTTAGAGAACGACTTCCTAGAACTAAAGCTGACCCATAAGACCATGCTGACTTCTTACCGCGCCCAGAAGTGGGCAGAGGCGGACAAACTAATAAGTGTGGCTCGTCAGCAAAGCGGCAGTGGAAGAGGGCTCCTGCATGAGTTAGGCAATTTCTACGATCTATATCAGGAGCGTATCACACATTACCAAGACAACCCGCCTCCTAAGGATTGGGATGGTACGTTTGTGGCAACTTCCAAGTAAGGGGTTACAAATAGTGACAGCCAGATTTCACGGCTCTGAGGAGGCCGCGTCTATTGTAAGTCGCCCCATGGCTAGAAGTAATTGGTACGCAAAAAGACGAGCATCAAACAGGGCTGATGTGTAATTGATCTGGGCGTTGAACACCTCATTTTCCGAATCAAGCACGTTGATAGCTGTTTCTCTGCCGGATTCCCTGAGACGTTTGCGGCTTTCAAATACTTCGGAGGCGATATTAACTGCGTTTTCTAACAAACCAACTCGTTCCTCGGCAGTTAACAGTGCCTGCCAAGCTAGGCGTGTCTGTTCCTCGACCTTGCGACCAGTCTGCAAATAATCACTGCGTCGAGCCTGCAAATCGAACGCAGCCTGACCGGTTCTATATCGCGTGTTGAGGCCATTGAACAGATTCCAATTTGCTCGCAATTTAAGTGCCCAATCTCTCCGTATTCCAGGAACTCCGTTAAAGTCGTCCTCATAACCGCCTTCGAATACTAGGTCGACATTAGGATAATATTCTGCCTCAATAGACTCACGGTTTTGCATGGCAAGGTCAATTTGCTTGTTGGTTGTCCGCAAGGTAGGGTTCTCACTGAGGGCGATTGCCACGGCATAATCCAGCGTCTCTGGTAACAGCCTTCGGGGTGGTGCAGGTATGAGCATCGTTTCCAGAGACGGCATTCTTGCAAATACTTGAAAATAACGTGTCTCGGCATCGCGTAATGCACCAGAAACGAAGACAAGACGTTCCAAAGCGAGTTGCAGGCGGGACTTCGCTTGAAGCACGTCGACAGCAATTCCTGAACCTCGGCGCACACGTTCGTCCTCTAGATTGAGTTGTAGCCGAATATTCCCTTCGTTCTGGTTTGAAAGGTTGACCAACTGAGATTGGCGCAACACGTCTAGATACGCAGCTATACCCTCAAATGTGACCGCTTGCGTAACGTTTGTGAGGGTATAATCTGCAACTTCACGACTAAGCTTTGCTACACCACGGTTAACAAATTTCCGGCCACCATCATAAACATTCTGTGATAAAGTGACCCCCCAGGTCTCGGCACCTGCATCTGATGGGCCTGCCGGTGTGGACCGCACCGCTGGTGTGCTGATATATTCCTGACCGGCTTCACCAGTAAGGTTCAGGGAAGGTAAGAAGGCCGAAAATGACGCTGACACTCCTTGCTCCGCTGAGGAAACCTGGTGTCTATTCGATTGAATCTGGGGATGGTTAGCTAAGAGCTCAGTGAGCTCTTCCTCTAAAGAGGCAGCTTGTAGAAGCGAGCACAAGCTTGCCGCCCAAACCCCAAAGGTCCAAAACAAAACTCTAATTGTTTGGGCCACTGTAGTTCCCCCATCAATTGATTGTCTTTTATATCTAAAGGGGTTGATATGGTCAAAATAATTGGAGGCGAGAGCACTTTTAATACCCCCACGATGCAACCAGTATACACTGAGCAGGAATTATTGTCTTGGCATATGATTGGTTGCGAGCGCCTCCTAATTGTGATGCTCCCGCTTTTGATGGATATCCTCGCGTAGTCCGCAGAAATAAACACCTATTTGGGGGTGCTGAAATGGACTCGGGCATGCCTCCGGTTCTATGTAGCGCCCTGCAGCTCACATTTTCAAGGCCGAATCGTGGATAAGTATGTGACACCGGGGTTGATTCTTCGGAGGCTTGTTATTAGCAACTTTCTTGCAGCATTCCTTAGAGAGACAAAAGTTGGATCGACATCATAGGCCATACCGCGATAATTAAATTTATTGTGAAGCAGCTGTTGGCCAACGTGAAACATAGTTTCAGATTGATGCCTACTAAATCCAAAATGTGGCTCCGGCGGTAGGATTCGAACCTACAACCCTTCGGTTAACAGCCGAATGCTCTGCCGTTGAGCTACGCCGGATCAACCTGGAGGCCGAGGCCGGAATCGAACCGACGTTCACGGATTTGCAATCCGCTGCATAACCACTCTGCCACTCGGCCCGAGACGTTTGTATTACGATAATCCTCAGCTTAATCTGTGTTTGAAAGTAGTAAAATGAGCGCGTTTTATAGATGGAGCTCTGTCCACGGTCAAGCAAGGTGAGCGCGTTTCTGTACAGCCGTATTACCTAATGGGGAATGCTAAATTTATCAAACTAGTGTACAAAACTGCTGGATTAGAGTTGGTAATAATCAAACGGCTATTAGTTGGCTCAATTACTATTTTATTAGGATTTTGAATGAATTTTGATACGGTTCGCCAAAATATGATTTCTAGCCAGATCTGCGTAAGTGACGTGTCGGATCCATTGGTGGTGCGGGCTATGGCCCGTATACCAAGAGAAAAATTTGTCCCTAAGCAACTGGAAAGTCTCGCATACGTGGACGAGGATCTGTCAGTTGGAAATGGACGGCACATCATGGAACCGATGGTTTTGGCGCGCCTGCTGCAATTAGCTGATGTGAAGTCCAAAGATAATGCGCTGGTTGTATGTGCAGGAACCGGATACACGGCTGCGGTTTTGTCGCACATGACAAGTTCTGTAGTTGCACTCGAATCATATTCTGACATGAACGAAAAAGCGGCCAAAACTCTTTTAGAGTTGGATTTACATAATGTGACCACGATGGAAGGTGACGTAACCAAAGACTATCCTGGTCAAGATTCATATGATGTAATATTTGTGGACGGCGCGGTCCAAGAGGCGCCATCGGAAGCTATTGGAAAGTTATCTGATGGCGGTCGTTTGGTGACAGTTGTAAAAAAGTCTATTGTTGGCCGGGCCACACTATTCACAAGATTCGGCGATGTAATCAGCCATAGAGAAGATTTTGACGCTAATGTGCCGGTTCTTCCCGAATTCCTGAGGGTTCAGGAATTTAGTTTCTAAGACCAGCCTCAATCCTTTCTTAACCCGATTTTCCCTATACTCATTGTATGATTCTCATTGTTGTAAGTCGATTGACGAGTAATGTTGACGTTGTTTGTCAAGCCATAAAAATCGAAACTCACGGCTGTATCAGTTAGCTAACATATATTGCATGGTGGTAATGAGTTTATTCGTGTAGGTAAGGCGCTGCTGAATATGTTGAATGTGAAGAAATTTGTGGCGAGTGTGTAAACAATGAAAAAGTTGCAAGTCCTTGGTATTCTGATTAGTGCGTGCACTCTTTCTGTGTCTGGGCCAGGAGGCGCACAGACTCTGCAGGAAGCGCTTGCTCTTGCGTATCAAAAAAATCCAACCCTTCTGGCGGCGCGAGCTCAATTGCGTGCTACCGATGAATCCGTGCCGATAGCTCTATCAGGTTGGCGACCATCAGTTTCGGTTAGTGGTAACTTGACACGCAGCCGAAACGAGACACGGATTACTGGTGATCAGGGTTCCGGAGCGAGTTTTACTGGTGGCACGACTTTACGTACTTCGCAATCAACCACATTGCAGGCACAACAACCCCTTTTTCGGGGTTTTCGTACGTTAGCTAATACTGAGCAGGCAAAGGCTAGTGTGGCCGCGCAGCGGGCACGGCTGACTTCGACAGAGCAGCAAATTATGCTTGCTGCAGCGTCAGCATATTTCGACGTTCTTCGCGATCAAGCGGTTGTAGACCTAAACGAAAAGAATATACGGGTTCTTAAACGGCAACTTGAAGCGACACAGGATCGGTTCCGCGTAGGGGAGATAACTAGAACTGATGTTGCTCAGGCGGAAGCAAGACTGTCAGGTGCCATAGCAGCTCGAATAAGGGCTGAAGGTAATTTGCAGCGTTCTGTCGCTGCATACGTAAGCACAATTGGGCAGATGCCCCAGTCCCTTACGCAACCCAAACCTCCGGAAATGCTGCCGGGTTCGCTCGAGAATGCTATTAGTCTAGCAATCACAGATAATCCAAATTTTATTGCTGCTAATTTTACGGCAGATGCTGCTCAGCAAACTGTTCGGGCTGTTCGAGGTGAATTGCTCCCGACGGTGGACCTACAGGGGTCGTATTCTAGGGCATGGGACACTGTTGCTAACCAATCTAATGTCGAGGGAGCATCAGCGCGTGCAGTCGTTACAGTTCCTCTTTATCAAAAAGGCGCGGTCTATGCGCGATTGCGCCAGGCAAAGCATACGGCAGGTCAACGTCAATTAGAGGCGGAACAGGCTAGATTGGATGCACGTGAATCAGTAACATCAGCCTGGGAGAATTACCAGGCGGCGACCGCAAGTATTGATTCTATTGCCGCACAAATTAATGCCTCAGAGATTGCCCTAGAAGGCGTTCAGCGTGAAGCTGAAGTAGGTTCGAGGACTGTCCTAGATGTTTTGGACGCGGAGCAAGAACTATTGGATGCACGGGTCAACTTGGTGACATCACAAAGGGAACAGCTGGTGGCTGCATACCAGCTCCTTTCGGCGATGGGCAAGCTAACTGCCGTTGAGCTCGGATTAAACGTGAATACCTACGATCCCACCGCTCATTATAAGAATGTAGAAGGTCAGTTTTTTGGTTCTTCAAGAGCCGCTGAAGATGATGCGGATCGGAGATAATGTACAAGGGGAATGAATGAAGTAACCTTATGGGCACTCTCGTAGTCTGGAATTCTTCCGTTTTATAAGCTAAGGTTTTGTGAAGTTTAGGTTCGGGATAGGTTGGTAGAATGAGCGAAGAAACTCAGCAAGAACCGTCGATGGAGGATATACTCTCATCTATTCGAAAGATTCTTGCAGAAGACGAAGCCAGTGAGGATCAGGGAGAAAGTCGTACTGGGGAGCCTAGTTCAGAAAAAGAATTAGAACCCGGACTTGCCGATGAAGAACAACCATTTCATTTAACCCAAGACATGTTAGTGGATGAGGAAGTAGTTGTTTCTGCAAATTCCGACTTGTCAGATTCAACACCAGAAATGCCGGACCCCATGTACAAACATGACCAAGGTCTTGTTTCAAGCGCAGTTGAAGAAGCGTCTAGTGCATCGATAGCTAAGTTAGCAAACGTAATTGTGCATGAACGGGCTGTCCAAGTAGGTAATCCTGGAGTCACATTGGAGCAGCTGGTGCGCGAGATCTGTACGCCTGTCCTCAAGCAATGGTTAGATCAAAATTTGCCTTACATGGTGGAGAGAGTCGTTCGGCAGGAAATTGAACGCATTGTCAGCCGTTCAGAGCGCATGTAGTTCAATATTTGGCAAGTATTGTTTGAATGGCTACTTACTCTCGGAACTCGCTTTGTCTAGGGTTAGAGAGCAATAATCTTGAGTAATCGCTTATAGAATTATCATTAGTCGAACATGACTTTAGAACTGTTGTTCTTCGTCGTCTCTAAAAAGTATTTCATCAATAAAATGCCTGCAATTTGCCACCCGAACTAACAGCATGTTTCACATAGTAAAATATATGGAAACCAGCATAGCTTATCCATATCGATAGCAAACTGGAGGAATCGTGAGCGAAATATTGAATGGAGCAAGGCAGGCCCATAAAGAAGGGAGGTTAATAGCCGCTCGTAAAACTTATGAAATGCTGCTTGAAGAGGACCCAAACGACCTGATCGTGCACCGTTGCCTAGGCATATTGTTGTGTCAAATCGGTGAATATACATCATCTGATGCACACCTTGAGCGGGCGGCTGAAGGTGGCCTTAGTGATGCAGAGATCTCGAATGCGAGCGGTATCGTCTGTTTAGCCACCAATCGTCCGCAGTTAGCCTTGAAGCATTTTAAATCTGCACTTGAGGTCGAACCGGAGTACGCCGATGTAGCATGCAATCTTGCTCTAGCTTGTTTACAATGTGATCGACCAAAAGAAGCTATACTTCATATACGTTCAGCATTTGATAGGGACGAGGGAACACGCAGTCCTAATAATTTTTTTCATTTGGCAACTGCGCACGAAAAGCTAGATCGGCCACGTGAAGCTTATGAGGTCTGTGTAGAAGGGTTACGAGAGCATTCCGAAAATTTAACTTTGCAAGTAAAGGCAGCGTTCCTAGCAGAGACCCTGAATGATCAAGATTCATTTGTTCACCATTTAAACTTGGCGTTGGAAATAGACTCCGACGATCTAGATGTGAGATTCTTGAAGGCCATTTTATGCTCCAGGAATAAGAATCATACTGCTGCTGTCGAAATCCTTGAGAAGATAGACTTCGAAGGAGATGAATCATCACACTCTGTTAGGTTTCATTTTGAACTAGGCAGTACCTATGACGCACTGGGAAGTTTTTCGCGGGCGATAGAACAGTTCCAAATCGGTAACTCACTTATCAAAAACATGTCTCCAGGTTATGAATCTAAAAGAGATGAGTTCCTAAGGCATGTGTCGAAGGAAGAAGATCTTTTGCCTGCGCAAGCTCAAGCTGCCTATCCTGTGGCACAGAATTCAAGCAACAAGAGTAAACTGGCGTTTCTTGTTGGTTTTCCGCGCTCTGGAACCACTCTTCTAGATCAGATGCTGGATAGTCACGCTAGCATTACTGTGCTGGATGAAAGACCTGCATTCTATCGCACAATGAAACAGCTAATGCCCGGTCAAAGCGCACTAGACACGCTGTCCGTGTTTGTTCCACCGGAGCGGGTGGTGGAGTTGCAACGCAAGTATTTTAGGGAGTTCAGTAAATTTAGCAAATTCACGTCTGGGCAATATCTTGTTGATAAAAATCCCTTTCTTATGACAATGGTGCGCTCGATCTACGCAGTTTTTCCTGAAGCAAAGTTGATATTGGCAGTACGGCACCCCTGTGACGTAGTTTTGAGTAATTATATGCAGAGATATGAGGTGAATGCTGGCATGTCTAATTTTCTGGACTTGAAGGATGCGGCCACTTGCTACGACAGAGTCATGAATTTGTGGAGGGAGCTCGAAATATTTTTTCCACTACCTATTCATCGCATTCGCTATGAGGATGTGGTCAAAAACTATGAGCAAGAGATGCAGAGGCTAGTATCTTTCTTAGAACTAACTTGGGATCCAGCCGTTCTCGACTACAAAAATCATGCGTTGACTAAGAGGGTCATTCGTACACCTAGTTACAGCCAAGTAGTGCAGGATATTTACCCGAGCTCTGTCGGACGTTGGAAGAACTATCGTCTGTGGTTGGAACCCCACTTGCCGTTGTTAGAACGTCACGTTGACTGGCTAGGGTACTCTTTTGACTGAAATGATGTGATGACAAAGTGTAGATGAGTTGCGCAATGAGGGTGGCGGCGCTAAACCCTAGTGTCACTAGGGCTAGATAGCTGAGACAATGCAGGCAATTGATAACAAATGCTAGAAAAGACGTATCAGTCAAAGGACGTTGAACAACGTCTTTACGAAAAATGGGAAGTGGAGGGAGAGTTTTCCGCAGACACGAAGTCCAGCAATGAGCCCTACAGTATTATGATGCCGCCTCCGAATGTGACCGGCAGTCTTCATATTGGGCATGCTCTGACCTTTACTCTCCAAGATATCTTGATTCGTTACCACAGGATGAGGGATCGAGACTCGCTCTGGCAGCCCGGCACAGATCACGCGGGTATTGCCACTCAGATGGTAGTTGAGAGGAATCTTGAAGAGGAGGGGTTGAATCGGCGAGAGCTTGGCCGCGAGGCTTTCATTAAGAAAGTCTGGGAATGGAAAAGGGAATCAGGAGGAACAATTACTCGACAGTTGCGGCGTCTTGGAGCGTCACCAGATTGGGCTAGAGAACGTTTTACTATGGACGAAGGTTTGTCTCGAGCCGTGCGCAAAGTGTTTGTGGAGTTATACAAAAAAGGCTTGATATACCGGGATAAGCGGCTGGTTAATTGGGATCCTAAACTTCATACAGCCATATCCGATTTAGAGGTACAGCAGCGCGAAGTAACCGGAGAAATGTGGTATTTTAGATACCCCGTCGAAGGTCAGGCGGGAACATTCATTACCGTTGGGACAACTCGTCCCGAAACTCTCCTTGGCGATACGGCCGTTGCGGTAAATCCTGAAGATGAAAGATACAAATCCTTGGTTGGGAAAAATTGTATTTTGCCAATCGTCGGGCGACATCTTCCTATTATTGCGGATGAATATGCAGATCCTGAGAAAGGTTCTGGTGCGGTGAAGATTACACCGGGACATGACTTTAGTGACTTTGAAGTTGGACTTCGTCACCAGTTGGACATCGTAAACGTTCTAGATGCAGACGCTGCTCTAAATGAAAATGCTCCAGATAAGTACCGTGGTATGGATCGCTTTGCAGCGCGTAAAGTGATTATTGAGGACCTGGAGCGATTAGATCTTCTCGAGAGAATTGAGGAAAATCCAATGGTTATTCCCTATGGGGATCGCTCGGGATCGATCATTGAGCCATGGCTAACCGATCAGTGGTTTGCGGACGCTAAGAAGTTAGCGGTTCCTGCGATAAAAGCCGTGGAAGATGGCACAACGCGTTTTGTTCCTAAGCAATGGGAAAACACATACTTCCAGTGGATGCGGAACATTCAACCGTGGTGTGTTTCTAGGCAGCTATGGTGGGGGCATCAAATACCTGCCTGGTACGGTCCCGATGGAGAGGTTTATGTTGAAGAAACGGAAGAGGATGCTCATGCAGCTGCTGAGAAAAAATATGGTGCAAAAGTTAAGCTAAGGCGTGACCCCGATGTTCTCGACACTTGGTTTTCCTCAGCCCTTTGGCCGTTCTCAACGCTTGGTTGGCCAGAGCAGACTGACGAGCTGAAACGTTATTACCCTACAAATGTGCTCGTTACCGGCTTTGATATCATCTTTTTTTGGGTTGCCCGTATGATGATGATGGGCTTCCAGTTTATGGGGGAAGCGCCATTCCGTGAAATATATATCCACGCCCTAGTTCGTGATGAAAAGGGGCAGAAAATGTCGAAGTCCAAGGGCAACGTTATGGATCCACTTGATCTTTGCGATCGCTTTGGGACCGATGCGGTGCGCTTTACACTAGCTGCAATGGCGGCTCAAGGCCGAGATATCCAGATGACTGAGGATAGGATTTCCGGCTATCGTAATTTTGTAACTAAGATATGGAACGCTGCACGATTCTGCGAAATGAATGAGTGCCGTTCTAACCCCAGCTTCCAACCTGAAAAGGTAAACTCAGTGCTTAACCGCTGGATCGTATCAAAGACGGCGGAGGCTGCTGCTCAAGTGTCCAATGCCTTGCAGTCCTATAGGTTTAATGATGTGGCCGAGGCCATTTACCATTTTTCTTGGCATACGTTTTGCGATTGGTATCTTGAATTTGCTAAGCCGGTATTTCAGGGTGAGGATCGCGCACAAGCAGCCGAGACACGGCTTACTTCAGCTTGGGTGTTGGATCAGATTCTTCAATTGGCTCATCCCCTTATGCCTTTTGTCACGGAAGAGTTGTGGCAGAAGTTAGCCGATGATCGTGCCTATTCACTCATTCGTGCATCTTGGCCGGAATATAACGAGCTAAAGGCGCCGGACGCGGAAGAAGAAGTTGATTGGGTCATAAGCATCATCTCGGCGATTCGGTCAGTGAGATCACAGATGAACGTATCGCCTAAGGTTAGTTTGGACGTTTTGTTAAAAGATGCAAATGCCCGGAGCTTAGCTAACTTGGAAACCCATCGTTTATTAATTGAAACTAACGCTAGACTTAAATCTATCAAGCTTGCTGAAGGCGAAGTTGATGTATCTGGTGCGGTGCAGGTAGTGGTTGGACAGATCACTCTTGTTATGCCTCTACGTGGGATAGTTGACTTAGAAAAGGAGATGGAAAGGCTGGGTAAGGAGGTGGCAAGACTGGACGATGAAATAGCTAATATCGACAAGAAGCTGCTAAATGAAAAGTTTCTTTCTAATGCACCTGCCGTTGTGGTCGATCAACAGAGAGCTCGCAAAGCTGCTGCCGAGCTGGCACGCACTAAAGTTTCTGAGGCCCTCGGACGAATTAGTGCCCCGTAAGAGCCTCCGCCGGTATATTTCAGTTATGATCCTCGCTCCTGGAAAGTTTGCAAATTTCATAAAGCTTTCATTGCTGCTTTTTTCTATTGCACTGTCGTTTGTTTATGGCGGACCTTTAGGTGCGCAAGTAGCATTACGAGTAGGCGTTTCAGGCTTGCCGCCTAGTTTAGGTAATCCGTATACGGCTAACGGTATCCCTAGTGCTTATTATTGGCATGCAATTTTTGATACTTTGACAGTTATAGAGAGTGATGGACGGCTTGTTGGTGCTTTGGCAACTGACTGGGAGCGGATTGGACCGACAACCTGGCGCTTCGGTCTCCGTAAGGGTGTGACATTCTCAAATGGTAAGAGGTTCGACAGCACAGCTGTGGCAGCAACGCTGCGTTGGTTGACCAGCAATGAGGGTGTTAGCACTCTAGTGGGCAACGAGATCAGACACATAGCACTTATTGAAGCCCTAGAGCCTTATTCAGTTGTTATTCACACAAGAATTCCTGACCCTATCCTACCAAAACGTATGGCAGCAGTTTTTATCTTTGAACCCAGCGCCTGGGAACGATTGGGGCCAGAAGGTTTTGCATTAAAGCCAGTCGGTAGTGGTTCTTTTGAACTCGAGGCGTGGCGCGATGGACTAGGCAGATCTGTCCTGTTAGCTACCCCTAACTCTTGGCGTCCGGCAGCGATTGATAGGCTTGAATTTGCCATCATTCCAGACCTCATGAGCCGCCTTCAGGCCCTTATCTCAGGGCAGATTGATTTGGCAACGGCGTTGGCTCCGGATGCAGTTGAGGACCTAGATTTTCAAAAGTATACGGTGCACACATCCTTTCTGCCTGGAGTAAACTCTTTGGCTTTTCGAACGGTCAACAATAAACTGTCACCAGTTATCAATAGAAGTGTACGGCAAGCGCTGAATCTTGCTGTTGACAAAAACAGTCTTTCCGCGGTTCTTGCCCATGGGCGAACCAAACCTGGGGGACAGGGGGCAACTGCAACAGCTTTTGGTTTTAACCCGGACGTTAAGCCGTATCCTTACGATCCCGAGCGGGCAAGAGAACTTCTTGCTGCGGCGGGTTATGCTGGCGGATTTAAGCTAACTGCTGAGGCTGTTACTGGTGACAGAGGGGAAGAAACGCTAATATACCAAAGCGTAGCTCAAAACCTGCGGGAAGTGGGGGTTGAGCTGGAAATTAGATCTATTTCGAATGCAACATTTCTTCAAAAATATGTAACAGGTTCATTTGAAACTGATATGTTTTCGCTCACCTGGAATACTGCACCCCTCTACGACGCTTTTCGTCCTCTGGAGTATTTTTCCTGTGCGCGAACTAATCCTTTTTTTTGTGAGACAACTGTTATTCCTAAATTGGAGGCCGCGCGCATTGAGCTTGATTCGATTTCACGTCTAGAAATGTTGCGCGATTTGCAGGTGGAGTATCACGCCTTGGCGCCTGCAATCTTTCTACTGGAGGTTATTGTTTTGTCGGTTAGCACGAAGTTACTAGAAAACGTCCCCTTCCGCTCTACTGTCCCTATATTTCATGAAATTAGGCTTTCGCGATAGTTTGTCAGTAGTGCGGGCCTTTTCAAAGAAACGGTTGCAGCTGAAGATTTGTGTACCAAAACTCTAGCAATGACGTGATTGCGGCCTTAAAACTTATTATTAGGTCTTTCCGATGTCTTTTGGGAGTGAGTGGACCATGCTCGATGACAGAAAGTCCCTGAAATTCGACAAGTCAAAATTACCTTCGCGGCACGTGACGGAAGGGCCTGAGCGAGCCCCGCATCGCTCTTATTATTATGCGATGGGGATGACTGAAGAGGAAATTCATCGTCCTTTAATAGGGGTTGCAACCTGTTGGAATGAGGCGGCTCCATGCAATATCTCTTTGGATAGACAGGCGAAGGCAGTCAAAATCGGTGTAGCGGACGCTGGAGGTAGCCCTCGTGAGTTCACCACAATAACGGTGACCGATGGGATCGCTATGGGCCATGCGGGAATGAAATCGTCACTTGTTTCTAGAGAAGTGATTGCAGATTCCGTTGAATTGACTATGCGTGGTCATTGTTACGACGCTCTAGTGGGTGTGGCGGGCTGCGACAAATCATTACCTGGAATGATGATGGTGATGTTGCGGCTCAATGTACCTTCGGTTTTCATGTATGGGGGGTCGATATTGCCTGGCAAGTTCAAGGGCAGGGATGTCACAGTCGTAGATGTGTTCGAAGCGGTTGGGCAGCACTCAGCAGGTAACATGAGTGACGAGGATCTATTTGCATTAGAGTGTGTTGCTTGCCCGTCGGCGGGATCGTGCGGTGGTCAATATACGGCGAATACCATGGCATGTGTTTCCGAAGCGATCGGTCTAGCTTTACCAGGATCAGCTGGTGCACCCGCTCCATATGAGTCAAGAGATGCATTTGGCGAAGCCTCTGGAATTGCGGTGATGCGGTTGGTACAGGAGCAAATTCGTCCAAGGGATATAGTCACGAAAGCGGCATTAGAAAATGCTGCTGTAGTGGTTGCTGCCACGGGCGGTTCGACAAATGCAGGGCTCCATTTGCCGGCTCTCGCGCATGAGGCGGGGATCAAGTTCGATCTAGATGACGTCTGCGCTATTTTTAAGAAGACCCCTTACATTGCCGATCTAAAGCCAGGTGGGCGCTACGTGGCAAAAGATGTTTATGAAGTGGGGGGGGTGCCGGTTCTATTAAAGACACTTCTTGATGGAGGTTACTTGCAAGGAGACTGCATGACGGTGACGGGTAGAACCCTGGAAGAAAACCTCAAGGAAGTAAAATTTCCAACAGATCAGGATGTTATTCGGCCTACTTCAGAGCCATTGTCCCCAACTGGCGGAGTTGTGGGCCTAAAGGGATCGCTAGCCCCGAAAGGGGCAATCGTCAAAGTCGCTGGTATGAAAAACTTAAAATTTCGTGGACCAGCCAGATGTTTCGATTGCGAGGAGGACTGTTTCCGCGCTGTTGAGAATAAGGATTATAGAGAGGGTGAAGTGCTTATAATCCGTTATGAAGGGCCCCGTGGTGGACCAGGAATGCGCGAAATGTTATCGACGACGGCGGCCCTTTATGGCCAGGGCATGGGTGGTAAGGTTGCTCTTGTAACTGATGGGCGCTTTTCTGGCGGAACCAGGGGGTTCTGCGTTGGTCACGTTGGTCCCGAGGCCGCGGTTGGGGGGCCAATAGCGCTTGTGCAGGATGGGGACATGATTAGTCTAGATGCTGAAGCTGGTGCGATCGAACTTGAATTGAGCGACGAAGAGTTGGCTAAACGACGTTCACAGTGGCGTCCGAAAAGCCATGACTTTCAATCAGGCACGTTATGGAAATATGCTCAGCTTGTTGGTGATGCTTGCGATGGTGCGGTTACTCATCCGGGTGCCAAGGCAGAGAGTCATGTGTATGCCGACATCTAAGCTGCAGTTAGGTTCCAGCCCGGATGCCGATCCACGCTAAGCGCTAAACAGGGTGGTCTGGCGCCTCCGTAGTCAGTTCACACCACACCGGCGTGTGGTCGGATGGCCTTTCTTTTCCCCTTGGATTCCGGTCAATTCCACTGCAGACAAGGCGGTCTGCAGCCACAGGAGATAGCAGGATATGATCAATCAATAGCCCGTTATCCTTTTGCCATGACCCTGCTTTGTAATCCCAATATGAGTATTGATGGGTGGCGTTGTTAAGCGCTCGAAAGGCATCAGTTAAACCCATGAACACTATCGAGCGGAAGCGTCCTCTGCTTTCAGGGTGGGTTAGGGCATCATGAGCAAACTTCGTTGCATCGTATACGTCGTCGTCATTCTGAATAATGTTGTAGTCGCCGGCGAATACGTATGACTGATCAGCGGATAGGCAAGCTTCTGTATGTTTTCTCAAACGGTCCATCCACTTCAGCTTGTACGGAAATTTTTCACTGTCGATAGGATTACCATTTGGGAGGTATATAGAGGCCACGCGCAGATTTCCAAAAACTGTAGCTTCAATGTATCGGGCTTGTTCATCATTCGCATCGCCAGGCAGACCTTTCACAACGTCTTCGATGGTTGATTTCGATGCGATTGCCACACCATTGTACGTTTTTTGGCCATGAGTCTCCAAATTGTAGCCTAATTCTTCAATTTCAAGCCTGGGGAAGGAGTCATCGGTGCACTTAATCTCCTGAAGTAACACTACATCCGGCGCAAAATCTCGCAGCCAGTCCAATATGATTGGTAGCCGAGCCTTCACCGAATTGACGTTCCATGTCGCAACCTTAACCAAAACTACAGTCCCTTTATTTTGGCGGGTGGAGTGGTAATAAGTATCGGATCACGCAACATTATGCATCCCTTGCAGATAAATTTTCCGTAACTTATTGATAAAAGGTCGTAAATTTCTATAAAGGTCGTAAATTCCTATAAAGATAGAGTTGTTGTCGATTTGCAACACCTGTTCAGTTCATAAGAAAGTAGTGCTGAAATAGCTTTAACACAGTGCCCACAAAGGTTAAGTTTTGTAATGCTTTTTAGGTTAGAGGGGATCCTGTGATGCGAGTGTGTGCGTTTAGAGCAGTATTGGCAGCTTTAGCAGTTTTGGTAGCCTACACAGGTGGGCCGAGCGATATAAAAACAGCGACCGCTCAACAGCTTGCAGTTGAAGAAATAGTGGTTACGGCTCGTAAACGTGCCGAGCGGTTGCAGGACATTCCGCTGGCAATTACGGCCTTTACTTCTGCAGATATTGAAGATGCTGGCTTTCAGGATTTAGCTGATGTGGCTATGTCAACTGCAGGCATGCAGTTTTTTTCGCGGCGTTCAGGATTTAAGGGCGGCCGGATTGACTCTGTAATAAACCTGCGCGGGGCTTCAACCGGAGCTTCACTGGATCATGTTCAGCCCACATCATTGTTTGTCGATGGTATTTTTGTCCTTGGTACTGCTTCATCCATTGGCCTTCAGGATCTAGAACGGATTGAGGTTATTAAAGGTCCCCAGTCAGCGTTTTTCGGCCGGAATACTTTTGCTGGCGCTGTGAACTTCATTACAAAAAACCCGTCCCTGACCGACTATGAGACTAAGATTGATATGTCGGCAGCAACCTATGACAAATATGACGTCAACCTTCTGACTTCTGTCCCCCTAGTGGAGGACAAACTTGCAATCCAGCTCAATGCCCGGGTGTATTCTCGCGGTGGTGAGTGGACTGCTACCGATGGCGGACGATTGGGTGATGAGTCTTCGGAGTTCATTAGCCTTGTAGCGTATGGGGAGCCCACTGAGAATCTATCCTTCAAGTTCCGTGCGTATTATCAGAAAGACGATGATGGCCCGCCCGTTACCGGTGTTCTTCCGGGCGATATCTATGACACGTGTTCTGGGACAAGCGTTCAACGTCTCAATATGGATGGAACCACCGGTACTTTCAATCCAAGCCGCTATATCTGCGGTCAGGTTCCTGATTACCACAGCGGTTTGGTACCACTTTCTCGTGAGACTACCTTAACTCCGTCGAACCTAGGCCTAGACCGCTTCGGTATCGTTTTCTCAACAGGTGCTCCGATTTTTGGTCCGCAGCCTAATGCCATCAAAGAGTATCTTCTTGATGAGCTCTTCGTTAAGAGCGTGCCAAGCTTGGACGGGTATGGGATGGAGAGAGACCAGGTTCGCGTAGCTCTTAACGTCGACTACGAATTTGGCGATGGCTATGTCGCTACTTTCCTGGGTGGCTGGAACGACATGGGCATGAACTTCCAGCCACCAGGAA
>Ga0315336_1001894_pt1 | contig 35662 bp, 26 predicted proteins | sample ASW5metaG_FD_204512 | JGI IMG/M metagenome (GOLD analysis project Ga0315336, IMG submission 204512) | Ammonia-oxidizing marine archaeal communities from Monterey Bay, California, United States - ASW #5 | ecosystem: Environmental > Aquatic > Marine > Intertidal zone | place: USA: California... | reverse complement strand
TCGCGTCACCGACACCAACGCCGCCTTCATCGCTGCATACATCGCAACGCCACGAGCGAACTGAAACGCGCCCACCGAGATCACATTCACGACCGCGCCGGCGTCGGACTCTCCCAGATGAGGAGCCGCAGCCTGTGTGAGAAGTGCGGGGCCCCGCAGGTTGACCTCGAACGACTTCTGCCATGTTGCGTCGGTCTGCTGACCCACCGGGGCGGCCAGGGCGTTGGCGGCGTTGTTGATGACGATGTCGATTCCGCCGAAGCGTTGCACGGTCGCGTCGATCAATCGATCGGGCCCGTCGGCGTCGCCCATGTTCAACGCGAAGCCGAGCGCATCGCCGCCCATCGACTCGAGATGGGCCTGCGTTTCCGCGCAGGCCTCGGCCTTTCTGCTCGCAACGACGACCTTGGCGCCTCCCGCGGCGAGACCCTCGGCGATGGCGCGGCCTATACCTCGCGTCCCTCCGGTCACGATCGCGGTCCGGCCGGAGAAGTCGAACATGGTCTGAAGTTTCTGGGCATCCATCCCGCGGACGCTAGCGGCCGGTCACCCGACCGATCACGGCGAGTCGACCGGACGCGGCGTCGCGGACCTCGACTCGCGCGATCCGGTCACTCGTTCGATCCACGACGTCGGTGACTCGGGCCACCGCCGGCCCCTCCTTCACCGAGTTGAGAAACCGTAGGCCCACGTGGGTCGGCGTGGCGATGCCGACGCTCGCCGCGGCGGTATCGACGAGCAGCCCGTGGAGACCGCCGTGGAGGATGCCCCAAGGATTCGTGGTTCTCTCGTCGAGGGCTAGGGACACGATTTCGTGGTCATCCCGGCCAAGGCGGAAATACTGCTCGAGGGACGCATCCGACGTCGGTGGTCGGGCGAAGGTCTGGACGTCGCCGATCTCTGCCTGGGCGAGCCAGTGATCGAACGACGAATCGAGTACCCCGTGGTTTGCGGTGACCACCGCGACAAGGCGATCGTTCGCGCCCTCGTCGACCACCGTCGCCTCGACCACGGACATGGTTCTACCCGCTCGGACATTCACCGCGTCGACGCGCAGCGGGCCGCGACCACAAGGCGCGACGAAGTGGACATCGGCATCCGCCGTCACGGTCCACTTGGGAAGGACGGCCAGACCTGCGGCCATCCCACAGGTCATGTCGACGGCCATCAGCATCGCGGCGGTGCGGAGGTGGCCCTCCTCGTCGACGAGTGACGCTTCGCATGGCACCCGACCCGCAACCGCTACTTCACCGGTGCGTTCGAGGGTGTAGCCGAAACGTCCAGGGATGTACTCGTACGCGTGCGCCACGCGCGTCAGTCCTGAAGAAGGTCGAAGAGCATGCCGAAGAAATGCTCGTTCGGGTAGTGCGTGACCAGATCGATGTTGGGCGCGCTCCCGGTGATTCCCAACTGATCGACATCGAGGACACCGCGCTGGGGCCCGTCGCCGACCATCACGTCGACCCACAGTCTCGCGACTTCAGCCGGACCGGGGTCGATTGCGTGCGCCATCGCGATCGGATCGGGGAGATCATCGCCTTCCAGCCCATTGTTCATCGCGAATTCCCGGACCACCTGGGCGATGTCGACGGCGAAACGCGAGTACTTGGTGTCCATCGCCCTCATCTGCGCATGCCGTTCGGCGTCGACGACGGCGGAGTCAATCGAGATGTCCCAACCGACCAACTCGAGCGGAAGGCCGGAACGGACGACGATCTGCGCAGCCTCGGGGTCGGACCAGAAGTTGTATTCAGCCATGGCCGAGACGTTGCCCGGACCATTCACACCGGTGCCACCCATCACGACGACCCGCTCCACAGCATCGACGACCTCGGGCGCGCGCAGCACGGCGAGGGCAACATTGGTCAGCGGCCCGAGGGCGACGAGCGTGATCTCGCCCGGCGATCCGAGGATCGTGTCGACGATGACATCAGCTCCGCGCCCCGGCGTCGGGGCTCGGCCACTCAAGGGCAGCCCGCAGTCGCCCATGCCGTCCGCGCCGTGCACGTAGTCGGCCGTCTCGAGTGTCCTCATGATCGGTTTCGAGGCACCGGCGTGGACCGGCACATCAGATCCGCACAGCTCCGCGGTGTAGAGGGCGTTCTGGACTGCCTGGTCGAGCCCCACGTTGCCGGACACGACGGTGAGCGCCTCGACCTGCACATCCGGATGTCGCAGCGCCATGAGGATCGCGACGGCATCGTCGGAGGCGGTATCGGTGTCGATGAGGAGTCGGCGCATCGGGCGAGCCTAGGACGCGTCCTCCGGCGCCGAGAGACCAAGGCGAACTCCGAGTTCGATGAGGAGCTCGATGAGGTCAGGCCACTCGCCGCCGGGATGGCGGCTCGTGAGGTCGACCATCCCGTGGATCCAGGTGTGTACCTGAGCCGCGACAAAGCGGGGATCACGATCGTCGTCGTTGGCTTCCAACACCGCGGCAACCATCGCGACGAGGTGATCGAACGCCGGGAACCCGACGCCTTCGTCGACCCCGAGGTCAACCTTGTTCGAGAACAGCACCTGATACTTCCCCGGCTGCTCGCTGGCGAACGCGATATAGGCAATGCCAGCCGCTCGGAAGGACGCGTAGGGGTCGTCTGACGATGCCGCGGCAACTTCGAGGCACTGTTCGAACTCGCGCCAACAGTGCACGACGGCGTGACGGAGCAACTCGAGGTGATCATCGAAGTGGCGATACACCGCAGTCGGACTGACGCCGGCGCGCCCCGCGATGGCTCGAAGCGACACGATGTCGCCGGTCTCGGCAAGCAGATCGGCCGCGGCGTCCAACAGGTCGAGCCGAAGGCGATCCCCCTCGCCCTTTGGATTTCGCGCTCGTGTCGAGGTCGTCACGGGGGCGAGTGTAGTCACGAAGATCGATATATGTTGACATCTGTACATGTACGTGTGTTAACTCTCTCCATGCCTCAGTTTCTCAGCCCCTTCGATTCGCCCGATCCGGGGCAGACCTACATCGTGAGCGTCACCCGTCTCAAGGTTCGGTCACCGCGCACCGCGTTGTCGTTCTTTCGGCGCCTGAGCCCGGTGCAGCGCCAGATGCGAAACAGCCCGGGCCTCGTCGCCTACGGCCTCCGCGCCCAACTGACTCGAATGACCTTCTTCACCTATGGCGTGTTCGAGGATCGCCGCTCGCTGGTTGAGTTCGTGGGGTCGGAGGCGCACGGCGAAGCCATGAGCGCGCTGCGCGGACGACTCCCTCAGGTGGAGAGTCGAACAATTCCGACGACGGGCGGTGAGTTGCCGGCGAATTGGACCGAGATCGCTGCCCTGCTCACCACCTCATCGAGTCGACTCAAAGTCAACAATCTGTAGCGGCACAACCACTCCGCGTGATAGATCTTGGACCGTGTTCACGCGGCTCGGAAGGTTTGCGGTGCGCCGCCGGGGCCTTGCCCTTGTCGCAACCGCCGTCGTCATTGCCGCGTCCCTCGTCATCGGCATCGGCGTCATCGATCGCCTCGCCGGCTCTGGATTCGACGACCCCGACTCGGACTCCGTCGCCGCTCGAGCCGAACTCGATCGCCTGTTCGACGCGGGATTCACCGACGCAGCGTTTCTTCTCACGGTTCGTGGCGGCGCGGCCAACGTTGACGCGGTCGATCGCGGCGGCGTCACCAACGCGGGGCTCGCGTTTACCGAAGAGCTCGCCGCCATGCCCGGGATCGACGATGTCGTCTCGTACTGGGGGGCCGGCTCACCCGACTCGCTGCGATCGAACGATGGCCTGAGCGCCCTCGTTCTCGTCCGATTCCCGGGCGAAGCCGACGACCCGGTCCGAGAAGAACTCTCGATCCAGCTCACGAACGATTTCGTCAAAGCGCGTCGCGGGCCGCTCGACGTTCGAATCGGTGGACGTGACCCCGTCTTCGAGCGAATTGGAATGGCGGCCGAGTCCGATCTCGCGACCGCGGAGATCATCGCGATTCCGATCACGTTGCTGCTCTTGGTGATCGTCTTCCGTTCGGTGGTGGCGGCACTGGTCCCGGCTCTCGTCGGCGTGGCCTCGGTGCTCGGAGCGCTGCTCGTCCTCTTCGCGGTCACCCAGTTCACCGATGTCTCGATCTTCGCGATCAATCTCGTGACAACGCTCGGGTTGGGCCTCGCGATCGACTACTCCCTTCTGATCGTCACCCGTTTTCGAGAAGAACGGGCCAACGGTCTCGACGTCGACGACGCCGTGGTCATGACCGTCCGAACCGCTGGTCGCACGGTCGCGTTCAGCGGCCTCACCGTTGCCGTCTCTCTTTCGGCCCTGCTGGTCTTCCCGATCTACTTCCTCAGGTCGTTCGCCTACGCGGGGATCGGAGTGATCGGGTTTGCCCTCCTTCTTTCCCTCGTCGCTCTCCCCGCCACGCTCAGCCTTCTCGGCGACCGCATCGAGGCCGGAGCCGTCCGCAAGAATCCCGCTCGTCGGCACGGCATCAGCATCTGGCGCGAGCAGGCCGACAAGGTCGTCGATCGGCCCTGGCGCTACCTGATCTTCGGCACGGTCGGACTCCTCGTGCTCGCCGCACCCTTCCTCGGCGTGGAGTGGGGCGAGTCGGATCACCGCGCGCTTCCTCCCGACGACCCCATCCGGGTGACCACCGAACGGATGACCACGGAGTTCGGGTCTTCCGAGGCGAATGCCTTTCCGGTCGTTGCGAAGGGCAACGTCGACCCCACTGGCATCACCTCCTTCGCGCTCGACGTCTCGCAGCTCGACGGTGTGGGCCGAGTCGACACCGCCAACGGGGCCTTCATCGACGGCGCCTCAGTCAATCCGGGCGACGATGCAGCCGCGGCTCGCTTCCTACGAGACGACGCCACGTGGTTCAGCGTCGTCCCCGATGTCGAACCGATCAGTGCCGAGGCCGAGCGACTCGTCGCAACGCTGCGCGCTCTCGACGCTCCCTTCGACGAAGTACTGGTGGGCGGAGGCACGGCGGCATTCATCGACACCAAGAGCGCAATCCTCGACAACCTGGTGCTGGCCGGTTCACTCCTCTTCGGTGCGACGTTCGTACTGCTCTTCATGATGTTCGGGAGCATCCTCGTGCCGCTCAAGGCCATCGTGCTCAACCTCTTGAGCCTTGGCGCCACCTTCGGGGTGATGGTCCTGGTCTTCCAAGAAGGTCTGCTCGAATCCTTCCTCGGGTTCACCTCGACGGGGTTCACCGACATCAGCACTCCCGTCCTGATTTTCGGTATCGCGTTCGGGCTGAGCATGGACTACGAGGTCTTTCTCCTCTCGCGCATCAAAGAGGAATACGACCTCAGCGGACACAACGAGGACTCGATCGTCGATGGAATCGATCGAACGGGGCCCTTGGTGACCGCTGCGGCGTTGATCCTCACCGTCACATTCCTCGCGACCGCGACTTCGAGTCTCAGCTTCCTGAAACTCTTCGGACTCGGCCTCGCCGTTGCAGTGATGGTCGATGCCTTCATCGTGCGGGTCACGATCGTGCCTGCCTTGATGTCGGTCGCCGGCAAATGGAACTGGTGGGCACCGGCACCGCTTCGCCGGTTGCACGATCGCTGGGGACTTCCCGACAGCGACACCAACGTGATCATCGATCTCACCGACGAGATCGACCTCCGCGAACCCGAGCCCACGTTCACTCGCTTCAGGGAACCAGCATCTGTAGGCACGGAACCCGACTCGACGTCTGACGACGCCCACTGACAGAGGCGTCCCACCGAACGAAACCCGTCAAGCCTGGCATCGCACCGGGAGTTTCGCCCCCGGCGAAACTCCAAGCAGCGCGAAGCGCTGCCGGTAGCCTGAGCAGCCATGAGTACCACCGAGAATGACGGCGCCACCGCGCCTTACCCGCACGTCGAGAGTCCGGATCTTCCGGCCATCGAAGCGCGCATTCTCGAGCGGTGGGAAACCGCGGCCACCTTCGAGGAGTCGGTCGAGCAGCGTCCGCAGACCACCGCCGCCGGCAACACTGGCTCCGTCAACAACGAATACGTCTTCTACGACGGTCCGCCGTTTGCCAACGGGCTCCCCCACCACGGTCATCTGCTCACCGGCTACGTGAAGGACGTGGTGCCTCGCTATCAGACAATGAAGGGCCGGCGGGTCGAGCGTCGCTTCGGCTGGGATTGCCACGGGCTGCCCGCCGAGATGGAGGCCGAGAAACACCTACCGGTGGCGGGCCGAGCATCGATCATCGACTATGGCATCGAGCGTTTCAACGCCTACTGCCGCAGCTCGGTGATGGAGTACACGCAGGAGTGGGAACAGACCGTCGAGCGTCAGGCGCGTTGGGTCGACTTCGAGAACGACTACAAGACCATGGACCTTCCCTACATGGAATCGGTCATGTGGGCGTTCAAGCAGCTCTGGGACAAGGGCCTCGTCTACCAGGCCAACCGCGTGCTGCCCTACAGCTGGGGCGCCGAGACACCTCTCTCCAACCACGAGATCCGCCTCGACGACGCCACCCGGCCGCGTCAGGACCCGGCGGTCACGGTCGCGTTCACGCTCGACGACGCGAGCGACCTTCCGGGCCAGGGAAGCGCAGCGATCCTCGCCTGGACCACCACCCCGTGGACGCTTCCGTCCAATCTCGCCCTCGCCGTCGGACCCGACCTCGACTACGCGGTCATGGCCAATGCCGACGGTTCTCGCTACATCCTCGGCGAGGCCGTGCTCGAGACCTACGCCAAACAGCTGGAAGGAGCAGAGCAGGTCGGCACCGTCAGAGGTGCTGATCTCGTCGGCCGTACCTACGAGCCCCTGCTCCCCTACTTCGCCGACATGGCCGAGGTCGATCCCGAGAAGCCGCACCATGGCGTGAATCGAGCTTTCGTCGTGCTCGCCGGCGACTTCATCGACACCGCCGAGGGAACCGGCGTGGTCCATATGGCGCCCGGCTTCGGTGAGGACGATCAGCGCGTGGTCGGCGAGGCCGGCATCGGCATGGTCGTGCCCGTCGACGACTCGGGTCGCTTCACCGACGACGTCGTCGAGTGGGCCGGCGAGAACGTACTGGAGGCAAATACGGGGATCATTCGCCACCTGCGCGACACCGGGCAGCTGATCCGCCACGACAGCTACACGCACAACTACCCCCACTGCTGGCGCACCGACACGCCGATCATCTACAAGGCGATGCCGAGTTGGTACGTGAAGGTCACCGACATCCGCGACCGGATGCTGGAGACCAACCAGGAGATCAACTGGGTCCCGAACCACATCAAGGACGGCCGCTTCGGCATGTGGCTCGAGGGCGCCCGCGACTGGTCGATCAGCCGCAACCGTTTCTGGGGGTCACCGATCCCGGTGTGGGTCAGCGACAACGCCGACTATCCGCGCACCGACGTCTACGGCTCGCTCGACGAGCTCGAAGCCGACTTCGGTGTCCGTCCGACGGATCTTCACCGGCCGTTCATCGACGAGCTCACGCGTCCGAATCCCGATGACCCCACCGGTCAGTCGACGATGCGCCGCGTCCCCGAAGTCCTCGACTGCTGGTTCGAATCCGGATCGATGCCCTTCGCCCAGGTGCACTACCCGTTCGAGAACAAGGAATGGTTCGACGAGCACTTCCCCGCCGACTTCATCGTCGAATACATCAACCAGTCGCGCGGCTGGTTCTACACGATGCACGTGTTGTCCACCGCCCTCTTCGACCGCCCCGGATTCAAGAACGCCATCTGCCACGGCATCCTCCTCGCTGACGACGGCGCCAAGCTCTCGAAGAAGCTGCGGAACTACACCGAGCCTTCGGAGATCTTCGAGAAGCAGGGCTCCGACGCGTTGCGCTGGTACTTCATGTCGACCAACATCGTGCGCGGCGGCGACACCCGCATCTCGGACCAGGCGATCGACGATGTCGTCCGCCAGGTGATCATCCCGATCTGGAACGCCTACAAGTTCTTCACGCTCTACGCGAACGTCGAAGGCCACCAGGCCAGCTTCCGCACCGACTCCGCCGAGTTGCTCGACCGCTACATCCTGGCCAAGACCCGCGACCTCGTCGAGCAGACCGAGTCACGCATGGACGCCTACGACCTACCCGGCGCAGCCATGGAGATCCAGTCGTTCATCGACGCGCTCAACAACTGGTACATCCGCCGGTCACGCGACCGATTCTGGGGCACGGGCGCTGACGCGGGCGCCGACAAGGCCGGCCTCGACACCCTCTACACAGTGCTCACCACCCTGATGCAGGTGGCCGCGCCGCTGTTGCCGATGATCACCGAAGAGATCTGGACCGGCCTCACGACCAACGACGACGACCGGGCCGACTCCGTGCATCTGTCCGACTGGCCCGCATCAGAGGCCTACCCGTCCGACCCGGCGCTCGTCGCGGCGATGGACCGGCTCCGCGATGTGGCGTCCACGGGCCTTCGCCTGCGCGAAGACCAGGGTCTTCGGGTTCGGCTCCCGCTGGCTTCGGTCACGGTCGCCGGCCGCGATGCGTCGACACTCGAGCCCTTCGCCGAGTTGTTGGCCGACGAACTCAACGTCAAAGCCGTCCACGTCACCGAGGACATCGGGTCGCTCGCCACATTCATCCTGCGCCCCGACGGCAAGGCGCTCGGCCCGCGTCTCGGCAAGGACGTGCAGCAGGTCTTCGGCGCCGCCAAGAAGGGCGAGTGGGAGGCCAACGACGACGGCTCCGTGTCGGTCGCCGGCTACACGCTGGCCGAGGACGAATACGAGCTGGCGCTGGAGTCGCCCGACGATGTGGTCGCGGCTGCCCTGCGGTCCAACGACGCCGTCGTCACCCTCGACACCGACGTGACTCCTGAGCTGGCCGCCGAAGGTTTGGCCCGCGACATCGTGCGCGAAATCCAGAACGCCCGAAAGGCCGAGGACCTCGTGGTGACCGACCGCATCAACGTGTGGATCGACACGGCCTCCGCCGACACCTTGGCCGCACTCGAGACCCACAAGACCTACGTGGCCGAGCAGGTCCTGGCGACATCGATCGAGATCGCGGCGGGCCCCGCCGACCTCACCCCCCACGAAGCCAAGGTCGACAGCACCCCCCTGAAGTTCACCCTCACCGCTGCAACCGGAGTCTGACCCCCGCTGCAACTCGGCTTGGGTGCGGCCGCACTCGTCGCCGCGTACGTCCTGTTCCGGGCGCGCACAGACTCGAAACAGGACGCCTCTGCTGTCGCGCAGTACGGTCGAATGCACGGCGCCCGCACGGGGTGGCCAACGACGAGGGAACGGCAGGGTCACATGGGACTGATCGGGATGCTTCTGGACTCGGTACCCAGCGCGCCGGGCAGCGGCTGGGGCCCCATCACCAGCGGCGGGGGCACGGCAGGCGCCGCGGCCGCCGCCGGGCCACCCACCTGCGCCCTCCCCGAGACGCCGCCCGAGGATCACACGCCCTCACCCGAGCCGTACACGCCGATGTATCCACCAACGAACTGGGACGACCTACCGGCGACGACCCCACCGCAGCCCGCACCGGCTGAACCAGACAACTCGTTCTTCTTCCCGGAGGAGGGGCTGAACTCCTACTTCGTGAAGGGCCAGCTGGACCGCTATGCCGACTGGGTCAACGACTCCGACAGTGTCGGCGAGAAGGCGGCGAAAGCTGTTCCCGGCCTCGTGATCGTGCCCTATGGCGCCCTCCTGATGTGTCTCGAGAACAGCCTCCGATCTCCGCTGCTCGGCTGATGGGCGACGAGAACTCGACGACCACGGGTGCGATCTGGCCGCCCGAGGCAGACGCGCTCGTTTCGATCGAGAACTCCCGACCGGTCAGAGGGGCCGCCGACGAAGAACTCGACCTGATCCAGCGATTCGTGACGTGGCCGTCTCGCCATCCGGGCCGCGCGGCCGAAGGCTCGACACTCTTGATCGCGCTCACGATCGCCGCAGTGCGGCTGCCATCCCTCGTCGACGGAGAGTGGTCGAACCTTCGTGAACTCCTTCTCTATTCCGCTGTCGTCCTGGTATGGATGCTGCTGGCGACGGGCTACGTCCGCACGATCACTCCCCGGCAAGTAGTCGCCTTCGCCATCATGGGCGCCTTCGGCGCGGGCCCACTCGTTGATGCCGCCGGCGCAATTCTCGACGACCACATCAGCGGCAATGCGATGAACGCGCTCACCGTGCCCGTGCTCGAAGAGGTCGCAAAGCTCCTGCCGGTGGCCCTCTTCGCCGGCCTGATGACGCGGGCCGGCCGCGGCTTCGGCGCAATGGACCTCGCTCTGCTCGGCGCCGCGACTGGCGGAGGATTCGCCGTCTTCGAGGACCTGCTCTGGGGCCGAGCGTTCGCGTCGGGCTTCGAGGGCTGGGGATTGCTGTATCCGAGCTCTCTGCAGGAACCGTTGGTCGTCGCGGGGCACCTCGTGTGGAGCGCCATGGCCGGCCTCGGACTCGGCATCTTGGTCGTGCACCGGCGACGGCCGTGGGCATGGGTCGCCGGATCAGCGCTGCTGCTCGTCCCGCTACTCGACCATGCCGCCGTGAACTACCGAGGCGACGAGTTCGACACGCTCCGCAGCTGGCTGCTCGACGGCCAGCTCGCCTTCGTGGTGCTCACCGTCGCCCTCGTCGTGGTTCTCACGATCGAGGCGGGCATCATCCAGCGCTCGGCCCAGCACGACCATCTCTTCGTGCCGGTGCCGATTCGCCGACTGCTTGTTTCCCCGTTGCCCGCGCTCTTCGGCCGCTCGACCAGCGAGCGACAACTGCACCGGTTCCGCAACGCCGTGGTCTACCGCAGGCTGATGGGCGGCTCGCCACGGCCGGTTCATCTCGTCGAACTTCTGCGCATTCGCTCGGCCCTGATCACACCGACAGAACCGAGCCCGCCGACCTCGTGATGGGGTGCGGCTACGGTCGCAGGGATGGCGAATCCACGACTGAGAGCGGCCGTAGCGGTCGCCGCGGTGGCGCTCTTCGCAGCGGCGTGCGGCAGCGAGACCACGGAACCCCCGGCCGAGACCACCTCCAGCACCACGACCACGTCGACGACCCTTCTGCCGACGACATCGACGGTCGCGACCACAACGACCGAGCCGGAACCCGTCGGCCCGATTTCGCTCGCGCTCGATGAGGTTCCTGCGCTCGTCTTGGCGTGGGGTGACGGCACCGGCGACCCACTAGAGCTTGCGCAGGAGATCATCGGCTTCCCGCTGCCGATCCCTACGCCGCCCAACACCAGCGCCCTGGCCATCTCGGTCGACATGTTCGGCGGCGACCTCGAGTCGCCATGGGAGTGGGACTGGACCTACGAAGTGCTGTCGAGCGATCCGATGCCCGAGATCGACATCCACGCCGCGGAGGACACCCCGGGAGAAATCGCGCTGCGGGAGTTCTACGACCCGATCATGGCCGAGCTCGGATGGACGTATTCCGGCTCAACGGGCAGCGACCCCGGCGACGTGGGCGGTCCAAACTCGATCAATCACGTCTATCAGAGCGACGAACCGACGCTGACCGTCAATGGCCTCACGGCGGCACCGCTACCGGCGTTCGTCTGGGCCGACGAGGAGCAGGTATTTGGTGAGGGAGTCCCCGGCTACCAGATCGACGTGCCGTTCGAGTTCGAGCCAGACCTCATCCCGGTGCCGATCGTGCAGACGATCATCAATGAACTCCCCGACCTGCTCGGCGCACAGATCGTCGATGTCGACATCCTCAGCGTGGTTCGACCAGAGTCGAGCTTCGACGCCGAACACGGGTTGCGCTACTTCGAGTTCAGCGTCGAGTGGGCACTGTCACCGGGCACCTCGGCCGAGGTGAAGCAGGCGCTCAGCATCGACCTCGGCCCGTCGGCGTTCTTCCCCGGCGAGGAGAGTTTCTTCGACCCAGGATTCGTCGAGGCCACCGAACCGCGCATCTTCGGTGACGGCTGGACTCAGCCCATGGTCTTCCTCGACCGCTACGAGGGCTCGGCTCAGGTGAGCGGTGATGATTCGGTGGGAGCGACGCTCGAAATAGATGTCAGGTTCGAGCCGAACCGAACCGTGCTCGAGGAGTTGCCCGACTGAACCGCAGTTCCGCTGCGACAAGCGTCGGCCTGAGAAGTTGCAGCGGGGGTCGGACTCCGGTTGCAGCGGGGGGTCAGTTGTTCGTTACGCGGCGGCCGTCTTCGACGAGGTTGATCTCCCAGAGAACCTTGTCGAGCGCGTCGGCTGCGCTGATCGTGGGGTAGCGCAACGGCGTCGCCGCGGTGATGCAGGTTTCGATCGGCTGCAGCATCGTCCACGGCGTGGGATGGGCGAACTGCACAACCGAGTAGCGGTCGCCCTGCTGGCCCGGCGATGAGACAACCTGGTGGATTCCGGGCGGAATCACACCGTTGGTGAGCCGCTCGAGCATGAGACCAGTGTTGATGATCGCGCTGTTCTCAGGGGGCGCAGCGTCAACCCAGTCGCCCTCGACCTTGACCTGCAAGCCCGCCGCCGTCGCCCGGGGCAGCGCGGTGATCAGGTTGATGTCGGCGTGTTCGCCGGCCCACACATGTTGCTCGCCCGGGGCGTTCACCATGGCCGGATAGTGAATCGCTCGGGTGAGCGTGGCGCCGTCGACGAGCATGTCGTCGAAGAAACGCTCGTCGATACCGAGCCCCGCTGCGATGATGCGAAGCACTCGTGCCTGCAGCGACGCAATGGTCGCATGAAACCCGAGCAGGAGGCTCTCGACGCCGGGCAGATCGGCCTCGGGCAGCCGAGGCGGCCCGTAGCGATGCGGATATTTGGAGCGGAGAGGGTGCCCCTCGACGAGCGGTGCGCCCCAGTTGAGCATCTCTTTCCAATCGGGCACGTCGGCGCTCGCCGCGGTCTCGACCAGGAGACCGGTGTAGCCCGTCTGCCCATTCGAGCCGGGCACGACGTAGGCGTCTTTGGCGGGCTGGGGCAAGGTGAAGAACGCCTCGAGCTGGCCGTAGACATCGTCGATCATGTCGACCGACAGGTCGTGTTCGACGTAGACGAACCCGGTGCGCAGGCTTTGCATCACTCCGTCGACAACGGCCTGACGAGACGAAGCGTCGCCGTTCTCGAACGCAATCAGATCGACGTCGAGGATCTCCATGTCGCCACTGTATCCGGTCCCCTGATTCGCGAATCGAGCAACGGAGTGGCGCTAGCAGACCGTTCGTCGGTTACTACGGGTGACATGAGTTCGGGCGACGAAGGCGACGAGGAGACGTTTGACGTGTTCGTGACCCAGGTGCAGCCCCAGCTCGAACGAGCACTATCCGGGCATCTCCCTGCGCCGATGGTGGGCGACGCCGTCGCCGAAGCCCTCGCCTACGCCTGGGAGCACCGTGATCGCGTACTCCCGATGACAAACCCCATCGGCTACCTCTACCGAGTCGCGCAGTCCCGTTCGCGGCGACGCAAGCAGGGGCTTCTGCCGTGGAAATCCGATGATGCGATCCCGGACATCGAACCCGGCCTGCCCGTCGCGTTGGCCGAACTCTCGCCGAGACAATCCCAGGCGATCTGGCTCGTTCACGGGACGGGTATGACCCATGTGGAGACCGGCGAGGCAATGGGCATCAGCGCGTCGACGGTCGCGAATCACGTCGAGCGAGGCATGGCCCGGCTTCGAGAGACGCTCGGAGTGCACGAATGACGCTCGAAGACCAGATCCGGCGCCTGGGCGACGCTCGAGCCGGAGCGGTGCGCACGCCGTCGTGGCGAGATTCGCTCGGCCGGGAACGGAAGAACGGCCCTTGGCTTGGGGCACTTGCCGCCGGTATTGCCATTCTCGCGGCCATCGGCGGGTTCGTCGTGCTGTTCGACCGAGGCGAGGACGGCGCCGACACCTTGGCCGGTCAGGCAGAGGTCGAAGAGTCGGCGATCAGGCGCTGGGTTCCTGAGGGCGATGTTTCCGTCGTCGAGTACGGCGAGTTGGACAGGTTCTTTGATTCCGGATCGGACATCGCGCTTGTTGGCAGCCTCGACGACGCAGGCAACCTCGGCGACGACTGGACGCAGATCAGACAGTGCGGCGACGGGTGCTCCCTCCTTGTCGGAGCTTCTTCCGAGCCCTTTGTCGGGTTGGACCGCGACGATGACATCGCCGTCGTCATCTTGCCGTCTGGCGACGAGGGCGAGGGCATGCTTCTCGCAAGCCGTCGATTCGACAGCGACGCTCTTCTCGAGCTCAGCACATCTCTTCTCGAGGTCGCCGACATCAGCGCTGCAGCATCGGTGATGGCCGGCTGGGCCAATGACGTCGACATCGTCTACGAGGGCCCTCCCGCCACCACAGACGTCCGCGTCGCCGAACGGGGCAGTCCCGGCGTCAAGTGGCTCACGACGAGATCGGAGCTACATTTCGCCGCGACCTACCCGCCTACCGCCGACGGCACCGGATATGTGTATGGGCTCCGCGGCGATGAGTCCGTCACCCAGGAGCCGGGGTATTGGTCAGAGGATCTCCCAGTCCGTGAGATCGACGATGAAAAGTGGAGAGAGATTCATCAGGCCTTGGTGGACGAAGTCACCGAGGTCGAGTTGTACGTTCGAATGTTTCGAATCGACCAGGACCGTGACAACCCCGACGAGGCCCTCGAACAATTCCCGCCGTTCACCGCCAGGGTTGTCCCGAGAGCCGGCTCTTTCACGGTGGAGTTGGCCCTCGATTGGCCCGTCCACTTCGAGCCTTTCGACGTGATCGGAGTCGAAATGTCACCCTTCTCCCTAGTCTTCCGACGTCAGGGGCCGGCCATGAGCGCAGACAAACTGACGCTCACGGCGCGTCTGTCGGAATGGGAGGCTGAGTCACTCGTTCGGCTCATCACCGAGGGCCTGACCGAACGGGAGCTCGATCCTCAACCGGCAGTCCAATCCGGCGCATGTGCGGCAAATCCCGTTCCGGCCGATGACGTCCTCGCCGGTGCCACTCATATTTCTCCCGACCGCACGCCGCTCGATCTCGACCAGGACGGCACCGGCGACGAATTGATGATCTACAACGACGCCGATGGAAACTGGTTTCTCGTCGCGCGGCTCCAGACCGGATGGACCAACGCCCTCGATATCGGATTGCCAGACCTGCCGGGGCTCGCTCACACCCCCGAAGGCGCTCCCGCCGCGACCGACCTCGACGGTGACGGCCAACTCGAGTTCTTCGTCACGGGCTACCTCGGACCATCGGCGGGACTCGTGACCCTGCGGGGGTGCGAACTCATCGACTCGTTCTTCATCGGCGAACCGACAGAGGGGTCAGGGGCGAGCTTCGGTGTCCTGATCGACGTACCCCCAGAGATGGCGCTCTGCGAGGGTCGTGCGTGCGCCACGCGAGTTCGCTGCACCGACCGCGTCCTCACACAGGAGCTCTGGGTCGGCTTCGCCGCCAACGACGCGTTGGGCGAGTGGCGATCCACCGAAATCCGACTCGATCCCGACGGGACCATCACCAGCGAGGAGCGAGAGCCGAGAACCGTCGGACCATTCGAGGTCTTCGAAGACCCGCCCACCGAGGCCAGTTCCGGAGTAATCGACTGCTCGCTCGACGCGAGCACCGCCGCGGCGCCGATCGCTCGTCCCGAGTGCGCCGGCAACTCGGCGCCGACCGAGGGCTCAGAACCTCGCTCGGTGCTTCGCGACGGAGTGGCCGCGCTCGACATCGACGGCGACGGTTTCGACGACGACGTGATCTCGTTCATCGATGACGACGGGCGAGTACAGCTCGTCCTGCACCTCGGTGACGGCAACTACACCAACTCGATACCGGTCTGGTTCAACGGCACGGGTCCGACGGGTGCGATTCGTCCCGGACTCGTGGCCACTCCCGATGGCGAGATCGCGGCCGCCGATCTCACGGGCGACGGTTCGAGCGAGTTCTTCGTCGGCCCCTTCGGCAACACCGGACGCGCGGCCGCCCCGGCCGGCGTCGACGGGTGCGACCTGCACTGGTTCACCGAAACCTCCGCTGAGGGTGAGACCGGCGAGTTCTTCTTCACCATCGGTGTGGGCGGCAACAGCTGCTCGCCCACCGGATGCACCCCTCGGGTGTCGTGCGTCGACGGTCAGCTCATCACCGAGATCACGAGCCCCGTCGAGGCGTTCGATGCCGACGTGGAGCTCAGCGACGTCGAGGTACGTTGGACCACCCGGGTCTGGGAGCACGTCGACGGCGACTTCGTCATCGACAGCGAGTCGGAGACGACCTTCCTCGCGACGGAACGACCGGCCGATGCTCCGGCCATCAGCGACGTGATCGACTGCTCCCCCTGACCCCGGCCCGAAACCGCCTCTACGATGCGCGCATGACCGAGCAGCTGTATCTCGCCGACCAAGAACTCCGCACGTTCACCGCCACTGTCACCGGCGTCGAAACAGCCGACGATGGCAGCACCCGAGTCCTGCTCGACCGGACCGCCTTCTACGCGACGGGCGGTGGTCAGCCCCACGACCACGGCACGCTCACGATCGACGGCGTCGCCCATGTCATCACGAACGTCCGCAAAGAGGGCGCCGACATCTGGCACTCGATCGACGGGCCGGTGCCCCCAGTCGGCGCCGAGATTGCCGGCGAAGTCGACTGGAGCCGGCGCCACGACCTCATGCGCACGCACTCCGCGATGCACGTGCTCGGCGGCGTGATCTGGAACGAATACCGAGTGCTTGCCACCGGCAACAACATGGAGCCGCTCAAGGGTCGTATCGACTACGAGTTCGACCCGCTGCCCGACGGGTTCGCCGAGAAGATCCAGGCCGCGGTCAACCAAGAGATCGCCGCGGACCGCCCGATCGAAGTGAGCTTTCTGCCCAGGGAGACGGCCGTGGAAGACGAGGACCTGATTCGTACCAAGGTCAACATGATTCCCGAGGCCGTCGCCGAGATCCGCGTGGTCGACATCGTCGGTCTCGACAAGCAGGCCGACGGTGGCACCCATGTGGCGAGTACCGGCGAGATCGGCACCTTCACCGTGATCAAGACCGAGTCCAAGGGCAAGGGCAACAAGCGCATCCGTTGGGAACTCAGCTGACAGGTGCGCCCGGCGAGGAACACTGGCATCCTTGTCGTCATGGCCATCACAGACCGTTCTGACACACCGGACTCCGATCTCGACCTCACCACGGTCGATGTCGCCGGGATCGTCTCTCGAGTGCGCGACACCTACAACACGGGCCGCACCAAGCCCATCGAGTGGCGTCGTGAGCAGCTCGATGGGCTCGCCCGCATGCTCAAACTCGAGGGCCCTCGCTTCGAAGCTGCCCTGGCCGCCGACCTCGGCAAACCGGCAATCGAGGCGTTCGCCGCCGACATCGGCTCGGTCGCCACGGAGATCACAGCAATCAGCAAGCACACCGCCAAGTGGGCCAAGCCCCGCAAGGCGCGCCTGCCGATGGCCTCGATGCCCGGCAAGGGCTACATCGTGCCCGAACCGCTCGGCGTCGCTCTGATCGTCGCCCCCTGGAACTACCCGCTGCAGCTCCTTCTGCTTCCGATGGCCGCCGCGATCGCTGCGGGCAACGCTGTCATCGCCAAGCCCTCCGAGATCGCCGGCGAGACCAGCAAGGCGCTGGCCGAGCTGATCCCTCGCTACGTCGACCCCGAAGCCATCGCGGTGATCGAGGGCGACGTGGCCGTCGCCACCGAGCTGCTCGAGCAGCGCTTCGACCACATCTTCTACACGGGCTCAACCGACGTCGGCCGCATCGTGGCCACCGCCGCGGCCCGTCACCTCACCCCGGTCACCCTCGAGCTCGGCGGCAAGAGCCCGGTGCTCGTCGACGACTCGGCCAACATCGAAGTGACGGGGCGTCGCCTCGCCTGGGGCAAGTGGCTCAACGCTGGTCAGACCTGTGTTGCCCCCGACTACGTGCTCGTCACCGAGAAGAACCGGGATGCACTCGTGAAGAGCATGGAGACCGCGTTCGGCGAGTTCTCCGCCGGTTCGGGCACCAAGGACAACAAGGACTTCGGTTCCATCGTGACCGAGCGCCATGCCAGCCGCCTCGCGGCCATGCTGACCGACCACGGCGGCACCATCGCCTTCGGCGGCGACACCGACGTCGACGCGAAGCACATCGAGCCGACGGTCATCATCGACCCCTCCGCCGACTCGAAGATGATGCAGGAAGAGATCTTCGGTCCGCTCCTGCCGGTCATCACTGTCGAGTCGATGAGCGAAGCGGTCGAGTTCGTCAACGCCCGCGAAAAGCCGCTGGCCCTCTACGTCTTCTCCGAGGATTCCGAGAAGACCGACGAGCTGATCGATCAGACCACCGCCGGTGGCACCTGCGTCAACCACGTGATCCAACACATTCTCCCGCCTGACCTGCCCTTCGGCGGCGTGGGCGAATCGGGCACTGGTCGCTACCACGGCATCACCGGCTTCGACACGTTCTCCAACCTCCGGGCCGTCATGAAGAAGCCCACCAAAATGGACCCGAAGCTTCTCTACCCGCCCTACACGGCGAAGAAAGAGAAGATGATCCGCCGCTTCATCTGATCGCGGGCATCACCATCACGATGGACACTGACCGTTCGTCGGCCCAGATTCAGAAGTTCGAGTCACGCACATATTCGCAGAATGGCGAAGATGGTGTGATCGCCGCGATTTTCGACGCGATCGGGACGACCAATCGCTACGTCGTCGAGTTCGGCGCGGGAATCGCCGGCGACGAATGCAACACCCGGCTGCTGATCGAGCAGGGCTGGGCGGGCCTTCGGATGGATGGCATCGAGCAACCAGCACCGACCGACGTGCGCCAGGAATTCATCACCGCGGAGAACATCAACGACCTCTTCGCCAAATACGAGGTGCCCGACGAGTTCGACCTGCTGTCGATCGACATCGACTCCAACGACTACTGGGTGCTTCGCGCCCTCGACGAGCGCTACCGGCCGCGGGTGCTCGTCATGGAGTACAACGCCTCGCTGGGACCCAGCGATCGCAAGACCATTCCCTACGACCCCACCCATGTCTGGGATGTCTCCTCGTTCTACGGAGCATCGCTGGCTGCGCTCGCCGCCGCAGCGACCGACCGGGGCTACTCGTTGATCGGGTGCGAAACGGTGGGCGTGAACTGTTTCTTCGTACGCGAAGACTGCCGCCGCAGCTTCGATGCACTCACCAGTGAAGAAGCGTTCGTGGCGCCGGGCTACGGGATCATCAGCGAAGGTCGCCACATTGGCTTCAGTCCGAGCGGACGAACGTTTCTCGACGTCTGAAACACATCCAAAAAAGAGTGTCGCTGGTATCGACCACACGTGAGGCGGTCGATAACGTGGTTGTTTGTGACTCTGCGGGGCAAACACGGGGCATGACCTCCCACGACGTCGTCGTCGTCGGTGCCGGGCTCGCCGGACTGGCCGCCGCGATCCGGCTCCGCGAGAAGGGGCACCACCCTCTTGTTCTCGAGCGGAGTGACGGCCCGGGCGGGCGCGTCCGCACCGATGAGGTCGACGGCTTTCTGCTCGACCGCGGGTTCCAGACGCTGCTGACCGCGTATCCCGCTGCCGCGACGCTGCTCGACTACGACGCTCTGCGTCTGCGCTCGTTCGAGGCGGGTTCTCTCGTGCGGGTCGGTGATCGTTTCCATCGCGTCGCCGACCCCTTCCGTTGTCCCGGTGACGCATTCGGCACGCTGCGCGCTCCCATCGGCAACATGAAGGACAAGCGGGCGGTTCTCAAGTTTCGATCCAAGGTGCGCAAGCTCGATCTCGAGGACCTCTTCACCCGCAAGGAGACCACCGCGGCCGAGCGGCTCAACGAGGCCGGGTTCTCCTCGAAGATGATCGACACCTTCCTTCGGCCGCTCTTCGCCGGAATCGCCCTCGATCCCGACCTGCAGTTCTCCAGCCGCTCGCTCGAGTTCATCTTCGCCATGTTGTCCGAGGGGGACGCCGCGGTGCCGCTGACCGGCATGGGCGAGATCTCCAAGCAGCTCGCTGCTCGGGTGCCGACCGAGTCACTTCGTTTCAACTCCGAAGTGACCGAGGTGGCTGATCACCACGTGGTCGTCGATGGAACCCGAGTCGAGGCGCAAGCCGTCGTGGTTGCCACCGACGCCGTCGATGCGGCCCGGCTCACCAACGGCGAGGTCGAGAACCCGGGTGCCAACGCCATGACCACCTGGTGGTTCGCGGCGCCCGAGACGCCCGTGCAACGCCCGGTCATCGTCCTCGACGGCAACAGCAACAGCGCGGTCAACAATCTCGCCGTGCTCTCGCAGGTCTCACCCGCATACAGCCCGGACGAGCGATCGCTGGTCGCCGTGTCCACTCCCGCGATCGGGGTCGAGGAATCGGCCGTACGCACCACCCTGACGGAGTGGTTCGGCGGCATTGTCGAAGAGTGGCAGACCATTCGAGTCGACTCGATCGAACGAGCCCAGCCAAAGCAACTCGTCGGCGAGGACCCTGATCAGTCGGTGCGGCTGCCTTCGGGACGGTTCGTGGCCGGCGATCACCGTCAGCACGCCTCGATCAACGGCGCTCTCGTGTCGGGCTGCCGCGCCGCCGACGCGGTGGCCGCGCGGCTCTGTCGAGACTGCTGACCATCTCTCCCGAGCCCTTGTAACTCGCGCGACCGCGCCGAGCGGTGTCATGGTTCGCCTGTTTGCGCAGGTCAGGACGGCGCGACCGGACTCGGGAAACTTCCCCTTGACGTGGGTGTAGTTACGCGGCTGTAATTACGAGTCCGCAACTCTTGTGAAAGAGGCGCGGCGAGGCGTGATCCGACCGGGAGTCACCGCCTCGTACTCGCACTTCCCGGCGCGGGGAAGGGGCCAGAACAATGGCAATTACTGAAGAGACGACCACCAGCGACCGTTTGATCGCCGTCGAAAACTCCGAGACGGTCAGCGCGGCCGCCACGAGTATGCGCGTGAAGAAACGCAGCGGCGCACTCGAACCGGTCGATGTCAACAAGATCGTCAACGCGGTCGCCCGCGCCACCGAGGGTCTGCTCGGTGTCGACCCCATGGTCGTCTCCACCCGCACCATCGCCGCGCTGGCCGACGGTGCCACCACCCGCGAACTCGACGAGCTGTCGATTCGCACCGCGGCCGGCCTCATCGTCGAAGAGCCCAATTACTCCAAGGTCGCTGCTCGCCTCCTGTCGACCTACATCGACAAGGAAGTCCGCAACCAGAACGCCCCGTGGTTCTCGGAGTCTGTCGCCCTCGGCCACAAGGTCGGCATCATCGGCGACGAGGTCCTCGAGTTCGTCACCGCCCACGCCCCCGAGCTCAACGCCGCCATCGACAGCCAGCGAGACAAGCGCTTCGAGTTCTTCGGACTCCGCACCGTCTACGACCGCTACCTGCTTCGTCACCCCGAGACCCGCGACGTCATCGAGACCCCGCAGTACTTCTTCCTGCGGGTCGCTTGCGGTCTCTCGACCAACCCCGCCGAGGCCATCAAGTTCTACGACCTGATGTCGTCGCTGGCCTACCTTCCCTCCTCCCCCACCCTGTTCAACTCGGGCACGACCCACCCGCAGATGTCGAGCTGCTACCTGCTCGATTCGCCTGAAGACAGCCTCGAGGGCATCTACAAGCGCTACACCGACATCGCCCGCCTCTCGAAGTTCGCTGGCGGCATCGGAGTGGCCTGGCACCGCATCCGCTCGAAGAACAGCCTCATCGTGGGCACCAACGGGCTGTCCAACGGCATCGTGCCGTGGCTCAAGACCCTCGACGCCTCCGTTGCCGCCGTCAACCAGGGTGGCCGCCGCAAGGGTGCCGCATGTGTCTACCTCGAAGCCTGGCACGCCGACATCGATCAGTTCCTCGAGCTGAAGGACAACACCGGCGACCACGCCCGCCGCACCCACAACATCAACCTCGCCAACTGGATCCCCGACATGTTCATGGAGCGGGTCGAGAAGGACTGGCAGTGGAGTCTCTTCGACCCGAAGAAGGTGCCGGAGCTGATCGACACGTTCGGCGACGAGTTCCGTTCGATCTATGAGCAGGCCGAGGCCGACGGCAAGTTCGAGAAGCAGGTTCCGGCCCGCCAGCTCTACCAGCGCATGATGAAGACGCTGGCCGAGACCGGCAATGGATGGATGACCTGGAAGGACTCCTCCAACGAGAAGTGCAACCAGACCGGCCCGGGCGCCGCCAACAACGGCAACGCTCGCGACCGGGTCGTGCATCTCTCCAACCTCTGCACCGAGATTCTCGAGGTCACCAGTCAAGACGAGACCGCCGTGTGCAACCTCGGTTCGGTCAACCTCGGCGAGTTCGTGGTCGAGTCCGAAGGCGTCACCGCGATGGACTATCAACGGCTCGGTGAAGTGGTCCGCCAGGTCGTGCCGTTCCTCGATCGCGTGATCGACATCAACTACTACCCCACCAGCGAATCCGGCGCCTCCAACAGCCGCTGGCGCCCGGTGGGCCTCGGCCTCATGGGCATGCAAGACGTCTTCTTCAAGATGGGCGTCGCCTTCGACTCACCCGTGGCCCGCGATGTCAGCCGCCGCATCTCCGAGGAGATCTACTTCAACGCTCTGTGGGCCTCCACCGAGCTTGCTGAGGCCAACGGTGCCCACGCGGCCTTCACCGAGACCCGCGCCGCGGCCGGTGACCTGCAGTTCGATCTCTGGGGCGTCGAGCCATCCGACCCCGAACGCTGGGCTCCCCTGCGTGAGCGCATCGAGTCGCACGGCCTGCGCAACTCACTCATGATCGCCATCGCCCCCACCGCCACGATCGCCTCGATCGCCGGTTGCTACGAGTGCATCGAGCCGCAGGTCTCCAACCTGTTCAAGCGAGAGACCCTCTCGGGCGAGTTCATGCAGATCAACCGGCACCTGGTGAAAGAGCTCCAGCGCCGCGGGCTCTGGGATGCCGAGATGATCGGTGATGTGAAGAAGGCCGAAGGCTCGATTCAAGACATCGATCGCATCCCCGACGACCTCAAGACCATCTACCGCACGGCGTGGGAGATCCCGATGAAGTCGCTGATCGAGATGGCGGCCGACCGCGGCGCCTTCATCGATCAGAGTCAGTCGCTCAACCTCTTCATGGAGGCGCCCACGATCGGCAAGCTGTCGTCGATGTACATGTATGCGTGGAAGTCCGGTCTCAAGACCACCTATTACCTGCGCAGTCGACCAGCCACTCGCATCAACAAGACCACCACCGGCGGCGCCCCTGAGGGTGGCCCGACCGGCGGTCCCGACGGTGCCCCGAAGAAGACCTTCACCGATGAAGAGGCCGTGGCCTGCTCGTTGGAGAACCCCGAGTCCTGCGAGGCGTGCGACTGATGGCTGTCGCCGACGACTACCTCAACACCGCAACCGCGGTCGAGCCGCTGGCGGCCGACGGCAATGCCGGTCACTACGCAGCACCGTCCAACGCGCAGACCAACATTCTCGATCCCGGGTTCAACCTGACGCTTCGGCCGATGCGCTACCCGCAGTTCTTCGACATGTACAAGGATGCGATCAAGAACACCTGGACCGTCGAGGAGATCGACTTCTCCGACGACCTGACCGACCTCGACCGCAAGCTCATGCCGGCCGAGAAACACATGATCAGCCGCCTCGTGGCGTTCTTTGCCACCGGCGACTCGATCGTGGCCAACAATCTCGTCCTCAACCTCTACGAGCACATCAATGCTCCCGAGGCCCGGATGTACCTGTCGCGCCAGCTCTATGAAGAGGCGCTCCATGTCCAGTTCTATTTGAACCTTCTCGACAACTACATTCCCGATGCCGACGAGCGGGCCGAAGCGTTCGCCGCCATTGAAAACATCCCGTCGATCCGGGCCAAGGGCGAGTTCTGCTTCAAGTGGATGGAGTCGGTCGGCAACGGTCCTCTCGAAACCGTCGAGGACCGCAAGCGGTTCCTGATGAACCTCATCTGCTTCGCCACTTGTATCGAAGGCCTGTTCTTCTTCGCCGCCTTCGCCTACGTCTACTTCCTGCGCTCGAAGGGTCTGCTCAACGGCCTCGCCGCCGGCACCAACTGGGTATTTCGCGACGAGTCAATGCACATGAACTTCGCACTCGAAGTGATCAACACGGTGCGCGCTGAAGAGCCCGAGCTGTTCGATGCCGACCTCGGCGAACGCATCACCGAGATGATCGAGGAAGCCGTCGACGCCGAGTTCAAGTTCGCCGAGGATCTCCTCGGTGAAGGAGTGCCCGGCATGTCCACCGGCGACACCCGCATCTACCTCGAGTTCGTCGCCGACCAGCGGCTTGCGCAGCTCGGTCTCGCCAAGCGGTTCGGCTCGCAGAACCCGTTCTCCTTCATGGAGCTGCAGGACGTGCAGGAGCTCTCGAACTTCTTCGAGCGCACCGTGTCGGCCTACCAGGTCGGCGTCGAGGGCGACGTCGCCTTCGACGAAGACTTCTAGCGCTTCTTAATCGAGAAAGTCGCGCTCAGCGCGCCTTTCTCACCCGAGAACCTGGGGTGTGCGCCCCTGGTCACCACCAACCCCGTCTCGCGAGGACGGGGAACCCCCCTGACGGCCGCTCTGCTGCTTCTCACGAAGCCTGGGGCGGCCGTCCCGCGCGTGGAACTACCAGTCAACGAGGTCGGCGCTCAGGCCCTCTGCTCGAATGGCATCGAGCACCCGATTGGCGTGGTCGGCATCGAGGGTGTCGATTCTGAGCTCGAGCACCGTACTGCGGGCGCCGCTCGACCCAAGGCCGTCGTGGCCGACTTCGACGACGTTGGCCGCCTCACGGGCAATGACATCAGAGACCTGGGCCAGGCCGCCGGGCGAGTCATCGAGTTCGACACGTATGCGGTTGAGGCGGCCCTGCACCGCAAGACCTCGTACGGCAACGACCGAGAGCGTACGGGGGTCGATATTGCCGCCGCTCAGCACCAGCCCGACACGCTTGCCCGCGAAACGGTCGGGGTAGGTCATCAGGGCGGCCAATCCGGCCGCGCCGGCTCCCTCCACGACGGTCTTCTCTATCTCGAGCAGCATGGCGATCGCCTGCTCGATGGCAGCCTCGGGCACGACGAGGACATCGACGTCGTGCGCCTCGAGAACGGTCACGGCGATACGACCTGGTTCGGAGACAGCGATGCCGTCGGCCACCGTGGAGCCGGAACGGGCAGTGGACGAGCGGCCGGCGAGTCGATCAGCCATCGAAGGGAAACGTTCCGTCTGCACACCGATGACCTCGACGGGATGGCCATGGTCCGCAGCTGCCACGGCCAATCCTGCCGCGAGTCCCCCACCGCCGACCGCGGCAAGGATCACGTCGAGGCGTGGCTCTTGCTCGAGCATCTCGACACCGACGGTCCCCTGCCCGGCAATCACGAGCGGATCGTCGAACGGGTGAATGAATTCGAGCCCTCGCTCATCGGCCAACTCACGCGCCCGCACCGCTGACTCCATCACGTCGCGCCCAGCCAGGACCACCTCGGCACCGAGATCTCTCGTGCGGGCGACCTTCACGAACGGCGTGTTCTCCGGCATCACGATCGTGGTCGGGAGGCCGAGTAGCCCGCCGTGATAGGCCACCCCCTGTGCGTGGTTGCCGGCCGACATCGCCACCACGCCACGACCCGGCTCAACGGCCAGAAGGCGATTTCGAGCGCCTCGCCCTTTGAACGATCCCGTGTACTGCAGGTTCTCGAACTTCAGGAACACTTGAGCGCCAGTGATGTCGCTCAGCGTCCGAGACAACGCGAGCGGTGTGCGCTCGATCGCGCCGTCGAGCACGGCCGCGGCTCGGTGAATGTCGGCGAGCGTCACCGCATCGAGGCCAGTGACGGATTCGTGGGAGTTGGGCATCGGTCGGCGCGGTCGTCAGTTGGTGGGGAAGCCGAGGTCGACCGAAGACGAAGCCGGATCGGGCCAGCGGCTCGTGATTGCCTGGGCCTGCGTGTAAAAGCGCACACCCTCGGGGCCGTACATGTGGGTGTCGCCGAACAACGAGTCCTTCCAACCACCGAACGAGTGGGTGGCCACCGGCACCGGAATCGGCACGTTGACCCCGACCATGCCCACCGGTGCGTCCTCGCAGAATTGACGGGCCGCCCCTCCGTCGCGGGTGAAGATCGCGGTGCCGTTGCCGTAGGGGTTGGCTCGAAGAAGGGCAAGCGCTTCGTCGTAGGTGTCGACCCGCACGACAGCGAGCACCGGCCCGAATACCTCGTCGGTGTAGACCGACATGTCGGACGTGACGTTGTCGATGAGCGAGCAGCCGAGGAAGAACCCGTCGCCGTCGAAGCGATCGGCGCGACCGTCGAGTACCAGCGTGGCGCCCGCGTCAGCGGCCGCGCCCACGTAGCCGGCCACCCTGTCGCGGTGTTCGCGAGTGATGAGCGGACCCATCTCCGCGTCGGGATCGCTGCCGACACCGACCTTCAATTTCTCGGTTCGGGCCGCGATGGCATCGACCAAGGGATCAGCCGACGACCCGACGGCGACGACCACGGAGATTGCCATGCACCGTTCCCCGGCCGAGCCGAAACCGGCCGACACCGCCGCGTCGGCGGCGAGGCCGATGTCGGCATCGGGCAGGACGATCATGTGGTTCTTCGCACCGCCAAGGGCCTGCACGCGCTTCCCGTTGGCCGACGCAGTCTGATGGATGTAGCGAGCGATCGGCGTGGAACCGACGAAGCTGACCGCGGCCACATCGGGGTGTTCGAGTATGCGGTCGACCGCGACCTTGTCACCGTTGACAATGTTGAAGACGCCGGGCGGAAATCCAGCCTCAGTGATCAGCTCGGCAAGAAAGAGTGCCGACGACGGGTCCTTCTCGCTGGGTTTCAGCACGAAGGCGTTGCCACAAGCGATCGCGTTGGGAATCATCCACAGCGGCACCATGGCGGGGAAGTTGAAGGGGGTGATGCCCGCGACCACACCGAGCGGCCGACGCACGGTGGTGACATCGACCCCAGTGGAGACCTGGTTCGAATGGCTGCCCCGCAGCAGCTCACCGATGTTGCACGCGTACTCGATGTTCTCCAGCCCGCGTGCGACCTCGCCGAGGGCGTCGGAGTGCACCTTGCCGTGTTCGAGCGAGATGCGGAGAGCCAGCTCGTCGGCGTTGACATCGACAAGCTCGCGAAGCCGAAACATCAACTTGCTGCGAACCGCGAGGCTCGATGTGGCCCAGTCGAGCGCAGCTTCCTTGGCGACCGCAACGGCGCCATCGACTTCGGCGACCGATGCGAGCGCCACCGAGCCGGTCTGCTCGCCGGTGCCGGGATTGAATACCGGTGCGTGGTTTCCCGATGTGCCGGTGCGCACGGCGCCGCCGACGAAGTGACCGAGTTCGCGAATCGTCATGTCAGTGTTGCTCCAGTTCTTCGATGGCGGCGATCAGCGCCGCCGCACCCTCGTCCACCTCTTGTGCCGACACATTGAGCATCGGTGCGATGCGTAGGACATTGCCATAGAGCCCGCCCTTGCCCACCAGGAGGCCGTGGCGACGACAGGCCTCAAGGACCTCTCCGGCTCGCGCCGCATCCGGTTGGATCGAGTCCGGGTGGACGAACTCGAGCGCCTGCATGAGTCCCTTGCCCCTCATCTCTGCAATCCAGGACGTTTGATCGATCACCGGCGAGAGCGCGGCGGTGAGGCGAGCACCCATCGCAAGGGCGTTCGCCTGCATGCCTTCGTCCTCCACCGCTTCGAGCGTGGCCAGCGCGGCGACGCAGGCGAGCGGGTTCCCGCCGAAGGTGGAGAACGATGTCACCTCGATCGTGTCCATGATCTCGGCGCGGGCGACCACACCGGCCAGCCCGACACCGTTGCCGACGCCCTTGGCGAACGTGAGCATGTCGGGCACGACGCCATGCGCCTCGTAGCCCCAGTAGTGCTCGCCGGTGCGACCCCAGCCGGTCTGTACCTCGTCTGCGATCAACAGAATTCCGCGAGCGTCGAGTTCCTTCTGGAACGCACCGAAGAAGCCATCCGGCGGCGTCGCGAAACCACCGACCCCCTGGATTGGTTCGGCGATCAAGCAGGCAACGTCGCCGGCCGACACCATGTCGAGCACCTGGGCGAGGTCGTCGACGCAGGCCTGGGTGAACGCCGCGTCGTCGAGATCTCGAAACGGGCTTCGCAGCCGGTAGCCGCCCTGGATGAAGTTGACGTCGAGGCCTGAGATCGAGGTGGACGACCACGAGCTGTGCGATGTGATCGCTTGAGCGGTGAACGACCGGCCGTGGTAGCTGTTGCGCATGGCCAGCACCTGATTCGACTTGCGGTACGAGGTGGCCAGCAGGAGCGCCGTGTCGTTCGCCTCGGTCCCCGACGCAGTGAAGAAGACCCGAGCATCGGGGATGCCCGACAGCGCCGTGATCTTCTCGGCCAACGCGATCATGGGTTCGTTGAGGTACAGCGTGGAGGTGTGCATCACCTTGCCCGCCTGCGCTTGGACGGCCGCCACGACCTTCGGGTGGGCGTGACCGATCATGGTGGTGAGCACGCCACCGAAGAAGTCCAGATAGCGGTCGCCCTCGAGCGTGTAGATGTAGCTCCCCTCGCCCCGATCGATCGAAATCGGCTCGGCGAACATGGGGCTCACGAACGAGGGAAGACTGGCCCGGTAGCGGGCGAGCAAATCGTCATGCATCGCGCCGAACTGTACGCCTCGGCGGCGCTCGGCGATAGGGATCTGGGCGACCGACCGCCTTCAGGTGACCGCGGACCGCTCGTTGCTGAACTGTGCCGCCAGGTTGCCTTCCACGATCAACGCGACCCGCTCGATGGCGGTGTGGAGATCAGTGAACGAGGTCGTCAGCGCTGAGAGCCCCATTCTCACGTTGTCCGGCGCTCTGAAATCGGGAATGACTCGTCCCAACTCGATGAGCGCCTGAGTGATGCGCCACGCATCGGAATGGGCCAAGGATCCGTGGGCCCCTCGCCTCCCGGGGTCACGTGGCGAAGCCCACGAGAAGCCGAGCGGCGCGAGGCGGTCGTCGGCCCGTTCCTCGGCGAACGCGACCAGTTCGCGGCCTTTGGCGGCGATCGCAGCCATGCCGGCCTCCGCGACCATTTCGATCCCCGGCACTGCCGCAGCCAGCGACAGGATCGGCGCCGTGCCCACCTGGAATCGCCGGATCCCGGTGGCAGGCACGTACTGCAGCCCGAAATCAAACGGGTCGTCGTCGCCCCACCATCCGGAGATCGGGTTCACGAGACTGTCCTGGAGGTCCTCTCGCACGAAGAGGAACGCCGGCGCGCCAGGGCCGCCGTTGAGGAACTTGTAGGTGCAGCCCACCGCGAGGTCGACCTGGGCGAAGCCGAGGTCGACCTCGATCGCACCCACCGAGTGGCTCAGATCCCAGAGCACGAGGGCGCCAGCGGCGTGGGCCGCGGCGGTGATCTCGGCCAGGTCATACGTGTAGCCCGACTTGAAAGCGGTGAGTGAAAGCGAGACGAGGGCGGTGGAGGAGTCGATCGCTTCGAGAAGGCCGGCCACAGGACCGTCGATGCCGTTCGATTCGATGACCCGCAGCTCGCGGCCGGTGCGAGCAGCGAGACCGGCAAGGACGTGGACGTCGGACGGAAAGTTGAGATCGTCGGTGATGATCACTCGCCGACCCGGCCGGGCGTCGAGCGCGGCACCCGCGAGCTTGTAGAGGTTGGTGGTGGTCGACTCGGACACGATGACCTCGCCGGGGCGCGCACCGATCAAGGGAGCGATGCGGTCGCCGACGTCGGTGGCGAGGTCCCACCAGCCGTCGTTCCACGATCGGATGAGGCGGTCGCCCCACTCTGTGCGGGCGACGTGGTCGATTGCCGGCGGCGCGGCGCTGGGCAGCCGGCCGAGTGAGTTGCCGTCGAGATAGATGAGCGTGGGGTCGGCAATGTCGAACCGCGCCGCGTACGACGCGAGCGGGTCGCGTGCGTCGCGTTGTTCGGCATCCTCAAAGCCCGCGGCATGCGGGAACGGGCCGAGTTGGAGCGCGGAAGTCACAGACCGGACAGTAGGCCGAGACGGGAACTTTGCGGCGATCCCGAGCGTTTCCCGACCATGAACTCCACGCTCTCGCGCGTCGCGGCCACTGCCGTCCTGATTCTCGGCATCAGCGCTGTCGTCTGGGTCGCGGTCCGTAGCGACGAGACGCCGTCGCTGGCCGCCATTCGAGCCGCCGATGTCGACGCTGATAGCGACAGCCCGGTCGCACTCGAGCCGATCCCGATCCTCGGCGAGGCCGACACGCTCACCGGGCTCGACGGCTGGTTGAACACAGAGGCGAACTCGCTCGAGCAGATTCGGGCCGAGAGCGAGCTCACCGTTGTGCAGTTCTGGACGTTCGGCTGCTTCAACTGCAAGAACACCATCGAGGCTTTGCAGGACATCGACGCGGAGTTCGGCGACCGCATCGAGATCGTCGGTGTCCACGCGCCCGAGTTCGACTACGAAGCCGACGTCGACAACATCATCGAGGCGGCGGCTGACCTGGGCGTGACCTGGCCGATCGCACTCGATACCGACAAACGCAACTTCCATCGATGGCAGGAAGGGCCGACCGCATGGTGGCCGACCGTGTATCTGATCGACGGTGACAACCAGGTCCGCATGCAGCAACGCGGCGACGGCACCCATCACTACGTCCGCCTCGCGAGCTACATCGAGCGCCTGCTCGCCGGCGAGGCCTGACGAGTGGCGACGTTCCTCGAGGGCGTCGAGTCGATCCTGCTGGCCTGTTCCCTCGTCGTCGTGGTGCCCATCCTGTTGGTCGCACTCGCCGCGAAGTCGGGCCGAGTGTGGACCGTCGCGGGCGCCGTTGTCGGCACGAGCACGATGATGTGGGCGCGAGCGGCGCGGCTCTGGGAGCTCGATCCTGACGGCCGGCTCCGGTGGCTCATCGCCGGCGCGATCATTGCGACATTCGCCGGTTCGTTCCGCGCTGACAACGCCGGCGCGGCGGTGCGATTCGGCTTCGGCATCGCGGCCGGGCTCATCGCCGCGTGGCTGTGGCAGCCCTGCGTGGGCGAGCACTTCGCCGAAGTGCTGAATCGGGCGGAAACGGCCCCACTCGGGAGCCTGGTGAAGATGCATGCCTACGTGATCGGCCTCCTTCTGCCCACCATCGCCGTCGCAGCTCTCCCCCACGCGGTGCCCGCGGCGTCTCGCCCACTCCGCCACCGGTACCTGCGGCGCGCCTCTCTAGCCGTGGCCCTTGCTTACGCAGCCGCGGTTGCGCTGGGTTGGTACACCGACCTCGTCGGGGAGCTCTTCAGAGTCTCCTCCCGCTGACGGTGCGCCCATCCCCGCCGGTCAGGGAGTCTCGGCCGCTGCTCGCATGATCTCGATCAGGCGCTCGAGGTGATGTCGCTCGGTCGCTTCGACACCAACGGAGATGCGCGCCATCCAGCGATCGTCGAGCACCGAAGGCGACAGAAACGCCTCGCCCGACACGTTGATGCTCTGCACCCAGGAGAGTGTGTGCTCATCGAGCGCTGCTCCGTCGTCGAGGCCCAGCGCCGGCGGCACGTGGCGAACGCACACGGTCTGCAACCGGACGGGGGCGAGAACCTCCCAGTCGGGCAACGACCGAAACTGTTCGGCCAGCCATTGGGCGTTCGCGAGGTCGCGCCGCAGCCGCGCCTGGATCGACTCGATTCCGTCGATGCTGAGCTGGAACCAGAGCTTCAAGGAGCGGAACCGGCGACCCAGAGGGATCCCCCAGTCGCGGTATTGGGTGGCCTCGCCTCCGGCCGTCGAGCGGAGATAGCTCGGGTTGGTCGACATGACTCGGATGAGGTGATCGGGGTCGCGCACGTACATGAGCGAACAATCCAGGATCGTGCCGAACCACTTGTGCGGATTCCAAGCGATCGAGTCGGCCCGGTCGATGCCCTGGAAGAGGTGCGCCATCTCGGGAAGCACCATCGCCGATCCGGCCATTGCCGCGTCGGCGTGGACCCAGGCACCGCAGGTCTGCGCGACCGCAACAATCTCGGCCAACGGATCGAACGCCGTGGTGCCGGTGGAACCGACCGACGCCACGATCGCCATCGGAATCCGGCCCGCGCCGATGTCGTGGGCGACCAGACTCTGCAGGTGTTCGACGCGCATATCGCGGCTGTAGGCGTCGACATCAACCACACGAATGTGGTCCGCTCCCACCCCCGCCAGCAGCGCGGCCTTTCGGACCGACGAGTGCGCCTCGGAGGTTGTGTAGACACAGAGCGGCGCCGTCTCCGCAGTGAGCCCACCGCGGGTCTGTCCGTGATCAGTGGCCCGTTCGCGAGCCGCCAGCATGGCGACCAGACACGAGGTGGAGGCAGTGTCCTGGATGACGCCTTTCCACTCGGGACCGAGTGAGGTGAGCTGACCGAGCCAGTCGAGCACGACCTCTTCGAGTTCGGTGAGCGCCGGCGAACTCTCCCACGAGATGCCGAGCGATCCCAGCCCGGACGATGCGATGTCGCCGAGTACGGACGACAGGCTCGCGTTGGAAGGGAACCACCCGAAGTGCATCGGATGGTGGACCTCGAGGGTGGCCGGCGCGATCAGCGCGTCGAAGTCGGCCAGCACCTCCGCGGCCGACGATGGCCGGCCGGAGACGGCGTCGGGCAGCGCGGCGACCAGATCGCCGGGTTCGAGATCGGGTCGCACTCGGCGCTCTTCGACCGACTCGCGTCGGTCGGCGATCCAATCGATGAGTTGATGTCCCGCTTCGCGGAACTCGTCTGGCGTCACCGCCAGACGCTAACCCTCGCGTTCGACTGACCCACCGAAGCCTTCGGTGCCGGACTTGCCCGCGGCCGACCCGAGACGGTCGAGCGGCATGGTGTTGGTGGACGGCGACGCCGCGAACTCGACCGGCATCGTCTTCACTCCACCGATGAAGTTGGACCGCAGGTACTCGATCTCGCCGGCGAGACGAATGTCGGGGAGCCGTTGGGCGATGCCCTTGAACATCAGGGCGATCTCCATCTTGGCAAGGTTGGAACCCAGGCAGAAGTGGGGACCGCCACCGCCGAATCCGACATGGTCGTTGGGCGTGCGGGCGATATCGAACTTCCACGGGTCGTCGAACGCGCGGGGATCGCGGTTGGCCGCGATGTGCCACATCACGATCTTGTCGTTCTCCTTGATCTGCACCCCACCCAACTCGTAGTCCTGGGTGGCCTGGCGGCGGAAGTTGAGGACCGGAGTGGCCCACCGCACGACTTCGTCGACCATCGTGTCTTCGTACTTGGCGGGATCGCTCTTGTAGAGCTCCCACTGTTCGGGAAACTCGAAGAAGCCGTGCATTCCTCGGGTGATCGAGTTTCGGGTCGTCTCGTTGCCGGCCACACACAGCAGCAGGAAGAACATGTCGAACTCGACCTCATCGAGGGCCTCACCGTCGACATCGGCCGACAGCAGCGTGGTGATGATGTCGTCGGCCGGCTTGTCGCGACGGTCGCTCTGCAATGCGTTCGAGTAGGCGAAGAGTTCACCGAAGGCCGTCATCACGTCTTCTTCGCTCTTGGCGAAGTCGGGATCGTCGGCGCCGATCATCGAGTTGGTCCAGTCGAAGATCTTTGATCGATCGTCCATCGGGATGCCGACCATCTCAGCGATTGCTTGGAGGGGAAGTTCCGCCGACAGCTCGGTGACGAACTCCGCGCTCCCCCGCTCGCTGACGCGATCGATGATCATCTGCGTGCGGTTGTCGAGATAGTCGCCCAGCAGATTGATCATCCGCGGCGTGAAGCCGCGGCTCACGATGCGCCGGTAGCGAGTGTGCTTCGGCGGATCCATCGACAACATCAACGAGTCGTTCTGGAAGCTGTCGATGTCGTCGCCGCGCACTCGCTCCTGCATCTGAGTGCCACCGATATTGGACGAGAAGATTTCCGCCTGTCGGTTGACCTCCTTCAGGTGATCGAGTCGGGTGATGGCCCAGAAGCCCGGGCCCATGTCGCCCTCGTCGACAAAGTGGATTCCCGGCTCGGTCTCACGGAGCTTCTCGAGCATCGCATGATGCTCCTGGCGCTGGAACGCGTCCATGTCCCAGAGATCGATGCCCTCGAAACCCGTGTTGTCCACTGCCGTCATGTTGCACCCGTCTCTGAGAAAGCTTCCTTGGAAGGTAACCCTAGATCGGCGGGAGCAGCCGCGGAAGTCACCCCATCACGGCCACTTCGGGGGCAGGGCCCACATAGCGCGCACTCGGCCGCACGATCTTGCCGACACCGTGCTGCTCGATGACATGGGCCGACCATCCGATCGCTCGGCTCACGGAGAACGTGGGGGTGAACATCGCCCGCGGAAGCCCGGCGAGTTCGAGAACGACCGAGGCCCAGAACTCGACGTTGGTGACGATGCGTTGCTCCGGCTTCCACTCCGCCAGGACCGCGAGAATTTCGTCCTCGATGCCCGCGGCCCTATCGACCAGCTCACCGCCGAGCCTCTCCGCTGCTTCGCGCAACACCACGCCACGCGGGTCCTCGGCGCGGTACACCGCGTGACCAAAGCCCATGATCTTCCCGCCTGAGTCGAGCTGGTCGCGAACCCAGACGGCAGCGCGATCGGCCGTGCCGATCTCATCGATCATCTGGATGCAACGGCTCGGCGCGCCGCCATGGAGCGGACCGGTCAGCGCGCCGATCGCGGCAACGAGGGCGCCCGCCATGTCGGCTCCGGTACTTGCGACCACACGGCCGGTGAAGGTCGAGGCGTTGAATCCGTGGTCGACGGTCGCGACGAGATACTGCTCGACGGCACGGGCCGCCGAACCGTCCGGCACCTGGCCCGTGGCCATCCGGAGATAGTCGGCAGCGTGTCCCATCGACTCGTCCGGATCGACCGGCGCCTCGCCCTGACGTACCCGGTGATGGCGAGCGAGGATCGTCGGCACGACCGCTACGAGTCGCCGCGCATCGTCGTGGAGTTGTTCGATCGAGCGATCGAGCATTGATCCTCGGCCCTCGTTGTCGCCGAGCGCCAGTAGACCGACTCTGAGCGTCACCATGGGGTCGGCGACTCGCTCGGCGGTTGCGTCGACCAGTTCGGCCACGCTGTTGGGCAATGAACGATGGGCGCCGGCCTCGACCATGATCGACTCCGGCGGCAGGGCGCCGCGAAGCTGCAAGGTCCACACATCCTCCAGGGAGTTGTTGCGCGCGAGTTCAGCGGCGTCGTACTGGCGGTAGTGGAAGAAGCCTTCCTGGCCTCGAACATCGCCGAGCTCGGTATCAGCGACGGCGAGCCCCTTGAGACCGGGCGGGGCAACCGCCGGTTCAGGGGTGGTGCCGTCGGGGTTGACTGTTTCGGGATTGTTCATGTCTCCAACCTGCGGGACGCGGAGTACATTGACAACATTGATTGGATCAACATTGATTCAATCAATGTACAGATCAGAGCGACCATCACATGACCGAAGACCAACGCATCAGCGCCGCCGAAGCCGCATCGCGGCTCGGCGTGAAACGCGAGACGATCTACGCCTACGTCAGCCGAGGGCTGCTCGCATCGGAGCGCCACATCGACGGAAAGTCGTCCACGTTCGACCCAGCAGAAATCGACCGCTTCCGTCGCCGCAAGGCCGACCACCGACCGGGCCGACTCGAGGTGCCGATCGCGTCTGGCATCACCGAGGTCGTCGACGGGCTCGTCTCCTACCGTGGGCATCGGCTCAGCGACTTGGTCGACGCCGGGCACGGCTACGAGACGGTGGCAGAACTCCTATGGACGGGAACGCTCGCCATCGCGCCCGAGTGGAGTGCTCGGCGAGCGGTCGAGACAGCGGTCAGGCGTGCGTCGAAAGCGCTCCCCGGCCATGCCACCCCCACCGACCGGATGATGGCCGGCGTCGTCGC
>Ga0315336_1001893_pt1 | contig 35683 bp, 29 predicted proteins | sample ASW5metaG_FD_204512 | JGI IMG/M metagenome (GOLD analysis project Ga0315336, IMG submission 204512) | Ammonia-oxidizing marine archaeal communities from Monterey Bay, California, United States - ASW #5 | ecosystem: Environmental > Aquatic > Marine > Intertidal zone | place: USA: California... | reverse complement strand
CTAAGGTCAGAATTGCCGTACCCACCCATATAGCGCTTTCACCGCCCAAACGAAGTGCTATCACGGTTGTTAGAGCTGCCGCCGCAAGATTAACTACATTTTGTCCTAAAAGGATGAGCCCAATCAGGCGATCCGGGCGCTGTAGCATTGTTTCCGCGAGCCGGGCTGCTCGGTCACCCGAGCGGGCACGGGACCTTAACCGGAACCGATTGAGTCTCATGAGCGCGGTTTCGGTGCCTGAAAAAAAAGCCGAGAAAAAAAGTAGCACAATGAGTAGGCCAAACAACAGGCCTAAAGGGACGTCATCGTTCAAAAAAAACAATCCTCCTCATGAAAAAGGGAGCATAGATTGAATGATTTTTAAAGTCAGTGTCAAGTATTGAATGAAAGGTCCTGCAAGATTCCTTGAGATTCATTATCGACTCTCCCCCTCTAATTGAGCGCCAAAAACCAAAATGCGCTTGAAAATTACTCAGGAAATAGGTGGGCCTCTAGGGATGTTAGTTTTTTCTAGTTTTATTTGATCTAAAAGCCAAAAGAGCAATATACCCAGCAATGAAATAGATTAATTTGCGGTCTTATGCTGAATTTCGGCGGACAGCGTTTATTTTCAGTTCGCAGAAAAGTAGAATGCGCCTCCGGAGAGACTGTTTTGAGAGCCTGTGGTTTCCATTGTTCAAGCGTTTTGGGGGTTTTAGTTATGGTAAGGATTCGTCTAACTCGTGGTGGCGCAAAGAGACGACCTTTTTATCACATTGTAGCGACTGATCGCCGGAACCGCCGTGATGGTCGATATATTGAACGACTAGGTTTCTTTAACCCCATTGCAGCGGGGGGCGAAATAAAACTTAAGATCGATCTTGATCGGGTCCAGTATTGGCTTTCCCAGGGAGCAAAACCTTCTGATCGTGTGGCGACGCTGATTAAGGAATTCAGTGCTGCCGAGGTTGCCTGAGAGGGTTGTTGGATTGGTGATTCCGCGGTGAGCGGGGTGCCCTCTAGATTGATCATCCTTGGCCAGGTATCTGGCGCGGTAGGCGTGAAAGGTTGGATCAGGATCTACTCTCATACAAAGCCTCGAGAGAATATTGTTAATTTTGATACTTGGGTATTGTGCTTAAATGGTATTGACCGGCATGTGGTCTTAGAGGGCAATGAATGTAGAGGGAAGAATATTCTAGCTAAAGTTCAGGGAGCCGATGACAGGGATAGTGCCCTTGGGTTGGTGGGAGCCGAGATTGCAGTTGAGCGGGATTTATTGCCGCCCTGTGATCCTGGTGAATATTACTGGGCAGACCTTGAAGGATTAGAAGTTCGCACAGTTTCTGGGCAATCGCTTGGGCATATTGATTATCTGTTTTCAACGGGAGCCCATGATGTCATGGTGCTAGCTGGTGATCGAGAGCGGTTAATACCGTTTGTGCCGGAAGAGACAGTTTTCGAGGTGAATATTGGTGGTGGTTTTTTAGTTGTTAACTGGGACCCAGATTTTTAGTTTTTAGATTAAATTTGATGTTGTTTTTTTTGAGTCTTGGATGGCCTTCCATATTTTGTTTGATGTGGCAGGTAGTTCGATATCCTCAATACCGTATTCTGACAGTGCATCCACGATCGCATTAATTACTACAGCAAGAGCAGGAGTAGTGGGACCTTCTCCACCAGACTTTACGCCTAGCGGATTAGTAGGGGACAGCACTTCATTGAGGCCAGTTAGAAAAGATGGCAGTTGGTCAGCTCGGGGAAGACAGTAATCCATCAGTGAGCCGCATAATGGCTGACCAGAATCTAAGTCAATGAAACATTGCTCCCAAAGCGCTTGCCCAACACCTTGCGCAATTGATCCATGGGTTTGGCCGTCGACAATCATCGGGTTAATGACTCGCCCTACGTCATCGATAGAGACATAGTGCGTAATTTTTATAGCGCCTGTTTCTGGATCTACCTCAACCTCGCAAGCAGCGCATCCGTTTGGGAATACTGGTGTATGCATCACATGATCAATGGAAGTGCTAAGTTCAGATTGTTTGGTCAACTCAAACCAGCCCACCGTTTTGTTGGACGCTGAGGATTTGAAATGCCCCCCGAAAAATGAAACCGAGTTTTCATTAACTCCGAGATTTTTTGCAGCAGCTTTTTTCCCCATAGCAATTAATTTTTGGGAAGCTAGATAGATAACTGTGCTTGCATGGCGCATTGATCTCCCAGAGTGTGAGCCGCCACCGGTTTTGACAATATCTGTGTCACCTAACACTATATCGATGGCCTCAATGTCAACACTGAGCAAATCTGCAACTACCTGAGAAAAGCTAGTTTCCTGCCCTTGACCTGTGGGTTGGGTGCCGATGACTACCTCTACCGTGCCATTTGCCCTTAAGCGAATATCGGTGCGTTCGCGCGGATTACCTATGGATGATTCCACGTAGTTAGCTAGCCCCCTGCCTAAGCACTTTCCGCGTCGATTTGCTTCAGCTTTTCGTGTAGAAAATTCCTTCCAGTTAGCAAGCTCAATAGCAGAATTCATATTCGTTTCATATTCGCCACTGTCGTAGGTTAAGCCAAGAGCATTGGTATAAGGCATAGTCTTCGGCCGTATGAGATTCATTCGGCGTAACTCGATGGCGTCAAAATCAAGCTCATGGGCAGCAATGTCTATCAGACGCTCCAGCGCATGCGTCACTTCAGGTCGACCCGAACTTCGGTAGGCCTGTGTCGGAACCGTATTGGTGAATACTGCTCTTGCGCGAGCTGTTGCCACAGGAATGTCGTAAGCACCTGTCACTAGCGCAATACCCTTTCCTAGGGGTGAGAGCGATACTACTCTTGCTCCAGCATTACTCACATTAGAGGCGCGCAATGCAAGAAAACGTCCGTCGGCGCGCAATGCCAGATCTACGCTTGTAACCAGATCTCGCCCCTGGTAATCGCTCAGGAAGGACTCAGATCGAGAGGCTGTAAATTTGACTGGTCGCCCAATTTTCCGGGCAACCCAAAGAATTAGCGGTTGTTCTACATACACCCGGTTTTTGGTACCGAAGTTGCCTCCCACGTCATAACACAGTACACGCAAGGATTCAGGCTCCTCTCCTAACGCAGCTGAAATCTGTTGTTTGTGGCGAACCGCACCGTTGCTTCCCTCGTAGAGTGTGTATCGGCCAGTAGATTGATCAAACGATCCGAGCGCCGCCCTCGGTTCCAGTGGAACCCCGGTAACCCTACTGATCCGAAATGTTTTACTAAAAACATGGTCTGCTGTATCAAATGCCTTATTTGTTGCAGACTCATCTCCAAATGTTGTGTCACAGCAAACATTGTCAGGAACTTCTTCCCATATGTTTGCAGAACCTTGTTTTTTTGCTAATAAGCTGTCTGTTACCCATGGAAGTACTTCATAGTCTATTTCTACTGCTTCCGCTGCATTCATGGCCTGATGTTGACTTTCTGCTACCACCATAGCTACAGCCTCTCCGACGTGCCTCACTTTATCTGTAGGTAGGAGTGCATGTGGCCCTACAAAAATTTCTTCACCCGTCGGGCTTTTAAGTTTGAGGTCGCTTTTTGTGGAAGGGACCGGGCTGTGTGGAATCGGGTTAAGGTTGTCCTCTTGACAGTCTGCTCCGGTAAAGATTCCTATAACACCAGGCATTGAGAGTGCGGTAGTAGAATGAATGTCGCGGATGAGTGCATGGGGGTAAATTGACCGGACCATCACTGCGTATGCCTGATTAGGTAGGTTAATATCATCACTGAAGCGACCCTCACCTTTCAGCAGCCTCGTATCTTCTTTGCGTGGGATTTCTTGCCCAACTGCCGAGAGGACTTCCTCACTGACAGGCTTTACTGTTTCGATTGCTGTCATCTACTTGTTTTTTTCGACGAATCGCACAGGTGTTTCCGGCTTTATACCCGATTTTCTGCGTTCAAATGTTTGTTGGCCATTAGCGATCCATTCATCTTTTACCGCATTATTCGCAAACGTGTCCCAAGCGTCGTCCCAATCCCCTAACGAATATCCATGCCAGGGTCCGCGAGGATTCGCAGAAGGAAGATTAAGTTCATCCCATATTTTTAGCGCATTTTCCATATATGTTTTGGTTGGCAATGCGAGTGGAGGCATGGGTTGTTTGAGTGTTGCATCAATTAGAATACCGGAGTCACTATTCTTGCTTTCCGATTTAGGTCCATGCCCCCTGCTGCGATTCGGCACGATTTTTAGATCTTGTTCAGGATTTGTTCGGTATGCCATTGACCAGAAAATGGCATCGGTATTTAAGGTGTCAATATCTTGACTTACTGCTATCACAATCTTTCCGCACTGAGCTTGCCAATTAGCGGTGTGATTCAGGCCATCCCAGACGGTTTCTTTTGTTACCCCCGGCTCAAACTGTAAAAAAATAACAGGCCTGATGTTGGTTAGTGGTTCATGCATAGATACTTTTATGATCCCATGGATACCTTTTTCATGACGGAGATAGGAAAGGAGCAGGGGTTCGTAGGCAACTTTCTTGATGACGCTGGACTCACTAGGCGTCACCTGGCTGATAATTGAGGCAAATACTGGTTTTTGTTTTCGGGTGATTGCTGTAATTTTCATCGACATATTGAAATCTTCAAGTGCAACATGCCCATGACTCTCTCCAAAGGGTCCCTCAGGCTCTAGCTGTTCAGTGTCGATCATCCCTTCGATCACGATTTCTGCATCTGCCGGAATTTCCAGATCCACCGTTTTTGCTTGGGCGATCCGAATCGGCACCCCAGCAAGTCCGCCGGCTACCGCCATTTCGTCTAGGTCTATTTCAAGCTTCTGCGGGCCAGTAAAAGCGACTGCAGGTGGTGCGCCTACAACGATAGCGCAGGGCATGGGCTCTCGGCGTTTTTGATATTTAAGCCAATGTAAGTAGCCACCCGCACCACCGATTCTAGTCGCCATCCGAACACCCAATCTGTCTGGTGCCTTGAGGGCCGCCCTGTAGGTGCCCATATTTCTAATTCCAGTTTCCGGATCTTTTGTAATGACTACTGTCGCAGCAAGATAGGGTGCTGCGTCATATCCTGGCGTTGAGATCGGGACCGGCAATTGATCTATCCCGCCTCCCGGATGAGCAAGGCCTTCTCCAGTTGCGACAATTTCTTGGCATGAAGGTGAATTGATTATCTCTGGCGTAATGGGGTTTTTGATAGCTTGTATCCAGGTTGATGCTATCTGCTCCACCGTAACGCCCATTCCAAGGGCGTAAATCTCCGGCGAGGCCGCAAAGGCTCCCACTGCAACAGGAATGTCATAGTGAAGGCCAGCTCCATTCGTCACATTAGTAAACAGAAAAGCAGATCGCTCTGACTCAGGAATCCCGCCTTGGAATTGCCATCTAACGAGCGGATGCAGTTCGGTATTTTTGTTGATAGCACGGTCAATCCTTCGAAGTAATCCGTGTTTTTCTAGATTTTCCAAATGATCTTGGAAGTCGGGGTATCTTGGGCGATTTTCTTTGGACTGATCCATAGCATTCATCCGTAGAAGCAATTATCCTTCTAAAATTAAGTGCAAACAAACCAGGCTTGCTAGCTGTACTTCGAAGGGCACGCAAGCCATTAATAAAAGGGCGGTTGTCATAACCTCAAAGTATCAAGCTGTGCGTTATAAATTACTATACATTGTTGCGTGCGTTTTTCTATCTGCGGTTTCTTCTGCACAAGATGTTGCTGATTTTTATTCCGGCCGCACAGTAACAATTTTAGTTGGGTCTGGGGCCGGGGGAGCCACTGATATCTCGGGGCGGGTTATCGGGCGATTTATTCAGAAATACATTCCAGGCGAACCAACAGTAATTGTCAGCAATATGCCAGGTGGTGGCAGTGTGACAATGAGCAACCATGTTTATCGTTCTGCGCCCAAGGATGGAACAGTCTTAGGTTATTCGTTGCCAGCGATCATTACAGCCCAGTTGATGGAACCAAATCGGGCAAAATATGATGGACGCGAGCTTGCGTGGATTGGTTCCGCCCTTAAATATACCGGTATCATTTCGGTTCTGAGCACGGCACCTGCAACTAATATTGAAGAGGCAAAACAAACTGAGGTTGTGATAGGTACGACGGGAAGAGGTTCTCCAGCTTTTCAGTTTCCTGCGCTTGCTCAAGCACTTTTAGGCTTGAAGTTCAAATTGATTACTGGATACGAGAGCAGCAATCATATAGCGCTTGCAATGGAGCGTGAAGAGGTACATGGGCAGTCTTCGAGTTTGCAGTACTGGGCAATTTCACGGCCCGACTGGCTAAATAACGGAAGGATCAAGCACTTACTTTATGTGGGGCCGCCAGATCCTTTGGGTACTCCCGGTGTTCCTTATCTGGGTGACATGGTATCCACTGAAAACGACAAGGATATGGTAGATTTTCTTCAAATCGGTTCTAACATGGGATGGCCACTGTTCGCGCCACCCGGGGTAGCTCCTGAGCGAGTTAATGCTTTGCGACAAGCCTTCGAGGAAATGACTCAGGATCCAGAGTTTGCTGAATCCTTTGAGTCAACCGTTAAGGGTCGATTAAATCCAAGTACAGGAAGTGAGCTTTCAAGCTTTGTGGGCAGAGCTCTGGATACTCCAGAGCCAATTATAGAAAGAGCAAAAAATATTCTTGGTTTAGGGCGCTAATTCTCGCATGCTGGAGATGGCGTTTAGTGCGGCTGCCATTGTCTTTGATCCCGCGCGGCTTTCTTTTGTTGCTTTAGGCGTTTTGATTGGCCTATCACTCGGGGTTATCCCAGGGTTGGGAGGGTTGGTTGGCCTCTCCTTGCTATTACCTTTTACATTTAATATGGACCCTCTTACTGCACTTGCCTTTTTGGTAGGCCTGCAAGCCGTGGTTGTTACCTCCGACACCATACCTGCAGTCCTGTTTGGTGTACCTGGAACCGTTGGGTCAGCCGCAACCATCCTCGATGGGCACCCTATGGCCAAGCAGGGTCTTGCCGCACGCGCATTTGGCGCTGCTTTTTCTGCTTCCGTATTCGGGGGATTGCTTGGAGCTCTTTTTCTTGCTTTTAGCATCCCTATTCTTAGGCCAGTGATCTTGAGTTTTGGTTCACCCGAACTTTTAGTTTTTTGCATTTTTGGCCTTTCGCTGGTTGGTGTATTAAGTGGCGGCGCTCCTATTAAGGGTCTGGCTGCTGCTGCAATTGGGCTCATGGTTGCAACGATCGGTGAAGAGCCTAATACAGCTAGGGAGCGTTGGACTTTTGGTTCCTTGTATCTGCTGGATGGGATTCCTATCGTTCCGGTGGCCTTAGGTTTATTTGCTATCCCCGAGATTGCAGATATGGCTATCGCACGAAGAAGTTTTGCTCCGGGAGCTGATTTAGGCAATCGCTGGGAACAGCTCAAGGGAGTTAAAGACACTCTGTCTAAATTTTTTCTTGTTATACGAGGTTCCGGTATTGGCGCGGTTTTAGGAGCTGTACCCGGGATAGGGGCGTCAGTTATTGACTGGATTGCCTATGGTCATGCGTTACGCACAGAAAAAGGCGCAAGCGAATCATTTGGAAAAGGAGACGTCCGGGGAGTCATTGCGTCAGAAAGTTCTAATAACGCGAAAGAGGGTGGTGCACTTGTTTCCACTATTGCCTTCGGGGTCCCCGCCACAGCATCTATGGCACTGCTTTTGGGCGCGTTCTTGATCCATGGCTTGGTACCTGGGCCTGATATGCTTACTACAAGGCTTGATGTGACATATACACTGGTTTGGACTGTTGCTATCGCTAATATTTTGGGTTCAGGTATCTGCTTCATGTTTGCAAACCACCTTGCGGCTATTGCACGCATAAAAGTGGGTATTTTGGCACCTGTAGTTTTGTCCATTACATTCATCGGGGCCTTTCAGGGCAGCAGGCAATGGGGTGACCTAATTGCGCTTGCCATATTTGGCTTGCTTGGTTGGGTAATGAAGCGCTTCGGTTGGCCTCGTCCCCCCTTACTCCTGGGACTTGTGCTGGGCGGCTTAGTAGAGCGGTATATGTTTATTTCTATCCAGCGTTATGGCAGCGACTGGTTAATCAGGCCCATTGTGCTAGTGATGCTTGCAATAACACTTTACGGCGTTCTTAGGCCACTATTGAAAGCATTTTTCGCTCGTCGTAAAGCAGCAAAACGAGTGACTAGCCCGCGGTTTCAATCTGGGCACCTTGACTCAGGCACGTTTTTTAACGGATTGGTTTTCCTTTTTTTCGGTGTTTGTTTTTTAGCCTCGAGGGGGTGGGAGTTCGGCGCAAGACTTGTTCCGCAAGTTGTAAGCTTTGTGGGATTAGCCTTCAGTGGCTGGCAGTTTTTTGCAAGTGCGTTCATAAGACCAAGTCACGAAATAGGGTCAGGGCCGGGGGCACCCACTCATAATAGTCCTCAGCTAGATCTTAAGTCAGATTTTGGGCATCTCTCTAGAAGCGAGATAGTTGAGCGCAGTGTTAGGTATTTCAGCTGGTGTTTATTTTGCCTCGTTATGATGAGAGTCGTAGGCTTGTTGCCAGCGATTTTTTTATTTCTGTTTGGCTACCTGCGCTTTGAGGCCCGCGAAAGCTGGACGAAAACATGGGCTATAGCGTTGCCTGTATGGTTAGTTTGCTATGTGCTGTTTCACCAAATTCTTCATGTGCCTTGGCCTGCTGCCTTGATTGGGGGTTGGTTCCCCCGGTTGCGGGAAATCGCCTGGATGAACCTCTTTTAAAGGCACTATTCTCCATTCCTAGGGTATTTCATTGGCCATTGCTGCTAAGTGCTATTGCGGGTCTAACCGTTTTGTGGGAGTGTTACTCAGCGCATATTGATGAAAAATTGTTTCTGTCGTAGAGGATACTGATCAGAGAGAGACGCTGTGTACTTAGGATTTATGAATGTATATTTCCGTAGGCTAATCCTTTGCGGGCCTATTGCTGCCGCATTATTAGCCTTAAGTGTTGGGCAGGCTGCTTGGATAGACCCCCAGCAACCAACAGTCCTGATAACAGGATCTAATCGAGGTATAGGGCTGGCTTTTGTTGAGTATTATCTCGCCGAAGGATGGAATGTGTTAGCCACGGCTCGATCGCCTGAGAGTGCAGGTGATCTTCAGCGCTTAGGGGAGGATTGGGATAATTTGGTGATAGAGCAACTTGATGTTACGGATGAGAGTCGCGTGAAGGATCTCGCCGCGGATTACAGCGGGACACCAATTGACCTTCTGATCAACAATGCAGGAGTTTACGGTGGCGAAAAAGAACAGAATTTAGGCTCTCTGGATCCGCAGACATTTCATGATGTGATGGCTGTAAATGTTCTAGCACCGATGCAAATAATTGAGGCTTTCACGGAGCATGTTGCTGCGAGTCGGCATAAAAAGATTGTTTCTATTACAAGCGGCGCTGGCTCGGTATCCGGAGAGCAGGTTTCTACGGGCGGGGCCTTCTATAGCATTAGCAAGGCAGCTCTTAATATGGCTATGCGTAAGGCCGGAGCTGCACTAGAGGAACGAGGTATTGTAATAGCCCTGATTGCACCTGGCATAGTAGTGACAGATATGCTGCAAAAGAATCGACCAAATCTAGTCTCACGAGCCAATTCCCCTGCCGAGAGTGTGGCCGGTATGGCTGCCGTTATTGCTCGGATTGATAGAAGCTATAATAAGCAGATTATGAATTACGATGGCTCCGTGGTGGCGTGGTAGGAAGAAATGAATTGCTCTGTTTAGCGAAAAAAACTAAGAAACTATCTGTCTTGTGTAGCCTTCTGGTAATGCTTGCTGCGATTTCATCGCACACACAAAAGGCTGGCAGTCAGCCATCGGGCCGGACAAATCTTCCAGACTGGACCGGTCCGTGGCAAATGACCAGCAACACTGTTTTTGATCAGGCGACCGTTGATCCTCCCGGCGGTAGTTCAAATGCCCCGGGTACACGTGAATATCCACCGTACAATGATGAGTGGGAGGAGAAATACGCACGTAATCGGGAATTGGTTCGTTTGGGGCAGTTTCCAGATACGATAACAACGTGCGGAATACCTGCAGGCTTCCCACGCATGATGAACTTACCTGGTGGAATCGAATTTGTAGTACGACCCGAGCAGGTATGGATATTGACGGAGGACGGTCCAAATACCATGCGTATATACACCGATGGCCGAGATCACCCAGTTGCTAATGACCGTTGGCCAACATATGCAGGCTGGTCGGTAGGGCATTGGGAGGATGATACATTGATTTTTGAGACCCTTAGCCTCAAGGGCGATGGTGATACGATCCTAGACAGAACAGGGCTGGTTTTAAGTGAGCAGGCAAGGATTACAACCCGGGTCCGACAAAAATCAGAAGACCTTATGGAGGCTCGTTTCGCGATTGAAGACCCGGTAGCTCTTACCGGACCCTGGCATGTTGTTAAAGAATATAGGCGACTAGAGCCGGGTACATGGATGATCGAGTTCGCATGTGCGGAAAACAACCGAAACCCCGTTGACGTATCGGGGAAAACACTGACTTTGGATGCGGACGGAAATATTCTTGATCAATTGTGACGTGCCTTGTGTATCTAATAGAGTAGGTAGGTGGGGGGGGTGAGAGAAGTGAATATCCGACATGTTGTGTTGTTGCTTCTATATGTAGTGGGGTCGATTAGCTTCGTATTGCCAGTAGGCGCTCATCATGCGGCGTCCATGTTTGACCGAACTAAAAGTGTTGATCTTGTTGGGAAAGTTGTTGAATTTCAGTGGACTAACCCACATATCTGGATACAAATTTCAGTTGAAGGCAGGGACGGCGAACCGGAAGAGTGGAGCATAGAAGGTGGAGTTCCAAATCGTCTCTATCGATCTGGCTGGCGACCAAATAGTTTTGTGCCTGGGCAATCGGTGACCGTGCGAGGCTTTCCGATGCGCGACGGTGGTAAGGCTGCTTTATTTGTCGGCGCCAAACTGGAGGATGGGTCCACACTTGGCCGATTCGAATAACCGTGGAGATTCTGTAGAACCTGATAGCGGGCCATAGCATATCTGAGCACTCCGTATAGAGTAAGCTTTTGCAAAATACTAGTGTGTGGGGCCGTAGCTCAGATGGGAGAGCGTCGCGTTCGCAATGCGAAGGTCGGGAGTTCGATTCTCCTCGGCTCCACCAATTTCTTTCTTACAATATGTAAGCTGACTTGAATCGGTGGGGCATCCAGGAGAGCGACTGTGATAGATAGCCGAAAAATGAAACTGCTCAGTGGAGTGACGATCGCGAGCCTCACATTGCTGCTCGGCGTAAGCCTTGTAGTGATCGCGAATGCACAGCGGGGCGATGAGGGCATCAGTTCGGATGAAGCGCAAGCGGCGCTGCCGATGCCTCCTGTCAGGCGTCCACCGATAGAATTCAAAATTGCTGAGGCTCATTACAACTACCTGCTGGAACAATCCGGGGGCGGCACACAACACACGATGGCAACAATTCCGGTCTGGGGTGGACTCTGGTCAGCCGGCAATAACTCGATGCCCGGGCTCTTTCTCGCCGATGGAACGCTCGCCATGGCGATGGTGCCGGGTGGTGAGGTCAAGGGAGGCGTTTTGACACCTCCTTACGAGCAACAGTTCAAGGAGCGTCGCGCTGAAATGGTCGAGTACGGCGAGCAGCGCTATGATCGACTCACCAACTGCGAGTACCCAGGCGTGGCACGCTGGCTCTGGGAACCTTACATTAAAGAATTCGTTAATACGCCGAAGCAGACCTGGCTCCTGAACGATCTTATGAACGAGACACGGCGCGTCTATATCGGTGCCGAGCACATCAACATCGATGGCAGGCATTCGGCGACTGGGGATAGTATTGGTTTCTGGGATGATGACAAGCTCGTCATATGGACTAAATGGATCAATCCTGCAGATTATCTGCGTGGTATGCCGCTGACGAGCAATCAGCTCGAGCTCGTCGAGATCTGGGAAGAAACAGTAAGGTCTGACGGTGTGCGAATGATCGTTACGCAGGCCACCTTCTACGATCCCATCGCCCTCGTTAGGCCGCTGACTGCTGTGTACACTCACGAATCGCGGCCTGATCTAGAAGAGATTGGTGTACGAATTCGAAATTGGGAGTGTGTAACGAGCAGTAATTCCTACAAGGATGCGGAGGGCAATACACAATTTTATTTGCCTGGAGATCCCGGATACGTGGATGCGCGAGGCACGACGGAGTTTCCTGAGCTGTCTGGGCAGTCGCTCGATCCGATATTCGATGCACAATAATCTGTCTCGGTGCAGACGGGACGACGAAACAGGAAGACAATGATGAAAAGGATGATCCTAACGACTTTGACCACTATGTCGCTCGTAACGATAGCGACCATGGGGCCGGTGTCGGCGCACCACTCGTTCGCAATGTTTGACCTGAGTCAGCATCAACTCGTCGAGGGTCGAATAACGGACTGGCACTACAACAGTCCGCATAGCTGGCTCTACATCGATGCAGTCGATGAGAATGGGGAGACGCAGAGGTGGAGCTTCGAAGGCGCGGCGCCAGTGCATGCAACGCGTCAGGGCGTTACGGGCAACACGTTTCGCAAGAGCGAAGTCGTTCGCGTTGTGATGAGTCCGATTCGAGACGGTCGGCATGCCGGCGCGATGTGTTTCGTCGTCAAGGAAGACAACTCGATTGTGAGGCCGAATGACGCTACCTGCAATTCTGTTGGTGTCATCGAGACATGGCAATCGAACGACTGGCTCGAGAGCACCGAGCATCTCGGCAGGCATCCAGCCGAACCTTAGCGAGAGGCCGGTGAGTCCACAGATTCACTGATAACACACTCCGGCAGAATTTCTTGATGCGACCGAGTCCTAGTTGCTTCGAGTCAGAGTGACAAGCCGCAACCAAGTTTTATCTACTACCCCAGGCCCGCGTTGATACTTCTGGATCGCAGTCGATGCCAATCATTTCTAGTTGCGGCATGTGGACCCACTCTAGGGTTCCCTGGAAGGGCTCCGCCAAATAATCTGGATCTTCTACGCGAAAATCGATTAATAGTCGCGTCTGATCAGGGCCCAAGCGAAATTTCTCTGTAATCCGGCGCCGTACCCCCATCGGCGATCCGTCGATCAATGAAGAGCGGTGTTCTTCCAGTAATGTAGTCTCAACTACGAGTACATCATTCTCCCAGCGCCCAATTGAGTGACCTTGATTTGTTAGTTTCCCATCCTCGGGATGATCGCGACCGTCTGTATATATAGTACGTTCTGTGTTGTAGAGCTCGCCCCTAATCACAATTCGGTCATTGAGAATTTTAATCTCATTGAGATAGGGGACCCCGAGAAAGGTAGGTGTAGGATACGCAATACATTTTCCTGCCGGGCTATCAGAAGTAATATCGTAGGCCGCCTGTATTTCTGCCCCTTGAGCTGTCAGCCTTCTCTCATTATCTCTCAGGGACCATAGGTGTGCGTTCGTTGCCAGAGGTGTTGCCCAGATACCGGATATACTGTCAGCCTTCTCGGTTGCACTTAAATCGCTAGTGCTTCCTGCGAAAGAGGATCGCGCTGACCATATCGAACCATCTTGCTTGGAAAGTGACACCAAGCGGGCGTGGGTACGCCGGGTGTCGTAAACCGGGTTCATGCGAACGACAACAGGGTCACCTATTTGTAGAGTATCGCGTGCCCATCCGCTGCGAGATAGAATCGATGTTGCATCGGTTTCAATTTCCCACTCTACAAAACTACCCAAATCAGTTTGTACTTCCACGTAGATATAAACATGCGGGTTGCCCCAGTGGAACTGGCTGATAAAACCTTCCACTGCTATAACTCGGTCCCGATCAAATACTGAACCGCTATGATGTGCAAAGGCGGTTGAAAGGAAACCCAGGGTTAGTAGAGTCTTTAACAGAATACGACTGCACTTCATGATCAAATGCCGCTCATCGCTCCAAGTCTTGCGCACAGGTTTGCCATTGATTACTGTGGAGATTATACAAAATGAGGAGAACGCCGGTTTATTCTTTTTTATAGATATTATTCTGATTTTAGGATTGCGTTATACGCTGTGTGTGCACACTAACTGGATATAGTCTGATCAAATTTCTCTGAAATTTTTACCGAGAGGCATAATGAGACAGACATGAAAACAATTAAAAAATATTTTGTCGTGCTAGGAATTTTTCTTTGTATTGGGATTGTTGTTTCTGCCTACGAGGTATCCCAGGGGCCAACAGAGCTTATTCAGCACGATCCCTCTAAGGCTTACGAAGGTTACACTTTATTCAGCCCTATGCTTGGGAGGAATACCTATCTCATAGACATGTACGGACAAGTGGTGAATATGTGGCCATACCCTGAGTCCTGGGTGCGCCCAGATGCAAGGGAACATGCCCGTCTCCTAGAAGATGGAACCTTGCTCAGAGCATATGGGTCTCCCAATGGCCAGACTCCTTCGGCTCTAAAGGCAGGACTTTTTCAGATTGTAGATTGGGATGGTGAGGTGGTTTGGGAATATGAGAATCCTAGGGAGGGCTATTCCGCACATCACGATTTCCGAATGATATGGAATCCTAAATTAAACGAAAGAACCATTATGTATATTACTTCCCGTGAAATTAGTCATGAGGAAGCTATCAGGTTAGGTGTTGATCCTAGGCTCAGGGAAAATTACGCATCGCGCCCGGATGGGTTAATAGAGATAGATTTAAAAGGAAACATCATCTGGGAGTGGAATATTACCGATCATTTAGTGCAAGACGTGAATCCTGCTTCATCAAATTATGGTGTGATTAAGGAGCATCCTGAAAAATTAGATCCAAACTTCGGTACAGGAGTCAGTGGAGACTGGATTCATATAAATTCTTTTGATTTTAACGAAACGCTTGATCATGTAGCGATCAACAATTCAACTTTTAGTGAATTTTATGTCATTGATCATGGCGCAACATTTCTAGCTGGAGATCCCGAGGGAAGCGTTGCATTGGCGGCAGGGAGTGCTGGCGATTTTATCTATCGGTGGGGCAATCCATGTGTATATGACTCTGGTGAATGTCCATCAATGACTAATGAAGGTATGTCTACCTCCAATGGTTACCAGCAAGTATTCTTTTCCCACGATATTCAATGGATTGCGAACAGAGAGGCGCAAGCCATAGAAACGCAAATGCCCGGTATTGGCAATTTTTTAATTTTTAATAATGGAGCCCGGCAGCCAGGCACAACTTTTTCCTCAGTAATTGAGATCGATCCTTATGACGGTCCCATGGAACTTGGCAGGTATATTCCTGAGATTACTGCTGGTTATGAGCGTTCCAGAGTAGGTGGCGGCATGGGATCTGCGTCTCAAAGTGTCTCTAAGCAGATTGTTTGGAGCTTCAATGGAACTTTACCCAACTCTTTTTACAGTAGTTATATTTCAGGCGTTCAGCGGCTTCCAAATGGTAATACCCTTATCTGCCCGGGTGCACACGGCCATATTTTTGAAATAACCGAGAACGATAAAATTGTATGGGAATATATTAATCCGGTTGGTGACAGGACAGGGAGTAGTCACGGGATATACGAGATCATTACAGATCAGATGGGAGACGCATTTAATTCAATATTCAAGTGTCATCGCTATGCACCTGATTTTCCTGGCTTTGAGGGCAAGAGTCTTGTGCCTTTAGGGAAAATCACTGAGATCTTTAGTGAATAATCCACAGGGCAATCGTTTTCTGGTCTGTCATTACCCTTGTGAGTAAGGAGAACTCAAGGCCGGATACTGGGGTCACTCGTCGCAATCTTCTTGCTTCGCTTGCTAGTGTGGGGCTTGCAGCACCTTTTTTTGCGGGACGCAAGGACTGGACTAGAGATCCGATTACTCTCCGCTATACGTCTCATGTCCCAAGGACTCATGGTTTGTATACAGAAGCTTTCGTGCCATTTGCTGAGCTGGTAGAGCAGGAAACTCTTGGCCGCTTGAGATTGGAATCCTACACAGACCAATTGCTTCATGGTCCACTAGATGGTTTCAAGGCCGCGGTAACAGGGATTACCGACTACACACATTCTTATATTACATATCAGCCGGGCAGTTTTAAGCTTTTGCATGCGACACAGTTGCCATTTATTTTCTCTCGCCCCCAAGTGGCGACTTTAGTTTTTGAGGAGCTTTACCCAAAGTATTTCAAAAAAGAGTTTGAGCGGATGGGTGTTTACTTGGCACATTGCGACTGCACGAGCCCCTATAGCCTACTCTCAAGGAGGCCTATCCAGCGCCTCGAAGATTTGCGTGGCATTAAAATTCGTGTCACTGCAGGTGTTACGGCTGAGATTTTTCGTGAACTCGGGGCAAATCCTGTCGCAATCGCTGCCGCTGAAATTTATCCTGCCTTTCAGAGGGGAGTATTTGATGCTGTCGCTCTTTCTCCTTCTGACATGGTTGGCTATCGACTCCAAGAAGTTGCCACACACTTCACGCGAATCGACATCAATGTAATCCTGCTGCACTATTGCCTGAATCGGCACAGTTTTGATGCATTACCTAATGATTTGCGCTCAATGTTTTATCGGTTGTTACGCGTACGAAGTCAGATGGCAGCACAGAACTATTATAGTGGCCCAGGCCATGAGCAAGCGATGGAGGCTCTGCGTGAAGCGAACCTAGAGATTGTTAACCTAGAGGGAGAGGAATTGAATCGTTGGCGCGAGGTGGTTGCTCCACTAAAGGAAAAATATGTGGCGCGATATGAATTAGAGGGGCTACCCGCCCGAGCCGCGGTTGCTGATATGGAGCGACTTGCTACAGATTACGCTGATTTGACAAATCAGCAACTTAATGAGCGGGTCACAAATTTACCTATTCAGGGAATTATTGATCTTTGATTGCTGAAACTCTTGACCGCTGTTCGGCCCGAATGTCCGTGTGGCTCTACAACCTTGGTGTTTATGGAGCGCTACCCGCGCTGTTTAGCCTTGTAACATTGGAGGTAGTGTTACGGTACATATTTAATGCGCCATTACAGTGGGGGAGGGACGCAAATGGGCTCCTTTTGCTTGTTGTTCTTTTTTCTGCCTTACCTCATGCTTGGGATGAGAGTTACTACGTACGCGTGGATATTATTCGGGAGCGATTCGCCGGAAGGTGGCGTGTTTTCGCTGATGTACTTTCTGCTATGTCAGGGTTTGTAGTTTTTTTCCTATTAACTGTTCAGGCGTTATTTTTCTCTCAATATATGTTCGTAACCCATGAGACAGGTGAGGATCTTGCCATCCTTCTCTGGCCATTTATGGGATTTGTAGCAATCTGTGGATTGGTATTGTGTTTTCGACTGTTAATGAATCCCGCAATCCCTACAGCTGGAGAGGGGGACGCTCCCAGCCGATGGATCTAATTCTTTTAGGAATTGCCGGCGTAGTTTTGCTACTTGTATTGATTGTCTTTGGTGTGCCGATTGCCTTTGCAATGGCGTTCTCGGGTTGTGTCGGATTGTGGTTAGTGGAGGGGCCAGGCCCAACCATGGCTCATGCAGCTCTGGTTCCCTGGGCGCATGGACGGGATTTTATTTTTGTTACCGTTCCCTTGTTTGTATTAATGGGCCAGCTTTTTTACCACGCTGGACTTGCAAGCGATCTCTTTGAGGGCCTGCGAAAGTGGGTAGGGAGAATACCTGGCGGGATCGTGATTTCATCGGTACTGGCATGCGGGGGGTTTGGTGCAGTCACGGGATCCAGTATCGCTACTGTTGCCACGATGGGAACAATGGTCATGCCTGAAATGCGTCGTCACGGTTGCGATCCACGTTTAGCTACCGGGGCGCTGGCTGCTTCAGGCACCCTGGGCATCCTCATACCACCGAGCCTGATTTTTATTTTTTACGGAGTTATGACCGAAACGTCTATTGGCGAACTTTTTATTGCGGGAATTATCCCTGGGGTTATAACAGCATTTATGTTTTCGGCCATCATTTTTGTTCGCTGTGTTTTAAATCCAAAGTTAAGCCCAAAAGGTTTTCGGGCGAGCTGGAGCGATCGCATATTTTCTCTTGGTCGATTGGGACCTGTAATAGGTTTATTTGTCCTTATTATTGGTGGTATTTACTTGGGGGTTTTTACCCCTACCGAGGCAGCTGGAGTAGGTTGTACGGGCGTACTGGTTGCGGCTCTAGTTCAAAAAAAGCTCAGGTTAGCCGCAATTGGTGCTGCTTTGCGTACTACGGCCCTAATCAGCACGATGATTTTCACCATTATTGTTGGTGGTTACCTGTTTGCCCGTTTTCTGGCAGTTACAGGACTAACCGATGTCCTCGTAGGTCTCATTGTTGGTGCTGATTTAGGCCGCATTGGTTTTCTTGTTTTTTTGGTTCTGCTTTATTTCATAATGGGTGCGATGCTTGATGTTCTAGGGATGTTGGTGTTAACCATTCCTTTTATTTTTCCCGTAGTGATTGAGCTCGGCATTGACCCGGTCTGGTTTGGTGTTTTCGTGGTAATCATGGCGGAGCTCGCGCTCATTACGCCTCCAATTGGTGCTAATGTTTTTATAATGCGGCGAGTGGCCCCTGACGTCGCGTTGGAAGATATTTTCCGGGGAGTTTTCCCTTTTGTGATAGGTGAACTTTTGATTTTAGCCTTACTGATTTTATTTCCTGATATAGCATTATGGTTGGTTAAGCAAATGGAGTAATCATGTTCAAAAGTCAACAGCTTGAGGTATACAAGAAGTGCTAGGATCAGAGGTGGGTATATACTCGCTATTTCTGATCTGGGGAGTCATCTTTATTTAGTTTTTTGGGTTATTGAAAAAGCTTCATCATCTATAATGCGTCGTCTAGGTCCGCAAAATATGAGAATTAGGATATGTTATTTGTCCAGAGAAAAGAGAGAAATAGGTTGGAGTGCCTGATTGCCTTCCGATCGGGATGGCTCGGAGCTCTTTTTTTCTGCCTAGGTTTTTTGACTGCTTCGGCATCGGAATGGGATATGCAAGCTGATTCCAGTTCCGTGCGGTTTATTGGTGTTCAGGAAGGATCAGCTTTTCGGGGTCGGTTTGAAGATTTTTCCGCCATGGTCAGTTTCGATCCAGCTAGTTTTGATAAAGGCAGGATTGTAGGTAGTGTGCAGGTTGAGTCGGTTAATTCTGGTGACCAAGAGCGTGACTCTACCCTCCTGGATCAAGAGTGGTTTGATCCGGGGACATACCCAGTGTCCCAGTTTGAGTCTGATCAAATCCAAAAATTGGAGGATGGCACCTTTCAGGCCCACGGGCAGTTAACATTGCGAGGGGTAACCAATCCCGTAACCATGGATTTTAGTTTTGAGACATCTGATTCGGGCGCTCAATTGTCTGGTAGTTTTGAGATCAGAAGGCTGGATTTTGGTGTAGGTTGGCCAGCAACTAATTGGGTAGATGATGAGGTTTCGATTCAAGTAGAGCTTGATTTGAGGTAACAGCGGTTTAGTTTTTTACGTACTATTAAGTCACTAACGGAGCAACTCAATGTCTGGCAAAAAGAAAAATGAGCAACAGCTTAAGATCAGCAAGCGCGAGTTTTTAGGGGCCTTTGCTGCCGTTGGCGGCGTTTCAGCGGTGCTATCGGCGCTCGATGGATGGGGTGTGGGAATAGCATCTGCGGCTGAGACTCCTCCGGAACTGATGGGGCGCGCTGAAGGTACCAGTGTATTGATATTAGGGGCTGGTCTTTCCGGAATGACGGCTGCCTATGAACTTACTCAACGTGGCTATAGTTGCCAAATTTTGGAAGCACGACCTTATGCTGGAGGGCGATGCCAGACTTCCCGCGCCGGCTTTCAGATGAAGGATGATCGGGGCGAAACGCAAACCTGTGATTTTGATGAGGGGCTGCACTTTAACAACGGTGCATGGCGTCTCCCAAGCTTTCATCATTCGGTATTTCACTATGTCCGCAAATTTGGCGTTCCTATGGAAATTATGGTCCAAGAAAATGACTTGGGGTATCTAAGGCGCGACAACGCCCAGGGGCCACTGGCTGGGCGGCGGCTCCGGAGGCGGGAGATCAAGGCGGATATGAGGGGCTACACCTCAGAGTTGCTGGCAAAGCTAGTTGATCAGGGTGCGCTGGATAATGAACTTACTAGCCAGGATAAGGATCAGCTTATCGACTATCTAGTAGGAGAAGGCTTCCTGGATGCACGGGATTTAAGCTACAAGGGTACCATCAACCGGGGTTATGAAGTCTTCGATCCAATGGGCGCACGTACAGCCTCTGAGGCCTTGGCATTCAAGGAGATACTGCAATCAGGCCTGGGTAATACTTTCCAAGGTGTTACGCAGGTGGCGCGGCCTCATACTATGTATCAACCCGTCGGCGGCATGGATCAGATAGCACAGGCGTTTGAGCGAGAGGTTGGTCGCATGACTACCTACAACGCCGAGGTCCAGGAGCTTAGACAAGATGACAACGGAGTGCGGGTTCCTTATAGAGATACCAATACTGGCGAAGTTCAGGTTGTAGAAGCCGACTATTGCATTACAACTATTCCCTTGATCATTCTTAGGCAGTTAACTGCCGATTTGCCGGATAGTTGTAAGGAAGCCATCGCCGCTCCTGATATAACGAAGGTTAGCAAGCTTGCGTTACAAATGAATCGTCGTTTTTGGGAAGAAGATGACGATATCTATGGAGGCTCCAGTACGCTTGGGATACCGGGTCATACTGTAATCTACCCTTCTTACGGTTACTTCGGTAGTAAGGGGATCATACAAAGTATGTATGCTATTGGTCGTTCAGCAGAGCAAAGGGACGGCTTGCCCTTGGGTGAGCAGGTAGAGTGGGCAATTGAGCATAGTGAAAAAATACACCCGGGCCAATTCCGTCGACACTATGACGGCAAGGCTTTTTCAATAGAATGGCATAATACTCCTTACAATAAGGGTGGCTGGACAGCTTGGTCCAATCAGGACCGTCAAAAATATGTGCCGTTGTTGTTGGAGCCTCAAGGAAGGGTCTATTTTAGCGGTGATTACGTGAGCGGATTGACAGCCTGGCAGGCTGGAGCAATTGAATCTGCTTGGACGCAAATTGAGAAACTGCATGCTCGAGTGACGCGCGCTTAAGGTTGAAAAAAAATAGACAAAAACCGGAGAACTAAAATGCTACAACCGAACGGTATTCACCATCTAGCTATCATGACCGCGGACATGAAATCCCAGATTGAGTTTTGGTCTGATGTACTTGGAGCGAAGTTGGTTGCCATGTATTACATGCATGGAACTGATGGCTATTTTCACGCTTTCATGGAGTTGTCTGGAGCCACCACAGGAAAACCCGCATGCCATGTGGCATTTGTACAATGTCCTAATATAGAGAAGATTCCTTCGGAGGTGGGCGTTACGCATGCTGGCAACGTTTTAGCGCCATCATCGGCTGGCACCATGCAGCACTTCGCCGTCAATGTGGATTCCAAAGAGGAATTGCTCGCGATGCGCGATCGGATTCGATCTAAAGGTGTCAGGGTTCAGGGTCCACTGGATCATGGTTTTTGTCAGTCGATTTACTTTGGTGGCCCGGAAAATACGGTGCTAGAAGTATGTAGTTCTTTAGGTAGGGATATCAACGGGGAGGCTTGGGTTGACCCGGTTGTTCAAAGCAATCTTGGAATATCCAATAAAGAACTGGCGGGTTATAAGAATCCCGAGGACTATTCCAACCCAGGTGAGCCTATTTCCCAGCCGCCTGTCCACGAAGGCAAGCCCGTATACGCTGGAATGCCTGATGGTTACAGTGCTTCATGGGATTGGCCGGATGAAGAAGTCTTTGAAAAGCTGAGTGATACCACCCCTCCGGTAGATGTAGAGGCCGCCTAGCCCTGAACGGAATACCCACACTGGAAAAATGGGGTATTTTGCAAAAAAATCCCAGACAAGGATGATCGACATGAAGAGCCGGAAAGATGCGTGAAAATCTGCAGTTCTATATCGATGGTCAGTGGGTTGACCCTGTTAATGCTAAGACATTAGATGTCATAGATCCCTCTACTGAGGCGGTGGCCGGGCGGATCAGCATTGGTTCTGCAGAGGATGTGGATAGGGCAGTGGCCTCTGCCAAGAAAGCATTCCAAGGTTGGTCTACGACATCCAAAGAAGAGCGTCTATTGGTGCTGAGCCGCATTGTAGAGAAGTTTGAAACTAGGCTAGATGAGTTAGCTGAGGTTATTACAGAAGAGATGGGCGCACCAAGCTGGCTCGCAGGAGACTTTCATGCCCCTCTTGGTGTAAATCATTTCAAATCTGCTATTAAGGTGTTAAAGGATTTCAGCTTCGAAGATGATCGCGGAACAACCCGTGTGGCCATGGAGCCCATCGGTGTGTGTGGATTCATAACGCCATGGAATTGGCCAATTCATCAGGTTTGCGCCAAAACTGCTCCCGCGTTATCCGTCGGATGTACTATTGTGCTCAAGCCATCGGAAATCGCCCCGTTCTCTGCCCAGATATTTACCGAAATTTTGGATGCAGCAGGCGTCCCACCGGGTGTTTTTAATCTGGTTCAGGGAGAGGGCCCTGTCGTCGGCGCTGCGATGGCAGCTCATCCACAGATCGACATGATCTCCATTACAGGATCCACCCGTGCAGGCATCGAAGTGGCTAGGGCAGCTGCAAAAACAGTTAAGCGTGTCCATCAGGAGTTAGGCGGAAAGAGCCCCAACATTGTGCTAGAAGACGCAGATTTAGAGGCCGCAATCACTGGTAGTGTAGGGGCAGTGATGCAGAACACTGGACAATCTTGTCGGGCACCCACTCGGATGCTGGTGCCAAACAGACTGATGGATAAGGTTTCTCAAATGGCAAAAGAAGTTGCAGAAAGCTGGGCTCCAGGCGACCCCAAGGAAGGCAGTCGAATGGGCCCTGTGGTTTCTGAGGCACAGTGGGAAAAAGTTCAGCGACTGATTAGTAGCGGTATTGAGGAGGGGGGCATACTGGTAACAGGTGGACCTGGAAAGCCAGAAGGTCTGGAGCGTGGCTATTTTGTAAAACCTACAATTTTTCGCGATGTTAGTAACGAGATGGAAATTGCTCGCCAAGAAATTTTTGGGCCTGTGCTTTGCATAATCGGTTATGACAATGAGGACGAGGCCATTGAAATTGGTAACGACACAGATTATGGGCTTGCGGGCTACGTGCATAGTAGTGATATCGAGCATGCGCGCCAGGTTGCTGCCAGGATTCGAGCTGGTTACATTAGTCTCAACAATGCGGGACTCGATTTAAATGCGCCTTTTGGGGGGTACAAGCAGTCTGGAAATGGCCGCGAATTTAGCGATCATGCCTTCATGGAATTTTTAGAGTTGAAATCTGTGCTTGGATACACTGCTTCCGGAACGTAGTCGTTCCCGCTGTCTAGTTGGCTGTAGTTTTTTGTGTATTGGTATAAGGGAGAGCAGTAGCTCTTCCGGCCTAGAATAAGCTGCTAGCGAACCGCAGGTACCATCTTTAAGTTTTCCAATGAATCAGCCTAGCTCGCAAGCTTCTTTTGGTGCCCTGCGTCAGCCAGGCTACCGAGCCTATTTCATCACCTCGGCAGTGGCATGGATGGCTGATTCAATTGAACATGTCATCAGTTACTGGATTTTGTTCGAGAAGTTTGAATCTCCCGCTCTAGGGGGGTTTGCGGTTATTTCCCACTGGCTACCGTTTTTGCTGTTCTCTTTTTGGTCTGGCGCGCTTGCAGATCGATTTGATCCGAGACGCATCATTCAGGTTGGTATGGGCCTGTTTATGGGCGTATCAGTAGCGTGGGGTTTATTGTTTATTCTAGATACCGTTGAGATTTGGCATGCGGTAGTCCTGTTAATTTTACATGGCCTCGCCGGCGTCCTGTGGGGCCCGTCCATGCAGCTGCTGGTACACGATATTGTCGGGCCTGAGCAGCTCCAGAGTGGGGTCCGACTGAACGCTACAGCGCGCTATCTCGGACTTTTGGGTGGGCCTGCGATTGGTGGCGCCGCTATGCTGGTACTGGGTCCTTCCCTTGGTATTCTTTTAAATGCACTACTTTATTTGCCTTTAGTTTTTTGGTTATGGAGGGCGCCCTATGGCCCTCGTTATAGGCGCAGTAAATCCGCATTGAAAGCCCCGGTGCGGGGGATTCGTGACGCGATTTCTACGCTCCAAACCGTTGCCGGCAATCGGACCGTCATCGGTATGACTTTGCTTGCTGGTAGCGCGGGTTTATTTATTGGGAATGGGTATCACCCCCAGATGCCTGAGTTTGCGCATGACCTGGGCCATGGTGATGCAGTATTCACCTATGGGATGTTGTTTGCTGCTGATGCCTGTGGCGCACTCATTGCTGGTGTGGCTTTAGAGGCAAGGGGGTTGTTACAACCCAAGGCCCGCAGCGCATTGGTTTTGGCAATGTTATGGTGCTGCACAATAATTGGTTTTTCAGCCTCTAGTAGTTATTTATTAGCATTGATACTTTTATTTTTTGCAGGATTTCTTGAGCTCTCATTTAATGCCATGGCACAGACACTGGTCCAGTTAGGCTCTCCAGCAGATATCCGTGGACGTGTTATTGGCCTCTACAGTATGGCAGCGTTGGGTATGCGAACATTTTCCGGTATTACTATTGGTTTTGTTGGTGGGATGATCGGCATTCACTGGTCACTTGGATTAAGTGCACTGGTACTTCTAGGCGTTGTTAGTAGTTTGTTTATTTATCTTTCAGACCCCAAGTCCATAAAAACCTAGTTATTACCTTGGCTCCCTCGCCATCTCCGTTGAAATTCACCGACAGGCCGCTCGTTTTAAGCATGGGATTATCTGGTTTCTAGTGACTACTAATCACTGTGGTTGTCAGATTTGATATTGTTTTTTATGAACTCGGCTATCAATTTAGCCACCTTATCCTGAATGCCATTAAAGGTATGGTAAGTTCCTGGTAAGCATGGGTTGTTCCCACTTTCAAATCCTCCCTGAAAAAATTTAACCATGGCATTAGGGGATTTCTTCAGGCTTTCGAGTATCTCTGTAGCTCCGCGTGGAGGGGTCCCCTGGCAGGAATCCTTTTTATGAGCAATGACGAGGGTAGGTATCGAAACTTGATCGAGATTTAAATCGTTTAAATTGGTTGCCCCAGATCCAGTCGGGATATTGGTTATACTGGAAAGTAAAACAAGGCCGCTTATATCATCTTCAATGTTGATAGCAGCGTGCATCGCTGACAGGGTGCTCCGACTAATACCTAATACCCAAATAGGAAGGTCCGTTTCTTTTTTTAGTCGCTCGACGATGGTGGTAAGTTCGGCTTCATGTGTTTTTGTTTGTCGGTAACGAGGCGTCAACCCGTCCGGATGATCGGACGGGGTATCAATCACCGCAATAGCTATTTGCTGAGCAACGAACATTTCCGCAGTCAGTGTCACGAAATCTATACGATTGGCAATATTGATTCCTGAAATGCCAACTTTTCCGGGCCCACCTGGCATCAACACAAGTGTTGCGATTGGTTGGGTTGGGTGGATTAAGACTAAATCAAGAGATGCTTTTGGTCTTATATTGAGAGAAATGTTCGTTCTGATTGGGTGACTTGATGCGGCGTCGTTCTCTTTTTCTACTTGGGTATTGGGTGTGATCGTGCAACTGACTTGACTCAAGATAGAAAAAATTAACACTAACTTTGACAGGCTATATGCTGATTTTTTTGATCGTAAAATCACACTTGAGCAAGACAATAATCTCGATTGGAGACACATGCCAAAACTATGAAACGATCATAAATCCAACTTTTGTATTTGGTCTTCGATTTGGAAAATCTTGAGAAGTACCGCTACCCTCATCCACATACCATTCCGTTCTTGCCGCCAGTACATAGCTCTCGGATCCATATCTACTGCTGGATCAATCTCGGGTCCGCGGGGCAGTGGATGCATAATGATTCCTTTTTCTTTGAGTGAACCAAGTTCTTTGGGACCTACGCTGAATTTTGTAAAATCTACTGCCTGGGATTCATTGGCTTCGTCCCACTCGGATTGCATGCGAGTAATATAAAGTGCATCCAAATCTGAAATTACTTCATTTAGTTTTTCTGTCTCTTTAAATGGAATGTTGTGTTCTTTGAGGTGGTCTATAACATCACTTTGCATTGCAAACTTTTTTGGTGCAATGAAGACTAAGCTCACATTCGAATAGTTTTTCATAAGATAACAGAGGGACCGTACAGTACGCCCTCTTTTCAGGTCACCCATTAGCCCTATAATTTTCCCATCAATACCCCCTCGGTCCGAGAAGCTTCGACCTAGGGTGTAAATATCTAACAGGGCTTGTGTCGGATGTTGGTCGCTGCCACTACCCGCATTAATGACTGGTACAGGGCGGGCAATAGCATCCATGAGTTGGGCTGCCTGGGCCGCCCTCCCGGGTTCCTGTGTTCGCATAACAATTACATCAACGTAGGAGCTAAAAGTTCGGATCCCATCCTCAAAACTTTCTCCCTTGACCTCAGATGAGGTTGAGGGATTTCTGATTTCACTGGTGGACATACCCAGAATGTGACATGCATTATCAAAGGACAGGAAGGTTCGGGTTGACGGTTGAGTAAAGTAAAGCATGGCCCTAGAGGTAGGTAGCAGATTCTGTAGAAATCGCGCTCCTTCAGCATGCTTGGCTACAGCACGAACCCGTGTTGCCAAGTCGCAAAGCTCATCGAGCAGTGGACGCTGGAATGTTTTGGGATCGATGACATGAAATAGCCCAGTACTTTGGGCCTTTTTTTCTGGTTTTTTAGAGACACCCTTCTGGGTCATTCAGAAGCTTCCCTGTCTAGCTGCCTGCAGAATGGTATCTGTGGTTGGTTTCGGTCTCAACAAGTCAGAGATCTTTATCAAATGAAATTCCGCATTCTATCCTATAATGAAACTCCTGAAACCCAGTGCTGGGGTACAAAATATGAATAACAATGCAAAACAGTGGGCCCAGGCTTTACGTCGAGGCGGGTATCGGCAAACCAGCGGGCGGCTCGTCAAGCGCGCTAGGTTGCCATGGCGACAGGACGCTTTTTGCGCTCTAGGCGTTCTATATGATCTGTACCTAAAGTCGAATAAAAAGGAATGGCCGGCTTCGACGCCTGGCCGGTTACCCGCGAGTGTACTTTCATGGGTGGGGGTCTCGAGGAGGTTTGAGGAAACGATCATTATGCATAATGATATGCAGATTACTTTTAGAGATATTGCGAACATCGTTGAAGCTCATTTCGAGAGATTGGTACATTGGCAGCGCTCCCAAAGGGCGGATCAGATTGCGATACGGGCAATTGAAAAGGCAAAGCAGATGACCAAATATTGCAATCGGTTAGCTAAAGTTTCCGTAGATTAGTAGGAAAGTTTAGCGGTAAAAACTTAAGATTTAAGCTAGCGCTTTGGATGGGCGGAATATTTCTTTAGTGCAGATGGGGCCGATCATTGCGTGGATCAATGCCGTTATGAAAGCCACCTTGATCACGGATGACTTTGGGTACTCCAATTTCATCGTAATAAACCCAGACTAGGCCATGCGCGTCACCCCCGTTTGGCATATGAATGATATCTTTCCGTTTTCTATTGTGTGCGTCAAACACATAGATAGCGCCCTCAACGTTGCTGGTAAGCCAAAATTCATTACCCTGCGGTGATAGCAGTAGATGGTCGGCTCTGTATGCCGAAAATAATGTATCCAAATGTCGGCCCGACTCGGTGTCATAGACCGTAATAGTTCGGCTTCCCACCATCAGGGTCGCCTCGCCCTTATCGGCTACCCATACCTCGTCTCCCGCGGTATTTAGATCACAAGCATACGGACCGGTTCCCGTAGGCCTCACCCATTCGATGCTACCAGTGTCTATATTAATCTTGCTGATATTATTCGAGCCCGTGCTTGGCACAAACATGTATTTATTTTCCTTATCGAAACAGATCCAGTCAGCACGGTAACCCGGGTGGGGATATTCTTGTACAGCTTCCCAATTTTCTGGATCAAGTTTTACGATCCATGAGGTTGGAAAATTTTTGAGTTCACCGCGCATTATTCTTTGAGCAGCAAAATAACCGTAGTCGATGGGTTCCATGAGTACGAAGATATGCTGGTTATCTGTCCATGCTGTATAACTTCTTCCGCCTAAATCTTCATCGCGCACACCACCCACAATCTCGTCGGACTGAGTATCAAATAAAAATACACTCAGTCCATTTGGGTCAGTCGCGAAAGTATCGACCAAAAGATAACGATCTTGAAATATTTGGGCATGATGCATTCTTCCACCAATTTGTAATTGCTTGACTGGTTGGAGAGTCAAGGCATCAGCTTTTAGCAACGTTGCCGGGCTCAGTGGGCTTTGCGGACCAGTTCCTTCGGGTTCTTTTGCACCAACGATGTAAACGTACCGACCGTCCGGGCTCATTGCAGTAGCATGAACGGAGCTGCGTAACCTGATGGGTAGCTCGTAATGAGCAATGATTTCATGGGAGACTGCATCACCGACCACAATTTTCATGGCCTGAGGGGCACGGGTCTCTCCAGTTTCTGGGTTCATGGTTCCCCTTGTTCCCGTATTTTCATAGAAATAAGTTTTGCCTGCCTCCGGAGTGAATTTCGGTTCTCCAGGATCAAATTCGGCTAACAATTCCACGTCATAGGTTTGCTTGAGGCTACCCTGCATGGCGCGCGTCTGCCAAGATTCGAGTACCAAGGAGAAAGGCACGGCAGCCTGAGCTTCGGTGACTCTTTCTATTTCAGGCAGTTGAGTTTCAAGCTCGGGTTGAGTATCCAGGAAGACTTCTGCTTGAAGCGCATTTACATCAATGGATTCAGGGGCTGCCCCATTTAACTGCAGAATAAATGACGATAGGGCAACAAGGTCCTGCCTTGATGCCCTCAATCTGTTAGCTATTTCAGCCATCTCTGGGTTTGTATGTAGTTGATATGCAATTTCTGAAGGTTGTGGACTAAAGGCTAAGGACGGCGCAAGGAGGCTACCTTTTGCACTTTCCCCATGACAATCAGCGCATGACTTCTCCAGGTAGAACAGTTCCTGCCCTCTCTCTACGAGCTCGGTTATGCTCAACGAGTTATCCTTTATGGTGTCATCAGCGCAGGATGCCGTGATGCAGGCCGAGGCCAGAATCAGCAGCAGTCGCATTTTCCTTTCTTGTAACACTACATCACCCCTCTATACACCTCGTTAATGGACAGTAAGGTTTGTTGCTGTAATTAAAATAAACACTATTTAATTCATGTAGTTAAATAATTTTTCTAGAATCATTATGATATTTCATTAGTTATTATTAAATATTGTTCATGTTTCCGCTACAATGAACTCAACGCCGACAAATAGTTTAAAGAAAAAGGCGTCCTCGTTAAGAAAATTGGTTCATAAATCATTAAACAAAAGGTGGACCTATGACCAGTCTGAGTAGACCTGCAATGTGGTTGATAACCACGATTTTCATATTCTCGAGCATTCTTCTGTCCGCTTGTGGGCAGAGGGATAGTGGGGAGGTATCCCAAGCTGAGCCCGAGGAAGTTATGCACTCTCCGGCAATGCCGTCGGATGCGATCCCGACTTTTTCTACCGATAGCATAGCCCGGAAAGGTTTTTTCTATGTGGGGGGTGAGTATGTAGGTGATCCGCCCATCATGGGTGGCCAGATGTATGTGGATGTATGGCAGCCCCATGAAATTACCCAGCCGTACCCCGTATTAATTTTTCACGGCAATGGCCAGACTGGGGTTGATTGGCAGCAGACACCAGATGGGAGAGCTGGCTGGGCCTATTATTTAATAGATCAGGGATATATCGTGTATATGGTTGATTACCCGGCACGCGGGCGTTCCACATATATTCCTGAGAGGTTCGCAGACAGTGTCCACGGTGGCCTCGGAATCAGAACAGCAGAACAGCTAGAAACCATCTGGACAAACGTGGAGGAGAAGGGCAATTTCCCACTAAATAATAACCACACACAGTGGCCAGGCGAGGGGAAACCGGGTGATCCAATCTTTGATAATTTTATTAAGACCCAAGTCCAGTTCGCCGGAGAGAGTACCCGTTTAGCGCGTCTTGCAGCTATGGAATTACTCGATGAAATCGGCCCTGTTATTTTGCTAACGCATTCCCAGGGAGGGGGGGTTGGATTTGGTGTTGCTGACGGGAGGCCCGAGCAGGTAAAGGGCTTGATCACGGTAGAGCCAGGTGGGCCCCAAATTGGGCGGGTTAGCACTGCCGATGTTGCCTATACTGGAGCTCCCGCAAACAGTTGGGGTCCAGTTAATTATCCACTTACCTATGATCCGCCAGTGGATGACCCATCCGAACTAATCACCTATCTAGAAGCTGAAGCAGATCAGTCTGGAGAGGTGCCTTGCTATTTACAAGAAGAACCGGCACGGCAACTTATAAATATGAAGGAGATTCCGGTTCTGTCGATCTCTGCCGACGGTACCTACCACAGAGTCTTTGACGCATGCATACCAAAGTGGCTGAATCAAGCAGGAGTTAAAACAGATTTCATTCGGCTGGAAGATGTAGGTATTAGCGGCAATGGACACATGATGATGCTTGAATTAAATAGTGATGACATCATCGAGTTTATTCATGAATGGATTCAAGAGAATGTTAGTTAGGAGGGGGCTGCCAATGTTTAAAAACATCCGTACAGTTATAACGAAGAGTAACAGTAGCGTCATGGCTATTGTGATACTTGCTACTTTGCTATCCGCCTGTGAGCAAGAAATGACACAGGTAGCAGAAGTTGTTGACTCAGGTTTTGCTGCGATTCCGGGCCAGAAGGGTGGCCAGGATATGTTTGGACCTTATGAGGTTGTAGAGGGTTGGCCACAGGACTTGGCTGAGCTACCCGACCACGAGGGTTGGACTTACGGGGCTGGACAGAGCATTTTTGCTGAGAGTCCTGACCGCGTTTTCATACTGCATCGGGGTGAATTGCCCAATATTGAGCGTCCGCCTGCAACAGTCTATCCCGAGGCGGGTCCTGCTCTTTCTTTTCCCGTTGCTCAGGTACCCTGGCGTAACGCATCAGTGGGTCCTCGGGCGAGTCTGCCGGGTGCGCTGGACGGTGATGATACAGACCGTGGAGAGCACGGTGTAGACCACCGTTGGGAGCACTGTCTGGTGGTTGTTGATCGGGATGGCAATATCATCGAGGAATGGACGCAGTGGGACGAACTTTTTAGGAGGCCTCACTACGTCACTATCAATCCCTATGACCCCGAAAAACACGTATGGGTTGTAGATGATTTTCGGCATGCTGTTTTTAAATTCACCAATGATGGCAGTGAGTTGGTTCAGACTATCGGTACACCGAACGTATCGGGTGACGATGAGACCCATTTTTTCCGGCCGACATTTTTAGCATTTTTGCCGGATGCCATGTTTGTGGCCGACGGCTATGCGAATACTCGAGTTGTGAAATTCGATCACGATGGTAACTATCTTACAACCTGGGGAGAGCGAGGAAATCCTCCTAACGAGACGCGACCTGGCTTCATGAATAATGTTCATGGTGTAGCAGTTGACGCTGAGACACAGCGAGTCTTTGTTAATGACCGAGCCAACAACCGTGTGCAGGTGTTTAGTGATGATGGCGAGTATTTAGATGAGTGGAGCTTTGGGCCTGAGCCTACGGACATTCACCTCTTTTACATTGGAGCTGATCGCGTGCTTTGGGCAGCAGACCGGGCAACGACCAAGATTCTGGGCTATGACCTAGAAGGAAATTTCCTTTATTCCTGGGGCGTTTTGGGTGATTTCCCTGGTGCGCAATGGGGTGTTCACGGTTTAAGTGTGGACCAAGAGGGCAATTTTTACGTGGCCGAGGTAGGCAATGGACGTGTCCAAAAATATCGGCCGAGAGCGGGAGCAAGACCCGAGACTATGATTGGAAAGCCAATCTACGCAGCCTGGAATTAGGCAAATTGAGGGTGTGCACATTAAGAGGAAAAGAATTATGAACTCGAAAATAATGAAGTTCACAAAAGTAGTATCGATTGCTGCATGCTGCGCAATGGGATACGGAGCATACGCTCAGACACCACCGGACTCGATACCCACAGTCTCCTTGGATAACGTTGCTCGCCATGGTTTTTTCTATGCGGGTGGTGAGTACGTGGGAGATGCTGGAAGGGAAACCATGGGTGGAGCCATGTATGTGGAGGTCATGGTCCCGAAAGAAATTCAGCATCCTTACCCAATTGTCTTTTTGCATGGTGCCGGACAAACGGGAGTCGATTTTTTGCAAACACCCGATGGTCGACCTGGCTGGGCTTATGATTTTCTAGACATGGGCTATGTCGTTTATATACAGGATTTTCCTGCCCGGGGACGATCTCAATATGTACCTGGCGTAGATGGTGACATGAATATTCGAAATGCGCCTAACATTGAGCAAATTTTTACGGCCTCTGCTGCAACGGCCGATTTTCCACAGGCGAGCAAGCATGTACAGTGGCCAGGCACGGGACGCATGGGCGATCCAGTTTTTGATGACTTTATGCGGACACAAGTGGCATTTATTGGTGGCCGGCAAGCGCAGTTGACCATTGATGCCAATGTTGCGCTACTGGATATGATTGGTGCGCCAGTCATCCTTTTGACGCATTCTCAGGGGGGTTGGTTTGGCTGGAATATTGCCGATGAGCGACCGGGCCAAGTAGTAGCTATCGTCACACTAGAGCCAGCTGCTCCGCCTATCCGTGGGGTAGATACTACGAATGTAGTGTACCGGGAGCGTGGTGGACTTGCTTGGGGGGTGGGTAATACACCAATTACCTACGATCCCCCGGCCGGAGATGCTTCGGAACTACAAGTTGTTATAGAGGATCAAGCGGATGGAGAGGGGCTTGTACCTTGCTATGTTCAACAGGAACCTGCGCGCCAATTAATAAACCTGACTCATATCCCGGTCCTCTTCATGAATGGCGAGGCAGGTTACCATCGGATTTTTGATCACTGCCTTGCTGGGTGGCTCAATCAGGCTGGCGTTAAGACTGAATATGTGCAAATGGAAGACGTTGGACTGACAGGCAACGGGCACATGATGATGCTCGAAGAGAACAGTGCGGAAATCGCTGAATACATTGGGGGATGGCTGGAAAATAATCTCGATTGATAGTGACTGTTTTTTTCGGTTGCACCATCTTTTGCTTAGGAGAGAATGATGAAGAAATATTTCCTGTTACCCACCTTGGTTACCTATGGTTTGGTGGTTGCTTGTAGTGGAAGCAGTCAAGACGGATCTGTAGACATGCCTGCTTCTGCGACAAGTTATGCTGCTGTGACGGGCCAGATTGGCGGACAGGATGTTTTGGGTGGTTATGAGGCTGTGGTTGGGTGGCCAAAAGATATTGCTGAACAGCCAGGTCACGAGGATTGGACCTGGGGCGCAGGACAGAGCATTTTTGCAGAGAGCCCAAACCGAATTTATGCGTTGCAGCGGGGAGAATTGCCCAATATAGATCGTCCCGCGACTCAATATCTTAGGGATATTGCGCCCAGCCTATCTTTTCCAATTGGCCGATTACCTTGGCGGGATGCCACAGCCGCGAGCCTTCCAGCTAACGGCGGCACTGGTTCCTTGGCAGAGGAGGGCATTACAGCCTGGGAGGCAAGAGGACTTGAGATAGGAGTAGATGCCCGCTGGGAGCACTGCATTGTAGTGTTTGATGGCGAAGGCAATATGATTGAGGCTTGGACCCAATGGGACGATATGTTGCAGAGGCCGCACTTCGTTGCTATTAGTCCGTATGATCCCGAGAAACACGTCTGGGTTGTTGACGACCATAAGCACGTTATACATAAATTTACGAATGACGGCAGTGAGCTAGTTCAGTCCATAGGTACCTATGGGGAGTTGGGGGACGACGAAACTCATTTCAATCGCCCAAGTTTTATGGATTGGGCGCCCGACGGCAGCTTTTATGTGGCGGATGGATACAACGGCACGCGCGTTGTAAAGTTTGACAAGGATGGGAACTATCTTCTGGAATGGGGCGAGGCTGGTCAGCGTGGCGGAGAGACGCGGCCCAGTTATTGGCATAACGTACACGGTATCGCCGTTCATGCCGAGACGGGACGTGTATTTGTAAATGACAGAAGCAATGATCGGATTCAGGTCTTCGATGAAAATGGTAACTATCTCTACGAGTGGAGTATTGGGGAGAACCCTGCGGATGTTCATGATTTCATGATTACAGCGGACGGGTTTCTTTGGGCCGCAGACCGCGGTACCAACCAAATGGTTAAATACGATTTGGATGGCCGGTTCCTGTACAGCTGGGGTACATGGGGTAATTTCCCAGGCGGTATGTGGGGGGTGCATGGCATCAGTGTGGATCAGGAAGGGAATTTCTATGTGGCTGAAGTTGATAACGGCGGTTTTCAAAAATATCGGCCTCTGGAGAATGCCAATCCTGATTACTTAGTTGGGCCTCCAGTACGATCGGCTTGGGAATAAGAGCAAAAAATAGCCAAATCAACCAGCTCAAGCAGCGTGCTAATGGTCGCGGGTCTTTGTTTTCTCGTATGACGGGCAGTTTGATCTCGGTGGGGGTTTGAAGTGACCCAACGTCTGGGCTTATTACTTGTGCTGAGCTTTGTATCTGTTTGCATCTCGGCACAGCAGCCCGTTGAGGTTCTGGTGGAGCGTGGCCGGGGTATTTTCCATGCGAGTCCGGTAGGTTGCTGGGTATGTCACGGGGAGGATGCTCAGGGCCTCGTAGGGCCCACCTTACACTTCGGCCCTACCCCAGTGGATATTTTCGATCAGCTTGAGAGTAATCCTATGATGGCGGTCATTGTGACTGAGCTAAATCTCAATGACGAAGACCTAATGTCTCTTTCCATGTATATCCGTTCGTTGGCAGGATTATCTTTAGATGATGGGCTGCCGGCGCAGTGGCTTGAGGCACTGAATCAAGCAAAGGTTGCTCAGGCCAATCAACTGCAATTTAAGAAAACACAGCGGGACCTAATTGTTGAATCGATAGAGTCCTTTGGTTCGGTTTTAACAAGCTGGGAGCGGCGTGCCAACGAAGGCAGTCTTAAGAGTCATTATGATACGCGTATCACTGCTACATTTGATGCCGGCGAGCCTAAGTTTACGCCTGAGGCGAATCATACGTATTTCTACGAAAATATTGGTACGAATGCAAAGCCTGCAGTTTTGCACGAAGGTTACATTCCGCCGCTATCTAACCGAGTGGTGGTGGGTGATGCCCAAACCAAGGAAGTTATAGCTAGTTATTTGTTCCCTGCCGAGCTCAGAAATGCAGTTCATACCAGCGTGATGTCGCCCGATGGCAAATATGCCTACATTGTCGGTCCCCGAGAGCTTGGGCCTGACGGTATTCCGGATCCGGCAGGCGCTCAAACTATCATTAAGGTGGATGCGGTTACCTTACAGCCGGTGAAACAAATTACTGTTGGCGGACGACTACACCATGGACAGATTTTCCAGGAAAAATACCTGCTTTTAGATATGTTTAATCGGGATCCGAATGGTTTAGCCGTTATGTTGTACGACCCCTCAACAGACACTGTAGTAGGTGGGGCCAAAGACATTGATTTGGGGGGTATGGTTTATACCGCCTGGACGGATAATGAGTTTATCTATGCCTTGATGGAGCCTGCTGGTTACGGGCCGGGCCGCGCAACTGGAGCCAGAGCCGCGGCTAACCTTTATCAGGGTACATTGATGGCACTAAGGCCTTTCTGGATGGC
>Ga0315336_1001892_pt1 | contig 35686 bp, 28 predicted proteins | sample ASW5metaG_FD_204512 | JGI IMG/M metagenome (GOLD analysis project Ga0315336, IMG submission 204512) | Ammonia-oxidizing marine archaeal communities from Monterey Bay, California, United States - ASW #5 | ecosystem: Environmental > Aquatic > Marine > Intertidal zone | place: USA: California... | reverse complement strand
CGGGGTGGGTCAACGTGTGCAGCTGCACCGCGTCGCGGCGGCCCAGATCGGCGCCGGCGGCGCCATCAGCGGCGATGTATCTGCTCGGGGTGCGGTGCTCGACTTCGTGGAACGTGATGGCGTCCTGGAAGTGCGCATGGTTATGGAAGACGCCGTGTCCTGGGATGCAGACGGAGGCGGACTTCGAGGATTCCCACGCATCGAACCCACGCATCCCGTGCTTGTCCCCATGCCTCAGCGTACAGAACCTGCGGCGATGACATGGATGGACATGGAAGCAATCAAGCGCACGCCGACGCGTTATCCGGCGGTTCGGGATGCCTTCAAGTCACTGCGACGAGCCGTTGTTCAGCAGGACGAGCGTGCCGCTCTGCAACGACGTTTGGGGCAGCGGCAGGGTTTGACGTTGACGAGTCTGGATTGGCCTGACCAGACCTGGTTCGTACAGGCAGATGGGCTGCGTGGGAATCGACTGGTACAGGCCGACGGTCCCGTGCGCGTCGTCCAGATGCGAGCAGGTGAGGCCGTCGCCACGTTTACACCTGAGGGCCTGCGTCTGCGTACACAGCCATCGAGCGTACTGGACCATTCAGCGGGACAGTCAGCCGGACAGACAGCGGTGTTGAACATGACGCGGGTTCGCGTCGATGCTGCCCAGGAAGGCGTTCCGTCCAATCACAGGGTGGCCGTCGACATCGCCAATCTGCAGTTTGTGCCGGCGCTGATAGTGCCGACTGTTGCCGATGAGCAGGTTCTCGCAGAGGGGAAGCGTCGTGGTCAAACAGCGGCGTGGATTCAGGAGCGGGTGGTGAATCTGCAGCGAGCGGAAGGGGAGTTGCACGGCCAGATCATCAGCCGCCGCTGGCGGCGATTCTCGCTGGGATTGACCGCTGGTCTCTTGCCGTTGCTCGGGGCCGTGCTCGCGCTGCTGCTGCGTCATGCCCAACCACTGGCGGTCTACATGGTCGGGTTCATACCGGGCTTACTTGACCTGATGTTGATCAGTGGTGGCAGCGGAACGATCCGCCATGGTGATCTGGGCATGGGCCTGTTGGTCATGTTCAGCGGCAGCGCCATGGTGATCATTGTTACGTGCATTGCGTGGAACAGGCTGCGGAGGAACTGACCATGTGGCTGATTCACCGCACGTTGCTGACCCGGCTCCTCGTGAACTTCATGCTGTTGTTTGTGTGTCTGTACCTCTTCGCCACGACGATCGACGTGGTGTTGAACCTCGATGCATTCACCACTATTGCCGAGGCCATGGAGGGATCCGATGCGCCCTGGTGGCGTCGGTTGTGGCGTACGCTCGTCGTCACGCTGGACTATCAGTGGCCGCAGATCTTTCAGTACTACGCCTTTCTACACGGTCTTGTAGCGATCGCTGCCTTGGGATTCACCTGCACGTCGATGGCCCGCTCCCGAGAGTTTGTGGCGATCGCAGCAGCCGGTGTCAGCCTGCGGCGACTGGCCGGCCCAGTCGTGTTGATGGCGGTTGTGTTGGGTGGTGTGCAGATCGTCAATCAGGAGTTCATCCTGCCCAGGGTCAGTGGTCTGCTCCTGCGCAAGCATGCACAGGCAGGGAAGGCTGCGATCGATGCCTTTCGAGTGCCATTCACAGCGGACTCGGACGGCACGTTGCTTCAAGCGGCGGCGTTCGTGCCCGACAGCGAGCGGCTTGAACAGCCGACGTTTCTGCATCGCGATGCTGCTGGGCGGACAACGCGACGGGTTTGGGCGAAGGAAGCCAGCTGGGACAGCTCGCGGGGCGGATGGCAGCTCGAGCAGGGCCTCAGTGCGTCGACAGATGCGGCCGATGTGGGAGTCGGGCTTCGCACAACGGAGACCTTCGAGCCATCAACGCTGAGTCCTCGCCGGCTGCTCATTCGACGACGTGGCGAGTACGCCGGCATGATGGGGGCCGGGACGCTGCTTGATCTCAATCATGGGACAGCCCCAGACGACGCGGCACCACTGCGACGCGCCTTGATGGCAAGATTGGTCATGCCACTGGTCAATGTGCTGTGTCTCTTGATCGCCATGCCCTTCTTCGTGGATCGGTTGCCCGGAGGGCTGCTGCTGAAGTCGGTGCTGTGTTGCGGGATCGTGCTGCCGCTGTACATGGTGGCGGCAGGTGTCCAAGTGGTGTCGGTTCCCGGCATTGGGCCTCTGGCGGGCGTTGTACTGCCACTGGTGCTGTTGATTCCACTGGCTGTGTGGCGGATGGGCCGCCTGCAAACCTGAATATGGCACGACATTGTGGACCTTTGGCGCAGTTTCTGCGCTCGTTCTGCACTGTTCTTCGCCAAACGTGCAGAGTCGTCAGTTGATCGGCCGAAGGCTCCTCCTTCGGCGGGGATCTACGGACGGATTCTCTTGGGGCATGACGCCGCTCGGGCAAGGACGCCCGGCACACCACGGAAGGCGATGCATGGACGTTGCAACCACCCGATTCGGTACGGTTCAGATTGAAGCTGACCGTGTCCTTGAGTTTCCCGGCGGTCTGCTGGGCTTCTCCAGTTTCACCCGATTTGCACTGCTCCAACCGGACCCGGAAGGGATCTTCCTCTGGCTGCAGTCCGTCGACTCGCCGGAACTGGCCTTCGTCGTCACGGATCCTGCGCACTGGTGCCAAGACTTTGAGGCCGTCATACGCCGTGAACATCTGGCGCAACTGGATCTGACGTCAATCGACCAAGCGCGCATTCTCGTCATCGTGAACAAATACGACGATGCACTGACGGCCAATCTGCAGGGCCCACTGGTCGTCAACATCAACAATCGTTGCGGAATGCAGGTTGTCCTGGCGGACCGACGCTGGACGACCCGTCGCGAAATCGCCAAGTTGGTCTCTGAGACGCAGCGCGTCTCAGCCTGAGTTCGATTGCAGGCTGAAGCTGGTTTCAGCCCGAGCCCTTTCGGAGTTCCACCGCATGCTTGTGCTTTCAAGACGACGTGACGAACGCATCCTGATCGGAGACGACATCGAAATTGTCGTCGTCGAAGTGCGTGGCGAAAAGGTTCGTCTCGGCATCAACGCGCCCACTGATATCGTCGTGCATCGAGCCGAACTGCGGGAGAAGGCCAAGGTCCAGATTGAACCCAAGCCTGGCTCGAAACAGGACTCCAAGAGCGAACCACGCGCCACGCCGGTTCGCCCCGCCAAGGCGGGATGACGCTCGACTAGACTGTCGACATGCCCCTGTACGAATATCGCTGTGCCAATGACGGCGCTGTCATCACGTTGCTGCGTTCGATGGCACAGGCCGATGCACCCGTTGCCGATCCAACAGGCGAGGGACGTACGTTCTCTCGCGTACAGAGCGTGTTTCAAGTGGATGCGAGCCGTAAGCCCAGCGGCTCATCTTCTTCGCCATCCGGCCCCGACGGCGGCTGCGGGCATGGCTGTGCCTGCCACCCACACTGACTGCAGCCGCTCAAATGGCGTCGAGGGCTCGCTGCAGATCCTGCTGCAGGTCTCGTGGATCTTCAATGCCCACTGACAAGCGGATCAGGCTGTCCGTGATGCCCAGTTGGGCACGCTGATCGGGTGGGACGCTGGCGTGCGTCATGATCGCCGGGTGTTCGACCAGCGACTCCACGCCGCCGAGCGACTCCGCCAACGCGAAAATTCGGAACGCCTCGAGAAAGCGGCGTGAACCGTCGAGGTTGGTGTTCAGTGTGGCGGTGATCATGCCTCCGCCGACCGATTCGCCATCCATGCGCATCTGTCGTTGTGCGATGTCCGCCTGAGGATGACTAGCGAGACCCGGGTAGAAGACGCGGTCAATCTTGTCCGACGCTTCCAGCATGGTGGCCAATGTCAGTGCGCTGTCACAGTGACGGCGCATGCGCAGGGCCAGCGTTTTTATGCCGCGCAACGTCAGATAACTGTCAAACGGACCGAGTACGGAGCCGATCGAGTTCTGGTGAAATCGCAGCCGTTCGGCCAGTTCTGGGTCGCCGGTCACCAGTACGCCGCAGACGACATCACTGTGCCCGCCGAGGTACTTCGTGCCGGAATGCATGACCACGTCGAAGCCCACATCAAGAGGACGTTGCAGCATTGGAGTTGCGAAGGTGTTGTCGCACGCACAGCAGATGCCATGTTCTGCGGCGATCGAGGCCAGCGCAGTGAGATCGCTGACCTTGAGCATGGGGTTCGTGGGTGTTTCGACCCACAGCAGTTTCGTGCGCGCAGTCATGGCGTTTCTCACGGCATCGAGATCTGTCAAGTCGACAAAGGAGAACTGCAGCCCGCGTGACCGTTCGGCGACCTGCCGGAACAGGCGGTGCGTGCCGCCATAGAGATCGTCCATGGCCAGCACATGGTCGCCTGAAGACAGCGTGTCCAACAATGTGGCCGTGGCGGCAAGGCCGCTGCTGAACGCGAATCCACCGAAGGATGCATCCTGCTCGTCGGTCAGGGTGGATCCTTCCAGACGAGCGATGCAGCGTTCAAAGGCGTATCGCGTGGGATTGTGGCTGCGGGTGTACTCGTAGCCTTGATGCACACCCGGCGAGGTCTGTGCATAGGTGGATGACAGATAGACCGGTGGCATGACCGCGCCCGTCGTGGGACAGACATGCTGGCCCGCATGCACAACATTCGTTCCTGGATGCAGGTCTTCGGGTGTCATGTCAACCCTCCTTGGCGGGTTCGGACTGCATGCGTAGCCAGCCGATCAAGTCGATCTTGGTGATCAGTCCGAGGAATCGGTCCGCATCTTGCACGATTGCAACGCGGTCGGATTGGAAGATAGGGATCAGATCGTCCACCGCATGATCAGGTGTCAGTGTGACCAGTTTGGTGGTCATGTAGTCGCTGACAGGCTTGTGAAAGGCGTCATGACTCTTGTGCACGGCCATGAGAATGTCGGACTCATCCAGAATGCCGACGACGGCGTCGTTGTCCACAACAGCCATCTGACTGACGCCGTGCAAGCGCATTGTCTTGACCGCCTGAAGCACAGGCAGGTGCGGGGCCAGCGTGAAGTCCTCGCGTTCCATATGCCGTCGAGCAATGAGATCGCGGAGGTTGTCATGGGTCTCCCGCTCGATGAAGCCCTGATCGATCATCCAAAAGTCGTTGAACATCTTGCTCAGATACTTCGCGCCATGGTCACAGACAAATGTGACAACGATCTTTGGCTCGGTCTGTCGGCGGCACCACTCCAGAGCCGCGGCAAGCAGTGTGCCGGTGGAGGAACCAGTCAGCAGGCCTTCTTTGCGAAGCAGGTCACGCGCAGCGAGAAAGGACTCGCGATCGGTGACAGCAATGGCCTCGTCCACGACTTCAAGATCGGTGATCGGCGGTACGAAGTCTTCACCGATACCTTCAACCAGCCAAGCGCCGGGTTCCACAGTGCGGCCCTCATTGACCAGCGGCTCAAGAATGGAACCGGTGGGATCGGCGAGGATGATTTGAATGTCGCTGCGCTGTTCCTTCAGGAAGCAGCCGCACCCGGTGATAGTGCCGCCGGAGCCTACGCCGGCGACGAAGGCATCGATCCCCCCGTCAGTCTGCGCCCAGATTTCGGGGCCGGTGCCTTCGTAATGGGCCGTGACATTTGCTTCATTGGCGAACTGATTGACATAGAAGCCGCCGGTGTCATCGGAGAGACGTTGGGCGACGTCCTGGTAGTAGTCCGGATGGCCTTTGGCGACATCGCTGCGTGTGAGGACCACGTCTGCGCCAAGCGCTTTCAAGTGAGCAATCTTGCCCTCGCTCATCTTGTCCGGCACGACCACGGTGACGCGGTAGCCCCGCTGTACACCGACGAGTGCAAGTGAAATGCCTGTATTGCCGGCTGTAGCCTCGATCACATGGCCGCCCGGCACGAGTTGGCCAGAGACTTCTGCGTCGTCCAGCATGGTGACGGCGATGCGGTCTTTGATCGAGTTCCCAGGGTTGTGGGTTTCGAGTTTCAGGAACAGGCGGCAGCACCCGGTGTCGAGATGCGTGACCTCGACCATCGGCGTGTTGCCCACCATGGACATGACGTCGTCGTACACGGCTGGGGCGGAGGGGGGGGTGGAAAAAGACATGCGGGGCGAGAGTGTACTCGCCCCGCATGGGTCAAATCGAATTGACACAGGCTGTCAGGCAGCCTGCATGCTCGAAAAAACTCGAATCACTCGCCTACGAAATCGCGGCCCTGAATGCCGGCATACGTGTGCGTGTGGAACGAGGTGGTCAGGTCGGGCTGACCATAACGGCTGTACTCCATGAAGTAGCCGTCGCTGCCATCGGCAGTGTGCCGGGACCAGAGGCCACGGTTGTCTTCGCCATACACCATGCCATCGGCACGACGTGCCTCGGCGACACCCTTGATGTGGGTGGAGCCGTCCTGCATGGTCACGACGGGATTGGAGTCCCAGTGGCCATTGAACAGGTAAGGCGCACAACCATCGTAGTGCCACGTGCCTTGGACATTCGGGTTCATCCAGTCGCCACGGCCGGTGGTCCACTGACCGGAGCAGCCGAAGTTGTTGTTCTGAAGGTGATGGTGTTCACAGAGGAACGTCTTCAGCGACGGATACCGAGCCATCGCCGAGCTGGGTGAACGGAAGCCGTTCGAGATCGACATTGGATCAGTGGTCTGCGTTCCCATGTAGACATTCGGGTTCAGCATGCCTGCGGGGGAGAGGCAGTAGGAACTGGCCATGCCCCACATGTAGCCGTCGGAGCCGCCGTAGTAGTTGGTCCAACCACCATCCATGTCGATGTGATCTTCGATGCCGGCACAGAGCTGGTTGGCATCGTCGAAACAATCGAGCGCACGCAGGAAGTCAAGAACGATGTCGTCCTTGGGCGCGAAGAAGATGTCGTTGTAGGGGCCATTTACGCGACGAGAGACGGTGAACGTGTTCGGGAAACGGAATGTTCCCAGACCAGCTGCGTTCGGGCCGGACGTTGGCTGGCCGCCCCACGTGTAGGGCACGTTGAACTCAGTCACGAGGGCACCGGCCCAGGCAGAACCGCCGAAGTCGGAGCCAACAGAGCCTTCGCCCCATTGCACGCCGAACTCGGTGTCGGCCCAACCGCTGTTTGCCACGGCGTTTTGCCAGGCACGTAGGGCGGCCTCGACATTCACACCGGCAGCAAAGGCGGGGACGCCGTTGATCTTGGTGGAGGCCAAGTTGGAGGGGCAGCCCGTCCAGTAGTGGCCGTGTTCAGTGTCATAAATACGGTGGACTTTGAACACCTGGGCGCAGTTGCTCTTGGAGCCATTTACGCGTGCGGTGTCACGAGCCGCCGATACTGCGGGCAACAGAATGGCTACGAGCAGCGCGATGATGGAAACCACCACGAGCAACTCAACCAGCGTGAAACCCTTTCGCTTGAGCGTCGTCATAGGACACTCCTTTCAAGTTGAGGACGACCGCGTCGTCCCGTCATTCATCAGTTCCAAGTCCAGCACGAGTCAAGGCGTTCCGAAACGAGCGTACGGCCAAAGCAGTTGCTCGATCAGTCGAGACGTTCGGCGGTGCCTCATACACTAGTTCGAAGAGTCACAACCACTTGGTGCCATGTCAGACACCATGGCCCCACCCACATTGAGATTCGTGCGGACCGGCGAACCGGATCCGTTGGTGAGCCGGAAGACGGGCGACTGATGCTCACCAGATACCAGACCGCTCGAGAGCGGTATCAGCCACCTGCAGCCTCCCACGAATCGGGCAGTATGTCAATCCAGATCTTGCCATCCTTCGCGCCAAACCCGTGTTTCTCGGGTTCCAGTGCTGGTTGACGCTGGTCTTGAGCGGCTGCTCATGCCAGCCGGCTATGGGTGGTCAGGGGCCTTCTTTGCCGCTTCCAGTCCGGTGGTCGTCAACTGTCGCCCTTGTCGAGTCCTTGCCAGCAGGCCTCGTTGCAGCAAAAACGGCTCCACGACGTCTTCAAGCGTTGTGGCGTCCTCACCCATTGTGGCGCCCAGTGCTTCCAGCCCTGCCGGACCGCCTTCGTAGATCTCTGCCAGCGTTCGAAGATAGGTGCGATCGAGCGGATCCAGTCCGCTGCTGTCGATGCCTTCCAGGGCCAGCGCTTCGTGCACGGCGAACGTGTCGAACCGGCCATCACACCGCACGGTGGCATAGTCCCGTGCACGGCGCAGCAGCCGCAGACAGATCCGCGGGGTGCCGCGGCTGCGCTGGGCCAGCGTCAGCAGGGCGTCTTCAGGGGGCATGGACATGCCTGTGCGTTTCACAGCGCGCTTCAGTAGGACCACGAGTTCATCGGTCGGATAGAAGTCCAGTCGGTGACTGATGCCGAACCGGCTGCGCAATGCCGCGGTGAGCAATCCCGCGCGCGTTGTGGCGCCGATCAGCGTGAAGGGCTTCAGTCGATAGCTTACCACACGCGAGTGCATGCCACCATCCAGCGTGAAGTCGATCTTGAAGTCCTCCATCGCCGGGTAGATGTACTCTTCGACGGCGGCGGGAAGGCGGTGAATCTCGTCGATGAACAACACGTCGCCGTGCTGCATGTGCGTCAATGTGCCCACAAGTTCGCTGCCCTTGCTCAGGGCCGGACCGCTTGTCACCCAAGCCCGCGTACCCATTTCCTTCGCCACAATGTGCGCAAGTGTGGTCTTGCCAAGACCGGGAGGGCCGTGCAGCAGCAGGTGCTCCATGGGATCGTTGCGAGTGGCGGCGGCATCGAGCGCGATCCGTAATCGTTCACATAGCCGCGCCTGCCCGACGTAGTCATCCAGCGTGCTGGGCCGCAAGGTCGACCCTTCGACAACGGTATCGGCAGCCTGTTCGGTCGGCGTGATGATGCGTTCAGCACCGGGTTTGACCACGTCGCTGGTCATTTCCTTGGTCAAGTGTCCGCTCCATGACGCCAGATCGGCCAAGAGTGCAGTGACAGCGTCGCACCGTCGAGGTGCGGTTTAAGAATGGTGTCGAGCACTTCGGCTCGCCAGCCGGACACAGGCCAGTCGCCACCCCCGCCCAGATGCCAGCGTGCCAGATCCGTCCGCGTGCAGACCAGTTCAGGGGCCAGCGATCGGTCGAGACAGGCCGCGGCAAATCGGTGCCACAATGCATCAATCGCGATACGGTCGAACGGACACCCTTCAGATGGACGTGGGGGATCCTTCGGTGGTTCGGCGTCGGCAGAGGCGACAATCGTCTCCAGCAGTGTGTCGCCATGATCTTGGACCACCGGCTTGGGCATGCCCCGCAGGGCAACCAGCGCGGCCTTGGTTTCGGGTCGCTGGCGGGCGGCAGCGAGCAGTGCCTGATCTGGAATCAAGGCACGTGGGGGTGTGTCCTCTTCACGAGCAAGTTTGTCGCGCAAGTGCACCAGCAGGTGCAGCGCGGCGCGCTGAGCCTTGCGCAGCGTGCGGCCGTTTTCGATACGTCGACGTTGCGAAGTAAGGTCCGGAGTGCCCAGGGTGACGGCGCACTTTTCAGCTTGCGCAGCGTCGGCCCACGCAAAGTGGGCCTGTTCGGTAATGCGATCCTGCAGGGCGGACTCCAATTTCAGCAGGTATCGCACGTCATCTGCGGCGTAGCGGCACTGACGCGTTGAGAGTGGCCGGCGGTCCCATGCGGTGAACGTCATGCCCCCGGGAACCTTCACGCCCAGTACGGCACCGATGGCTTTGTTCAGCCCGACGGGCCAGGGCAGGCCAGCGAAGCCGGCGAGGACCTGCGTGTCGCGAACGCGGGTAGGCACCGTGCCTGAATGCGTCGCCGCGATGTCCAGATCGCTCTTGCCAGCGTGCACGATGACTTCGACGGCGTCGTCCGCCAGCAGCGACCAGATGGGTGCCAGATCATCGAATGCGAATGGATCGACCAGCACGATTTCGTCATCACTGCCCAGTTGGATCAGGCAGACCCTGGGGAAATACGACTCTTCGCCGATAAACTCGGTGTCGTAGGCGATGCGTCCGGTGGCGCGCAACCGGTCGCAGGCGGCTTCAAGTTCATCCAGATTGGTGATCGGCGTGGGGTCGCACAGTGGAATGCCGTCAAGTTTGGAAATCGCCGGCAGGGCTTCCCCGTCGGCGTGGCTGTCGGCGTGGTGTTCATCACGTCGTCGTCGGCGGGTAGGCCGCCTCTGTTTGCCGCTTTTGCCTGCCATTGACAGCACTGTAGCCGACGGGGCGCACAGCAAGACTGCAAAAGGACGCGGGGCGACATGTACTTTCGTGCATGTCACCCCGCGTCGGAGGGGAGAGAGAGTCTGTGTGAGACTGGTCACATACGTGAGCCCTAGTCGTTGGTGCTGGCCTTGGCCTCGACAATCGCACAGTCCGTGGTCAGGAGCAGGCCGGAGATACTCGCGGCGTTCTGCAGGGCGACGCGTTCGACCTTGGTGGGCACAATGACGCCGTCCTTGATGAGGTCGGTGTACTGGCGTGTCATGGCGTTGAAGCCCCAGGCGTCGTCCGTGGCCTCTTCCACCTTCTGGCCGACGATGGATCCTTCCATGCCGCAGTTTTCAGCGATCTGCCGGATGGGGGCGGACACGGCCCGATTGATGATGTCAATGCCGATGCTCTCGTCGCCAGTGGCGTTCTTGTGAGCGGCAGTGAGTGCCCGACGGGCACGCAGAACGGCGACGCCGCCACCGGGCAGAATGCCCTCTTCGACGGCTGCACGGCAGGCATGCAGTGCGTCTTCGACGCGGGCCTTTTTCTCCTGCATCTCGACTTCGGTTGCTGCACCCACGTTGATCTGGGCGACACCACCAGCGAGTTTGGCCAAGCGTTCCTGAAGTTTCTCGCTGTCGTAGTCACTGGTGGTGTGCTCGATCTGGCCGCGAATCTGCTCGATCCGGCCCTGAATGTCGGACGTTGCACCGCCACCTTCGATGAGGGTGGTGGCATCCTTGTCGATCGAGACCTTCTTGGCTGTACCGAGATCCTTCAACTCGATCTCTTCGATGTTCATGCCAAGCTCCTCCATGACGGCGTTGCCGCCGGTGAGGACTGCAATGTCTTGGAGCATGGCCTTGCGGCGATCGCCGAAGCCCGGGGCTTTGACGGCCGCAACCTTCAGCACTCCGCGGAGCTTGTTGACCACGAGCATGGCGAGGGCTTCGCCTTCGATGTCTTCGGCCACGATGAGCAGGCCCTTGCCGCTTTCGGCGACCTTGCCCAGAATGGGCAGCAGTTCCTTGGCTGAGGACAGTTTCTTCTCGTGGATCAGCACGTGGCAGTCCTCGAGTGTGGCGGTCATCTCGGCGGTATCGGTTACGAAGTGTGGCGACAGGTAACCCTTGTCGAACTGCATGCCTTCTACGAGTTCAACGAACGTCTCGAGGCTCGTACCTTCTTCAACGGTGATCACGCCGTCCTTGCCGACCTTGTCCATTGCCTCGGCAATGATGCCGCCGATGGTGGCGTCTTGGTTGGCGGCACAGGTGCCGACCTGGGCGATCTCTTCCGACTTCGTAACGCCCTTGGACATGGCTGCCAGTTCGTCGATGATCGCCTCGACGGCGATGTCGATGCCTCGCTTCACCTGCGTGGCATTGGCGCCTGCAGTGATGTTGCGGAGGCCTTCGGCGAAGATTGCTTCGGCGTAGACGGTGGCGGTAGTGGTGCCGTCGCCGGCGTCCTTACTGGCCTTGGAAGCAACTTCCTTGACCATCTGAGCCCCCATGTTCTCCCAAGCGTCTTCCAGCTCGATTTCCTTGGCGACGGTGACGCCGTCCTTGGTGATCGTCGGGGCGCCGAAGGACTTCTCCAGCAGTACGACGCGGCCGGATGGTCCAAGCGTGGACTTCACCGCCTTGGCGAGTTTCTGAATGCCGCGGAGCATGTTCTCGCGGGCTTCAATGTCGTAGGCAATTTGCTTTGCAGCCATTGTTCTCTTTCCTGTTTGGTTCAGACCGCGGCGAGGCGGTTGTGCTTCGACGGAATGAATTCGTCGCCGAGTTCGGCGTCAAGGTCGACGCGGGCCTGCCACATGGCGGACACGTGACTGGCGTCGATCCAGATGTTGTTTTGTCGCGTGGCGATGTGAATCCCGTTGGCGCTGTGCAGTTCTTCAACGGCCATGACGTTGCGCAACTCAAGTGCGCGGGCATCGCCGCTGAGGATGATGTCCAGTTCTTGATCGGTACCGATCATTGCGCGGAGGATTCGGATAACGGGGCCACGTTCCATGGTGTGTTCCAGTGAGGGTGGTGAAGCGGCGGTCAGTCAATGATGCCGAGGATGTCTTCCTCGGTCATGATGAGCAGGGTGTCACCGTCGATTTTGACTTCGGCGCCTGCGTACGAGGTAAAGATGACGCGGTCGCCTTTCTTCACGGTGAAGGGCAGGCGATCGCCGGTTTCCTTGTTGAGGATGCCGGATCCGGTCGCGATGATTTCGCCTTCGGCGGGCTTGTCCTTCGCGGATTCGGGCAGGTAGATGCCTGCATCGGTTTGTGACTGTGCTTCGGCTCGACGGACGAGCAGTTTGTCGCCAAGGGGCTTGACCTTCATCTCATTCTCCTTGCTGGTGGCCGTGGCCATGTGTGTCCAGCGGGTTCCGTGTGTTCAAACCGGGCTGTGCTTCAGCCGGCCAGAGGTCCTGATAGTGGCGCCGCAGTGCGCGGTGCAGGGTGTCGAGCAGTGCTTCAAGTCGCATGGGGCGATCGAGCACTGCAAAGGCGCCGTCTCGAAGTGAGCCCAACAGGCCGCGTACGTCGTCGCGTGCGCTGACTTGTCGAGGTCGTACGACGATGGTGGGCGGGGGGCTGTCGAGTCGTCGGAGCAGTTGGAGGATGCGCAGTCCCGAGGGTTGCATAGGGCCGGCGGCCCGAAGCGGAATATCGAGGTCGACGACGGCGATGTGGATCGGGCGGGTGCGGATCAGGTCTTCGGCCTCTTCGCACGTCCCTGCCTCCATGGTGCGAATGCCCATGGGCTCAAGCAGGCGTGGGGCCTGGAGGACCGCGGCTTCGTCCCGCCAGCCGCCGTAGGACAGCAGCAGGTTCAGGCGGTCTGGGCCGGATTGAGGAGCGATCCGCATGGGGGATCAGTTGCAAGTGGCGTGCCAAAAGTAGGACGTTTGGCGGAATGCAGCCTTGTCAGGACCCGTTTGGAGTGGCTCAGATGGGGACATGTCGCTTCTTGGGCTGTGAAAGGGCCATTCAGGGTGTTCTGGCCACGTCTGAGGGTGCCGCATTGGCAGGGCCCATGTGGGCTGTTGCCGTAGGGGCAAGCGAGGTCGTCCATCCAGGCCGACCTTCGGCCTGCAGAGGCGGACCTTCGGCTCAGATATGATTCCCGCCTATGTCCTCTTCATCAATCGTGTCGGTCAAGCAGTTTCTGGGCTCTGGGGTGGTCGCCGTGGGCGATGTCGCCACCGTGCGGGGCTGGATTCGCACCCGCCGGGACTCGAAAGCCGGCATGTCCTTTCTCCAGGTCCATGACGGCTCATGCTTCGATCCCGTGCAGGTTGTCGCACCCGCTGCGTTGGACAACTATGCGGACGTTCAGAAGTTGTCGACCGGGGCTTCGGTGATCTGCACAGGCGAAGTCGTCGAGTCTCGAGGCAAGGGACAGTCCGTGGAGTTGCGGGCCAACGAGATCGAAGTCGTCGGGCATGTCGAGGATCCGGACTCATATCCCGTTCCGGCGAAGCGGCACACCTTCGAGTATCTGCGTGATCAGGCGCACTTGCGTGTGCGCACGAACACGTTCTCCGCTGTTGCACGCGTGCGTCACTGCTTGGCTCAGGCGATTCACCGGTACTTTCATGACAACGGCTTTTACTGGGTGCACACGCCGATCGTTACTGGCAGTGACTGTGAAGGCGCCGGTGAGATGTTCCGTGTGTCGACGCTGGATCTTGCGAACATTCCGCGCACGGAGAATGGCGACATCGACTTTAGTCAAGACTTCTTCGGCAAGGAGACGAACCTGACGGTGTCCGGGCAACTCAACGTGGAGTCGTATTGTCTGGCATTGTCAAAGGTCTACACGTTCGGTCCGACGTTCCGCGCCGAGAACTCGAACACGTCACGACACTTGGCGGAGTTCTGGATGATTGAACCTGAGATCGCCTTTGCGGATCTCGCGGACGATGCCGATCTGGCCGAGGACTTCCTGAAGTCGATCTTCCGGACATTGCTTGAAGAGCTGCCCGATGACATGGCGTTCTTTCAGCAGCGCATCGACAAGTCGTGCATCGATCGTCTGACGTCGTTCATCGAATCCAGCTTTGAACGCATGGACTACACGGACGCCATCAAGACGCTCGAAACCGCCGTGTCCAAGGGCACCAAGTTCGAGTACCCGGTGTCTTGGGGCATGGATCTGCAGTCCGAGCATGAGCGTTGGTTGACGGAGACGCACATCGGGCGACCGGTGGTGCTAATGAACTACCCCAAGGACATCAAGGCGTTCTACATGCGCATGAATGACGATGGCAAGACGGTGGCCGCGATGGACGTCTTGGCGCCGGGGATCGGCGAGATCATCGGAGGCTCTCAGCGTGAAGAGCGGTTGGGCATGCTCGACGCCCGAATCAACGAGATGGGACTCGAGATCGACGACTATTGGTGGTATCGCGATTTGCGAAAGTACGGCACCGTGCCGCACGCGGGATTTGGGTTGGGCTTTGAGCGGACCATGGCGTTTGCCACCGGGATGGCGAATGTGCGAGATCTGATTCCGTTTCCGAGGGCGTCAAGAACCGCGAAGTTCTAAAGGTGCCTGTGGGTCTGGTATCTAGGGAGGAGGGCATCTGCCCCCTCCAAACCACCTGCCCCCTCCCTAGCAACCGCACCCTGTCACTTAAGTGCAGTTCCTGCGCTTTGCGTCCGAGAACCACCATTTCTAGGCCCCTGAAAGAGATCCTCCACCCAAGTCTTGTCTTTGAACGATGGGGACTGCGTGCGAGATGGCGGGTGGTGGGTACCCGTCCGATGCACACAACATTCCTTGCCCCGTACATGGGGCCGTCAGGAGCAGACAGTGAATACCGAAGCGATGGTCGAGCGACTCTTCCCCCTCCTTATTGCTGGCGACCGGGCTCAGGCCCGCGCCACCGTTCAGACGTGGACGGATGAAGGCACCAGTGCCGAGACGTTGACGCAAGACGTCTACTGGCCGCTGCACGAAATGGTCGCGGACCTGTACCACAAAGATCAACTCACCACACTGGCACACCACTGCGCCGCTCGCTTGCTGCGCACGCTCGTGGATCAGGCGCAGTCTCGCTACACGCAGCAGGAACGCAACGGCCGCACCATGATGCTCTTCTGTGGGCAGAGTGAAACCGACGACATGGCCGCACAAATGGTGGCTGACCTGGCCGAGGCCGATGGTTGGTCCGTGTGCTTCGGCGGCGGCGGTATTGCCGGCGACGAACTGCTTGAGACCGCACATGAACGACATCCTGATGTGATGCTCATGTTCTCATCCGCCGCGGCAGATGCCCCTGTGATCCGCCAACTGATCGATCAGATTCGCGGCGTTGGAGCTTGCCCCAACATGCAGATCGCCGTGGGCGGCGGAGTCTTCAATCGAGCTCCCGGGCTTGCTGAAGAAATCGGTGCCGATCTCTGGGCGTCCACGCCCGCCGACATCATCACGTCGCTCAATGCCAATCCAGAGCAGCGGGCAACACCCGAGCAACGCACCGTTGGTCGCACGATCTGGGCTGCCGCCTGAGTCACCGTCCATCTTGCTTCTCTTCCTGCCACGGGCCCTGATGCACATCGGGGCCCGTGTTGCATGAGTGAGCCTGTAGAATGGTTCCATGGCACATTTGGCTCATGGCAACCTCTTGCGTGTTTTGATTGCGGCTTTGACGCTTCTGTGCGGTGCAGCGCAGGTTCAAGGTCAGGACTATCCATTCTTCGTTCAACCGCTGTCGGTGGACGATCTCGACGCCGTGGCCAACGCCGTGGAGTTGTCGCCGATTCAACGGTTGGAGTTGCTGGAAGCGCACGCCACCTACCTCGATGATCTTGAGGAGTTGCAGAACGGCCGCATGAAGCGTTTCGTGGACTCCGGCATCGGCCTTGTGTCTAACTTTGAGCCATGGGGTGGGAAGTTCACCATTCCGCCTCGACGTGACATCGACGCAGTGATCCGCGAGGGACGCTCCATCTATGCCGCCTTCGGAGACTTGGACAACGACTTCTTTGATCGCATTGCGCCGATCATGTCCGATGAACAGTCGCTTCGCTTCGAACTGGCTCGCAAGGTCCGTGCGGTCGAACGCTACCGCCTAGTCTTTCTGCAGGCGGCCGGCGGCATCAACTCACCGGCGGGGATCCACTTGGTCGCGGGGCTGCTCGCCAATGACGTGCGGCTCACAGCAGACATGGCGCACGTGCTCGTCGACCATCAGGAACGTCTACTCAACATGACCATGGCCTTTGAGCGTTCGTGTTTCACGGCGGCTGACAAGGCCTTGGACTGGGTGGATGACAACGGCCTGCGTGACATGGAACAGCGAGACATGATGGCGGCTTTCATGGAAGGAGAGCGGCTTGCTGAGTTGAGCGAGTTCTTCGATGCCGTTAGCGAGCCCGTACAGCGTGCGGCTGCCCGTATTGGGGCCGAAAATGTACGCGCATGGCGGGAGTTGCAGCCGCTGTTGCTGGATGACTCCGCACGTTTCGATCTCGATCGCCGGGTCGTAAAGACCGGCTGGCGTCGACTTCGACGGGGGGTGTATGCCGCCGATGCGAGGTTCGACAAGGTCCTTGATCTCTTGCCACCAGATGATCTGCGTCGTCTCGATGCAGAGGTTGGGCAGGAGCGGCTGCGGTCCGGCTTTGACAGTCTGCTGGTGGAGTACATCCCTGTGGTGGCGAAGCGTGACACGTTCCGTACAGCGGACATGCTGCAGAGCAAGGGCACGTTTGACGGCCAGGAGCACATTGACGCCATCATGGGACGTCGTACCACATTGGTCGATCAGGCTGAAGCTTTGTTGACGGTGCTTGAAGTGGATTTGATCGCGCAGGACGAGTCCAAGGAAGCGTCCGACAAAGGCGGCAAGGATGGAGGCTCGGGCAAGGGGGGCGGAGGGAGTGACGGAAAGAAAGCGCTGGCCAAAGTGGATGCGAAGCCTGCCGATCTGCCGCTTGCACCATTGGAAGTGGAGCGATTGCAGTCCATGCTGCAGTGGGTGAATGCCGACAACAAAGCTGTTTTACTCGTCGGTGTGCTTCACATGGACTACGACGCGGCGTGCACTGGGCTGGCTCAAACTTCTGCCGAGGCGACGAAGGTCATCGATGACGACGAGACGCTGACGGACTGGCGCATGAAACGCCGAGCGAAGCGCACGCATCGTGAACAGGTCATGGAAGACATGCAGGCGTTGGAGAACACGCTCTTCGCTGATCTCGAGGTTGGTATTGATGACGAGACGGTGCGTCTGCGGCTGGCCGATGTTCGAGGCGCGTTCGAGCGAGCGCGTCAGCGGCAGGCCATGGCTCGTGAGGATTGGTCATTACGCAGTCAGCCCGAGTCCATTATCGACCTGACGGTGCTCGTCTTGGGCCAGGATCCTGCCACGCTCACAGCCGAGCAACGTGCGGATGTATTGGAGCAGGTGATTGGGGCTGATCGGCAGGCTGAAGGCACGTTGGCTGAGTTGGGCGACCTGATTGAACGTGTGCAGCTGTTGGAGAGTCGCATGTACGGTCGCGAGGCCAGTGCGTTGGACGCCGATGTGCAGGAGCAGATCCGGGCCAGTTGGCAGCAGCGTCGCGAGAAGGTGGGCAAGAGTGCAAAGGTGCTGGCGCAGATCAATCGCGACGGCAGCGATGCCATTGCGCAGGCTATGGGGCCGTTGGAAGCGGAGGTGTTTCGCGACGCCTACAGGCGTGAGGCTTTTCCTGATCTCTTCGAAGGCGAAGATCAGGTTGGCAAGGCCTTCAGTGAGGCGCTGGCCTTGGTGTCACTCGGCGATGACCAGCGCCGGCGCGTGCAGGATCTGCAGATTCGTCATGTGTCCACCTGGAGTGCGTTGACTGATGAACTCATCAGGTTGCGGGCCGACAACGACATACAGATCAATTCGTGGCCGCCCAGTGGCGAGTCGATGCATTTGGCCATGCGGAATGAGCAGTTGCGGTATCGGCGTGGGCAGGTGGCGTCGCGATCGCTTGCTGAACTGGCGGTCTTGCTTGAGCCTGAGCAGCGCACGATGGTTCCGGAGCTTCAGAAGTCAAAGCGATCTGGTCGCCGAGCGGGTCGGGGGGGTGGGAGTCTGTGACCTTCGGCAGGTTGTGTGTGGTGGTTGTGTTGGCAGGCGGGTGTAGTGCGCCACCGGCGACGATGGCGCCGGATGGCATAGCGCCGGATGCGGTGCTTGTGACTGGGTCGTCATCGGGTGAGCACGTGCTTTCCGTGACACGGCCGACGTATTGGCAGGGTGCCGATGGCCGCACGGTGATCGACGAGCGCATCACGCTGGCTGTTGTGGATGTTGAGGCGGCTTGTTGGCGATTGGCGGCGAGGCTGGATGACGCTCAGGCGGTTGCCTTGGTTGCGGCGCTCGAAGCGGCCATGATAGATCTTCCTGTGGGGCAATCCCGTCCGGTCTTGCGTTCGGTTGCAGCGATGGGGGCGCCGGAGATTCCGGTCCTTGTGCCCCGTGGCCGGTGGCATGTGGAGCGACTGCCCGAAGCGGTTGATCTCCAACTGCTTGACGGGCAGGGGCAGGTGCTTGCCCGGGTCGAACTTGGTGCGGTAGCCGTGGAAGATCTTCACCGGCGGCTTCAGGGCTTCGCTCGCTTGCAAGGCTGACGACACGGCGCTCCTGCCGCGGTAGCCTGCGTCTTTCTAACGGAGAGCTTTAACTCGTGTCTGTGCTGCTGACTGCGATTGCAACTGTTTCAACTCTAGGTTCAACAACAGCGCCTGTGCAGGGTGCCACCATGCGCACCTGGCATTTGGCGCAGCCCATGTCGACCTTGGCGCCGCTGGAGCCGGGTCAGTCGCCGAACGCGTGGAGTCAACTGACTTCACTCGACAACCCGCGATTGCCCTCTCGCGGTGATCAGGTGTTGTCGTACATCGACGGCGCCTTCGTGATCGACCGCCCTGGGGAGTGGTGCTTTGAGGTGGTGTCGGACGACGGTTCGCAGTTGTGGGTTACCGGCACCAAAGTGATCGACAACGATGGCCTGCACGCACCGCAGGCTGCGACAGGTTGCAAGACGCTGGAAGCAGGCACGCATGCGTTTCAGGTGAAGTGGTTTCAGCAGGGGGGCGGAGCGTTGCTGACAGTGCGGTGGAAGGGCCCCGGCGATGGCGAGTTCTCAACAATCCCACTGCACGGCATGCAGTCCGACTGGCCGGCGCAGCGGCCAACGGATGATGGGGAGAAGCGCGTGCCGGGTTCGCCCGCTCGCAGGCGTGCCGGTGATGGGCGTCCGCTTGAAGGCGTATTTCCAAACTGGCGGGTCAAGCCGATCGACGTGGAACTTGATGGCACCGTGGTCGGCCTGCAGACGATGAACGAGCACTCTGTCGTGGCCTGCACCGACGCTGGTTCCATCTGGTTCGTGGACCTGCACAATGCAACGGCATGGCGTCACATGACTGGCCTGCCAATGCCAGTTGCCATGGAGTCCACAGGTGACGATGACCTGCTGATCAGTCATGCCAAAGGGACGTTTCTGTTCAAGGACACCGACGGCGACGGGCGGGTTGATGCAGGGACCGAGATTCATACCTACGTGAAACCCGGTCCGCAGCGCCTTGTGGATGACGGTGCGCTGCGCAGCAAGCACGGTACCGTCATCGCCGGCATCGACGCGTCCACAGGGATTGACCGGTTGTTGTGCGAGTTTGAAGCGCCTGATGGCAATGTCTATGTGCTGCTCGGGGCTCCGGATGAAGTGTTCGGTGCCGTCATTGAGCGCATCGAGGGTCGCGAGCGTGCCACGATGATGCGCATGTCGGCGCCCGGCGCCCATGCGGCGACAGTTGTCATGCCGCGGGGGATCGTGCTCTCCAGCGATGATGGACTACAGCTCATGGAGGCGTCCAATGGCGATGCTTTGCATGTGAAGGGCGTCGAGCCCATGGCCAATGGGCTTCGTGTCACCTTGTCGGAAGCGTTGGCGCGCGATGTATTGTCCAATCCACAGCATTACGAGGTCATGTGGATCGATGCAGTCGGTGAACGGACGGGACTTCAGGTTGCCTCTGCTTCCCCACTGTTTGACGGACGCGGTGCATTTCTACAGATCGATCGCTTGCCGATTCCCGGCACTGCGCATGTGCGGTTCACAGGTCCTTGGCGTTCACTTGATGGTGACGTGTTGTGGTCGCCCGAGGCTTGGGCCAGTGTGCACGCACCGTTACCGGCACGGGCCGGCACCGTGGTGCCGCAGGTGCGTCCTCGCCACAACGACCTGAGCCCGCGGCAAGAACAAGACGGCTGGACTCGGCTATTTGACGGAAAAGATGCCGCCAGACACTGGCGTGGCTTCAAGAAGAACGTGTTGCCTGCGCAATGGCGCAGTGAAGGTGGCGAGTTGGTGTACACCGGCGACGGTGGCGGAGACATCATTACCCGCGAGAAGTTCGATGACTTCGATCTCTCGCTCGAGTGGATGGTTGAGCCAGGAGGGAACAGCGGTATCTTTTTCAATGTCGCCGAGGATGGCGGTGCAGTCTGGGCAACCGGTCCAGAGATACAGATTCTGGACAACGCCAGGCACCCAGATGGCCGCAGCGCACTGACCAGTGCAGGGGCGAACTATGCCCTGCACGCGCCGCCGTTTGATGCTTCGCTTCCTCCGGGGTGTTGGAATCGTGTGCGTATTCGCCTGGATGGTGACCATGTGCAGCACTGGCTCAACGGCGTTCTGACGGCGGACTATCACCTGCAGTCGCCGGCTTGGAAGGCACGCGTGGCGGACAGCAAGTTCGCCGGCATGCCGCGCTATGGCACCGAGTCATCGGGGCACATCGCCCTGCAGGATCATGGTGACCGCGTGGCCTTCCGCAACATTCACATCAAGCGACTGGACGGCGTCGGCTCCGATGAGTGAGCCGTCTTCATTTGGTGCGGACAAGACGCCATTCGACGCTTTTGGCAACGAAGAGGCCGTGCGGTCGATGGTGGATGCCTTCTACGACCACATGGACACTGACGAGGCCTTTGCTGTCATCCGGGCGCTGCATCCGAAGGACTTGGGCGACTCACGCGACAAGCTGTTCAAGTTCCTGTGCGGCTGGCTGGGTGGGCCGCAGTTGTACGTGCAGGAGTATGGGCACCCGAGATTGCGCCAGAGGCATGCCGCGTTCGCCATCGGCGAGCCGGAGCGTGATCAGTGGTTGACCTGCATGGGCATGGCTATGGATGACCGTGGCATCGATGGCGAGCTGCGTGTGTTCCTGGGCCAGCGATTTTCGCACGTCGCGGACTTTATGCGCAACACGCACTGATTGTGTGTCGACGGTTGTTGATCAGGCGGCGCCGAGGGCAGCAATCATGATGCCGGCCACGATCATCGCGACCACAAATCCAGCCACGGCCATGATGGCCGCGATCGCCAGAGATCGGACAACATCCACGCCGCTCATCCAAGCGATCAGTACGGTGAAGATCACGAAGTTCAAGCCGGACTCGACGGCACTTCGAACGCCCTCAGTCAACTCCATGCCACTGGCGATGAATCCCGCAGCAAAGATGGCCATGCCTGCGACGATGTTGATGATCAGGGCATCGCGAAATTCGATGGTGGATCCGGTGACGATCTTGAACGACAACTGCAACGCCAAGGTCATCACGACAACCGTGGCGACCAGAACGATCAATGGCCCAAGAATAAGCATGCTTTCCTCACTATATAGAGATCCTGTCAAGGGTACAGGCTGCATTGCTCTGTCAAGCGTCTTGTGTGAGGCCAGCACCGGCGGCGATCTGAAGGCCGTGCGCATGGGCTTCTTGAAGCACAGTTCGAAGCGGGCCTTGGGCAAGCTTGATCGCTGCCTGCATCTCGCCACACCACGTTGGCCAGTCCAGATTTGCCTTTGGAGAGGGTGGCTTGAGCAGGCGTTGGGCGGTGCGTTGTGTCCATTTGTCACGCTGCATATCGGTCAACTGGTCAGCGTGATTTCGTGCAATGAAGTGGAGCAGGAGGCCCTTGAATCTGGGGTCGCGGAACTTGCGTTCCAACACATGTAGGTCGCCGGGCGCCGTGTCGTGAACGGATCGTCCCAGTGCCACGTCGGTGTTGGAGGGAAACTTGCCTCCATAGAGTGCGTCGTCTGCGTCTGCAGGTGTGTCGAAGTCGGTGTCGAACACGGCAATGAGTTTTTCACTCAACGCATCGCGATGTTCCACCAGCGTGCGGTGGTGGCGTTCGATCGTGTTGAGGTCAAGATGCAGTCGCTCGAGATTCTCATCGGTGAGCACGCCCAGCGGCGCTACGATCGGCGAAGCATTGAGCTTGACTTTCTTCACGCTGAATCGAGTTTCGCCCGGTGGAAGATCATCTTCGCGGGTGAAGATGCGCCGCTGCAGTGCTTCGGTGTCCAGTTCGATCGCCATTGTGGGATCCTGTCGCAGGTTCCAGGCGATGATTTCATTCTTGCGTCCGGGCACCTTCGCGATCATGCCGAACGGGGCAGTACAGAAGTTCGACGCTCGTATTCGGCTGGTCACGTGCACGAAGGGCTGGTCCATGACCAGGCTGCGCACAGTCTCTGTATCCGCGAGGTTTCGTGCATGCTTCCACAGTTCCGGCGATTGCTCTCGGATCATTCGAGCAACGTGCAGCGTGGCGTTGACATCGGCCATGGCATCGTGCGCGTCGCTGTGGTCGAAGCCATTGGCGGGTGCGAGTTGGTCGAGTTTGAACGTGGGGGTGCCGTCTTCATGGGTAGGCCAGGTGAGCCCCTCGGGACGCATGGCACACGCAGCACGTGCCAGATCGATTGTGTCCCACGCGTCGCAGGCCTGCTTCCACTCGTGGTCATACGACGGCAGGAAGTTTCGCCAGAAGCCGAAGCGGAGAATCTCATTGTCGAAGCGTCGAGTGTTCCATCCGAAGGAACAGGTGCCGGGTCGGTTGACTTCATCGTGCAGGCGACGAAAGACTTCCGCATCGGAAATGCCTTCGGTTGTACACTGCGCCATCGAAATGCCGGTGACTTCGATCGCTTTCGGGTGCGGCAGCCGGTCTGGCGCGGGCTTGACGTACACCGACACCGAGTCTTCGATCGGATTGAGGTTCAGATCAAAGCGTTGCCAGGCGACCTGCAGGGGACGGCAGGTGCGCGGGTCACTGCCGTCGGTTTCGAAGTCGTAGATGAGGTACGACGAGGTCATGTGGGCAGGTGGGCGCGGCCGTCATCGTCAATAGTGACGCCAGGATTCCAGGCCACTTCCCAGGCGTGCCCATCAGGATCGGCGAAGTAGCCTCGCAGACCGCCCCACGGCGGTTCCGAGGCTTCGCGCAGCAGGGCGCCGCCACTGGCGACCGCCAACTCGAGCAGTGCCGTGACGTCTTCAGCCGTACACACGTTGTGGGCCAACGTGACGCCGCCGAAGGGGGACCGGTCGTCTTGAAGTTGTGCGTCACTGGCGAGTGCTGCGCGTCCGAAGAGCGCAAACACCTGCCCGCTCATGTCGAAGAAGGTGATGTGTTCGTTGCTGCGAGCGTGCGGCGTGAGTCCCAGTGACTTGTAGAAGGCGGTGGCTCGTTCGAGGTCGTCGACGCCCAGCGTGACGAACGAGATATTGGGTCGCATCGACATGGCTTACTCGGGGCCCACTTCGCTGGGCTCGATGATCTGTTGCACGGCGGCGGCGAGGCAGCCTCCGAGAATGGGCCCACCGATGTAGATCCACCAGTCCGACCAGGCCAGGACGCCATCGAGCGCCAGGCCTAGGTACACGGCCGGGTTGAAGGCAGCGCCGGAGTCCGGGCCCATGACGTAGGCGCCTGCGGCCACAGTGGTGCCCACGACGATGCCGAACCACTGGTTGTTGGAATTACGCTTCGACGTGATCTGCAGGATGACGCAGACCAACAGGAAGGTCCAGATCGCTTCGGCAGCGAAGCCTGCAGCGTGGGCCGGTTCAAATGCGGCGTCGTGGACCGTGCGCAGTTGCAGGGCCACGAAGGCTGCGGCGGTGGCGCCAATGCACTCGGCGACCAGATAGGGGGCGACATGCGCCTTTGGGCAGCGGCCCGCCAGATACAGACCGATGGTGACTGCGGGATTGAAGTGGGCGCCTGAGATGGGTCCAAAGGCAAAGACCAGAGCGGTCAGCACCAAGCCGATGCCCACCGGAATGACGAGGACGGCATGTTCACCGGCGTCAGCGGCGCCAAGGACCAGCATGGCGATGGTCAACAGCAGGAAGAAGGTGCCGATGGCCTCGACGACCAGTTTGGGCATCAGGCCTTCGGTGGGGGAGACGGTGGAATCTGGGGATGACATGGCGGGCAGGGTACCTGCATCCGGCCAGCTCAGTTCAGGCCGGTGCTCGGTGAAAATACCAATGCTGCCCTTGCGGGTCGATGAAGCCGCAGGTGCGATCACCCCAGGGTTTGTCGGTGGGTTCGGCCAGTGGTGTGGCGCCGGCGGCTACGGCTTTGGCGAAAAGGTCGTCGACCTCGGGAACGTAGACCAGCATCATGGCGTGGATGCGCTTGGCTTGTGCGGGGCCGCCGTAGGCTTCTTCCGGCCCGGGATCGCCCAGCATGATGCGGGCTTCGCCGATGCGCATTTCGGCGTGGAAGAGGTTGCCTTCCTTGTCCAGTTGCGACTGGGCGCACTGGGCATCCAATGCGTCAGTGAGCCAATCCACCGCAGCTTGGGCGTCTGCATAGAGCAGGTAGGGGATGGCAATCTCGTGAGCCATGCTGCGATGGTATCGCCCTGACCGGATCACCTACGGATCGGCGGGCGTATGATCCCGATCACGCAGGAGGCACACTTCATGCGACACACCTGCCCGGCCGCCATCATCATTGGATTCTCGATACTCTTCCTCGTTATGGTCACCAGCGGCGATGCATTCGATTCGTTTGAAGAGGGCGGAGGGCCTTCGACGCCACAAGCGGCAATCACGGCGCTTCTCGATGGCAACGACCGGTATGTCGAGGGCAAGGCGATCGCCCATAATCGGCCAGCCGCCCGGGAAGGATTGGCGGCCGGGCAGGCGCCCTTTGCCGCTGTCATTCGATGCGCCGACTCGCGCGTTGCCCCCGAGATCGTGTTTGATCAGGCGCTTGGAGAGCTCTTCGTCTGCGCCGTTGCAGGCAATGTGCCCACGCCCGAGATCGTGGCAAGTATTGAGTATGGCGTTGCCGTGCTTGGCACCAAGCTCATTGTCATCATGGGCCACTCGTCTTGTGGTGCGGTCCAGGCGGCCATCGAAAATCGTGCCGATACATCTGTGCTTCCGGGCTCACTGCCAATGTTGATTGACCAGATCGTCGCGCCGTGCGCTGTCGACATTGATCCAGACGATCCCGAAACGCTCAATGCCGTCACGGTCTGCAATGCCAACGAGGGCATCTCCAAACTGATGAAGATGTCCGAGCTCATCAAGGCGGCCGTCGACAAGGGCGATCTGAAGGTGGTCGCCGGCGTGCAGGACCTGAAGTCCGGGCGTTTCAAACTGAACAAAGGTGTCTGAACTGCTTCAGGCGAGCAGTTCGTGTCGCACATGGCCATCGACGTCCGTTAACCGGAAGTCGCGGCCTTGTGAACGATAGCGCAAGCGGTTGTGGTCGAGGCCCATCGCATGGAGCACCGTGGCCTGAAGATCATGCGCGCTGATGGGGTTCTCATGCACGTGCGCACCCCACTCATCTGTTGAACCAATGACCGCGCCTGGCTTGATCCCGCCGCCAGCCATCCAGATGGTGAAGCAGTTGGGGTGGTGATCGCGGCCAAGCAGGGTGCTGCCGTTGCGCGCTTCATTCATCACCGTGCGCCCGAACTCGCCAGACCAGATCACCAGCGTCTCTTCCAGAAGCCCACGCTGCTTCAGGTCTTTGATGAGCGCCGTCACCGGGCGATCCATGCCGTCGCACTTCATGGGCAGTCCTGTGATCAAGTCTTCGTTCTTTGCAGTGCCATGCATGTCCCAGCCCCAGTCGAACAGCTGCACGAATCGTACGCCGGCTTCGCTCAAACGCCGCGCTAACAGGCAGTTGTTGGCCAATGATGACGTGCCAGAGTCGGCGCCGTACTGTTCCAGCACGTCCGGTGGTTCCTGCGAGATGTCCATGACCTCGGGCACCGATGTCTGCATGCGGAAGGCCAACTCGTATTGTTCGATGCGGCTGAGGGTTTCGGGGTCGCCGAACTCGTCCGCCTGCAGTTGATTGAGGCGGTTGATCGCTTCGATCGTCTGCCCACGCAGTGCACGATCCATGCCGTTTGGGTCATTGACGCCAAGCACCGGGTCGCCTGTTGAACGACATTGCACGCCGCTGTGCATTGTGGGCAGAAAGCCGCTTCCCCATGTGGCGGTGCCGGCCGCTGGTTTCTTGCCGCCGGACACAAGTACGAGGAACGCGGGCAGGTCGCTGTTTTCGGTGCCCAATCCCCAAGACAACCATGAGCCCATAGATGGGCGGCCTTGCAACATGTGCCCGGTGTGCAGCATGAGTTGGGCGGGGGCGTGGTTGAACTGATCGGTGTGCATGGAACGCACAATGCAGACGTCGTCGACGATGGTCTTGAAGTGCGGCAATATCTCGCTGACCCAGGCGCCGTTCCCTCCAACTTGTTCAAAGGCATGTGGCGATCCGAGTACTTTGGCGTTTGGTTTTACAAAGGCGCTGCGGTCGGCGTAGCAGTCGGCCGGCGCAATCTCGCCATGGCGTGTATTCAGCAGCGGCTTGTAGTCCAGCAGATCCAGATGTGGCGGCGATCCGGCCATGTGCAGATAGATGATGCGTTTGGCGGTAGGCGCATGGTGCGTGAGGTCGGTGCCCAACGAAGCAAAGGTGTTGTCATTGAGGAGTCCCGCAAGCGCCGCGGCGCCAAAACTGCACGAGGTCCGGCCTAGGAAGTGCCGACGCGTCATGGCCTCGATGGAGGCCTGATGCAGATTGGGAGTTGGGGTGGTCATGGGCGGTTTACGAACTCATCCAGATTGAGGATCACGTTGCAGGTCACCGTCATGGCGATGGCTTTAAGGGGATCCATGCCTTCGGGCAAAGGCCCAAGCGGATCCGTCGCTAGTGCCAGCCTACCGGCGGTTGCACCGGATGCCGCGGCAGCATCATGGACCTCCTGCAGGACAGCGCGTTCCTCGGTGGTCGGCCGGCGTGCCATCGCGAATTCGAAGGCAGTGGCGATGGCGTCGCCGTCAGAGTCCAGTGCTCGGCGTGCAAGGCCCTGGGCTGCCTCAACGAACACGGCATCATTGAGCATGGCCAATGCCTGCAGCGGTGTGTTGGATCGCTCACGAGCCACCAGGCAAAACTCACGGGAAGGCGCATCGAAGGTGGCAAACGTCGGGTAGTGGCCCGTACGTCGCCACTGTGTGTACAGCCCGCGGCGATACAAGTCGTCGCCGGTACTGGCCTGCTGCACGAACGATGTGAAGGCCTGCGGCAACATGCCATCGGGCACACGTGGCATGACCGATGGCCCGCCGACACGATCTGTCTTCAGCAGCCCCGCAGCGGCCAGGGCCGTGTCACGCAGTTGTTCGGCGGAGAGACGCACACGCGGCGCACGACTCAGCAAGCGATTCTTCGGATCGCGTTTGAATGCGGCCGGATCCACCTCTGCGCTTTGGCGATAGGTGGCGCTGGTCACCAGTACCCGCAGCAGTGCTTTGGTGGACCACCCGAGTGTGTGCTGCCAGTGCACGGAGAGCCAGTCGAGCAGTGCTGCGTGCGACGGTCGTTCCCCTTGCACGCCAAAGTCGTCGACCGTGGCGACTAGTCCGTTGCCGAACAGTCGCTCCCAGACCCGGTTGACCTGTACGCGCGCCGTCAGTGGGTTGTCGTGCGCCGTCAGCCAGTGGGCAAGGTCTAAGCGCGTCGCGGCGTCACTTGTGGCCAATTCGTGCAGCACTTGGGGAATGCCCGGGTGTAGTTGGCCGCGTTCCTGATCCGGTGCTAAGAATGTGCCGCGTACAAACAGCAGTGTCGTGCGTTGTGTGTCCTCTGGCAGTGCTTCAAAGACTAGCGCCGTTGGGATCTTGTCCTCCGCGGTCTTCTGGGCAGCCTTCAATGCTGTGTGCGTTGCGTTGAGTGTGGACAACGGTGGCGCTGTGTTCAGCGCCGCCGTGGCAAGTTCGCCCCACTGCGTCTCCGTCCGTTCAGGCAGTGACGCAAGTGCTTCGATTCCAGAAGCAAGCGCCGCGGCTGGCTTGGCATGGTGCGTCACACTCAACCGGAAGCGACCGAGTGTGTGGGCCTTGCCGTGACTCTGCACGAGTGTGATTGTGATGCGGCCGTCGTCGGGCACGTCAAGCGGTTCAGAAAGCGTGAAGACAGCGTGTTGATCAGCAACGCCGCCGGCGATCGCCCAGCCGGAGCCTGCCCCCGGGTCATCGTCGACGGCTTCTGAGGCAGAAAAGTCGCCTTGATTGAAACTGGCCTCCGCGGTGCTGAATCGCACGGGCTCTTGCGTCGTGGACGTCGCGATCGTGATGTCATTGACCACGAAGTTCCGATTCGCAGCCCGGCCCGGCCCTTGCAGTCCATCGTCAAGGACATCCAGCCGTATGCCGGTAATGGTTGACGCGCTGGTGCGCAGGTGCACAGTCGTGGTTTCGATTTCGGGAACAGGGCCGCCCGCTTCAATCGTGCCGTCGCCGAGCATGGCATACGTGGTGCCATTGATTGCCGCCGCGGCGATGGGGTGGGCGGTGTTCCAGTCGTCTTGCGTGCAGCGCGTTGACAACCACTGGGCAAGGCCTTCACGCAGTGCATCGTCGGGTGTTGCAAGCGACTCATTGAACGCGGCAATAGTTTGCGTGGCGGCGTCAAGATCCGCCTGATGTCTCGCGGTGGGCGCCTTGATGAAGGGGGCATCGTTGTCAAGATCGGCATCCTTCGTCTGGTTGAAGAAGGCATAGAGTTCGTAGTACTCCTGCTGCGTCAACGGGTCGTACTTGTGGTCGTGGCATTGCGCACATGCAGCAGTCAGGCCCATCCATCCTTGCATGGTGGTGTTTACGCGGTCGATGACGGCGCCGCTGCGGAACTCTTCGTTGTCGGTGCCGCCTTCGGTATTGGTCTGGGTGTTGCGGTGAAAGCCTGTGGCGATGCGTTGGTCAAGTGTTGCGTCGGGCAGCAGGTCGCCCGCGATCTGTTCCAGTGTGAACTGGTCGAAGGGCATGTCGGCGTTGAAGGCGTCGATCACCCAGTCGCGGTAGCGCCACATGGTGCGTAGGTTGTCCTTTTCGAAGCCTTGGCTGTCTGCATAGCGTGCGAGATCCAGCCATGGCCGCGCCTGGTGTTCGCCGAAGTGCTTCGAAGCCAGCAGGCGGTCGACCAGTTGTGCGTACGCGTCGGGTCGGTCATCTTGGAGGAAGGCGTCCACTTCCGCTGGCGTCGGGGGAAGCCCGGTGAGGTCCAGTGTGACCCGGCGGATGAGGGTGTGTTGGTTCGCCTCTGCGTTGGGTGCAAGACCCTCGGTGTCGAGTCGTGCTTTGATGAAGTGATCCACTTCGTTGCGTGCCCAGTCGTCGACATGTGGCGGCAGTGTTTGTGTCGGCGTGACGAAGGCCCAGTGCGGTTCATAGTGGGCGCCGTCGTCGATCCAGCGTCGGAGCACGTTAATCTGGGCTTCGGTGAGCTGTTTGTCCATCTCCAGCGGAGGCATGCGGTGCTTGGCATCGGGCGACGTGATGCGTTGCAGCAGCGTGCTGGCGTGGTTGTCACTGGGCAGAATGAGGCCCGCTGCGAGTGCCCCCTCGGGAATGTCCAGTCGCATGTCCGCTTCGCGGGTGCCTTTGTCAGGCCCGTGGCAGAGGAAGCAGTTGTTGGACAGGATCGGCAGGACGTCGGTATTGAAGGACGGCGTCGGTGTGCCAGCAGCAATCAGGATGCAAGCACAAGCAAGCATCCAATGAGGATAGCGGAGGTGGACCGAGGGCTACGCCAAAATGTCGCGGACGACTCTGCCGTGCACATCCGTCAGTCGATAGTCGCGGCCCTGATGGCGGTAGCTGAGCTTCGTGTGGTCGAAGCCTAGGTTGTGGAGCAGCGTGGCGTGCAGGTCATGCACGCTGACGGGGTCCTTGACAATGTTGTACGAGTAGTCATCGGTTTGCCCATAACTGATGCCCGGCTTGATGCCACCGCCGGCCACCCACAAACTGAAACAACGCGGGTGGTGATCGCGGCCGTAGTTCGTTTTCGTCAACGCGCCTTGGCAATACACGGTGCGCCCGAACTCGCCCGCCCACAACACCAGGGTGTCCTCAAGCATGCCACGCTGCTTCAAATCCTTCAGCAACGCGGCCTGTCCCTGATCAACCGCGCCGCACTGCTTGCGGATCTCGCTGGGCAGATTGCCGTGTGCATCCCAGCCCCGCATGTACAGCTGAATGAAACGCACACCTCGCTCAGCAAGACGCCGCGCCTGCAGGCAGTTCGCCGAAAACGTACCAGGTTTTCGCACGTCCGGGCCGTACATATTCAACACGTGCTCGGGCTCGTCGCTGATGTCGGTCAACTCCGGCACGGACATCTGCATGCGGTACGCCATTTCATGCTGGGCAATGCGGGCCATAGTCTCGGCGTCGCCGCTGCGTTCGTACTCGTCTTGATTGATCGTCGACGCGAGATCCAGCATGGCACGACGGTCGTCACGTGATACGCCGTCTGGATTGCGCAGGTAGAGCACGGTGTCCTTGCCCGCACGGAGTTTGCACCCCTGATGTTCGCTGGGCAGGAAGCCGCTGTCCCAAAAGCGTGCGGACAGCGCCTGCATGTTGCCGTAGCCCTGCGTAATCATCACGACAAAGGTTGGCAGGTCTTCGTTCGCCGAACCCAGACCGTAACTCATCCAGGCACCAAAGCTCGGCCGGCCGGCTTGTTCGGAGCCGGTCTGGAAGAACGTGATGCCAGGCTCGTGATTGATGGCATCGGTGTGCATCGAGCGAATGAAGCAGATCTCGTGCGCCATGGCCGCGGTGTGCGGTAGCAGTTCCGAGAGCATCACGCCGCCTTCGTTATTAGCAGCGCGGTGGAATGCGAATCGGCTTGGCGCCACCGGGAAGCGTGACTGACCACTGGTCATGGTGGTGATGCGTTGGCCGTTGCGAATGGAGTCGGGCAGGTCTTCGTTGTACTTGTCCAGCAGCCCGGGTTTGTGGTCGTAGAGGTCGATCTGACTGGGAGCGCCTTCCATGTGCATGTAGATCACGCGCTTGGCCCGGGGTGCGTAGTGCGAGAGATTCTTGAGCAGATGGGCGGTGTCGTCGGTGGTGATCGGTGCCGCGGCGGCCGGCGTGTCGAGCAGTGTGGACAACGCCGTCGCACCGAGCCCCGCGCCCATGGTCGAGGCCATGGACCCGAAGAATCGTCGGCGCGTGAGATTGCGCAGGTATTCCTCGAGTGGGTCGGCCGTTCGTATTCTGTAACGCGAGGTGTGGGTGGGTTTGGACATGCGTGTTGGCTCGGCTAATCCTTGACGATGGCGGCGTCGCTGGAGAGCACTGCGTTTGCGAGCATGGTCCAGGCGGCAAGTTGATCCGTGTTCATGCCCTCGGGGATTGGGGCGTCGCCTACGCCGCATAGGGCGGCAGCGGCTTCGGGGTCGCCAGAGTATCGAGTTTCAAATTTGGCGAGGGTGTCCGCCATTGCGTGCTGCAGACCCACACTTGGGGTGGCTCCTGTGCAGCGGCGGTAGAGGTCGACGAGGCGTTGCTCTTCGGGTGTTTCCAGCAGAACGCGGGCGGCAGTTGCGCGGGCAGCTTCGACAAACTGCACATCGTTCCAGAGCACCAGTGCTTGCAGTGGTGTGTTCGTGTTGATGCGCTGTGCGGAGCAGTACTCGCGTGTGGGTGCATCCAGTGTGAGCATGGCCGGTGGTGGCGAGGCGCGTTTCCAATAGGTGTACACACTGCGACGCCACAGGGCGTCGCCCATGCCCTGTTCGAAGATGCGGGTGTTGGAACTGGGCATGGCGACTTCGCGCCAGAGGCCTTCTGGTTGATATGGCTTGACGCTCGGTCCGCCGAAGTGCTCGATGAGCAGGCCGGACACGTGCAGTGCTTGATCGCGGATCTGTTCTGCGGACAGTCGTTGGCGTGGAAAGCGCGCGTAGAGCGTGGCATCTTGATCCGCATTGCCATTGGAGGTTTGGCGATATGTGCTGCTCAAGAGCATGGTGCGCATGGTGTCGCGCACGTTCCACCCATTGTCGCGGAAGTTCACCGCCAGCCAGTCGAGCAGTTCCGGATGGCTGGGCCAGGTGCCTTGGAGGCCGAAGTCTTCGACGGTGTCCACCAGGCCTTGGCCGAAGAGTTGCGCCCAGAAGCGGTTGACAGTGACACGTGCGGTGAGCGGGTTTTCGTCGCCAACGAGCCACCGGGCCAGGTCGGTGCGAGTGGGGGTACCTTCGCTGACGATGTGGCCCAGAACCCCAGGCACACCGCGTGCGACTTTGCGCTCCATGTCGGGAGCGTCGTAGGCGCCGCGCATCATGACGTAACTCGGCCTGACCTCGCTGCGTTCCTGCATGACCATGGTGATGGGCAGCGATGTATTGAGCGTGTCGATGTCACCTTGTGCGGCAGTAATGCCTTCAGTCAACTCCAGATAGCGAGGGGAGTGCGATGTACGCCACGCCGCCCGGGCGCGGTCGGCGAAGGCGTCGGTGACGGATGGTTCGGGCAGCACCCACGCGAGCATGTCCGGGGCTAACTCGTCTTCCGGCACGGCTTCGCTGTAATAAATGCCCCCCGGACCGCCGGTGTTGACGATCTTGGTGACATAGGTGTTACGGCCCGGTTGCAGTTCAATAGTCAGGCGGTCTTGATCGGGGGCGACGCCGCGGTTGACGCGGTTTTCATGCACCAGCGCGCCGTTGAGGTACACCTGTATGCCGTCGTCGCTGCCCAGTGACAGGTCTACCGATTGCTGTGTTGGGGCAAAGAACTCGCGGGCGACGTACTCCGCGCCCGTGGTTTCCGCGAGCCGTACGTTCTGGCCTTCGATCACGCCCGGTGCGTAACGCCACTTCTGGTCTTCGTAGGTCTTGGCAAAGTCCAGCGGCGCTTCTTCGGGTCCAAAGGCCACGTCGTAGGCGTTCTGATCTCTGCCTTCAGGTTGGAACGGCCCCACGATGTACCAGTTGGTGTGGGCTGTAGGCAGCGTGGCCAGTGCATCTTCGGACGCCGAGCTCACGTGGAAGCGCACGTTGCCCAGGCTGTGTCCGGCGTAGATCGAGTGGAAGTTCATCGTGATGATCAGGTCGCTGCCGCCTTCGTAGCCGAAGTCCTCATCGGCGAGGAACATGGCGACGCGATCGTCGGGCAGTACATGAGCATTGAGTGCCCACATGCGGCCGTTGTTTGGTGTCAGGGCGTTGACCACGCGGAAGTCTTCATTGGGTTGTTCGTGATCGGCCCAGGCCCAGATCAGGTTGATGTCGGTGCGCTGCGTGGGGTCGGCGTGCGAGACGATCTCGGCGCTGATGCCGCTCATGATCGCGTTGCCATTGCTGCCACGGCCGACGCGTCCATGGGGCAGGGACGTGTGTTGCAGGACATCCAGCACGATGGCCCGCAGGTCGGTGCGTTCGGTGCCAAGCACAATGGTGTAGTCATCGTTGGTCGGTGCGGGGCTGGTGGCGAGCACCGAGCCGTCGGCTTGGATTTCAAGCGTGCTGCCTGAACTGCTCACGGCGGTGATGACTGCGGGCGTGGTCCAGTTCCAGCCGTCGTCCTGCAAGGACTGTTCGAAGGTAGCCATCGCTTCCGCTTCGTCCGGGTCGGGCTTGTCCCGTTCGGCGGTTAGCGCAGTGACGTGGGCTTCCAACTCGGCCATACGGGCGGCGTCGGCTTGGGTCTTGATGGTGTAGTTGGGTTCAAGCGCGCGGTATGGATCCGGAGCTTGCCGGTACAGGCCGGGTTCTTCGTTGTTGTTGAAGAAGGCCAGCAGGGCGTAGTAGTCGTCTTGGGAGACGGGATCGAACTTGTGGTCGTGGCACTGGGCGCAGTTCACGGTCAAGCCTAGAAAGACCGTCCCCAGCGTGTTCGTTCGTTCCACGGCGTACTCGAAGAGCGCTTCGTCATTGATGGCGCCACCTTCGTCGGTGGTCACATGACACCGATTGAAGCCGCTGGCGACCATTTGTTCATTGGTGCGCTCTGGAAGAAGATCCCCTGCGAGTTGTTCAATGACGAACTGGTCGTAGGGCATGTTGTCGCGAAGAGCGTTCAGTACCCAGTCGCGGTACGGCCAGATGGTGCGGCCGGCGTCCATGTGGATACCGCTGGTGTCGGCGTATCTGGCGAGGTCCATCCAGGGGACGGCCATACGTTCGGCGTGTCGGGTGACGTAGGGCTCTTCGGTCAGGAGGCGATCGATGAGGCGCTCGTAGGCGCCGGGTTCGGTGTCACTCAAGAACACGTCGAGTTCGGCGGTGGTCGGTGGCAGGCCGGTGACGTCCAGGTAGGTGCGGCGGGCAAGCGTGGCCGCGTCGGCGTCGGCATTCGGGAGCAGACCTTCGTGCTGCAGTCGTTGGAGGACGAAGCGGTCGATGTCGTTGCGGATCCATGGGTCATCGACGGTGGGCGGTTCGGGCGACGTCAGTGGTTCGAAGGCCCAGTGGTCTTCATAGGCACCACCTTGTTCGATCCAGCGGCGGATGAGGTCTTTTTCGTGGTCGGACAGTTGCGGCTTACCGCTGTCCAATGGTGGCATGACGTCGTCGAGATCGAGGGCATTGATCCGGTGCCAGAGCAGTGAGGCGTCCAGATCGCCTGCGATCAGGGCGTAGCCGTTGCGGCGTTCGGCGGTGGCGTCGGTGAAGGAGTCCAGTCGCAGGCCGGCCTGCTGTTGTTCGCGGTCCGGGCCGTGGCACAGGAAGCAGCGGTCGGAGAGGATCGGGCGGATGTCGCGGCCGAAGCGGATTTCGTCAGCACCTTGCGCCGGGACGACTGCTGCACCAATGAAGGCAGTCAGGAGCGGCAGATTCCCACGGGCGTTGGTCATGCCATCGAGGATACCAAGGCTTGAAGCCGCGTCATCGCAATGATTCCCAAGTGGGCATTTGCATGCAGGTTGGGGCGTCAGAGGTAAGTGTCAGCGACCTCGTCGCGATCCAACAGCACCCATCAGTGCAAAGACTACTTAAGTTAAGGCGGATGGTGCCGGCAAGGACAGATTGAAGGTGTCTTGGGCGATCCAGTCGTGCTCCCACTAGCATGTCCACCATGCGATTGGCCATCGGATGTCTCTTGGCGTGTTGCCTTGGTGGGTGTTCGCCTTCGCCGCTGGGCCAGATTCATGCAGCCCATCTTGGCAGGTCCGATGCGGCTGGCTTTGCGTCGCTCAAGGCGCAGTTTGAGCGGGCCAACCCTGGCGCGGCGATGTCTTGGCATAGCCAAGTCACGGCGTTGGAGCCCGCCCAGGTTGATCGTGTCATCTTTGTGCACGGGCAGGACACGCAGGGTGTGCAGCAGGGTCGCTTTCTGCTTCCGATGCGCGTTGCATACACGGTTGGCGATCTGGTGTTGTTGAGGGCCGGCATGCCGCTGGAGACCAACGGTGCACCCGTTGATCTGCTGGTGTTCGATCA